>Ga0181538_10000252_pt1 | contig 62457 bp, 52 predicted proteins | sample PEATcosm2014_Bin_40_FD_119773 | JGI IMG/M metagenome (GOLD analysis project Ga0181538, IMG submission 119773) | Peatland microbial communities from MTU Mesocosm Facility, Houghton, MI, USA - PEATcosm2014_Bin23_30_metaG | ecosystem: Environmental > Terrestrial > Soil > Wetlands > Peat | place...
CGCGGCGCAGGCATCGGCGGAGGAAGAAGCGCGCCTGCGAGGTGCGGCGCAAGCCCATTGGACGGCCGAACGCCTCCGCGTCTATATCGGCCATATCCTGCGCGACAGCCGGCTGTTCGTCGTCTCCAATCGCGAACCGTACGAGCACGTGAGACGCGGCAGCGTCATCGAGGTGAAGGTGCCCGCGAGCGGGTTGGTGACCGCGCTCGAACCCATCCTGCGCGCCTGCGACGGCATCTGGATCGCGCAGGGAGCGGGCGATGCCGATCGTGAGACCGCCGATGCCAAGGGGCGGCTCCGCGTTCCACCCGACACTCAGCAATACACCCTGCGCCGCGTCTGGCTGGAGAAAGACGAGGAGCACGGCTTCTATTCCGGCTTCTCCAACGAAGGGATCTGGCCGCTGTGCCATATCGCACACACCCGCCCCATCTTCCGCGCCGAAGATTGGAAAGCCTATCGCGCCGTCAATGTGAAGTTCGCCGAAGCGGCGCTCCAGGAGATGGAAGGCGCCGAGCATCCCGTGGTGCTGCTCCAGGATTATCACTTCGCGCTGCTGCCGAGATTGATCAAGGAGAAGCGGCCGGATGCGCGCGTGGCCATTTTCTGGCACATTCCCTGGCCCAACCCGGAGGCCTTCGGCATCTGTCCGTGGCAGGGCGAACTGCTCGCCGGCCTGCTGGGCGCCGATTTGATCGGCTTCCACATCCAGTCGCATTGCAACAACTTCATGGAGTCGGTGGACCGCACTCTCGAGTGCCGGCTGGAATGGGAGCGCTTTGCCATCAATCGCGGCGGCCGAATCACGCTGGTGCGGCCGTTTCCCATCAGCGTTCCAGGAGTCGATCCGCCGACCGAACCGGAAATGGAGCGCGGCAGCGTCCTTCGCAAGCTGGCCTTGAAAGGCGGTCGCATCGGTGTAGGCGTGGACCGGTTGGACTACACCAAAGGGATTCCCGAACGCCTCCGCGGAATCGAGAGTTTTCTCGAGAACCATCCGTATTATCTCGAGCGCTTCACCTTCCTCCAGGTGGGCGCGCCCAGCCGCTCGCACATCCAGCGCTATCAGGCCCTCCAGGACGAGGTGAGCGCCGAAGTGGCGCGCATCAACGAACGATTCGGCACCCGCGGCTGGAAGCCTATCGTGTTCCTCGACCGCCACCACAACCATGAGGAAATTCGCGAACTGTATCGCGCCGCCGACCTGTGCATGGTGACCTCGCTGCACGATGGCATGAATCTCGTCGCCAAGGAATTCGTGGCGTCACGCGATGACGACGGCGGCGCGCTCGTCCTGAGCCAGTTTACCGGCGCATCCCGCGAATTGGAGGACGCCATCGTGGTGAACCCGTACGACACGCAACAGGTCGGAGAAGCGATCCATCAGGCGCTCACCATGGACCCCGAGGAACGAATCCGCCGCATGCGGCGCATGCGCCGCGTGGTGAAAGAGCAGAACGTCTACCGCTGGGCCGCCGACATCGTCCATGAGCTGTCGGAAGTGCGCATCGAAGAAAGCCCCCAGACGAGCCGCGACCGCAAGGAAGCGGCGCCTTTGTTCAGTGTTCAACCGTGATCGCGGCGCGGCTTGAGTGGCGTTGCACGCTGCCTTGCAGTCCGCCGATCTGGACCACAGGAACCGGCTCCCAGCGCCGTGGATTACGGACGGGCGACGGGATCCGCCATTGGCTTCCGCTGTTTCAACCTGTAACCGTACAGGTGTGCTGCCAGGTCTGCCATCTCCGAACCGCTGAATCGAGGCCAGGCGATCTTTTTCACTCGCATGCGGCTCAGCATCGCCGGACCGTGCTTCGAGAGAGCGGCCACCATCCCGAAGGATGTGATTCTCCCAGCCATGGCTGACCGGCCCAGTGCTCCGCTCGACGGATCGTCATGACAGGCGCCGCAGTGCTTCCGCGCAAAGACTTTCTTGCCTTGCTCAGGATTGCCCCGCTCCTCAAAGAACTGCGCCGAGACAAGGTAGCCCACCAACCGCCGCATCTCCTCATAGCTAAGCGGCGCCGGATTCGATAGTGTGCGGAATGGGTGGTTCCACATAGCCGCGGCGAAGTCGGTCAGGCTGTATCGGGTGGGGCGAGCTTCCAGGGTCAGATCTCCCCTGTGGCAGCCGGCGCAGCCCTTCAACGCAAATAGGTCCGCACCGGACTCCGCTGAACCTGGCGAGAAGCCGGCGCGGCCGGTGTCCTGCGTGCTCCGCAGATATGCCAGTAGATCGGTCATCTCCTGCGCCGCGAACCGTGGATACGGAATCCCCACTCGGTCGAGTTCCGGTATCATCTCCCGGGAGTGATTCCACATCTGCTGCGCGAGCGCAATAGGGTCCGCGAGCGACTTCCAGCCCGCTACGGGCTGGATGCCTTCGCGAAGCGCGGACCCGATGCCGTGGCACTCCACGCACCGCTTCCCAAGAAACACCCCCTGGCCGCGCTTGCTGTCGCCAGGCTGCTCGAAATAACGGGCCGCAAAGAAATAGACGAACAAGTCCGCCGCCTGCTGCTCGCTCAACTCGGGCCGGACGACTCCTTTTTTTTCCATGGCGGCCCACATAACGGGAGCGTGGTTCCACAACATGCCCGCCATGACGTAAGGACTGAAGCCCCGCCCCACGCTTTGCCCTAAGTCCGGTGCGACCCTCCCGCCCTCCCCGTTGATGCTGTGGCAGACATCGCAGTTCCGCGTGCGGAACACATCCTTGCCACGGTCGGCATCGCCAGGCAGCAGGCTCCTCGTCGCACAAGTCCCGGTAAAACCGGTAGCGACCATGAAGAGCAAAACTGAGACTCGTCTGATCATTTGAAGTTGCGAAGCAACGGAAAGCCTGGACAGACCACGGTGCCCTGGAGCTATGGCCGCTGGGTCGCCGCTATTTGACCGAATGGCTGCAACATAGTACAGCCGGGAGGGACGGCAATCAGGCGACGCCGCCCGCCCCGGGTAAGTTAGTGGTTAGGGCCGTTATGCCCGCCGAAACGAGAATTCTGTTCCCGTTGTGTTAGCAAGCCGGTTCCATTCAACGATCCCGGCGCGTACGCCGCCGCCATTCCGGCCTCTGGCTCCTGGCTTCCTAAGCCTTGGCTAGTTGGAACCTACTCCGAGAGACACCGGAAGCGCGATGGCCGGGGCGGTGTTCACGCGCGCCTGTAAGTTCCTGATCTTCCTGGTAACACCAAACGTGAACGATTTACCCAGAGTCCCGACGTCGAGTGCCCGTACCACATGAGTACCGTCGATGTCGGCAACCTCCAGATAGTTGCGCCCGGATTCCCGCTTGGGAGTGGAGGTCGTCAGAAAGATGCTGCTAACACCCTCCCCGCTGAGATGGATGGCCTGCACGAGCGTCCCCGTTCTCATCGAGATGGTGTATTGGCCAGGCTGCAGAAGCGTGTCCCCCCAGTATGCCGCAGCGTTCAGTTCGAAAGTACCTTCCAGTGCCGATTGCGCGCTGGCCGGTCTGGTTGTCAAGCCCAAGGCTAACGCCGTGAGCGCCAAGCTTACCGTCAAGCTTTTTCGTATGTTCATCGTAATGCTCCCCTCGTGCGGTCAACCTTTGGTTGCCCTCACCCTACTAAGCGGAGAAGTTGCGCGAAAACTGTATTGGCAACGAGATATCTTTTGCGTCGGGTGCCGCGGTTGGACAACGCCAGGTCGAAATGGTAGTGTTGGTCAGGCGGGATCAGCCCGGGGTGGCTTCCCGATGGAAACGTCACCGCACGAAATTACCGGGCTTCTTCAGGCGTGGAGTGCAGGGGAGCAGGGCGCGTTCGAGAAGCTCGTGCCCATGGTGTACCAGGAGTTGCACCGGCTGGCGCAACACTACATGTCCCAGGAACGGCCCGGCCACACCTTGCAGGCCACGGCCCTGGTAAATGAGGCTTACCTGCGGCTGATGGGCGGGAAACCAATAAGCTGGCAAAACCGTGCGCACTTCTTCGGCGTATCGGCCCAATTGATGCGGCGTATCCTGGTGGATTTCGCCCGCTCGCGCCGCTCCGTCAGGCGTGGGGGCGATGCGCCGGCAGTTTCCTTGGACGACGCCTTGGTGGTGTCACCGGAGCCAGGAGCGGATCTGGTGGCATTGGACGACGCGCTCCACGCCCTGGCCGCCATGGATGCCCGAAGGGGCCAAGTGGTGGAATTGCGCTTCTTCGGCGGACTGAGCGTGGAGGAAACGGCTGAAGTGTTGAAGGTTTCAGTGGAGACTGTGATGCACGATTGGAAGTTTGCCAAGGCGTGGCTGCAGCGGGAGCTGGAGGCAGCGCCGGTTGACGATGGATCCTGAACGTTGGGAACAGATAGCGCGGTTGCATCGCGCTGCTCTAGAGCGTGAAGAAAGTCAACGCGCCGCGTTCCTCCGGGAGGCCTGCGCGGGAGACGAAGATCTGCGCCGGGAAGTGGAATCGCTGCTGGCTTACGAAAAGCCAGGCAAGGGCTTCCTGGAATCCCCCGCGTTGGAGGAGGCGGCGCGGCTGCTGGCCCGGCAAGAAGAACAGCCAATGCAGGGCAAGACCCTTTCCCACTATCGGATTCAGGAGAAGCTCGGGTCGGGCGGCATGGGCGAGGTGTATCGGGCCACCGATACCAGGTTGCAGCGCGAGGTAGCCATCAAGGTGTTGGCTTCGGGGTTCGCGCAGAATGATGCGTGGATGTCGCGCTTCCAGCGCGAAGCACGTGTTCTGGCATCGCTCAATCATCCGCATATCGGGGCCGTCTATGGACTCGAGGAATCGGGCGGTGTGCGCGCCATCGCCATGGAACTGGTGGAAGGACCGACGCTGGCCGAGCGCATGGGGCACGGCCGGATTCCTATCCCCGAAACTCTGGCGATCGCCCGCCAGGTCGCCGAGGCCGTGGAATATGCTCACGAAAAGGGAATCGTCCATCGGGATCTGAAACCGGCCAACATCAAGCTGCGCCCCGATGGCGTGGTCAAGGTGCTCGACTTCGGGCTGGCGAAAGCCATCGAAACAGGGGACGAGACGGCTGCGACGGCGACTAACACGGGGGTCGTCATGGGCACACCCGCCTATATGGCGCCGGAGCAGGCGGCGGGCCTGCCGGTGGACCGGCGGGCGGACGTCTGGGCCTTCGGAGTGATCCTGTTCGAAATGTTGGCCGGACGGCGGATTTATGCGCGGAAATCGACGCTCGAAACACTGGCCGCAGTGGCGCGAGAGGAACCGCCGTGGGAGGAGTTGCCGAAGGAAACTCCCCCGGCCATCCTGGGCTTGCTGCGGCGCTGCCTGGATCGCGACGTGAACAAGCGGCTTCGCGACGTCGGCGAAGCGAGGATCGTCATTGAGGCAGCACTGGCGGGCGCCCCGGCGAGGCGATCGCAGAATGCACGGTCGCGGCGGATGGCATGGTTGGTTGGCTTCGCGTTTGCGCTCGTGGCCGTCGCCGGGCTGGTCGTTTGGTTCCGCCTTCCGAAGCGGGAAGAAAACCTCACGCCGGTTCCGCTGGTTTCTCTGACGGGCGGCTCGAAGTATCCGGCGATTTCCCCGGACGGTAACAAGGTGGCCTTTGCCTACTTCTCCGACAACAAGTCTGGCATTTATGTCAAGCAAGTGGAAGGGGGTCCGCCGGTCCGGTTGACTACGGGGGAACATGACTGGTTGCCCGCATGGGCTCCGGATGACCGCAACATCGCGTTCTTTCGTTATATAGACAGGGATCACACTGCCGTGATGCTGATTCCGTCTATTGGAGGGACGATGACGCGGGAAGTGGCGAAGTTGAATGTGTTCGGATCCCGCATGTCCTGGACCCCGGATTCGCGGTCGCTGGTTCTCTCCGCGCGGGAATCCGCGGACGGACCGTTTGAAATCTGGCTGCTTTCCACCGAGACAGGAGTGCGCAGGCGTCTGCTCCCACGTCTGGAAAGTCGCCCGCGAATCGTGGAATATGGATTCGGGGACGGGGAGGCAAGCCTCTCGCCGGACGGGCGGATGCTCGTGTTCGCGAGGACTCTCAGCACCTATAATTACAAACTGTACGCAGTCGGGCTCGCCAAGGATCTTCGCCCGGAAGGGCCTGCGCGAAAGTTGACGGATCAGACCTTCGGTTATATTTATGGCCTGGATTGGGTGGGCGAGCGGGAGATCGTTTTCAGTGGCAATGACGGTTTGTTCCGGATGCAGGTTTCCGGAGGGACCTCCCCACAGCGGCTGAGTTGGGCGGCGAGTCAGGCCCGTCGGCCTACGGTTTCCCGCTCGAGGCACCGTTTGGTTTACGCTCATGGGCAAGGCGGCACCAGCCTGTGGCGGCTGGATCTGCGCACGGGTGATTACCGGAAGATGATCGAATCCAGCTATTCTGAAAGTCACCCGCAGTATTCGCCGGATGGCCGTAGGATCGCGTTCGACTCGGACCGTTCAGGGCAACCGGGATGCTGGACGTGCGCCTCCGACGGCGAGAACTGCCAGGAACTAACCTCCCTGGGGGGAAGCGTCGGCGGGAGTCCACGCTGGTCTCCCGACGGCCGCTGGATTGCGTTCGATTCCCGCGCGGAGGGCGAGTCCCAGATCTACGTGGTGCCGGCCGACGGTGGAGGGCAGCGCAGGCTCACTAGTGGCGATGCCGACAGCCAGGTTCCAAGCTGGTCGCGAGATGGCCGCTGGATCTACTTCGAGTCGGACCGGTCCGGCCAATGGCGGGTGTGGAAAGCGCCGGCCAATGGGGGCGAGGCGATCCAGGTCACGCATTCCCAGGGGGGACCGGCCTTTGAATCGACTGACGGGAAGTTCCTGTATTTTTTTTCGGAGGGGACCGAGGGCCTGTTCAAGGTGCTGGTGGATGGCGGCGAGGAGAAACAGGTTGCTCCGGCAGTATACGGGTTGTTTGGGTTTAGCGTAACCACGAAGGGAGTGTACTTCCTCTCGGACTTGAAGACTCTCCAGTTGCTGGATGGAACGACTGGCCAGATCCGGACCGTGGCACATTTGGGGACACACTACGTGGCAGCGGGGATCACAATATCACCCGACTCGGCGTACCTGGTATTCACCGAGGTCAAAGATTACAACAGGTGGGACCTGATGCTGGTGGAGGGCTTCCGGTAGGGTCCGGCGGATTGCTGCCGTAAGACGGGTGCTGAGCGTCGAACCGGCCGATTGGCTTGCCGGCAACGAGCACTTAGTCACCAGAGATTCGTCGGCAACCCGAAGTGCTTTCCCCCGACGACAGCGCCGACACTGTCCATGAACTGTCGGCGGTACGCATAGAAGAAAGGCCAGATGAGCCGCGGCCGCAAGGAAGCAGTGCTGAGTGTTCAACATCGGCACTGAAACACCCGGGCCGTCGCAACCAATATTTGGTCCGCAGGGTCGCGCCACAGAGTTGAGCGAGCGCAATCTCAACCGAAGACGCCGGTCAGCGCCGAGTCCGAGGAGGCCACGGCGTCTGGGCTGAAGGCAATCCGTGGGTATCCAGCAGAATCACCGCAAGGCGTCCAGTCTTCACCCGCGACGGGTTCCAACGGTTCCAGATACTCGAGAACCGAACCCCGGAGGCTTCGGTCCGCTGTCGTGCCGGATCCGAGTTCGCCATGCTCGCCGACGGTCGTCTATCAATCCAGCGCGTCCGGCAGCAGTTCGATATTCTTTTCGCCCGCCGCCTTCCGCTCGGCATATTTGCGGATCCAGGCTTCCCAACTGCGGCCGTCGGCCATATCGCGGCCGGTGAACGACACCTGCGAGACATCGGCGTAACGGATGGTCAGCTTCTGTCCGGGCTTGGTCATGATCCGCAGAGTCGACGCCTTCTCCTCGCGATCGAAAATATACCCTTCGATCTTCTCGCCGTTCCCTAATGTGACCGTGACGTCGCCGCGGTAATCGAACGCCTGCTCGATGCCGCCGGCCAATTGCGCGGGTGCGGCGATCTCCGTCCCTTTCAGCGTGGGGCGTGAAACCATGCCGTCGATCTGCACCAGCGCCGCCTTCGGTTTTTCCGCCGCCAGTTCGCGCGCGGCATCGGCATCGCGATAGCGCGAAAACAGCATGGCTCGGATGGTGGCGAAGATTCCCTGGAACGAAAACGTGTAGTCTACCGCCGAAGCTTCGTAACCCGAATGCAGCATGCAGTTGGCGCACTTGGGATTGCCCGATTCGTAGCCGTATTTCCACCAGTCGGTGGAATCCAGCAGCTCCTGGAACGAATCCGCGTAGCCGTCCTGCAGCAGATAGCACGGCTTCTGCCACCCGAAAATGCCGTACCCGGGCATTCCCCACGGCGTGCACTCGAGATTGCGCTTGCCCATCAGGAATTCGAGGAACAGCGGCGACATATTGAATCGCCAGCGCGCATCGCGGTTGGAAAGAATCTTGCGGAACATCGACTGGTTCGCTTCCCGGTTTCCGAAGTGCTGCTGGTCGGGCGCCTTGTCGTAGGAGTAGCCGGGCGAAAGCATCATGCCTTCCACGCCCGCGTCCATCATCTGGCTGAAAAACGCGCGCACCGACTTGCTGTCCGCGCCCTCGAAGATGGTGGTGTTGGTGGTGACGCGGAAGCCGCGGCGCACGGCCTCGCGCATCGCTTCGAGCGCGATTTCGTAGCCGCCTTCCTTGCAAACCGAAAGGTCGTGGTGTTCTTTTTCGCCATCCATGTGGACCGAAAACGTGAGGTACTTGCTGGGCGTAAAGAGGTGCAGTTTCTCCTTCAGCAGCAGCGCGTTGGTGCACATGTAGACGTACTTTTTGCGCGCCACGAGTCCGCGCACGATCTCGTCGATCTTCGGGTGCATGAGCGGCTCGCCGCCGGGAATCGCCACCGTCGGCACGCCGCACTCGTCCACCGCTCGGAAGCATTCCTCGGGCGTGAGCTCGCGCTTCAGAACATGCCCGGGGTATTGGATTTTCCCGCAGCCGGCGCAGGCCAGATTGCAGCGATACAGCGGCTCCAGCATGAGCACCAGTGGATACCGCTTCCGGCCCTTCAATTTCTGCTTGAGGACATAGGTGGCGACGGTCCACATCTGCGACGCAGGCACGGGCATATCTCCTATGATACAAAAGGAAGAGACACGAATGCGAATCGTATTCGCGTTTCGGGCCGCCCATGACAGTCCCAGCCAGCCGCAGGACGCCGCTGCAGGCGCGCAGCAGCAAAACCGTCGAGGAGATTCTCGACGCCGCATCGTCTCTCCTCGGGCGAGTTCCGTTCGATGAGATCACCACCAGCCGTGTGGCGCAGGAAGCCGGAATCTCGGTGGGCGCGCTCTACCGCTTCTATTCCGACCGGCAGGAAATCTTCGACGCCATCGCGGTGCGCGAGCTCGAAACCTTCCGCGCCGAGATCGAGCGCGCCTTTACCGCCCGCCAGCTGATCTTTTCTCCGCGGAAATCGCTGGGCCGCGTGCTGGACGCCTACATCGATTTCCTCGATAGCCGGCCGCACTTTCGCGAGCTCGCGCTCGGCAACCACATCAGCGAGTGGACGCGAGAGAGCCAGTCCGATCCGCGCACAGGTCCGGGCGGAATCCTCGGCGATCTGCTGGTGCGCAAGTGCGGATGGAAGCCGGGGAAGCGCTTGCAGTTGAAGATCCGCATCGCGGCCGAGGCGGGCGACCGCGTGATCGCGTTCGCCTACAAGCAGGAGAGCGAGGAAGAGCGCCGCGCCGTGTTGCACGAACTGAAAGAAATGCTCACGCGGTACCTGCTGCCCTAAAAGGCGCATCAACGTCCGGCGCATCTCCGCCGTTATATCCATATGGGGTGGCTCGACCAGTTCGTTCAAGACGCGCGCTACGCGGTGCGCGGCATCGCGCGCGCTCCCGCGTTTTTCGCGGTGGCGGTGCTGACTCTGGCGTTGGGTATCGGCGCGAACACCGCGATCTTCAGCGTGCTGTACGGAGTGTGGCTGGCGCCGGCGCGGTATGCGCAATCGGAGCGCCTGGTGGACATCGGCACGCAGCAATTGAGCGGGCGCCGGTTCCTGGGCGGGGTATCTTATTCGGATCTGGCCGATTGGAAGTCACAGGCGAAAACCATCGAGGCGTTCGCGCTTCACCGCTACGCGCGCGACGTGAACGTCACCGGCCGTGAAGGCGCGGAGGAGGTGATCGGGCACCGCGTTTCGGCGAACCTGTTCGCGCTGCTCGGCGCGTCGCCGATATTGGGACATCCCATCGATCCCGAAGCCGACCGGTCGAGCGGCCCGCGTCAGGCATTAATCGCCTACGCGTGGTGGCAGCGGCGGTATGGCGCCGATCCGGGCGTGGTGGGAAGGCCGGTCGAGGTGGATGGGCAGGAATACACCATTGCCGGCGTGATGCCGCGCGAGTTCGCATTCCCGCCCCTGGGGTCGGCGGACTACCGCCCCGTCATCTGGATGTCGCTGAATGCGACGCCCGACGAAGAGCGGACGCGCGAGGGGCATTCGCTCGATGTGATCGCACGCCTGAAGGCCGGCGCTTCGATTGCGCAGGCGCGGGCGGAGATGGACGCCATCGGGGTGCGGAGCGAGGGATGGGGCGTCAAGGTGAGCCGCCTCAACGAGGACCGCTCCGTGGACCAGGTGCGGCCGGCTCTGCTGCTGATAATGGGCGCGGCATCTTTCGTTCTGCTGATCGCGTGCGCCAATATCGCCAATCTGCTGGTGGCGCGGGCATGCGGACGCGAGCGCGAAATGGCGGTCCGGCGGGCGCTGGGCGCGACGCGATTCCGCCTGGCGCGCCAGGTTTTGACCGAGAGCGGAATCCTGGCGCTCGCGGGCGGCGCGGCGGGAGTGCTGCTGGCGTACGGCGCGCTGCCGCTGCTGAAATCCACGCTGCCGGCCTCCATGCCGCGGGCCGACGAGATCCGCATCGATGGCGCAGTACTGCTGTTCGGAGCGGGCGTCTCGCTTGCCACCGGATTGCTGTTCGGAGCGCTCCCCGCCTTCCGATCGCGGGGTCTCGCCTCCGGTGCCCGGGCGTTCTCGGCGCGCAATCGTGCTGCGCGGGCGCTGGTCGTCGCCGAGGTCGCGCTGGCTCTGGTTCTGGTGGCCGGCGCCGGGTTGCTGCTCGAAAGCTTCCGGCGAGTGGCAGGCGTGGACCTTGGCTTCCGGAAAGAACACGCTCTCACCATGCGCCTCGAACTGACGCGGAAGCGATATCCGGACGGCGCGCGCGTGGCGGCGTTTCGCATGGAACTGCTGCGGCGCGCCCGCGCCGTGCCCGGCGTGCAATATGCCGGCACGGTATCGTCGCTGCCCATGGGAACTATCATGCAGGGCACGGATTTTGAAGTGGAGGGACGGCCCGAGACAGCGCACGACCAGCCATTCGCGGATTTCGCCAGCGTCAGCGGAGATTACCTGCGCGCCATGGGCATCCGGCTGGTGCGCGGCCGTTACTTCGAGTCGGGCGACGGAGCGGGCTCGCCGCCTGTGGCGCTGATCAGCGAATCGCTGGCGCGCGCGTTCTGGCCGGGCGGCGCCGCGCTCGGCGGCCGCATCCGCTTCAAGGAGACATGGTTCAGCGTGGCCGGGATCGTGAGCGAAGTCCGCCAGTATTCGCCGGAACAGGGAGCGAGGGGCGGCACGATCTACGCCCTCAACGAGCAGCTTCCGATGGCGAACCAGGGCAGCACCATCGGGCACCTGATGGTGCTGGTGGCGCGCACGGCGGGCGATGCGGCGCCGATTGCCGCCGTCTTGCGCCGCGCGGTGGCCGGGATCGATTCCAGCCAGCCGGTGGCGGATGTGTCGAACATGGAGCAGTTGGTCTGGCGGACCCTGGCGGCGCGGCGGCTCAACACTCTGCTGGTGGGGCTGTTCGCGGCGTTGGCGATCGTGCTGGCGGCGGTGGGAGTCTTCGGCCTCACGTCCTACGCGGTGGCCAGAAGGACGAGAGAAATCGGAATCCGCATGGCGTTGGGCGCGGCGCCGCGCTCTATCCTGGCGCTGGTGGCGAGGGAAACGCTGCTGCTCGCCGTGACGGGAGCGGCGATCGGTCTGGCTGGCGCGGCGGCAGCATCGCGCGTATTGGCGAGGTTCCTCTACGGCGTGGGGCGGATGGAGCCGGCGGTGGTGGCCGGCGCGGCGGCGCTGCTGGTCGGAATCGTGGTGGCCTCAGCGATTTTTCCGGCACGGCGGGCGATGCGCGTCGACCCAGTCATCGCCCTGCGGGAGGAATAGCTTAGCCACCATTCCGCAGACGCGCTGCAAACGCTCCCTCACGGTCGCGCCTCTGTATGCAGCCTCGTTCAGAGCCGCGACCGTCAGAAGCCGTGAAAGATTACTGAGCCACGACCGCAACGGAGTGGTGCCTTTCTTCGAACAGTACAGCAAAAGCACCGCTCCCTGGCAGAGAGCGTCTGCGACTTAGCTACTCGCTTCGTAGCGCGGCCGCGGGATCGATGCGCGTGGCGCGGATTGCCGGCACGGCACAAGCCGCTGCGCCGGTGAGCGCCAGCACGAAGACCACTGCACCATAAGTAGCGAGATCGCCCGGTTTGACGCCGAAGAGCAGACTTTCAGTCACGCGCGTCAGGACTGCCGCGCCGGCGATTCCGACGGCCAGCCCGGCGGCGACCAGTTTGAGCCCGTCGCGCAATACCTCCGCCAAAACGGCCCTCCGGCGAGCTCCCAGAGCCATGCGGAGGCCGATGTCGCGGGTCCGCTGCACCACCAGGTACGACAGCAGGCCATACAGTCCGATGGCCGCGAGCAGTAGGGAGATGGCGGCGAAAGACGCGAGCAGCCACAACTGTTCCTTCTGCGCCGTCAGCCTGACGGCTACCAGCTGTGCCAGCGGCTGGACATCGGAAATCGCCTGGTTGCGATCCACGGACCAGATGGCCTGGCGGACGTCTGCCGCAAAATCCAGAGGGTTGCCGCTCACCTTGACGGCCAGGTCGCGCGGCGTGTAAAATCCCTCCGCGCCGAACGCCTGTGTGCTCGGGAAGTACATTTCGGCGCGGCCGGCGAGATCGAGCTCGACTTGTCGCGCGCTGGCGACCACGCCCACAATCGTGACCCACGGCTGGCCCTCGTCATCCATGCGGAAGCGGCGGCCCAGGGGATTTTGTCGCGGCCAGAATTGCTTCGCCATCGATTCGTTGATGATGGCGACGGGGACGGAATCGGGTCCATCGAGGTCGTTGAAGTAGCGGCCGGCGAGGAGCGGAGTGCCGATGGCGCGGAAGTAGTCGCGGCTCACCGAGCGATGGTTGGCGTCGTTGGCCTGGCCGGCAGGAAGCGGCGGCGCGCCCTCGATGAAGAACTCGGACGTGCCGCCGCTATTGGTCAGGGGCAAAAACGTGGTGTAGCCGGCGGCAGTGACGCCGGGAATCGCCTGCACCTTCGCCAGCACGTGCTGGTAGAACTCGCGGCGCACGCGGAAATCGCCGTTGCGGGCTTCGCGCGTGAGCGCGGTCCGCACAGTCAGGACGCCTTGCGGCTGGAATCCTAGTTCGACGTGCGAAAGACGCCATAAAGTCTGGAACATCAGTCCCGCGCCAACCGAGAGGACGACCGTGAGCGCGACCTCGGCCGCCACCAGCAGGCGGCGCATGCGTGTGCCTCCCTGGACGGCGCTACGCCCGCCTTCCTTCAGAGCGCCGGCAAGATCGAGGCGCGTCATGGTCAGGGCGGGGAGGCAGCCGAAGATGGCGGCGGCGGCGATGGCGAGCCACGAGGACAACAGCAGAAGGCGCGCATCGATGCGCGGCTGCGCCCATCCGGCAATGGATTGCGGGACCAGTTGCGCCAGCCACGGCACAGCTTCGGAGGCGAAAAACACGCCGAGCAGCGTTCCGGCACAGGCAATAATGAGGCTCTCGAGGAGCGCGATGCGGACCAATCGGACGCGGCTGGCGCCGAGCGCGGCACGCACGGCCATCTCGCGGCGGCGTCCGGCGCCGCGCGCCAGCATTAGGCCAGCGATGTTGGCGCAGCAGACCAGCAGTACGCATCCCGCGGCCGCGGCGAGGATGCGCAGGGCGAGGTCAAGCTTGCCCAGTACCTGATCGCGCAATCCTACGACGGTGGCGCCGACGTACTTGTTGGTCTCCGGATATTCGCCGGAGAGCTGGGCGGCGATGGCCGACATATCAAGCTGCGCGTCGGCGATGGTGACGCCGGGGCGCAATCTGCCGAAGACGTGGAGGTAATGGCTACCGCGCTGCGCCCACCGTTCTGGTGGGAGCGCCATGGGGAGCCAGACATCGGAGCGATCGGGAAAGCGAAATCCGGCCGGCATCACGCCGATCACGCGAACCGGCGTGCCATCCAGGCGCACGTCGCGGCCCACAATGGAGCGATCTCCGCCGTACCGCTGCTGCCAGAGGCTATAGCTCAAAAGCACCACGTACGGGGCGCGCGGACGATCGTCTTCAGGAGAGATGTTCCGTCCGATTACCGGGGTGACACCGAGCATCGGGAACAGGTTCGCCGTGGCAAAAGTGGCTACGACTTCCTCCGGCTGGCCGTCGCCGGTGATGGCGAAGAGGTCGCCGCGGAGCGCCGCCAGATCGGTGAAGACGTGATTGCGAAGTTTCCAATCGACGAAATTCGCCGGGGCCGGCGTGTCGGTGGGAAAGCCGATATGCGAGGACTCTTCCCAGACTTCGACCAGGCGGTGAGGGTCGGTGAGGGGGAAGGGACGGATGAGCATCGCGTCCACCAGGCTGAAGATGGCGGCGTTCGCGCCGATCCCGATGGCCAGTGCTACGGCCGCGGTGATGGTGAACGCGGGCGTCTTGCGAAGCGATCGCCAGGCATAGGAAAACTCGGATAGGGACACCACGGAACGGACGGTGCACGCCGAGTGCCGCGTTTGCGTCTTTGCTTTCAAGGAGGCGCCTTTTCGAGTGTGCGTTTGCGGGACAATTGGGATGATGTCGAGGGGAATGCTGCTGCTGATTGGTGTCATTGGCGTACCGTGTGCCTTCGCCCAGGGCGGCGGGATCGCGGCGCCGGTACCGCAAAATCCGCTGGAATTCGCCAGCAGCAATGTCGCGGCGCGGGAGGATTCGAACCAGAAGGAGGCTCTGCAACTTCTGACGCGGGCCCGCGAGCAGTATGCCATCCACAACGGAAAGCAGGCGTACCGCCTTAAGGTGAGCTTCCAAGTGGATTCCGGCGGGCAAACCCAATATGACGGCGATTGGGAGATGGAGGAGATTTACGCGCCGGGATTGGGCCAGCGATGGACCGCGAAAACCGCCGGGTACTCCACCATGCAGATCTTCGCCAACGGATTGCGTTTCGGGAAACAAACGGGTAAATATGTTCCGCTGAGGCTGCACGAGGTGCGGGCGACCCTGTTCGACCCCATCGGGATACCCAACAGCCGCTTGATCCGAAGTACGACCGCGACTTATAACGGCGCGTCTGTCACGTGCGTGCTGGCTGAAGGCCCGGAACAGGTGGCGACCGCCGGCGGCGGGCGCCGGTGGGATGAAACAGAGGACTGCATCGATCCGCAAACCAATTTGCTCCAGGTGCAATCGGTGGCGCCGGGGCGGTACTACGTTTACGACTACACGGACGCTCCGAAACTGGGCGATCACACCCTGCCGCGGAAAGTGACGGTGGTGGAAGGCGGGAAGACGGTTACCCGGATTCACGTGGACAGCCTGACGGAACTTTCCGATCCTGATGAGAAGCAGTTTGCCGCAACCAAGGAAATGACGTGGGGTGTCAACATGGTGGCGCAGCAGAAAATGGTCGTGTTTCCGCAGAAAGGCTTCGTGCCGCCGGACGCGAAGTTCCAGCCGGTTTGCGTGCTAGGCATGATTACGCCCCAGGGGGAACTGGTGGAAGCGCACGCGCTCGACAGTTCCGACCCGAATAGCAAAGCAGCTGTTGAGTACGCCAAGTCGATGCACTTCGCCACTCCGAATCCGACTGGAGGCGAGGCGCAGCAGCACTTCGTCTTCATTATCGAGAAATTCGTGGCGGGTTCGGCGAACGCGCGGTAGCTCGCCTTACTGCAATTCGCGGCGGCGGGCGCGGTGGACGAGGAACTCGGAGAGCTTCATCGGCGGGCCGAGGGTGGTATTCATCTGGCGCTCGACGGCGCGCTGGTACTGGCGCAGGATTTCGAGCCTTCGGCGGCGATCGAGCTGGCAATTTTCGAGATCCATGAGGATTTCGACCTCCCATGGTTGGAAGCAGTTACGCGCCAGAGCGCCGCGCATCACCTCGCTCACCAGTTTCTTGAAGCGATTGAGCATCAGCTCGTGTTCGATGATCTCTTCCGCCGCCATCAATCGGGCCTTCTAAGAGACCTATCGGCCGAAGACGGACAAAGATTAGAGTACCGCTCCCGCGGTCGCGGCTCTATAACCGGGAGCGGTGCCTTCTGTTGCCCCATCGCCGCCGGGGTAAATTGGAAGGGTAGTGAGAATTCGGCGATTTTCGGCGGCAATCGGAATCTTGCTCGGCTTGGGGCCCTGGCATCTGGCGGCACAGGAGCGCGCCGCGTCGAAACGATTCACTCTGAGCGGAACGGTGGTCGACGGCGCCAATCAGCCCATCGCGGGCGTGGCGCTTACGCTAGAGCGAAACGGGCAGGACGCAACCAAAGATCCGGCGATTTCCGACGCGCAGGGGCGTTTCGCCTTTAGCGGTCTCCCGGCCGGCGATTACCGCCTCTGGGCCGAGGGCAGCGGCTTCGGCTCGGTTCCGTACGGCGAAACTCCGGAGCCCGGCAACGGCAGCTCCATCCGCGTGGGCGGCGAGAACGGCGATAAGTCGGTGGTCTTTCGCATTCAGCCTCGCGGCCAGATCGAGGGCGTAATCCGCGACGAGTTCGGCGACCCGATGGCGAGTGCGCCGGTGTTTTTGGTCCGGCCCGTGTGGCGCGAAGGCCGTCCGACGGTGACTGTCTACCCTCATCAGAAGGGCACTGACGATCGCGGGCGCTACCGCTTCGGCAACGTGGCGCCTGGAAGCTATACGGTGTGTGGCGGAGACAGCGGCAGTCAGGGTTTGCCCGCGCCCGTGGCCGGGCCCGTCGATTTTGCCACACGGGTCGATCGCTACTACTCGCGCACCTGTAGCCGCAGTTTCCAGCTATCGCCCGGGCAGCGTTCGCAAATCGATCTGAACCCGGTGGCCGTGGCGATGGCGACCGTGACTGGACATATTCGGAACCTGCCGCCCCAGACCGGAGTTTCGGTGACTCTGCTGCCGCAGGACGCAAACCAACCGTTCAATCAGTTCCCCAACGCCCATTTGAACGTGAACAACCAGGGGGCATTTACCATTCGCGCCGTGCCGCCAGGGCGTTACATTCTGCACGCCCAAACCTACGCGGTAGTAGGCGCGCAGAATTCGCTGCTGGCCGCGGAAATGCCGCTGGAAGTCGGCGCCTCCGATATCGATGGCGTCGAGGTCGATGTCGGCGCGCAGGCGACGGTCGACGTGGCGTTTCACGGAGCGGATGACGTCCAAGGCATGAACGTGACCTTGCGGGCCGCCGGCGGAGGTATTCGCGGCTTCTCACAGATGAAGGACGGCGCCTTCCAGTTCCAGGGAGTTCCGCCGGGCAGCTATCGGCTGATCGTGCACACGCCGGATGAAAGCTGCGTCGAATCCGTCAAGCTGGGCGACACCAAAATCCGCGGCGCCGGGTTCAGCGTGGCAGGAGGCGCGGCGCTGCACTTCGATGTCGCGGTGACCCAGACGTGCGGCGCGGTCCGCGTGCGGGCAGTCCGCGATGGCCAGGCGATTCCGGGCGCCAAGGTAGTGCTGCTGGTGAGCGGAACGCCGGACGACCCCGGCGATTTGAAGGAAGATTTTACCGATGACGAAGGGGAATTTACATTTACCGCTTTGAGCCCCGGACATTACCTGGTTTGGGCGTGGGCTGTCGAAGGCCCGGGCGCAATAGCCGGTCCCGCGAGTCTTGCCGCGGTGGAACAGAAGGCGGCGGCGGTGGATGTCGCGGCCGGCGACGCGGTGAGCGTGGATGTGCCGCTGCTTCCCGCGGAGGGTAGTGGACAATGAGGGCGCTTCGATTCGCGATCGCAACCCTTACGGCAGTCTTGCTCTCGTCGGGCGCCGAGCGAGAACTGACCGGCCGCGTGGTGGATGCCAACACCGGCGAACCGATCGCCCGCGCGCATGTGAGCATTCGCTTTCTTCAGGTAGGTCAATTCGTGCCTGAGGTGACGCTTTTGAGCGACGCCGATGGCACATTCAAGGTCACCAACATGCCCGACGGCCAGTACCAGGTCATGTGCGAAAAGGCCGGCTATTTGCCGGTGAACCAGATGATGGCCCCGATGCCGCCTGCCATCCAGTCGGATGACAAGCGCGCGGCCACCATGGTCATGAAACTCACCGCCCAGGCAGCCATTCAAGGCACGGTCGTGGATGACCGCGACATGCCGGCGAACGCAATGGTTCAACTGGTGTTGCAACAGGTCATGAACGGGCGGCGGCAATGGCAATCGGGGCAAGCGACCGGCACCGATGAAACCGGTTCGTTCCGGCTTTTCGGACTGCCGACCGGACGTTATTACATTTCGGTTTCGGCTCGGCTGAGCGGAGCGCTGGGGACGAAGCCGCTGGCCTATCCGCCGTTCTACTACCCCAACGCTGCCGACATCGCCGCCGCGCAGCCGCTGGACTTGAAAGCGGGCGACGAAGCCGAAATCAAAATCAAGCTCCCGCCCCCCGTGCCGGCGTATACCGTAAGCGGTTCGGTGGCGACCGCCGGCGCCAGCATCGGCCTCACGCTGGTGCGGCAACCCTCCACGCATGGCTTTCAGCAGTCCGCCGGCGATCTCCGGATCGATGAGAAGGCCAAAACCTTCCGCTTTACGCATGTCACGCCGGGAGTGTACCTGGTGGGGGCCAACGTGTGGCAGAACCCCGGGAGTTCCGGGTCCGCCAGCGCCATGGTCACCGTGGGGAACGCGGATGTCAGCGGGATCCGCCTCGAGCCGATGGATATCAGTCTCGATGGAACGGTGCGCACGGAGGACAACACAACTCAGCGCGTGGCGGGATTTGTTTCGGTGCAGTCGGAACGGATGACGAATGGCGCCCCGGTAGATGGGGACGGGAAATTTCACATTACGAACCTGCAACCGGGAACCTATCGGATCGTGCCGCAGATCAACGGAACGCAGACCTGCGTCCGGTCGATTCTCTCCGGCGGACGCGACGCCCACGATGGATTGACCGTCGCCTCCGCGCCGCCAGACCCCGTCGATATCGTGTTGAGCAGCCACTGCGGCGGCGTCGACGTCACTCTCTCGCCATCGGATGCCGCGTTGCCTCCGAATCTCACGGCATACCTGCTGCGCAAATCCGGCGACGAACTCATCATGGAAAGGCAGGGATTCCAGGGGCCAAGATCGGGCGATGGAGCACAGCACTTCCTCATCATGGGAGTCGCGCCCGGCGATTACATGGTCTACGTCTGGCCGAACGACGCGCCGATCGAATATACCAACGCCGAGTACATGCGCCAGTTCGAGTCCTACGGCCAGAAAGTCACCGTCAGCGCAGACAGCCAGACGCCCGTGACGGTGGACAAGCCGTTGCTGCTCCCGGCTAAGAACTAACCAGGGCTTCGCCCTTGAAATCCCTTCGGGATTTGGGAGTCAGAAGCCAGAAGTCAGAATGGCGGCGGTGTACGCGTTAAAAAGGCGGCTGACTTCTTGCGCCGCTTTAAACAAGCTCATGGACGCATCTGAAGCACGGTCAGGCGCGCGCGGCGATCCTGGTGGTAGCCGGTGAGCGTCTGGTTCGCCGATTGGATGGTGTCGATTTCGGCGGCGATGCGGTCGAGATCCGCGCCGCGCAGCACCACGTAAAATTCATCCTCGCCGATCTCGGTGTACACGCGATTGCCGATGCATCCGGAGCTCAGCACGGCGCCATTCGCCAGCGACGCCGGAATCGCCATGCAGGTTGGGCGGCCCAGCAGCGGCAGGTTGGACGACGCTCCCGCGCGCGTGGCGGCTTCGGATAGCATCATCACGCGGCCAGGACGCCCGGAAGCCAGCACCACCGATGGCGGCACGGGAGTATCGCCGAGCGGCGCGTACAGAACCGCCTGAGGCGTCGACGAAAGGTGAAAGACGCCGGGGATTTCTTCCATGCGAATGTACCCGATGTCGCTCATCAGGCTGAGGGTCTGCTGCAGTTCCGGCATGCGGTCGGGCGTGAGAGAGTTGTGCGTGTATCCGCCCACCGGGCAGTTGAGATGATCGGATGGCACGGTGTAGAACGTGCTCCCCGCGGCGGCAAGCTTCCAGAAGCTGCACGACGACGGCATGGAGCCGGAGAACTTTGCGACGCCATCGGGCGCCGCGTCCAGAAACGTTACTGCGATGGGGCGGCGGGAAGAGCCGAGCATCCCCTGAATTTTCTCCTCGATTGCGCGATAGTCGGACATGAAAGCCATTATGCCTGTTTTTGCGATACAACTGAGAGAATGCCGCCGGACCGCCGCACGTTTCTGAAGCTCGCGGGGGGAATCTGTCTGATTCGCGGCGCGCACACGCTGGTTCACGGCGGCGGATTGGGACGCGTGGTGTTCTGCCGCGCGTCGCGGAATACCGTTAACTTGCTGCCATTGGTTCTCGGCGGGGCCATCCCGGTGTGCGAACCGATCGAGCGCGACGAACTGGTGCTCTGCGGGACGGAGGCGACTCTGGTGATCGACGCAAGCGGGTACAGGAGGTTCGCATGAATGCCGAGTGGGTGCGGAGCGTCTGCAAGAAACTACCCCATACCACCGAGGAGGTGCTCTGGGGCAACGATCTCGTGTTCAAAATCGGTGGCAAGATGTATGCCGCCGCGGCGCTAGAGCCCGGCACGGAATGGCTTTCCTTCAAGTGCACGCCGGAAAATTTCGCCGAACTGACGGAGCGCGAAGGCATCATTCCGGCTCCCTATTCCGCGCGCTACCACTGGATCGCCTTGCAAACCGAGGACGCCCTGCCGGCGGCCGAGATCAAGCGGCTGATCGGCGAATCGTACGAATTAGTGCTGGCGAAGCTGCCGAAGAAGAAACAGGCGGCCCTGCGAGGCTAGCAGCGCCTATGGCCGGTCCGGACCCCTACTGAGCCGGGCCCAGAGGGCACCCCGCGAGGGAGCGGTGCTTTCTTGCGGGCGACGCTAGTGCTTGACCACGCCGACGTCGGTGCCCAATCCCGCGTAGTCGTCTTTCACCTTCACGACCTTTTCCCCCTCGAAGGTCACGAAGACGATTTTTCCGGGCGGTGTGCCGTAAACCCAATCCTCGTAATCCACGCCATCCCTGCTCTGGCGCTCTTTATGAGTGGGTTGCCCCAGCGCCATGCGCACCTGATCGCGATCCATCCCGACCGTCGCATGCTTATCCTTAATGGCCTGGCGGACCTCCGGCGTGAGCGTCTCGGTATAGATTTCCGTGACGCTGTGACGGTCGAAATCGAGCACCGGCGCCAGCAGCTTCTTTACCTCCGCGGCTTTCATTCCATCGATCGGCTTGTGAAACTCCACCAGAATGGCAGTTCCGCCGGGCGCGTTGCTGTCGTTGTTGTCGCCGAGCGGGACGGTATTGCCCATGGTGCCGGTGACCTGTACGCCGCGGTACCACTTTCGGCCGCCGTTGTAACCGTTATTGAGCTGCAGCACGATATGGTCGTCGAACAGCTCCACCTTGGTGATCTGCACGGTGTCGCCGCTGCGGGCCGCGGGACCGCTTTCCTTGGCGACGGCCGCCCACCCTTTCTTATCGAAGGCGCCGGTCTGGGCGTTGAACTCCAGAGGCTTTTTGGAGCGGGGCACGAGCACCTTGGCGTTGGCATATTCCGCCATCAGACCGCGCGTCAGTTCCACGCGGTCCTCGAGCGTCAGCTTGTCCGGTTTGTCGGCCGCCCGCGCCAACGGGGCAATGGCGGCGGCAGTGGCAATCAGCGCTAAGACTCGCATACTTCTTCCCTCGGCTCGGTCGGCGGGTCCGCCAGGGGCGCCGTCTGCCGGCGAATCGGAGCTTTCCAGATGTAAACGGCCAGCACCATAATCACTACTGAGGTCAGCACGCTCGCTTCCGGACCGTACTCGCCGCCGCTCCAGAGACTGCCCGCCGTCCAAACCATGTCGTGACCAGTCATCTTCATTCTAAGCCCGCTTACCTCCGCTCCGAACAGTGGTAGCGTAACATTCCAGCCGAAATGCAGCCCGGCGGGCAGCCACAGGTCGCGGCTGCGTACGAAAGCGTAGCCGAAAAGCACCCCAAACCCGGCCGTATTGGCGATTCCCAGCCACGTGGCGTGGGGATTGGCCGTGTGCAAAAGCGCGAACAGGATCCCGCAGGGAATAATGGTCGCCCAGATGCCGACATGCGCCAGCAGAATCTGAAATCCGTAGCCGCGCATCATGAGCTCTTCGCCCATGGCGCCGAGAGCCAGCAGACAGATGACGAATACCATCACGGAAAACGTAGGCTGATCCTTGGGAGTGGCGGAGATGTGCGCCTCGCGCGCCAGGAGCGCCGGCGCGAGCACCAGGCACGCCGCTCCGGCCCCTCCCAGAATGCCAAGCCCCAGGTTGTCCATCGATGCACGATGCCATCCCATGCCAAGGTCCACCAGGCGGAAGTACGTGAAGAAGCGCAACGCCAGCACATTGGCCACCAGCGCGATAGCCAGCGTGCCGCCTATGTTTCCCGCGAAATATCCGAGCGACAACAGGGCCGGCCCCAGGAACTCGCGGCCCAGCCAGACCATCACGATGTAGACCGCCACGCGAATGGCGAGTTTCACCGGGTCTAGCCTCTCGGGCGCTGGGACTGGTATTGTCATGAAAGATATGTCAGCCTGCCGCATTTTACAACTCGGCGACCCGCTTCTGCGGGCCGTCTCCGCTCCCGTGGCCACACCCGCGGAAGCCGAGGACGTGTTTCGGGACCTGCGCGACACCCTCCACGAGTTCCAACGCACGCATGGGTTCGGACGAGGGATCAGCGCAGTGCAAATCGGGCAGCCGCTGCGACTAATATACATCGAACTCAACGGCCGCGCCTACTGCCTGCGAAATCCGGAGTACGAGTGGCAGAGCGAGGAAAAATTCCAGCTCTGGGACGACTGCTTTTCGTTCCCCGACCTGCTGGTGCGCCTGGAACGATCCGCGGCGGTTCGAGTTCGCTATTGGAATGAAGCGGGCGAAGTGGAACGGATCGAGGCGCGAGATGCGTTTTCCGAACTCCTCCAGCACGAGATCGATCACCTCGATGGGATTCTCGCGGTCGACCGCGCGCTCGATCGCGAAAGCTTGTGCACGCGCGAGGAGTACGCGCGGAGGTATCGGAAGGCGGTGGCGTAGAGGGGGCGCCGACACGGAGGAAATTCACTTCTCCGGGCGTCCGGACAGCTACTTCCCTGGCTCATTCACTTTCGCAAGTCGCCGGCTCAGGCAGGCCGGACACATGCACGTAACGCGGTCGGCGTGCTTATGACAGAGACCATGAACAACGCCGTCAACCTCATCGAAGCGGGAGGCGATGATGTCCATGTATTGGGTGTCGCCGGCGTTATATCTCGGAAGACCGCATACGCAACATGGTCCGCGAGCTGCACGAGACGCGAGGCCTTGGAATCCACAAAGAACGGGGTGTCAGCGATGTTCTTTAGTGGTCCCCAGCGGGTCCCGACTTTTCGAAACTCCCGGCTCAACCTCTGAAGCGAGGTCTCACGAGTCGTCCTATCCAGAATGATCATCCCGCGTTGTTGATCGCCCTGCTGCCGTCTGCGAGAAAGAAAATAGTCAAACCTCTGACATAGATCCTCAAAAGCGAGTTCGAGCGGTTCGTAATGAGGGAATGATTTCTTTTGGATTGCGCAAGCGAAGAGGCCTATGGTTTCGTAGCTGGCCTCGGCCACCTTGAGAACCGATTCTATAACGCCCCGCGCGCCATCGATGCCAATGCTCTTCCACGGCGGCGGGCGCCGCGAGAATATGGAAGGCGCATGAAACTCGACGTCCTCAGGGCTGTTGTCGAATGGCGAGGCGAGTTTGTCCAACTCGCGGCCGAACCAATCTACCTGGGCTTCATAAACACTGATTCCACCAAGGACGAAATAGTCCTCACCTGGGCTGCCTGGGGACCCGGCGTCGTCGAGATAAAGCAGATACATTGCGGACGAGCAAAAAAGCAGCCGAGCGGGCTTTCGCCCAGCGGACCGCCTACGCAGCCCTCTCAACCGCACCCCAGTTAACACGAATCACACAGACGCAGCGCGAGAGAGAGCCAACAGCTGGGTCCTGACAAGCGATGAGCTTCGTCAGCCCACGACAACCACTTTGACATGCTGGTTTCCCGAGACGCCTTTCTGACCGCCGGTGCCGGGATCGCCGATGGGCCCCTGACGGCCCGGCGGGCCCGGTTGGCCGCCGCGGCAAAAACCGCTGCCGCTCCCACCCTCGCCACCGGCTCCCGGCGGACCGCCTGGTCCCCCAGGTCCAGCCTGGCCTCCGGCGCCGCCCTCCAGGTTGGCGACTACGCCCTTCCCCTGAATCACGCGGCCGACGCTAAGTACCAAGCTCCCGCCGTTCCCGCCTCTGCCTCCATCTCCACCTCGGCCGCCCTTCCCCCCGGTGGCACCAGGACCCCGGTTTCCGCCTCCCGCCTGGCAGCCAAATACACCGGACACTCCAGGAGACCCAGCAACGCCTCTCGCCCCAGGAGGGCCCGCCGCTCCCGCCGCCCCATCGCCTCCTTCCTGTCCCCGTAAATCCACGACCAACGTCCCGCGGAGAACATCAGCGACAAGTTCGAGGTTCCCGCCCGACAAGCCGTTTGCACCGGGTTGACCCGCGCCGTTGCCGGGCCCGGCCTTCCGACTAAGGAATGAGAGGATTTGTCCATCTTCCGATATGATCTCGGAGGCTCGAATTGACACGCGATAGCCGTTGGTAATTATCCTGGACTGCCGTAACTCTAGCCGCTTGACTGAGATCGAGAACTTCGTACTGCCGGCCTCCAACGGCGCAGGAAAAACGAGATCTTGGCCGGACAAGACCAAGCTGCATTGCCCTGGGATCGGAGAAGCTCCTGACTGTAACACATTCGTTGGAAGCGAGGTCGCCTGAATCTGGTTCGGCGTGAATTGCAGCACGCAGCCGGGGCTTGTGTTCTGGGCCGCGAGGGGCCCGCCGATAAATGATAAGGCGAGAACACATGTGAGCGGTGCATTCATGACTTACCGTCCACGCCAGCGAGTGCCTGGAGTCTCTTCAGGAATAACTCCTGGGAAAACCCGAACACGAACGCTGCTAGAAACAAACGCGCGCCCCCTTCCTGGCCATTTCCGGCCGCGCCAAGGATAGGACCGAGCGATGCAGCCAGCAGCCCAACAGCAGCCCCCGCCCAGCAGCGGGTGAGTCGTGAGTACCTTCGGACGAGGCGCCAATGTGGGGCAGATCCCTCCTGGGGCAGGTCTAGATATATTCCGAATAGTGCGCCCATTGTCGCGACCAGGGCCGATAGAATATATGGGCTCAGAACAAAATTGTTCATGTTTGTCGTCACCAGGGAAAACGCCTTTGCGATTCTGGAACCTACACTAACCGGCTGACTAAGCAGAGGTATACATTGCAAAATCGAAGCGAATACTGCCTGCATAGCGAGAAGGAGACAGAAGAAAATTACAGCGGACCTCAGAACCGAACGAACCGTCTCAAAGACTTGAATTTGCTCGATCGCGCAGCGCGCGTCGCTCTCATAGGCGTCACCTATAAGGCCAAGGCCTCATCTCGTGTTGAGGGGGAGGGTGGGGAGTTCGCAACTGCGAAACGCGACCGCAGGCCCGCCAGTTGCCATGCGACTACGCTCGAAAGCGTCTGCCGATCCGCCTGCACAGCAGCAGTGATGTAAGTCGCCGCCTGTGCTTTGCGAGCCTCAGCGAATAGGGCCGGGTAGTCGTCCGGCTGACCAGTCCCTAGGCTGACGCCGCCCCTTGAAGCACGACTGATGATTTCGGCTTTTGCGTCTTCAATCTCTTCCCGGGTGGGTCCACGAGATGACAGCGCCGCACGAACCTTATAGAACATTTTGCTGCTACTCCGCGACGGAGCCTAGTCTTATTCTATGGGAGGCCTGCATGATCAGCAAACATAGCATACTGCTAAAACACCCAGTTAGCATGGTGTCGCCAGACGCGACACCCGACTGCAGTAGCGGCATTCGCATTGGCCGCGTTTGTGCCACTGGCATCTCGTGCAAAAGCGGGTCACAGCTTTGAGGAGCCCCGCGGCGGACAGTGCGTACAGCCGACGTCGACCCTTTCGGTTTGGATATTCCCATGCCAGGGGAATATCCTGAAGTCCTATGCGGGTCCCAATCTTCGCGGCGCTTGCCGCGATCCCCATGGCCCTCCACGCCCAATCCGCCGACCTCGTCCTCATGAACGGCAAGATCGTCACCATGAATCCCGCCATGCCGACGGCACAACTCCTGGCGGCGCGCGGCGATCGCATCGTATTTCTCGGCTCCAATGCCGACGCGGCGCGGTGGGTGGGGCGCAATACCAGGATCATCGACCTTAAAGGGCAGCTCGCCATTCCGGGATTTATCGAAGGGCACGGCCATTTCGTCGGCATCGGCGAGTTCCGGCAGGGGCTCGATCTGCGCGAGGCGCGCACATGGGACGATATCCTGGCGCAGGTGGCGCGCGCGGCCAAACAGGCCAAGCCCGGCGAGTGGATCGTGGGGCGAGGATGGCATCAATCCAAATGGGACAAGGCGCCGGAGGCGAATGTCGAAGGTTTTCCCCTCCACGCGTCGCTCGATCAGGTCTCGCCCGATAATCCCGTGCTGCTCACACACGCCAGCGGGCACGCCGTATTCGTCAATGCCAAAGCGATGGAGGCGGCGAAGATCACGCGCGATACGCCCAATCCGGCGGGCGGCGAGATCCTGAAAGATGCGCCGGGAAATCCCACCGGCTTGTTGCGCGAGACCGCTCAGGCGCTCGCCAATAGCGCGCACAACGCCTGGCTCGACAAACGCACGCCCGCCGAGCGGGCGGCCGATCTGCGGAAGGCCATCGATCTCGCGGCGAAGGAGTGCATCTCGAAGGGGATCACGTCGTTTGAAGACGCCGGGTCGCCCTTCGCCACCGTGGATGTGTTCCGCCAAATGGCCGAGAACCGCGAACTGCCGCTGCGCCTGTGGGTGATGCTGGGTGCGGGCACCACCCAGCAACTGGCTGCCAATCTAGACCGCTACCGCATGATCGGCGTGGGCGACAATCATCTCACCATGCGGGCCATCAAGCGGTACATGGATGGCGCGTTGGGGTCGCGTGGAGCGTGGCTGCTCGAACCGTATACCGATAAGCCGGACAGCACGGGATTGGACATCGGCGACATTCCCGACCTCAACCGAATTGCCGAACTGGCCATCCAGCACGACTTTCAATTCTGCATTCACGCCATCGGCGACCGTGCCAATCGCGAGGTGCTGAACATTTACCAGGCCGCGTTCGAGGCTCATCCCGATAAAAAAGATTTGCGTTGGCGCATCGAGCACGCGCAACATCTGAACGCGGCGGACATTCCGCGATTCGGCCAACTCGGCGTGATCGCCGCCATGCAAGGGATTCATTGCACGTCGGACGCGCCTTACGTGCTGTTGCGCCTCGGCCCGCAGCGGGCCGAAGAGGGCGCTTATGTCTGGCAGAAGCTCATGAAGAGCGGCGCCGTGGTGGGCAACGGCACGGACGCGCCGGTGGAAGACGTTAGTCCATTAGCCTGCTTCTATGCCAGCGTGAGCCGCAAACTCAAAGACGGAACGCGATTCTATCCCGATCAGCGCATGAGCCGCGAGGAAGCGCTGAAGTCGTACACCTGGAACAATGCCTACGCGGCGTTCGAAGAGAAGTTGAAAGGTTCGCTGGAAGTGGGGAAGCTGGCCGATATCACGGTGCTCTCGCACGACATCATGACCATGCCGGAAGACGACATCTTGTCCACGGACGTTGTATACACCATTGTCGGCGGCAAGGTTGTATTTCAGCGCTAGTGTCTTGCTCATTCACCACCGGCTGAAACAGAAGCGCTGAGCCGCGACCGCGAGGGAGCGGTGCTTTGAGTGCGGAACAGATAATATTGCAAGTGCCAGCCTTCAGCGATCAGCTTTCCGCGGTCAGCCTGAAGACTCTCTCCGCGGGAGCATCGGGTTTTGCCGTGGCTGAGAGCTGAAAGCTGAGATCTTTGAGCTTTTATTCGCTCTTTCAGGCCTGGATATCAGGTTGCCCGCGATACGCGCCTCCTGTTATCCTTTAAATTAAGCCCCTTCCCGAATATTTCATTTTGTTACAGGAGAAAAAATGGCAGTCAAAGTAGGTATTAACGGCTTCGGCCGCATTGGCCGGAACGTCGTTCGTGCAGGTTTGCACCGGAGCGATGTGGAATTTGTGGCGGTAAACGATATCACCGACACGAAGACTCTGGCCCATCTGTTGAAGTACGATTCCGTGCTGGGACCGCTGTCCGAACCCGTGCACGCGGATGCCGATTCGATTACGGTCGGCGATAAAAAGATCAAGGTGTTCGCCACCAAAGATCCCGCGCAGCTCGACTGGAGTTCCCTCGGCGTGGAAGTGGTGGTGGAATCCACCGGGTTCTTCACCGACGCCAAGGAAGCCGTGAAGCACCTGCACGGTTCGGTCAAGAAGGTCATCATTTCGGCCCCGGCGAAGAATGAGGACATTACCATCGTGCTGGGAGTGAACGAAGGCTCGTACGATCCGGCGAAGCACAACATCATCTCCAACGCTTCCTGCACTACGAATTGTCTGGCTCCGGTGGTAAAGGTCATCCACGATACTTTCGGGATTCTGAAGGGCTCGATGACCACGATTCATAGCTACACCAACGATCAGAAGGTCCTCGATTATCCCCACAAGGATCTCCGCCGCGCGCGCGCCGCCGCTCTGAACATGATCCCGACCACGACGGGCGCCGCCAAGGCCATCGGCCTCGTGATGCCGGCGTTGAAGGGCAAACTCGACGGGTATTCGATGCGCGTTCCCACGCCGGATGTCTCGGTGGTGGATCTGGTCGTCCTGCTGGCCAAGCCGGCGAAGGCGGAAGAAGTGAACGCGGCGCTGAAGGCAGCGGCGGAAGGGCCGATGAATGGCATCCTGGGATACACCGAGGATCCCGTGGTATCCACCGACATGCTGCACAACCCCAACAGCTCGATTGTGGACTCGCAGATGACCAAAGTACTCGATGGCGATCTGCTCAAGGTGATTTCCTGGTACGACAACGAGTGGGGTTATTCCTGCCGCGTGATCGACCTGATCGCATTCCTGGCGGAAAAAGGCCTGTAGCCTTCAGGCGGCTGAAAAAGGCACATTGGACCGCTGATAAACGCAGATTAACGCGGATAAGTTATTTGCCTTCAATCGGCGTTTATCGGCGTTCATCGGCGGCTGGGTCATTTCCAGTGTTTTTTGGGCATCCTGCCTAGCGATCGGGCGCGTTATAGCCCACGCGCCAGTGAGCTTGCAGCTTCGGTAATCCGCGCGGCGGGATTACCTTCACTTCCACGTGATGGTATTTCCCGTCACGCACCTGGTTTTCGGGCGCATAGCCCAGAATGTAGCGGTTCCGCAGTTCGATCCCGATCTTTTTCGCGACATCCGGCAAGTCGGCCGGGTTGGCGTAAAACATCCTCCCGCCGGTTTGCTCGGCAATGTGCGACAGCAGTTCCGGCCCGCCTGCTTCTTCGGGAGTTGACCCGCCTCCGAATACCCCAATCGCGTAAATCAGCACGTCGCTCTCCTGGATCAGGTCTTTCACTTCCCGCAGCGTGTAGCGGCTGTTATTGTCGCCGCCGTCGGAGATGATGAGAAGGGTTCGCTTGTTCTTCTTGGAATTGTGCATCTCATGCAGGCCCATGTAAATGGCATCCAGAAGCGCGGTCGACCCTTTAGATCGCGAGAACGTGAGTTGGTTTTCGATGGTGCCGGTGTCTTTCGTGAGCGGCACCACCAGCCGGGGCTGATTGTCGAACTCCACCAGGAAGAATTCGTCATCGGGATCGGAGATCTTGAAGAACTCGGCGGCCGCCATGCGCGAACGCTTCAGTTTCTCGCCCATGCTGCCGCTGGTGTCGAAGACCAGGCCGGCGGCAATGGGCTCGTCGTCCATGGCGAATGTGGTAATCGTCTGCAGAACCTTATCGTCATAGACCTTGAAATTCTCTTTTTCGAGCCCGGAAACCGGCCGGTTCAGCGGATCGTTGACGCTCACCGGGATCAGGACCAGGTTGCTGGTGACGCGGATGTCGGCCTTGGGCAGGGTCTCTTCTTTGGGCGCGGGCTTGGGCCGCGGCGTGATGTTCACGTCCTGCGCATAGAACAGCAGGGGCGCGAGCAGGGTAACCCCGCCGGCCAGAAGAGCGATGCCGCCAGGTTTCATACGCCCGCGATGGCCTCGATCTGCGCCAGGTGGTTGAGGTCGTGGCCGGCCATGGTTTCCACGACGACGGCGAGGTGCATTTCCCCGCGCTCCGGGTGCGTCAACTTCTTCATCATGTGGTCGGGAGTCATGCCGCTGATCAGGCGGAGATTCCAGTCCCGGACGGCGGTAAACACGCGCAGGGCCGTCTCGGCGTCGAAGGCGTCGTAGTGCATCGCCCATTTCTCCTGATCGAAGGGCTGGATGACGTGATGCTCTTCGGTGAGGGCCTGGCGCAGGCGATACGCGAACACGATCTCGCAGTCGGTCAGGTGGCACATGATCTGGCGTGCGCTCCACTTGTTGGGTGCGGGCACGTCCTCCACCCGCGGCCCCAGGCGTTCGAGCAGGAATTTTAACTTTCCCGCGGTTTCCTCAATCACTTCCCACGGTGGAACATCGTTCAGAAATCGCGCGTACGGGTTGGTTGCCATTTATCTATTGTCCCCTGAGATTCAATCTTACTCCGAGGGTTGCCGTCCCGCGGGAAGGGGCAGAATGTCCGGAGACAAAACGCGTGCGTCGAGCCACCCGGCGTCGGCGAATTGCCGCGGCGAGGGCGTGAACACGATCTTGTAACTGGTATCGTCGAGCGGCGCTTCCGGCCCGGCGGCCTTCTGGGCATAGACCAGGGCGAGGTATTTGAGAATCGTGTAAATGTCGCCTTCTTCCGGCTGGCGCAACTCATAGCCGTGGGAGCGGAAATGAATCGACGCGCCCTGGTTGGAAAGGCTCCAGGCAAGGAAAGCGCAGCAATCGATGGCGTACTCGAACCAGGCGTCAAGGTGCGGAGGAATGTCACGGTCCAGAAACATTTCGATCGTGCGCTCCTGCTCGCGCGCGAACTCCCTCACCTGGAGTGTGCCGGTGTGGGCCGATGCCTTCCAATCGAGATGGCGCGCGCTTTCGAGCGCCTCGTAAGGGCGGATGCGATAGAAATCGCGCCCCAGGCCGCGGTAGTGAGTTTCGATTTCGCCGGAGATGCCGGCCAGCAGATCGTCGAAGCCGGGCCAGGGATCGATGGAGGGGTATACCACCATCTCGCGGCCGAGGGTGACGCGCGCCGATTTTTCCAGGAATCCGAAAGGAAAGGAAGTCAAGAAAGCGAAGCTGTTCTGGCGGTAGACGCCGCGCTTGGGAAAGCGAACCTCGACGTTCTCATCCAAGGTGGCGCCGCCGGCGATCAGCGGGAAGTACACGCCCGATTTCAACGTGGGACTGTCGGGGCGGCGGATGCCTTCCACCCGGATGGAGAACGAGGGCATCAGCCACTTCTGATTGCGCACGTAGAGCTTGCCGGGGACGGAGCGGCCGGCGGGGATATGTTCGGGCACCAGGAAATCGAGCTGGAGGCCGGCCAGGCAGAGACGGCTCACGAACCCGGAGACCAGCAGCGTTGCCAGCATGGCCGCGAGAATCAGGAAAAGCAGGTTGTTGGCGGAGCCGATCGCGGCCAGGCCCACCAGCACGATAGCGAGAATGAATAGCGCTCCGCCCCGCGTGATCTTATAGCGGATGCGCCGCGTCAGGGACTCGCGAAGGTGCTCCCACAGGTTTGCCACGCTATGTCGATTCTACCGCGCGAGGGGCGAGCCCTCGGCAATCGGCCGCCCGCATTCAGCTTTTGAAGCAGCGGTCCCGTGGATCGGACCCGGATCCTCAAGCGGCATGCTGAAAAACACTGGAAATGACCCGGCCGCCGATGAACGCCGATAAAACGCCGATTGAAAACAAGCAACTTATCCGCGTTCATCTGCGTTTATCAGCGGCCTATGTGCCTTTTTCAGCGGCCTGCTAGTCTAGATAGCCACGATTGAGCCGGGATTTCCGGTAACACACACCCGCGTGATCCTGTAAATAAATCATTTCTACTTCGCACAAACAGGACATTCTCACTCCGCGCCGATATGGCGATAACATTGTTGACAGCAGATATCAAGCTTGGCTATATTTAGCCAGGCGGTCACAGTTGAGTACAAGCCTAAGGAGGAAGCTGTGCGAACGCTCCGCTCTCCAAATGTTGGAGGCAAGTGCTGCAGACCAGACCTTCGGGCAGTTCCCATTGCATTCTGGCTGATGTTACTCCCGTTCAGCGTTCTTGCTCAGAATACTCCACAGCCGGAAGCCGACCGAATGAGTGGGTTGCTTGACCCGAACCACTTTGTCGCGCTTAGCGGAAATGTCCACCCAAAAGCACGGCCGGAAAACGATCGTGGTCCGGTTTCATCCGACCTGAGCCTGGATTACATTACCCTCCATCTCCGACCGACACCCGCCCAGCAGGCGGATCTAGACAAGCTGCTGATCGCCTTACAAACCCCCTCGTCCCCGAAATATCGCAACTGGTTAACTCCCGAAGCGTATGCCGATCGATTCGGAGCGTCCAAAGCGGATATCGCGCAGATCGTAGGCTGGCTTCAGGGGCAGGGGTTGACTATCGTCAGCACGGCGCGTGGCCGGAATTTCGTCGTGTTTAATGGAACCGCGGCCAGTGTGGAAGCCGCGCTGCACGTCGAAATTCACAAATTTCTCGTTGATGGAGAAATGCACTTCGCTAACGCCACCGAGCCTTCGGTGCCCGCCGCAATTCAACCGTTCACGATTGGTTTCTCGGGTCTCGATGACTTCAACATGAGACCGCCCCGACGGGTAATGAAACCGATACCGGATGGAGGAGGTGTGGGGGGCCAATATGACCTGGCGGCCGACGATCTCTGGACGATCTACGATACTCTCCTGCTCTATAGTGTTGGGGTGACCGGAAGTGGCATGAAGTTGGCCGTCATCGGTCAAGCCAACGTAAATCTGGCGGATATAGCTGCGTACCAGACTGCCGTCGGTCTTCCGTCGAACCCACCGGTGAAGTTGCTCGTCGGTAGTGTCGATCCCGGCATAATCAGTGTTGATTCCGATGAATCAGACCTGGATCTCGAACTGACGGGCGCAATTGCACCAAACGCCGAGATCCTTTTCGTCTACTCAACAAGCGTTCTTACTTCGGCAGCATACGCCATCGATCAGGCCGTCGCGCCGGTAATTAGCTACAGTTATGGAGCGTGCGAGTTGAACGCCAGCGCGAGTCTTAGCCGGACGCTTGAACAAACGGCACAACAAGCGAGCACGGAAGGAATCACGTGGGTTGCTGCGTCGGGCGATTCCGGCGCAGCAGCTTGCGACCCGGGCGTGTCTGTTGCATCGCACGACATTTCCGTGCAACTTCCCGCGAGCGTGCCTGAGGTAACGGGCGTCGGCGGCACAGAGTTCAACGAAGGAGGCGGCACGTACTGGGGTGGGCCGTCGGACCCGTTTGCGCTGTCTTACATCCCGGAAGTTGCCTGGAACGATACCAATGTCGCGCCCGGCCCATTGGTTGCGAGCGGAGGCGGAATGAGCACATTTTACCCCCGTCCCTCCTGGCAGTCTGCTCCCGGGGTCCCTTCGGGTAATGCCCGGCTTGTACCAGATGTGGCGATGGCCGCGTCGGCCGATCATGACGGATATTTCGTCGTGGAAAGCGGGGTGAGGGGGATTCACGGCGGCACTTCCGCGGCGACTCCGGTGTTTGCGGGAATCGTTTTGCTGATGGCTCAGATCATAGGGGCTACGAATGGACTGGGGAATATTAATCCCGGCCTCTATTCAATCGCGTCCGAACCGGCGAGGGTCTGTGATACAAACTCGCCTACCTTGGCATGTGTGTTTCACGACATCGTGTCCGGCAATAACATGGTTCCCTGCGTTACTGGAGTAACCGGCTGCACGGGCGGCCTTATGGGTTATTCCGCTGGCCCTGGCTACGACATGGTCACCGGACTCGGCAGCGTCGATGCCGCGCTTCTGGCCCTTGCATTCAGTAGCCTGACATCAGGTCCCGTAATTTATTCAGTTAGTACAGCCTATGCAGGCGCGGGCATCGCTCAGAACACGTACATCGTGATTAAAGGCTCCAACCTGGTTCCCCCGACCACTTCGGCAAACGGGATAATCTGGAACACCGCCCCTTCATTCGCGTCCGGACTAATGCCCACCCAGCTCAATGGCGTGAGCGTGAGCGTCAACAATCAGCCCGCGTTCGTCTATTTCTATTGCAGCGCCGAAACCGATCCGGCCTGTACAGTAGACCAGCTCAACGTGTTGACACCCCTCGATAGCACCCTCGGTCCAGTGCCCGTCGTAGTCACAAGCGGAAATGCATCGACAGCAACTTTTACTGCCACCATGCAGACTGTTGCGCCTTCGTTCCTCCTCTTCAGCACGGCGGGCTACGTCGCTGCAACCCACGTGAACGGCAGTTTACTAGGACCCACGAGCCTCTATCCCGGGCTCGCAACGCCTGCGACGCCAAACGAGGTAATCGTTCTTTACGCGGTTGGTTTCGGATTGCCATCGACCGCTTTAGTCAATGGATCGGCGATACAATCCGGATCGCTGCCAACTTTACCAGTGTGCGCGATCGGCGGAAATCCGGCGGCAGTAGGTTTTGCGGGCCTCATCAGCCCAGGCCTGTATCAGTTGAATGTCACTGTTCCGGCTTCGGCCGCCAGTGGCGACAATATCGTCAGTTGTACCTACGGCGGCTTTTCAACGCCGACGGGCGATCTGATCTCGGTGCAGGGAATGCTGACCGCTTCCTAGCTCTTGATCCTCGCGATCGTCGCCGGATTCCGTAACTCCCGCACCGCGTCCGCCGCTATCCAGCGGGCCGAACGCGAATCCTGCTTGCGGATTTCCTCCGCCGCCGCGATCGCCATCTTATGCAGCCGGCGATTGCGCTTGCCGATCCCCCGCAGCGCCCAGTTCACCGCCTTCTTCACCATATTGCGGTCGTCGCTCGCCGCTTCCGCGATCAGCCGCAGGAAAACGGCGAATTGTTCGTCGGTGGCCTTTTTGTCCTTCGCCACCCCAGCCATCAGCGAAAATCCCGCCCGGCGCACGAATTCGCCCTTCGCCCGCGCCCATTGTTCGGCTTTCCGGAACGCTATCGGCGAATAGCGGAAAAGATTGTGGCAGGCATGATCGCACACGTCCCAGGAATCGATATCGCGAACCCAGCGATCCATCTGGCGCGCGGTCACGAGCGCCGCGTCGTCGACCAGCGTCGCCAGAATGCGCGCTTCGTGAATGCCCGAATTCCAGAGCTGCTCCGCCAGCGCATGGTCCCGTCCGGCCTCTTTCGCCATCCGGCGGAGCACGTACACCGGCACGCCCAGCGTTCCATTGGTGCTGATGCCGTACCGCGCCATTCCCGCCACGTTGGCCGGGTTGGCCTGCGCGCGAAGCGCCGCAATCCATCGCTCAATCATATTCCACGCTCACCAGAAACAGTCCCCGCGCGGGCACGGTGGGGCCGCACTTGTCCGGCAAGCGGGTGCAATCGGCGATATTCCCCTTGCCCACCTCGATCAGCGTGCCCACTACGTTCCGCACCATGTGTTTGAGGAATCCGCTGCCGCGGATGCGGTACGTCAGCCGCCCCGGACTGGGCTCCAGCACAGACGAGAAGACGCGCCGGACCTTGGAGAGCCCCAGGGCGTCGCGATCGTCCGCCGCGGCGTAGGCGGTGAAATCGTGCTCGCCCTCGAAAGCACGGGCCAGTTCGACCATCCTTTCCTCGTCGAGCGGATAGGGGTGGTGAAGCACGTACGGCCATTCGAACGGCAGGCACACTTCCGCGCGCACGATGCGGTATTCGTACGTCTTGGCGGTGGCATGGAAGCGCGGATGGAAATCCGCGGGGGCTTCTTCGGCCGACAAAATGCGAATCGCGTGCGGCAGCAGGCGATTCATGGCGCGGCGGAGATTCTCCGGCGGAATGGGATTGGAAAGCGTGAACGCCGCCACCTGATCGAGCGCGTGAACCCCGGCATCGGTCCGCCCCGACGCCGCCACCATCACGGGCGCGCCTTCGATTCCCGCAAGGATCGCCTCCAATGTGCCTTGGATGGTCGGCAAGTCGGGTTGGATCTGCCATCCGTGAAACGCGGTCCCGTCGTATGCCAGGTGGATGCGAATGCGGCGCATTTACACGGGGCGCGAGCCCGGTTTTACCACCGGAATGCCCAGCATGCACAGGGGGCATTGCTCGGGGTAATGAGCCGCGACGCGCATGGTGACCAGCGCCACGCGCGGGACACTCACGTCGGCCTGACCGCCGCTGCGGTCGATTATGGAACCCGCGGCCGCCACGTTGGCGCCGGCCGCGCGCAAGATGTCGACGACATCGCGAGTGGTGCCACCGGTGGTGATCACGTCCTCCACTACCACCGCGGTCTCGCCCGGCGCCACGCTGAAGCCCCGGCGGAGCTGCATGTCGGTGCCCCCGGCCGGCCGTTCCAGGAACAGGAACCGTGTACCCAGCGCGCGAGCTACCTCGTGGCCGATGATCAATCCGCCCAAAGCCGGCGACACCACCACGCCGATGTGTGCCGCGGTGATCTTCTGTAGCGCCTCCGCCAGTAGTCTGCCGAGTTTTTCGGCGGCGGCGGGATGTTGCAGCACCAACGCCGACTGCAGATATTCCGAGCTGTGCAGGCCGCTGGTAAGGCGGAAATGGCCTTGCAGATACGCCCCGGTGGACCGGAACAACTCCAGAATCGACTCGGCTTGGGGTGTCACAAAGGCCTACTATACCATCCGGGCCGTTGCGGCAAACCGCACACAAACAGTACACGGTGTTCCGACTTGGTACATATAGTTGACACACGGGTGCCAATTTTGCGTACACGGCCGGCACGGCCGATGGCCCGAATGGCTGATTTTTCGCGATTTTCAGTTTGGTGCCGGAATTGCTCAATAGAGGGCGTGACTAGACATTACAGGTTCCCCGGAGAGACGATTGCTCCTCGCTTTGCCGTCCTGCCAAACGAGTCACCTCGCATAGAAATCTGCTAATTACCCCTTCAACCCTACCCAATCGTCTCTTCGCGGGCCTGGCTGTTTTCCACCAGGCCCCCGAAATCTCGTTTACGATAGATGCATGGCCAAAGCAATGTTCGAGGTGGAATGCCCGTGCTGCCAGGCAATCCTGAAGATCGATCCCGAGACATGTGCGGTAATTGCCCACACGGTGCCGGTAAAGCCGATGCCGATTCAGGATCTCGCAGCCGAGGTCGCCAAGCTGAAGGGCGCGGGCGCGCGGCGCGAAGAACTGTTTCAGAAAAGTTTCGAGGCCGAGAAATCCCACGGTAAAGTGCTGGAAAAGAAGTTCGACGAGCTTTTCAAGCGCGCCAAGGAAGACCCCGACAAAGGTCCGCCCCAGCGTGACATCGATCTCGATTAGTGACTTTCCGCTTTGGCCAGTTTTCCGTCGGTCCAGCTATAAACGGCGTCGAAATGTCCACCCTCGATCGGATCGCCATCTTTCGCCCGCGCTGCCTGGATAGACAAATCGTCATAGAGAAGCCGTACCAGGAACACTAGCGAATAAGTCTTCGCCGGGAATGGATCGCTTTCGAAGTACAGGTACGCTCCCCGCGGCAGGGACGGTTCAACCTCGCGCAACTGCGCAATCATTTCTGTGGTCGGCAGCTCCGCCGAGGCAAAAACTTGCATAGTCCGGCGTGCTTCGCGGGCGTGAAGCGGCGCCAGCGCCAATCCCACCGCCAGGAACAGGACCCAGGCCGGTAGGGATTTCACAAAACGAACCCAAATCATTTCGAGCACGGTGGCGCCGTACCATGCCCACCCCGCCATGGGCAAATAGAGGAAGAAGCCCGAATAGTGCGGCAGGAAAATAAACGGCAACACGCTGAACAGGATGAAGCACCAGCCGAATAACAGCGGCCGCGACCGCAGCCAGAGAGCCAGCGCCAGCATCCCCGCGACCAGCAGGATGGTATTGGCGTCGCGAAAAAAGTGATCCTGGTAGAACAGTACGTTCAGGTACAGATGAAAGGTGTGCAGGTAGCGCGCGGCGGAAATTGCCGGCCGGTAGAGAGGATCGGTGGCGGGCAAGCTGTCCGGCCCGGTAAGTTTGCCGATGACGTACGGCAACGTCAAAAGCCCGGTAATCGTCGCGCCGCGCGCGCTGGCCTTCGCCCCGTGCCAGATGAACTCGTAGCAGAGAATACACACCGGCAGAGTGACCGCCAGTTCCTTGGAATTGAGCGCGCAAATATAGAGCGCCAGAAACACACCCCACTGCCGGAGCCGCAGCGCGGCACCCGATTCCCGGATTCCCAGATAGTAATCCAGCGCCGCGAAATAGAAACCGAACGAGAGCAGTTCGTAAATCGTTCCGGTGCTGTAGTAAAGGTTGACGAACCAGGCATGGTACGTCACGAGCAGCGTGGCGAGCAATGCTGCTTCGCGCCGTCCGGTGAGCCGCAGGGAGACGCGGTACATCAGCCACAGATTCACCAGCAGCAGAGCAAAACAGACAACGCGGAAAGGCATCGGACGAAGTCCCGCCAACCGGTAGACAGCGACATAGAAAATTCCCCCCATCGGCCGGTATGCCGTGCTCCAGTAAGTGAGGTTGCTGCGCAGCAGTTGCGGGAAGGAAGGAGTGAGATGGAAATTGAGGTTCATCAGATCGTCGCCTGTGAACCGGGCCCGCAAGCCGCCGCCGGCGAACCAGAAAAAATACGCCAGAAGGAAAAGAGCTGGCCCGAAGCGGGCCGTTAGCGCGCGCACTGCGGACTATTATCGCTTACCCGCTGTTCTGCCTGATGGAAACCGCAGCACCGCGCGCGTGCCGGCGCAGGGCTCGTACTCGATCACGCCATCCAACTGGCGGCTGAGCACTTGGATGATGCGCAATCCGAGAGAATTTCCGGGGCCATCGTCCGGGCGGCCTGACGAAATGCCGACACCATCGTCTTCCACAGACAGCTCTCGAATGCCGGCGCCCGACTCCCGGAACGAGATGGCGATCCGGCCTCGCTCGCGGCCTCGAAAGGCGTACTTGAACACGTTCGTCAGCAATTCGTTGAGGATCAGACCGCAAGGCACGGCCTGTTCGATAGCCAATTCGATCGGCTCAAGCGCCAGGTGGATGGCGATCCGGCCGGGCTCGCGAGCCATGGCGGCATGCAGCCGGCGCACCAGCTCCGCGGCGTAATCGGCGAAGTCGATGCGGTCCAGCCGCTCGTTGCCGTAGAGCTGTTCATGAATCAGCGCCATGGAGTACACGCGTTGCTGGCTCGAGAGCAGCGCCTCTTTGGCCGCTGGATTCTGTACGGCGTCCGCCTTCATGCTGAGCAGGCTCGAAATCACTGCAAGATTGTTCTTCACGCGATGGTGAATTTCCTTGAGAAGGATGGTCTTCTCGGCCAGCGCCGATTCGAGCGCTAGCTGCGTTCGTTTCTGCTCGGAAATGTCCTGCGCGCAAATCAGAACCTTCCGCACGCTGTCGAACTGCATGGGGGAACTGGAAATCAGCAGGCAGGACTCTTCTCCGGCTCCGTTCACCGAGCGGGACAACCTGGCCTCCACTCGATGGTGACTGGCGCCGGTCGCGAGCGAATCCAGCACCGCCGCGCGAATCGCACAGTACTCGCACTCCGATCCGCGCCCGCACCCGCCCGGGTTGGCGAGCGCGTTTAAACACCCGAATGCATCGCCCTGCTGGCGGCCCACGATTTCAGTTGCCGGACGGTCTGCGAACCGCGCCGCCAGTTCGTTCACCTTTTCCACGCGGAGTCCGTCGTTGATCACGAACAACGCCACCGGAGCGTTGGCGTGGATGGCGGCCAACTCAGCGCAGACCGACTGCAACTCCGCCTCCACGCGCTTATGCGCCGTGACTTCGCTCGCCACCATGAGCACCAGCACTTCGCCATCTTGGGGCAGCGGCACGTACGAAAAATCGAAATAGCGCTCTTCCACCGGCGATCCGGGAGCGCGGTGCAGCGGAACGGCGTGCCCGGCAACGTTATAGGGGACCACGCCGTCGCGCACTACCCGCAACAGCGGAACCAGCAGCGGAGCCGCTTCCGGCCAGATCTCCGCCACGGTTCTGCCTTTCATTTCCTCGCCCGGCGAAAGCGCCTGGCAGGCCGGATTGGCCATCTCGATGGTGAAATCCGGTCCGCGCAACAAAGCCAAAGCCGTCGGCGAGTTGGCAATCACCAGTTCCAATAATTTGCCCGTCACGCGCGTACGTTTCCCTGCTTGACAAGCATCCGCACCTGGCGCAGAAAGGGGGTGGAAGAAAACGGCTTGGCCAGAATCTGCACCCCCGGGCCCACCAGCCCTTTCTGATCGAGCGCATCGTGCCGGTACCCGGAAACCAACAGCACCCTCATGCCCGGATGGCGCGGCCGCAGACGGTCCGCCAACTGCGGGCCGGTGATTCCGGGCATCACGACGTCGGTAATCAGCAGGTCGATTTCACCGGAGTAAACGCGGGCGATCGCCTCCGCGTCTTCGGCGTTCCGCGCCGAGAGCAGTTGGTAGCCTTCGCGCTCCAGCAGGCGATGCATCAGGCGGCGGACGCCGTCTTCATCCTCCACCAGCAGGACGCTGGGGGAATCGGGAAGACCGGTTCCGTGGAACGTTCCCACCGACGGCCACAGAATCTCGAAGCTGGTGCCTTTTCCCGGGCCACTCTGCGCGGCGATGTACCCTTCGCTCTCCAGCACGATCCCGTGCACCAGCGATAGTCCCAAGCCATTGCCGAACTGTTCCCTGCGAGCGTCGAAGCGCGGCTCGAAGATGCGGGCCAGAGCGGCCGGATCCATTCCTTCGCCGTTATCGGCGACGAGCAGCTTCACGTACGTACCGGGCCGGTATTGCCGCGCCAGGGTGTCGTCGGCCGATATCTCGACGGTTGAGGTTTCGATCCGCAGTTCGCCTCCGCCCGGCATCGCGCCGCGCGCGTGCAGCGCCAGGTTCAGAAACAATTGCCGTAGCTGGCTGCGATCGCCGCGAATATAGCCAGCCGGCTGGGTCTGTTGGGTGGCGACGGTAGAACTGTCGCCGAGCGTCTGCGCCACCAACGGGCGCGCATCGGCGACCACCTCATCGATCTTCAGGACTTCGAACCCCTCGCCGCCGTGACGGCTGAGCGCCAGAAGCTGCGTGGTGGTGGCGGCGGCCAGCGAGGCCGCGTGCCGGATTTCGGCAACCTGCGCCTTGCCATCCCCCGTCAGGCGCGCGCTCAATTCCTCCGCGTACCCCAGGATCACCATCAGATGGTTGTTGAAATCGTGCGCCAACCCTCCCGCCAAATTGGCGATCGCGTCCATACGCTGCGATTGCAGCAGGCGCGCTTCAATTTCCCGGCGGTGTCCGATATCGCGCATGGTGACAATCGACCCCACCACTTCGTCCTCGGCGCGATTTTCGAAACACTCCACTTCCATCGGCGTGCGCGCGCCCGATTGCGAAGCCAAAGCATAGCAACGCGCCTCATGCTCCGTCAGCTCGGATACCGGGTTCGCCGCCGGTTGGCCGGTGGCTTCATCGTATAGCCGCAGCACGTCCATCAAGTCGCGGCCCTTGGCGTCAGCCTCGCTCCATCCCGTGAGCCGCTCGGCGGCGGGATTCAGGAAAGCCACTTTGCCGTCGGGTTTGGTGGCCACGATGCCATCGCCCACGCTGCGCAGCGTAGTGGCCAACCACGCCGCGCTCAAACGCAACCGCCGTTCCATGTTCGCCTTATAGATGGCGGTCTGGATGACGCTGCGCAAATCGCCGTCCGAGATCGGCTTGAGCAGATAGCCGAGCGGCTCGGTGAACTTGGCGCGCTCGATGGTTTCCTGGTCGGCATGGGCCGTGACGTAAACCACCGGCGTCCGCAACTCCGAACGCAGTGCCGCCGCGGTGGCGATGCCATCCATTTCGCCTTTGAGCCGGATGTCCATGAGCACCAGGTCGAATCGGGTCGACCGCGCGCGCTGTAAGGCTTCTTCTCCGGATTGCGCGATCAGAGGCGCCGGGTAACCCAGCCGTGCGATGCGCCGCTCGAGATCGGCGGCAATCAATCCCTCGTCTTCCACTACCAGGATGTGCTTGTGGAGATCTTCGCTTGTTTGCATTGGTTTTCCAGCGCCAGTTTGTAGCATCTGCGTCCACCGCCATCTCGGGAGGCTGCGCGAACTCTTTTGAAATGAGCGGAAAATTTCTGAAAATTCCCGTGACTGGCGCGGGGCACATTGAATTGCGAGAGGGCCGCGCCCCCAAAGCAATCTATCGCAAAATCGCACAAAGAGATTGCGGCACATCCCTTTTCCGCGGTTTCTGGAAATTTCTCTGCGCTCTCTGCGGCTCTGCGTGAAGAAAGTTCTTCTGGCGGCTTGGGGGCTTCTACTGCTGCCGCCCCGGAGCGCATTTGTAGTTAACGGCCTGCTTTTGTTTCTCGCAAAGGCGCAGAGTACGCAGAGAAAAGACTCGATGGTTTCTCGGCGCTCTCTGCGAGAGCTGGGCGCCGGTAGCCGGGCAACGGGCGCGGTATCATGAGGATTCCCGCGAATGATCGTTACCGCCAACACCCTGCGCTTCGATTCTCTGTCTCTGGATAGCGGCGCGACCCTCGCTCCCGTGGAAGTCACGTACGAGGCGTACGGAGAACTGAACGAAGCCAAATCGAACGCCATCCTCGTGCTCCACGCTTTTTCCGGCGACGCGCACGCCGCCGGCATCAGCCCGGAAACCGGCCAGCCGGGATGGTGGGACAACATGATCGGACCCGGCAAGGCCTTCGACACCAATAAATATTTCGTGATCTGTTCCAACGTGCTGGGTGGCTGCCGGGGGACTACCGGACCATCGTCCGTCAATCCCGCGACCGGATGTCCGTACGCCATGTCCTTCCCGGTAATCACCATCGGCGACATGGTCCGCGCGCAAGCCATGCTGGTCGATGGCCTCGGGATCGAGCGATTGCTCACCGTCACCGGCGGATCGATGGGCGGTATGCAGGCGCTCGAATGGGCCGTGGCGTTTCCGGATCGCGTGGTCTCCGCGATCCCCATCGCCAGCACCACCCGGCACAGCGCCCAACAGATCGCGTTCAACGAAGTGGGCCGGCAGGCCATCATGGCCGACCCCAATTGGAACGGCGGCGACTATTACGGCAAGGAGTTGCCGGGCCGGGGCTTGGCCGTGGCGCGCATGGTGGGCCACATCACCTACATGAGCGACGACTCGATGCGCGAAAAGTTCGGCCGCCGGCTGCGCGGCAAGGAGGCATTCGGGTTCGATTTTGAAGTCGATTTCGAGGTGGAGAATTACCTGCGCTACCGCGGCAGCCAGTTCGTCAACCGGTTCGACGCCAATTCCTACCTCTACATCACTAAAGCCATGGATTATTTCGACCTCACGAATGGCCAGCGATCCCTGACCGCGGTGCTGGAGGCCGTGCGGGCGCGGTTCCTCGTGATCAGCTTCAGCTCCGACTGGCTATACCCCAGCTACCAGTCGCAGGAGCTGGTGCGTGCGCTGCGCTCGCGCAATTGCGACGTGGCGTATGTCGAGCTGGAATCGAACTACGGGCACGATTCCTTCCTGGTGGATGTGGCGGAACAGGCGAGCCTGGTGCGCGGATTTCTGGCCAGCACGTTCGAGAAACTGGCATGAGCGCACACGTCGCGAAGAAGCGGGCATTCGTCAGCGAGCTGCTGGGGCGCAGCGATTACGCCATCATCGGCGAGATTGTCGAGCCGAATTCGAAGGTGCTCGACCTGGGATGCGGAGAAGGCGAACTTCTGGAATGGCTGGCGCAGAACAAGAGCGTGGACGCGCGCGGCGTGGAGATTTCGAGCGCCAAAGTGCAGCGCGCCATCGCCCGCGGCGTCTCGGTATTCCAGAGTGACATCGACGCCGGCCTGGCCGACTACCCGGACAAGGCGTTCGACTACGTGATTCTCAGCCAGACTCTCCAGGAGACGCGCCGTCCCCTTCAGGTAGTGCGCGAGATGCTGCGCGTGGGACGGCGCGGAATCGTGGCATTTCCGAATTTCGGCCATTGGCGTGTGCGCTACTCGATGGTGACGAGCGGCGGCGCGCCGCGGACGCCGCTCTTTCCCCACGAGTGGTACGATTCGCCGAACATTCACTTCCTGACGGTGCACGATTTCGAAAATCTGACCGCCAAGGAAGGAATTCGCGTGGAGCGGCGCTACTTTCTGGCGGGTAATAAGAGAGTACGGACCCTGCCGAATTTGATGGCGGAAGTCGCGGTGTATCTGGTGTCGCGGGAGTAAGAAGCCTGGCTAACGCTTCACCTGACCCAGGTACTTGTCCAGCCAATCGAGACACTCATGCTTCCCCTCCGTCCCCAACTCCGCGTGCCCTGCGTCGACGATCACCAGCTTCTTGTCCTTGGCCGGCGTACCAAGAAACTCGAAAAGGGCGCGCTGGGAGGTCTCGACCGGGAAGGTAGCGTCGTAGCGCCCGTTGACCATGAGCACCGGGATGTGGACGTGCGGCGCGAAATTGAACGGATCACCCTCGGGGAGATAGGGGATGGTCAGTTGGAAGCCGGCCGCCAGTAGGATGGCGACCTTAATCCTTTGGTCCACGGCAGGCAGGTGCGCGCCTTCAGGTCCTCCGGCGCTATAGCCGACATAGGCGAGCTTTGTGCGGTCTATATCGCCCCGCGTTTCCAGGTAGTCCAGAGTCCTTCCCAGATCCTTCGACCAGGCGATCTCATGATCCCGCCGGAACGCGGGCGGATTCCCCCTGCCGGCGACGAAACCGTCGCGACGCTCCCACATGCCCTTGTAAACCGGCACAACGAATGCGCGACCGCTCTTCAACAGAAACCCGTAGGGGTCCAGGACGTTCTCCGGATCGAGCCGATCCTGGCTAAAGGCGCCGCCGCCGGGGAAATACACCAGCGTCTGAAACGGAGGAGATACGTTCTTGGGAAGAAAAACATAAGCCGTCACACGCTCGTGGTTATAGGCGGCATCAAAAATCGCTTTTTCCTGCGAGAAACCACCGCTGGATGAGAGCGGTTCGACCTGTGCGTTCAGATTCGTTTTATCGTAAGTGTAGAGCGCCGCATACGCCTTGAAGGTTTCATCCGATACTGGCTTCTCCTTAAAGTAGTCGCGCGTGGGAACGGATATGACGGCTTTGGCAGCCGCGGCTGGAGGACCGTCGTACCGCGCGCAGCGGAAACCGAAGTTTGCCCGGCGCGCCCAGGGGGAATACGCATCCGCGTGATTGAACATGTAGTCCGGTTCGCCAAAGCCGCCTCCCAAAATCAAGCGGTTGCCGTTCGCGGCCTCATTCCAGCACCACTCTTTCACATTCCCGGCCATATCCGTAGTGCCGAACCCGCTCAGGCGGCCGACTCTACCTACCGGTTCAGGCCCGCCGTCCCGGAAGTTGCTGGCGGCGGCAATCACTGGGGCCAACATCCAGGACTCAGACGCAAGCATCCAGTGATAGGCAGTCGGCAGGCTCTTGCCCACGAATTCGGCGTAGGCCGCCGCTTCGAACCAGCTCAGTCCGGCGACCGGATAATTCTCCTGCCCTTTAGGGAAATCGCCCGCGTCCCAGGTGGCCGGTCCGGAGCGTCCCGTGGCGTCGTGAAACATGGCAACCGCCTCTTGCCAGCTAATCGTGCGGCCATCTTTGAGGAAGGGCTGTTTCCAGAAGTCCGTCTTGCGGTAGCCACCCGCATCAACAAATTTCTTGTACTCTGCATTGGTGACCTCGTGACGATCGATCAGGAAAGAATCGACCCCGACGGGCGGAGCAGATTGGAGTGGATACCCCACCAGGGTCCATCCGCCGGGCACAAAAACCATCTCAGGCGGAACACTCCCATCGGGCCGCAGCTTCCACTTCACCACGAATGGGCCGATTGCCCCCAGCGGAAGAGGGCCCGAAGGCGAACGAATGTACGTAATTGGGGCAAAGCCGGCTTTGGTGATGCTCCAAACGTAAGTTTCGCGGGGCAGGCGCAGTTTCTGGATTGGTGTCTTCCCTATCGGTTCCCAAGGGTGCGGGTCGCCCGGATAGGGCCGCATGGAGACTTCCGCGCCCGAAGGTTCGGTCTCGATGGTTACTTCGCCGGTGGCCTTCTTCCAAAGCGTCTCGATGGTCGGGTCTTTAGGCAGGACCGCCAGTGCACGCCGCGCTAGCGCCGCCGCCTCGCCGAACTTTGCTGCATCTTCGAGCCGCGAGATCTCGGGCACCGCCGTCTCCAACGCCCAGCGTTGGCGATACGATTGGCGGCCGAACCACCCCACCAACGCAATCGTCAAAACGGCCGCGGCGCCCACGGCGATCCACGCTTTGCAGGACAATATCGCGGGAACCGGCGGAGCCATCGCCGCCTGCAGTGCGCTTAGTTCCCGATAAACTTCGCCGGCGTTCGGATAACGGTCTGCCGGGGCCTTTTCAAGGAGCTTGCCGATAATCGCTTTCAGCTTCGCGGGCACTGGCAACTCGCCAAGTCCGCGCGGCGCGTCGTGGAGAATTGCATCGCACACCGCCATTACCGAAGTTCCGGTGAACGGGCGTTCTCCCGTCAGCATCTCATACAGCACCACGCCGAAGGAAAAAAGATCGCTGCGGCGGTCGGTCGCGAGCCCGCGCGCCTGCTCGGGAGACATGTACCCGATGGTTCCGGAAATCCTGCTCACGGCACTCAGGGTGGCGGTCTCCGCTTCGGGCTGCAACGCACGCTGCGCCAGACCGAAATCGAGCAATTTCACCCGATCTTCGCCGGTCAACATGATGTTGGCGGGCTTCAAGTCGCGATGTACCACCCCGGCGGCATGCGCGGCGGACAATGCCGCGGCGATTTCGATCGCATACTCGAGAGCTCGCGCGAGTGGCAGACCCTTCTCTGGAATATCCTGAGCGAGAGACTGGCCTTTCACATATTCCATGGCGATGTAATCCACGCCGGAATCGCAGCCGATTTCGTACACCGTAACGATCCCCGCGTGGTTTAATCCCGATGCTGCTCGCGCCTCCTGGAGCAGACGGTGTTTGTGATCGGGGTCTGACATATACCCGGGTGGAAGCACTTTCAGAGCGGCGTCGCGATGCAACCGTGTATCCCAGGCCCGGTATACGGCGCCCATACCGCCTTCGCCGAGCTTGGCGTCAATGCGGTATTGTGCGATCATCTCGCCAGACGCGAGGTCCGCGAGGGCTACCAGCAACTCCGTTCCCGGGCTCAGCAGGCTGGGCGAGCTTTGCGCCGCCAGCAGTTTCTCGACTTCCTGCCGCAGGACGGCGTCTGCCGCACAACAATGCTCCAGAAATGCCGCGCGCGAGGATGCAGGCTGCTCCAGCGCCGCATGGAAAACCTCCCGAATGCGGGCCCACCGTTCCGGCGTCACACGGTTCTCCTTTCCGCGAGTTGCGAGCGCAGCCACCCTTTGGCCATGGCCCAGTCGCTTTTGACCGTGCGTGCGGAAATGCCCATCACCTCGGCGGTCTCTTCGACTGACAGGCCGCCGAAGTACCGCAGTTCCACGATGCGCGCCTGGCGAGAATCCAGTTCGTGCAGTTGCGATAGCACCTCGTCGACTGCCAGGATTTCTTCGGTCCTATCAGGGCCCCGGTGACGCGCAATCTCTTCGTCGAGTGTGATCGCGCTCCCCCGCTTCGCGGCGGCGCGGCGGCGCGCGTGGTCGACCAGCAGGCGGCGCATGAGCTGGGCCGCAACCGCAAAAAACTGCGCGCGGTTCTGCCAATCGACGCGCCCCTGACGCAGAAACCGGAGGAACGTCTCGTTCACCAGCGCCGTTGGCTGAAGGGTATGGCCGGTACGCTCCGCGCGCATATGGTTCGATGCGATGCGATGCAGTTCGCGGTACACCAGCGGCACAAGGCAATTGAGGGCCTCTTTCCGGCCCATGCCGACTTCCGCCAGCAACACGGTGATGTCTCCAGGAGTACCGGTCACTGCGACAAACCTTTGCTTCTCCAGTGAATGGCTTCCTAATTATATCCACTATTTCGTTGCCCCGATTTTCACGGTTCTACGCGTTTCAGATCGGAGGTTCATGCGAGGTCGCAGGAGGTCCGGTAAGTTGTAGATCTTTTCAACAGAACCTCGACGTCCGGCAGCATGCCGAGAGTGACCCTCAGAATTAGAGACCATTTCAGGAGAGAAAGAATGTCGAACCAAAAGAGCTTGATCGTCACCGCGGCCGTGCTGGCCGCCATCTTCTTCGGTCCACAAGCGGCAGAGGCCCAAAGCTCGTGCCCCTACACCAATGCGAGCCTGCAAGGCACCTTCGCGGTTATCGGCACGTACGGTGCGAATGTCGCGATTGCATTCGGCATCAGGCACTACGACGGACAAGGCAATCTGACGGGGACCTACCTCGTCAACGAACCCACCGCGGGGTCCACCACGGGAGCAAGGACCATCGCAACCGGGACCCAGGCGGGTACTTACACGGTAAACTGCGATGGAACCGGGAAAATCACCCGTGTGCTCACGCAGTCGAACGGAACGACCACTAACCAAGTAGATGACTTTATTATTACGGCAGCGTTTCCTACCTTTAGCGGCGTGATGGTGGCCACCACGTTTGTGGACGCGGTAGAAACACCGAGCGTGATCGTTCCCGGCGGTATCTTTCTGACGCGCACGCAAACGCGGCTGCCGAACTAGCCGTGTCCGCGACCGATCGGGAGGCGCCGCTGGACACAGCCCGAGGTGCTGAACGACGCTGATTGTGCGCACATCCGGCCGGGCGATTAGGCCCGGCCGGGACCGGACTTCATCCGCCATAGCGCGCTCGACGGTCGAGCGTTCCCGAATTTCGGCCATTGGCGCGTGCGCTACTCGATGCTGACCAGCGGCGGCGCGCCGCGGACGCCCCTCTTTCCGCACGAGTGGTACGATTCGCCCAACATTCACTTCCTGACGGTGCACGATTTCGAAAATCTGGCCGCCAAGGAAGGAATCCGCGTGGAGCGGCGCTACTTTCTGGCGGGTAATAAGAGAGTACGGACCCTGCCGAATTTAATGGCGGAAGTGGCGGTGTACCTGGTGTCGGGGAAGTAGGGACGCTCGCCGTCGGATAGTGCCTCTCGGGGGACGGCTCGGAGAAGGGCACCGGTCAAGCTATCGATCAGCCGGTTTTGTCCAACTATTCCGAACTCGGCGGATTGATCTCCATGCACCCCTCCCCGTGAGGGGAGACGCCCACTGTCAGCAATTCGTGGAGTACAAAAGCGGTCGCGGCCGGCCCGCGGTCAGTTGAAATTCATGCCGCACATGCCGGGATTGCTGCACCGCCCGCTGGGGCAGGTGGGCACGTCGGCCGATTTCGGCGATCCGTTGGCGTGCGCCGCGAACGTCGAAAACTCCTGCTGCAGATGCTTCTGGCCGCACGACGGGCATTCGGTGTCGGACGCGTCAGCCGCGCGGCGCACCAGCTTCTCGAACTTGGTTCCACAATCCTGGCAAAGGTATTCGTAAATCGGCATAGGTTCTATTCCATTATAAGTGCACAAAGGCGATCCATTACGGCGCGAATGTCGCCGGTCGGGCCGTTGTAGTTGTTGACCAAAATCGAAAACGCTACCCAGCGCCCGCCCGTCCGCTCGGCATATCCCGAGAGCGCACTGACGTGCGAGAGCGAGCCTGTCTTGGCATGAATCCGGGCCGCCGCCGGATTGCCGGCGAATCGCGTGGCCAGCGTGCCGTCGCGCCCGCCCACCGGGAGCAGCGAAATCCAGTTTTCGCGCGCGGGGGAACGGTACATGTGCTCGAGCAGCTTCACGACAGCGGCGGGCGTCACCAAATCGAGGCGCGAGAGCCCCGACCCATCCACAAGATTATATGCACCGCCCTCGACTCCGATTTCGCCCAGGAAGGCGCGCATTTCCTCGCGTCCGGCCTCGAAGCCGCCGACATTCCGGCGCGCCCGCGCCACCGCGCGCAGCGCCATCTCGGCGTGCAGATTCTGGCTGACTTTGTCGGTGATGCGCAAATCTTCGACAAGCGGCGCGGAAGTGTGCCGCGCCAATTCGATGACGGGGTCGGGCGGCGGCGCCGGCGCTTCGGTCAGGCTCGCGAGCCGATCGGGGTACAGGTGATGGGCCACGGCTGTTCCTGTCACCGAAATCCCGTGCTCTTCCAGGATCTGACGGAAGGCTTTCGCGGCGAAGAGCGCAGGGTCCTCAATGCCGAGCAGCAGATCCTGGCCCTTATTCCCCAGCGGGATGGTTCCCCAAATGTGCAGATCGAGGCTGCCGGGAACGCGCTCGATGCGGATGCGCCGGTCGCCCGCGGCCACGACGGTGCGGACGCGGTTGTCGATGCCGTAATACTCGACTGGCGGATTGAGCGCCAGCTCCGCCGGGTCGCCCGCATTTGAGCCTGGGCGAACGTTCAGGTTGAACGTGTTGTCACCGATGGTGAGGGCGGAAATGGGAGCGCCGTCGTCGGAAAGCGGGTCGTCGACCGACCATCCGGCGGCGTAGGGCTGCCAGACGTACCAGGTGTCGTCGCCGACAATGTCGCCATCGATCAGCCTGACGCCGCGCGCGGCAACCTGGGAGGCCAATTCCTCCAGGGCGGCCAAAGGGTTGCCGGTTACCGGGCCGGGCGCATAGGGGATGGTTCGGGCGGAGAGATTGGGGTCGCCGCCACCCACCAGCCGGAGCGGACCGGCGATGCGGCCCGCGGCGTCCGGCGGCTGGTCGGCCACGACGCGTGTTTCGAAAGTGAAATCCGGTCCCAGGCGGGTGAGCGCCAGGGCGGTAGTGAAGAGCTTGGCGTTGGAGGCGGGGACGAAGAAGTGTCCGGCATTGCGTTCATAGAGCGTTCGGCCGCTGGAAAGGTCGACGATGCGGATGCCCCAGAATGCGGAGAGCGCGGCAGGCGATTGAGCGAGGAGTTGGTCGACGCGTTGCGGCAGCGACGCCGCGGGAAGGCCGGCGGCCAACGCCAGCGCCAGAGCCAACTGCTTCATCTTCCGGTCACCTTGGTTTCCAGCCAGATTAGCAGAATCAGCACCATCACGAGGCAGGTGCCGGTGAACGGAATGCCGAGGACCACCCCCACGCCCCAGACGGATGCGGCATAGCCGAGCGTGGCCGGCGCCAGAAGGCCCCCTACCAGGGCGAAGGAGAAGATTCCATTGAAAAATCCGGGATGGTAGTAGGGAAAGCGTCGGCCGATGGCTTCCGAGACTAAGGGAAAGACGCTGGCGTACCCGGCGCCCAGGAGCACCGCGCCGCTGGCGGCGCCGAATCCGTTGTTGGTGAAATACAAAATAAAACAGGCGAATATGGCGGCCGTGACGCTCGCGAGGAGCAGCCGGATATGGCGGACGTGCGGCAGGATGGCGGCCGAGACCAGGCGTCCGGCCATGAGCGCCAGCCAGTATAGGGCGAGATCGCCGAGAGCCGCGGCGGGGCTCAGACCCACCCGCCGGATCAGCAGCAGCGGAAGCCATCCGGCGATGGACCATTCATTGCCGAACTGGAAGAAGAGCAGCAGGGCGAAAAGTACGGCGCCGAGGCTGCGGAAATCCTGAAAGGCTTGGCGGAGGGTGGGTTGATGGCTTTCGGCGGTATTGGGATAGGTTTCGCGGGCATACATCACGGCGAAAATCGCGGGGACTACCGCCATGAAAATCAGGATTCTGGGCACCGAGTAGGCGTAGAACGTGCCGGCCACGAGCAGGGTTGCCGTCACACAGCCCAGCCCGTACCAGGCGCCACCCAGATTGGCGGTATCGGCGGCATCGGCCTGGTATTTCCGCGAGATAGCGAAGAACAAAGCCAGATTTACCATTCCGGCGCCGATTCCCAGGCTGATCAGTCCGGGCGCGCGCCACCAGGCGGAGAGCGGAGGGGAAACGGTGGCGAGGTAGGCGAGCGATACGCAGGAGAGCGAACAGCCGAAGACTAGGAGGAAGGAAAAACCGCGGCGCGCCACGATGCGGCGAGCGAGAAACGAAGCCGCCACAATTCCCACCGCGAGCGAGAGGAAGTAATTCCCAACGGCCACGAAGTCGGACGCATCGCGATGATATCCCCAGGCGGGAAGGATGGCTCCCAGCAGCGCCAGCAGAAAGCCCGAAAGGAAAAAGCCGGCGAGTGCTTTTCCGCCGCTGGCGGTCAAATCCTTAGCGAGCACCGGTTGCGATCCCATGAAGAACAATTGTACCGTTTTCCACGCTGCCATCCGGGAAGCCCCCGAGCGCCGCGGCCGGGCTATCGGAAAGCGTAGCGGGAACTACGAAATTCCGTAGGATTCCGCGGAGTGTGTATGAATTTCAAGCAGTTAGGGATGGAACAGCGATTGCATTTTGGCTCACTGCAAAGGGCTCTAGAGGATTGCTCGACTTTGGTGAGTTGCCCCCTTTTGAGGCGCTACCGGCCCCGCCCCGGAAAACCATCCGCCGGCGCGGGGTTTTTTTGGTTTCCTGTTAAACTGAATCTTCTCCAATCATGCCCGGATTGTACGCTCGCTGGATGGATCGATGGGAGCGGAAGCTGGCGACCCGCGACACCAATCGCGTGGTCCGGCCGTTCGAATGGGGTACCGACTGGCTGCACGGCATCGGCTTCCCGAATTGCCCCGCGGACGTGAACGGCAACGCCGCCGAATGCGTGGGCCGCTTCTGCGACGAGGCTCTCGCCCAATCGGACCGGTTCTACCAATATTCGCCAGTCACCGACTACCGCTTGCAGGACGGGCGGTTAACGTTTACGAGCCCGGCGCCGACTCCTTACCCGAAGAACGATACCGTGCATGCGTTGTGGTTTCCGGCGGCGCAGGATCGCGGGCGGGCCATGATCGTGCTGCCACAGTGGAATTCCGACGCGGGCGGGCACGTGGGCCTGGCGAAGCTGCTGAATCGTTTTGGGATCAGTGCTTTGCGGATGACCATGGCGTACCACGCGGAGCGCATGCCGGAGGATCTCCAGCGCGCCGATTACCACGTGTCGAGCAATATCGGGCGGACGATCCACGCGGCGCGGCAATCGATCCTGGACGTGCGGGCGTCGATCGACTGGCTGGCGGCGCGGGGATATCAGCGGGTGGGCATCCTGGGGACGAGTTTGGGATCGTGCGTGGCATTCATTGCGGCGGCCCACGATTCACGGATTCACGTGGGCATCTTCAATCACGTCTCCATGTACTTTTCGGACGTGGTGTGGACGGGCTTGTCTACTCAGCACGTGCGCAAGGGGTTCGGCGACGTGGTGACGCAGGACGATTTGCGGCGGTACTGGGCGATGATCAGCCCGGCGAGCTTTCTGCGGCGGATGCAAGGCAGGGAAATGCGGAATCTGCTGATTTGGGCGCGGCACGATACCAGTTTTCTACCAGTCTATTCGCAGCAGGTGTTGGCTTCGTTCCGCGAATTGGGGCTTGAACACGAGGTTTATACGTTGCCCTGCGGTCACTACACGACGGGGCAGTTTCCGTTCAAAATTATGGACGGGCTGGCGATGTGCCGGTTCGCCGCCCGGAACATGTAACCCAAACAATACATGTGCCTTAAAGTCTGGGCCCAACATTTTCGAGTTGACAAAAACGGGCCGTGCATGCGAGCATGTATCCATCACTGGAAAAGGAGGTGGTCCAGCATAATGGAAAGTAATAAACGACCGCGAGAGGTGGCCGACTGTTGACGTCGAGCCTCTAATCTAGCCGATTCCGTCCAGTATCGGAATCACGTTCCTGTGGACCGGCTGCCTCACGCGTCAGCTTAAAGCCTCAGGTTTGATTCTAGGCTACATCCCCCGCGAGCTCCTGGGAGTTCGCGGGGGTTCGTGTTTTTGGTATACTGAAAATCTCGAAAGGAATCCCCGTAACAAAATGAAGGCTGGTATTCACCCCGCTTACAACCCTGTCAAAGTGATCTGCGCCTGCGGCCACACCTTCCAGACCCGTTCCACGCACAAGGGCGACATCCGCGTGGAAATCTGCTCGTCCTGCCATCCATTTTTCACCGGCCGCCAGAAGCTGATGGACACGGCCGGCCGCATCGACCGGTTCGAAAAGAAGTACAAAGACACGCGCGGCGCGAAGAAGCAGCCGGTATCGTAAGCCCAACAATTTCAGACAAAAAGCGAAGGAGCCGGACTTAACGTCCGGCCCCTTTTTGCGGTTCTACTGATCTTTTTTGATATCGCCCTTGTGGCGGGCAGCGCGCTCCGCTTCGTGGCGCGCCCGCAGAGCGTCGTAGAGGGGAATCTGATCGGGCCGAAGGATGGCCTTGATTTTTTCCACCTGCTGATCGTGGATGACTTGCCCTTCAGCGTGGAGCTTGCCGTTGTATTCGGCGCGCTTCTGGTCGAAAGCGGCGAAAGTATCCTGGTAGATCTGCTTGAGTTGGGCGACTTGGGAGTCGTCCAGATGGACTTCGCGCGTCATTTCGTTGATCGAGCGCTTAAGGAACTCTTCCGGCGACCGCTTCTCGCCCGATCTGGGTGGTGGGGAAACTTTCGTGGCATAGACGCGGTAGCTGACACCGCCCACCACAATGCCGCTCACAAAAACCAGGAGAAGCGATACAAACGCCGAGAGTTTCGTGGTCGCCATTGGACGTCTACCGGCCGTTCAGGTCTACCCGAACGCCGGGGGAGACAATATCGGGGGTATCCAGGGGATTGGCAGCCGCCAGGACTTCGACGTAGGTCTCGGGGGTCGTTCCGGGGGTCGTTCCGGGGGTCGAACGGGGAATGGTCAGATACACGCCCAGCGCGATGGACAACGCCACGGCAGCCGTTACGAAGGCATTCGCCATCCGGCGGAAAGAAAACAGGAAAGTCTGGCGCGAGTCTATCCGCGCCCAGAGCGTGGGCATGAAATTGGCGCTTGCCTCGGGATCGGGGCAGGCGTCGCGGTATGCCCCGAAAAGAGCATCCAGCCTTTCGTCTTCGTTGCCGCGCATGGACATATATTAAACCTTTACCGCACCGGGATTCACCCGGGCCCCTCTTTTTTCCCGCCCGCCCCGAATGCTTTCAACACCCGTTGTCGGGCGCGGAAAAGCCGCACCTTAAGAGCATTTTCGTTGACCTTATAGATCTTTTCAAGTTCTTTCAACGAAAGCCCTTCCACTTCTTTCAGCAAAAGCAGAATCCGGTCCGCCTCGGATACCGCTCCGAGGAGGGAATCGACGGATTCCCGCACTTTCTTCTTGGCCTGTTCCTCGTGCTCGACCTTGCTGCCGGCCGTGGCATCGGCCATCAGCACCTGTTGCTCGGAAAGGTCTGACATCCGGAATTCCTGGCGGCGGCGCTGCTTCCTCAAGTAATCGAAAGCCGCGTTCACCGTCAGGCGATACAGCCAGGGTTCAAAGACCTCAGGCGTCCGTAATTGATCGAGGGAAAAATACAGCCGCAGGAAAACCTCCTGCGCGACGTCCTCGACATCTTCCGAACGCGCGATCAACCGGGTGATCGTACCCAAAATTCGCTTCCGGTAAGCCAGTACGATCTCGTTGAACGCCGCGCTATCACGGTTCTGCGCGCGTTTTATGAGATCGAAATCAACCAGCATGCCGTACCATGGGCGCCGGCATCCGAAAGCTCACATAATTCCGATTGGATAGGCGTACCGGCAAGTAGACAGGTTACAAAGCTTTGCGGGGAAACGCAAAACGCCCGCCGAAAGTGCCGGGATAGCCCTGGGGACCACCCCAGGGAAGCCAACAGTTGAGCCGAAATCTCCTGCGATACCGAAAACAGGCCTGCGCAACTGCTGGTTGAAGCTCAAGTAGTGACGGCGCGCGCTCGGTAAGTGCCCCGGGGCGACCCTCGTCAGGAGAGCCTCGGGTGCCCCCCGGACCCGCGTCCCAGAACGCCGTATGGACCAATCGCGAGGTCGCTGGGGCTGCGGTATCAATCTGAGCCTTGCACGAGTGGCCGACGGTTCGGACGGAGGCTGTGCCGCACCTCCCGGATCGCCGTTCTGGACCCCGAGCGGCAGAGGTCCGAGATGGCGACATTACGGCCAAGTGGCAGAACCCCTGCCCACTGGGCGTTACAATGATCGCATCGTTCGAACAATAGGCCATTTCAGGTTCGGGCGGTGTCTATACAATCATGCAGCTCTCCGGCATTGCACTCTCACGTGCCCTGGTGTTTGCCGTCACCGGCTTAGGTGCCGTCCTCCTTCCGGCGGTTGGCCTTGGACAAGAGTCCACAATAAGGCAGGTAACCATCTCCTCCGGCTGGGGCGGCCTCGGAGCCTCCGCGAATTCTGGCTTGGTGCTGAAAAGCAGAGGCGGAATTCTGTATGACGGCGATAGACCGATCGATCCCGGGCAAATAAAGGCGCTCGTAGCCTCCGTCCAGGCTCCCACAATCTCTGCCCCGACCGCGAGGAACCTGGGTATTGATAGCGGATGGCTGCTTCAGAGCGTCCGCGAGGTTCCGACGCAAGGAGAATCTGCCAAGTTCTATTCGGCGGCTGCAAATCAGCAAGCGCTGTACGATCAAAACTACGGCGACCTGGGCGTGATCGGGCAGCTCTTGCCGTCTCTCTTCCGCTTCGTGAGGTTTGATGACCATCCTTCCGTCAAAGCTACAATCCAGTTCGCGGATGGCCACAGTTGGGTCGTCACGTCCGAGTCCTACTATCCGTTCATGCTGCCCTGGACCGTCAGCCAGCAGGGCCGGCAGCGCACCACTTACAACGCCGATATCTCCAGGGCGGTCGCTGCTCTGATGCCGTCTGAGACGCCTAATCGCGAGCGACTCACTGAGCGGGAACTCAAGAGTGAGCTATCTAACGCCGTAATGCAGCACATACAGAATCAATGGAATATTCTCGGCGTCGAGAACCGAGCACCGGACGGCTTCGCTAAACTGAAACGGCAATATCAGATCGACCGCGCGGTGATCAACGCTTATCGAAGCAAGGATTTCGGTTACACCGAAGAAAAAGGGCCCCACGAAGAGAATCTCCAGATGACCCTTCGCAGAGTGTCTCTTCCTCCAAATGTCGCCGATGACATCGTTCTGCCCTACCACGATGGCATCGTTGAAGGAGTCGACGATCTTGCGACGAGACTGGGCCAGTATGAGGCCCTGGCGCTCTCCGTTCCCTGGCTTAGTCAGTACCTCGATCACAATCCTCAGCAGCCCGTGTATATTCGGCTCGTGGGAGATCGATCTTTCAGCAGGAAAGCCATGCAGGTCTTCGCAGCCGACATGAAGGCGTTAGATAAGGATTCTCTGGCAACGGAGGTGGCCGCCGTTCAGAGTCATGTAGCGCTCGTGTTCCTTGGCTATGGGAGCGATTGGATCGTTCTGCCCGACAAGCGAGTGATCCTTTGGCGCCATTACACCCCCGCAGGCTTCCTGAAGTGGAGCGCGTCCGATTTTCTTCCCCGGAGGTGCGCGGACTACAACGAGAACGGCGGCGGGTGCATAGGCGCATTGATATCGCCAGACGGCGTTATTCAGCCGTGAAGAAAAAGACCCATTCTCGTCGAAAATCGGCCATCCAGAAAGTAACCCCTCTGTCGAATGGCCAAACCGAATGATCCCCGCCGCGCGTTTCACGGTGTGGGCCAAAGGGGGCCCAGACATGAAACCAAGCAAAAAGCCAGGTCAGAGACAGGTTCTCCGGCTGCCTGACCTCGATCAAGCCAAGTCCGTCGTCCTTGAGAGCTTGCCGTCCAAAGAGTCCCAACGGACCTACAGACACGCAATTGAGGAGTTCATTGGCTGGTATAGCTCCGAACCTCGACTGTCGTTTAACAAGGCTGTAGTGACCCGCTATCGAATCCACCTATCTTCCCGGCAACTCGCGCCCGGAACCATCAACGGAAGGCTCGCAGCGGTTCGAAGGCTCGCGTATGAGGCTGCGGATTCGGGCCTACTCAGCCCAGAACTCGCAGCCGGAATCCGCCGAGTAAAGGGGCCCAAGAATCTCGGGGTTCGTCTCGGCAACTGGCTAACTGCCGAGCAAGCAAAGAGCCTGTGCCAGGTACCTGATTCCAGGACCCTCAAGGGAAAGCGGGATCGAGCGCTACTCGCGATACTACTGGGTTGCGGGCTGCGGCGCAGGGAGGTTGCCGAGTTGGACGTCGCCCGTCTCCAGCAACGTGAGGGTCACTGGGCCATCGTGGACTTGGTCGGAAAGGGCCGACATATCCGAACGGTTCCCGTGCCCACTTGGGTTAAGTCGGCAATTGACGTATGGATCGCTGCCGCAGGCGTGACAGCCGGTCGCCTATTTCGGTGCGTCTGCCGAGCCGGCACGACCTGGGGAGACGGCGTTACTGAAAGGGTGATCTGGCACGTGGTCAAGGAGTGTGCGAAGAAGGCGGCAATCGACAAATTGGCGCCGCATGATCTCCGTCGTACCTGCGCTCGGCTGTGCCATGAGGCAGGCGGTGAACTCGACCAGATTCAATTCCTACTGGGTCACGTCTCCGTCCAAACGACTGAGAAATACCTGGGGTGTAAGCAACGACTGCAGAACGCGGTTAACGACCGAATCGGCATCAAGCCGAACGTGTGATTGGTGCCCTCAGCGTCTTGGGCCCAGGATCTGCGTCCGCTTCCGTGATACTCACGCCCGTGGACGCTGGCCTGGGCCCATATTACTGAACCTTCGCCGTCCCCCGGCCGGAAGCCTATCGATTTCAACTTGACGGGAAACGCCCGTTGCGCTGAGGTGCATCCGACGGCGTGCCCCGAAGTTGCGTTCTGGCAGGTTAACCGCTAGGGTTTCGCTCAGACCGACCGCGCAATCGGAGAACGGGGAGCGCGCCAGCTTTGTACTAGCGGCCGACAATCCAGACGGAGCGGGCGATTCGAGCCACGCCTACAGCGTGGACGTGATACGTCAACTGGGTTCTAAAGGTAGCGCTCTTGGAGTTCAAGGCAGTCGCGCCCGTCATCCCAGCTAATCTCGATGTTTGCAAGGGGGATGGACCGCGAAAACGCATCCTGTCCCCGCTTTCCGATTCTGACGAAGAACTCCGTGACTTCGAACACTTCGACGTACGAACTGCCCCTTACTGGCCCTGTCATCAAGACAGCCCTGCCAGTGTTCATCTCGGAAAGCTTTACTTGCCGGTGTAGGGCACGATCGCACGCTGCTTCCGCTGCGCCTCCGTCTCGTTGGCGGGCACCGCCGTTCGGCCAATCTCATGAAGTGCCCGGTCTTCCGCGATGGTTTTCCAGCTACGCAACAGCACTTCCGTGTACCGTAGCGGATCATTGTCGATGAGCTTGGCGCAATTCTGGCATAGCCCAATACCGTTATCGGCGTGCGTGCGCTCGTCCGCCGTTATGGAGTGGTCGTATCGTTCACCACCGGGCGCAGCTGCTGTTATATGGGCGGCAACGCCGACGTTGAGCGCCTTGTCTGCTGTGGTTTGAGGGCCGCTGGTGAGTGCGCGACAGTCGGGATTGGAGCACTTGTTCCCGACCCGTGCTGCAAGCGTTCACTTAACGGTCTCCAGGAACTCATCTCGCATCATACGTCAAGCCGCTCGGCGTGGCGGCTGGGCACTCTTGCACTCTTCAATACGGCAGATAGGTCAAGAAACACTGACAACTAAGTTATCGTAGCAGATGCAAGCGCGACGGCTCCCAGCGATCCACGTGAGCGAAAAGTCTCCACTTGCCGATATGGGCCGCTGCGTCCGTATCACGCGCCACTCGTACGAACCTGGTGGCGCGCCTTAAACACCGGCCAAGCTCCTCAGGAGTGCAGTCGCCAGGACCGCCTATTTGGCCGGCGATGGTATGATATTGGTATGACCAGGGCGAAGATTGCCATCAGCTTGCCTAAGCATCAACTCGCCAGAGTCCACCGGGAAGTCCGCGCCGGAAGAGCGGATTCAGTTTCGGGCTATATTGCCAACGTCCTGGCAGAACAGGAAAAGCGTGACTCGCTCCGGACGCTTCTTCGCGATCTGATCGAACAACATGGCGAGCCGGCGCCGGAGGACATTAAATGGGCAGAACGCATGCTCCCGCGGCGCGGGCGGGGATAACACTCGACGCCGGCGCTTTGATCGCCTTGGATCGCGGCGACAAACGACTGATCGCTCTGCTCGGTCGGGCTTTGGCACAGCGCCTCAAATTTCGCGTCCCCTCCGGTGTGGTGGGGCAAGCCTGGCGCGATGGCCGTGTTCAGGTCACACTGGCGCGGTTCTTGCGGATCGACGCAGTCGAGATTATCCCTCTCGATGAACAACTCGCCCGCGCCTGCGGAGAACTCTGCGGCGCCACCCATACCGCCGACATAATCGACGCCTCGGTTGTGATTCTGGCCAGGGCGCGCGGAGACCACATCGTCACAAGCGATCCGCGCGACCTGAGGCGCCTGGATCCGGCTTGCCTGATCATTCCTGTCTGAACTTACGCGCGGTGTGTGGCAGACGGCCAATTGCAAGGTCGACATTCGGCGAGAAAGAGCGAACGTCGGAGCGTCCTGACAACTTCCCGGCGTGCCGTCCGTGAACGCCTCGCGCCCACTTCGGCCGCATCACGCCACTCGTACAAAGCTCGGATTTGGGCGACGCGGGCGCCAAGTCGCCTTGTGGGAAGCCTCGCCCGTATCGCGCCACTCGTACAGAGCCTGGGACAGCGGCCCGCTACCAGCCCGCCGGCAGCCCCGCCGCAACCGGTCGGCCATCTGAAGCCTTACAGAATGCGGCAAGAACATCGCCCCAAACCAACGCGGACCTGGCGCGCCAGATCTCCGGCGCGACCGCGACAAAGCGTCCGGGAGCACCTGGAGAGCGCTGTGCTACTAATTCTTCGTTTCTTTGCGTGCCGCGACGATTTTCCATCCGTGCATTTCTCCGTGGTCTCCGCCACCTCCGTGCCCTCGGACTCTGTCTTTTATTCTTGTTTGTTTTTCCTCTGTGCTCTCCGTGTCTCTGTGGTGAACACTGTTTTTCGTTTCTCTCCACGCCCGGTGAAGACCTTTGGTTGCGGCTCGCCGCATTGTGCCTCTGGGCGTGCCGGCTGAACCAAGACCCCGCCGCCCGCTTGCCATAGCTAACTCGAATCCCGCCGGAGCGCGCGATGCGGCGCGACCAGAACCTACGCCGAAAAAAGCACCCCGCCCTGCACTTTCCCGGATTGGCCGCTTAAGAGTCACAAGCCCCCTCACAAAAATAATCCCCATACTTCTCACGCACTTACCCCCATTCGCCCCCGACCCTCGCCCCGTCCCCATGCTAAAACTCCCCCGAATGCCGGCTTCTCCCAAACGTCTCTCTGCCGGGGTGCCCGCCAACGCCCTCCGCTCCACCGGACCCCGTACCGAACAAGGTAAGGCCCGCGCCTCGCAATATGCCAGCAACCGCCCCCTCTCCTTCACCATCACCCGTATTGAGGACCGCGCTCGCGTCGCCGCCCTCGTCGCCGGCGCCGTCGCCACCGAACAGCCAATCAACCCCCAGGAGCGCCTCGGTGTCGAACGCATCGCTATCGCTCAACACTCCATGCACCGTCTCGCCGCCATCGAGGTTGGCATCTTTCCTCAACCAGGTAACCCAAAACATTCCGCCCGCCGTCGATCGAAACCGCGCTTTTCCGGCTCGCCTTCGGCCTCCACCAGGTCAATCGCCAGTCCCAAATCGTTCCCACCTTTCTCCGCTTCCAGTCCCAGGCCGAGCGTCTCTACCGCCGCGCCGTCAACGATTTTCACCGCCTCCACCGCCTCCGCGGCCATCTCCCGCCCGAAAATGAAGCGCCAAACGAACCCATTGTCGAACCCTCTCGCCTCTCCGCAATACGCACAAAAGACAACCACTTCCGATCCCTGCGAGCTCCCATGCCCGACCCCAAACGAACCCAAACGAACCCATCGTCCGATGCCGATCCGCAATGACCGGCGCGTTCGCCAATCGCAACCCGCAACTGAGCGCGACCCGTTAATGAGCCGCGACCGCAAAGCAAGGGAGCGGTGCTTTTTTGGTGTCTGCTCGATGAAAGGCACCACTCCCTCGCGGTCGTGGCTCATAAATTCTTCGCAGCTTCCAAGGGAGCGGTGCCTTTGCACCCATAGTGTTTCTCGGCTCGCGGTTTCCCCGAATTTCGCCGAGCCTCAACTTTTGTGTCGAGCACCCCCAGGGAAGTTTCCCCAGCCGATGCTTTGCGGTAGAACAGATACTGCCATGGCTACGCGTATCGGAAGTCATTTGTTGGTTGCACTGC
>Ga0181538_10000253_pt1 | contig 62295 bp, 48 predicted proteins | sample PEATcosm2014_Bin_40_FD_119773 | JGI IMG/M metagenome (GOLD analysis project Ga0181538, IMG submission 119773) | Peatland microbial communities from MTU Mesocosm Facility, Houghton, MI, USA - PEATcosm2014_Bin23_30_metaG | ecosystem: Environmental > Terrestrial > Soil > Wetlands > Peat | place...
ACCAGCTGGTCGAACCTTCGGGGCAAGAGAAGGGAAGCCGAGGTCGCTGAGCATCGCACCCATGACCATCTGCCAGGTGAGATCAATCCGCAGCTTGTCCGGATTCTCGAAAACCAGGCAGTAGCAGTGCCCCTCCATGTCTTTGAATTTTCTTCGTGCGGCACTGAGTCTCTCGCGGATTGGGCCGTAGGGATTATAGGCACCGCCGCGAACGCGACTATCCTCGAGCTTCGATGTCAAATCCTCCACATCGAGCAGGACGTCCACCCCATCTGCGCGCAAACGGTAGTCCGGCCGGCTGCTGCTGTTTTCGATGACTGGCTCGACCTCGACGTCAGTGATTCCATGCGATCGCAGGTATTCTTGCAGCAATGCTTCTGACTGAGCTCTAACCGGCTCAGGTTTGTCGTTCGCCGAGTGCGCCTCGAATCCCACAGCCCCGAGAATGCGGGTTGCGTCCATAGTTGTGAAGTCGACGAGCGGAACCTTGAGAAGTTCCGACACGACTTGCTTGGGCGAGAATCGGCGGCCGTGGATCTTCACCCAATATTTGTCGATAGCCTTCGGTTCCAGACGAGCGGCGAGACGGGTGATTTTCTCTGAATCGATCTCATGATTGATGCCGTTGAGGCGGACGGTCTTGCGTAAACGCATCTTGAATACTCCTGTACATACTATAGACTATCAATAAGGAATATACAATGTCATCTAAACTATTCAAAGGAAGCGACTTACATATGACACAAAGTATTTCTGTCAATTAGTAGCCAAAATCGATCGCGCCTTCGTATACTATAGGTGCAAGGAAACAGGCACCATGAATCAGAAGCAAATCGCCAGCGAGCAGATTAGCCGCACCTCCGAGGAGCCGGAACAAACTGCTCTGGACGATCGGCAAATGCTCAAGGATTTTGGAGGAGAAGCGACTGCGAACGCAGTCGTAGATGTGAGTCTTACATAAGCTCTGAAAGTAAGCGCCCCCGCGCGCTAACGCGGGGGCAAACCATAAACCAGGCTGGTTGAGAGCCCGGAATATAGCTCTGCCATATTGTCCACCAATTGGCGATCCGGTGCAACAAGCAGCCCTTAACCAAAGCCAAAGGAGGCTGTCATGTTGCACGAGATAACTGTCACCTGCCCAAGTTGTAATGTCGAGTTTCCTCTCACGGAGACTCTTGCTCAACCCATCGTTGCCGCCGAACGTGCGAAGATTCAGCGCGAGACGCAGGAACGCGTCGCCGCGCTGAAGGAGCACGAACAGGACCTGACCCAGCGCCAACAGGCATTGGAGGGCCTCAAGCGGGAGCTCGAAGTTCGCCAGGCTGATATTGATGCCGCGGTCGAACAGCGGCTCCAGGCTGAGCGAGACGTTCTGGCAAAAGCCGCTGAGAAGAAGGCGGCGGATGCCTACAACGTCCGGCTGCTCGCTGTCGAAGAGGAGTTGGCCCAGAAACAAGCCAAGCTCGCTGAGGCGGAAAGCACCGAACTTGCCCTGCGCAAGGAGCGCCGCACCCTCGAAGAGGATAAGCAGCGCCTCGAGTTGGAGGTCGAGCGTCGTCTTGCGGCTGAGCGTCTGCGCATCCGCGAAGAAACTCAAAAGGAAGAAGAGCAGAGCTACCTTTTGAAGCTGGCGGAGCGGGACAAGCTCCTCTCAGAGATGAAGAAGCAGGTCGAGGAGCTGCGCCGCAAAGGCGACCAGTCTTCTCAGCAGCTCCAGGGCGAGGTTCTCGAACTGGAACTCGAAGCCATGCTTCGGACTGCCTTCCCTACGGACCAGATTGAGCCGGTCCCGAAGGGGCGTTGCGGCGGTGATGTCGTACATAAGGTCGTCGGTTCCAATGGCCTTGAGTGCGGCACGATTCTCTGGGAGAGCAAGCGCACGCGCGCTTGGAGCAACGATTGGCTCACCAAGAACCGCGAAGACCAACGGCTCGCTGGGGCCAGTGTCGGCGCAATCGTGACTACCACTATGCCAAAGGGTGTCGACGCATTCGACCACCTGGACGGCGTTTGGGTGGCGGCGGTGCGTTGCACGTTGCCCTTAGCCAAAGCGCTCCGTCATGCATTGATGGAGGCAGCGATGGCGCGGGTTCTCATACAAGGTCGCGAAGGAAAAATGGAGCGCATGTACGAGTACCTCATCGGTCCACTTTTCCGCGGGCGCGTGTCTGCCATCGTTGAGGCGTGCGTGACGATGCAGGAGGACCTCGAAGCTGAAAAGCGCGCCTTCACAAGGGCCTGGGCCAAGCGGCAGCGTCGCCTGGAACTGCTGATTACTGGGACCGCCGGGATGTATGGCGATTTTCAGGGAATCGTCGGGCGGTCGATGCCGGAAATCGAGGGGCTGGAGGTACCGCAGCTCGGCGACGGCACGGGCCTGGAACCGTGGGACGAGCCGGAGAAAGAACCCGGTTAGACCGACGTATTGGCGGGATGGCGCCCGCGAGGGCGCCACCCCTAACCAATCTGCTCCCAGGTGCACACACTCAAAAGAATGAAGGGAAAGGAGAAGGTTATGGCGGGTCCTATCAATATATACGGGGCGGCGAGGCGGTCAGGTCAGAAAACGCGTCGCATCGCCAAATCGAGCAGAGATGAACGGTGGCAGTCTGCGGACCCGGCACGCTTCTTGTTCAAGGGGCAGTGCTACGACGCCGGGTCGAGGATCTTCCGGGCCTGCGATCTTTGTGGCGAACCGATTCGCTTGGTGTATGTATTGAAGGCGGTCGAATCTTCCACTCATCCCTTTTCTCCGGAAATTGCAAGGCTCGATGTCGGGGAATGCTGCTTCGAAAAGATTAAGACCGTTAATGAGAAGCTCTACGGCCAGCTGTTGGCTGCAGCCGTCAACCTCCGGACCTACATCGAGGCGATTGAGCGCGACCGAAGAATCTTCGCCGTCCCGCAAGAAGCCCCGCAGTCGGAGACGGTTGAGTCGTCGCAACCGCAGGTGCCAGGTTTGGGCGAGGATTGGGTCCGTCAGTGGTTTGAGGCCCTGGCAAGCGATGGAGGCAAACATGGGTAACTTCAAAGATGCCAAAAAACGCGAAGCGAAGAGGTTCCTGCCACAGGGGAGGACCGGGCATGTTCCAGAGGCATACGTGAACAAGAATTGCCGGCCCAGGGCACCCTGAGTCGAGCAGATTGTCGGCCCCTCCTGCTGCGGGCCGAAGTCAGAGTGCAGACCCGGAATGATCATTAATCACGATGAAAGGAAAAAGAGATGCCCAAATGCAAGAAAACGACGATTGAATACGAAGGAAATGGCACGCGGCCGTCCCGGCTGCGGTCAAGCGGCTCGGATCGACAGGATTCAGTGCCCGCTTCCTCCAGAGGCGGCGGATATCTTCGGTTGCCGCCGGGAGAAGCCGACATTGAAGCGCTGCGGTCCGTCACCCGCGAGTGGCTTGTTCCGCGACTCGTAGAGAAGTTCCTTCGTGTTCACGGTTTCGAGCTGAAGCACGCACGAAAATTCGCCAATGCAGCCAACCAACTACAACCTTCTTTATCAGGAGAAGGCTCTTTGATGTCTGCGGGTGACGTCTCCAAAGAATCTCGATCGAAGGCGAAGAAAAAAAACCAATACAGGGAGCTTATGTAGAGGAGGTCACGGGTCGTTCACGCCCGTGTTCATCATGATTATGGAAGAGCAGTCAGACCAATTCGCTGCTGCAAATGAAAGCCCAAAGATTCGCTGTGGTGTGTACACACGCTACTCTTCGGATTTGCAGCGCCCTGCCTCGAGCGAAGACCAGATTCGCAACTGTCGTGCTGGCGCCCGAGAGAAAGGCTGGTCTGTGCTCGAGGAGTTCATTCGCAGCGACGAGGAACAGTCTGGACGTACTATGGTTGGGCGTGAAGGATTGGCTGACCTCATGCGCCTGGCCAAGCAGCGCCCCAAGCCTTTCGACTGCATCCTGATTGACGACACGTCCCGACTGGGTCGCTATCTACCCGACGTCCTCCGAGAATGCGACACGCTCATGCACCATGGCGTTTTTATCTATTTTGTGAGCGACCGCCTCGACTCCCGTGACGAGAGCTTCCGAATTGTTCATTTAGTTAAGGGTTACGGCGATGAACGTTATTCAAAGGACTTGGCAAAGAAGATTCACCGCGGGCAGGAGGGCTGCATTCGGAAAGGTTACACGGCCGGCAGCTCTTGCTTCGGCTACAAGAACAAATACCTGCGCGACCCCAGCCAAAAAGGTGACCACGGCGAAGCCCGCGTCATCGGCGTGGAGCAAGAGAAGGTTCCCGAACAAGCTGCCGTGGTCGTGCGAATCATGGAAATGCGGGCTTCGGGATTGAGCTTCTCAGACATAGCGAAGTCCCTCAACGCTGACAGCGCGCCGGCGCCGCACCGGAACTACAGGGGCAAAATACAAGACTATTGGGTTCCGTCGAGCATCAAGGCAATCACGAATAACGAGCTTTACCACGGTGTGCGGCTTTGGAATCGAACTCGCAGAGAGCTTAACCCGAGCGACGGCACGAAAATCAAGCGAACGAAGCCGCAGTCCGAATGGGTGCGGGTCGAAGTTCCACATCTGCGAATCGTCTCGGAAGAATTGTGGGAACAGGTTCAGCAGATGAATCAGCGCATGAAGGACAAAATCTACGGCCGACGCAAAGGTGGCCTCAATCGTTCGGAAGCCAGCCGCACATATTTGTTCAGCGGATTGATGACCTGCGGGCTCTGCGGAGGAAAGTTCAGCGTCATCATTGGAGGTCATCCATCGAAGGTTCGCTATGGATGCACGAACCACCGTTTTCGCAACACTTGCAGCAATAAGTTGACTATCCGGCGAAACCGGCTCGAGCCGCAACTTATCGCCGCAATTTCCAAGAACCTGCTAGACCCACGCCTAGAGCAACTACTCGTGAAGGATTTTACTGCACAGCTCGAGGCAGCGATTGCACTGGAAGAGAAAGCGGCCGCTGAAGCCACATCACTGGCGCCGGCGCTGAAGGCTGAGCGGGCTGACTTGGGAAAAAGGGCAGGCCACCTAGTCGGTGCTATCGGACAACACGGTTATTCGTCATTTCTCTCGGCCGAGCTCAACAAGGTCGAGTCCCGCATGGCAGAAATCGACCGTCTCCTCACTGTAAAACCGACGTCGAAGCCCGCCGCCTTCACTGACGAGCAGGTTGCAGAATTCCTACGGCAGGAGTGCCGAGATTTCTGCGACGCGTTGGCCGGCGACGCTGAATTCGCCCGCCGGGAAATCCAAAAGCATATCAGAAGCATGGTGCTGACCCCGAAAGACACTCCGGATGGGCCTGTCCTCGAAGTCTCTGGGGACGTGGCACTCTTGCGAACAGCTGATGTAATGGTGGGAAGTCCGTTGGAGGGATTTGCCCAGCATTACATCGGCGCCTCTTTCTCGCTCACGGGCGTCAGACTCGACCCATCATTGCCGCTAGCCGCTTGAAACTACACGTAATTGGTTTGGCCATAAGACCTGCAAATAGTTGCCGGACGCGTGCCGTCTGCCTCTGAGGTTGACCCGTCCAAACCATGCCGCGGCGACCCTAGCGCTCTCGGCCGGTGCGCCGGCGAAGGTGGTTTCGGAACAATTGGGTCATTCGACCTGCGCCTTCATCCTCGACGTCTACTCCCATGTTCTTCCGCAAATGCAGGCCGAAGCAGCAGATCGTGTCGAGGCGCTCCATGGAATGGCCGAGGAGTGAGGGAATCTTTTCAGCCGACGAAAGCCGCCGCAGTCGGTGCGTCCGGAAGCACATGAGTTCATGAATATTGAGGCCAGTTTATGGTTCATGATGGAAGCAACAACTCTCAGACCCGCGTTTTGAGGTGTAAGCCAACTGCAATCTCAAGGTCTTTGTGAGTTACAAGATTGCGAGCGAGCTGAGTGCGTCTGGGATTTGCTGTCAACGATTGTCCGATGTATGACCGGTTATGCCGCGATCATGCCATGGGGATCCAGGACAAACTTCTTCGCCACACCCCGATCGAAGTCCTTGTAGCCCTGTACGGCTTGGTCGAGGGTCACCACGGTCACATTCACAGCCTTGGCGATCTTGATCTTGTCGTGCAGGATGGCCATCATGAGTTGCCGGTTGTACTTCATCACCGGACATTGACCGGTAGTAAAGACATGGGATCTCGCCCATCCCAGCCCAATGCGAATGCTCAGGTTACCTGTCTTGGCGTTTGCATCTGACGCGCCCGGATCGTCGGTCACGTACAATCCAGGGATGCCGAGTGCCCCGCCGGCGCGGCAAATCTCCATGAGCGAATTCAGCACCGTTGCGGGAAGTTCCTTCTGGGCGCTGTGGCCGTGGCCACGAGCCTCGAATCCCACGCAATCGACAGCGCAGTCCACCTCGGGCACCTTGAGGATGTGCGCAATCTGGTCGCCAATTGAGGCATCTTTCGACACGTCAACGGCTTCGCAACCGAAGCTCCTGGCTTGCGCAAGCCGCTCCGGAATCAGGTCGCCCACAATGACCACCGCAGCGCCCAGCAGCTGGCAGGCAGCGGCGCAGGCCAAGCCCACCGGCCCCGCTCCGGCAACGTAGACCGTGGCCCCTGGTCCAACGCCCGCGCTCACCGCGCCGTGGTAGCCGGTGGGCAGAATATCCGACAGGCAAGTTAGGTCGCGAATCTTGGCCATGGCCTGCGCCTTGTCGGGAAATTTCAGCAGGTTGAAGTCCGCGTAGGGAACCATGACATATTCGGCCTGGCCCCCCACCCATCCGCCCATATCCACATAGCCGTAGGCCGCGCCGGGTCGCGCCGGATTCACATTGAGGCAAATGCCGGTGGCGCGCTCCTTGCAGTTTCGGCAGCGACCGCATGCAATGTTAAAGGGCACGGAAACCAGATCGCCGACTTTGATGAACTCGACATCGCGGCCGGCCTCAATCACCTCGCCGGTGATCTCGTGACCCAGCACCAGGCCTTTGGGCGCTGTGGTGCGGCCACGGACCATGTGCTGATCGCTTCCGCAGATGTTAGTGGAAACAATCTTGAGAATAACGCCGTGTTCGCACTTGCGGTTGCCGAGCGCTAATCTCGGGGAGTCGATGCTGTGAATTTCAACGACACCCGGACCCATATAGACCACTGCGCGATTGCTCGCCATACTCCTCAACCTCCTTTGGAAAAATATAGACCTTGCCTTCGCAGCGAAACGACAATACACTCCAGCTTGCCTCGGCTCGCCACTATTTTCGTGCTTGTTACAAGAGACGAAACCTTATTATTGCGGCCCCTTCAAATGGTGGTGGAGGAACTGGAATGTTCCTACGCCATTAATGGTGTGCGGCCCATTGAAGAACTCTATCTCTGTCCTGTCACCGATTTTCATCTTGGCGTAAAACTCGCGCACGCGAGCATATTCGTAGGACACCCACTCATCGATCCCAGTGGGATCATCGTGGCCTCGCTCTACCATGAATGGCCGTGGCGCCATCAGATTGGCGAGGTCGCCATAGTTGAAGACGTTAGCTAAATCAAACTCATACACGTCATATTCTTTGGTTAACATGTAGCTTTGCGGTGCTACGACGGTTGTAGTTTTCCATACCCACTCAGTGAAATCCGCCGAACAGATCGAGAGTGCATATCGGTCCAGAAGCGGGGGCACTCGCATCGCCGTTTTTCCACCGTATGACAGACCGTAAAATCCGATCCGGCCCGGGTCCACGAATGGCTGAATTGTCAACCAATTCAACAACTGCTCATTCTGGCCCAGAATGAATGAGAAGATGGCGAGTTTCAAAGGGTGCCCCATCCGTTGAATGATCCGGAAACTGTCATTACCCACGGTAGGATTCTGAGGAGAATAAGTCACGAAGCCTTCGTGAGCTAGGCTGGCCGCGAAGTGGTGGTAGAAGTGGGAGTCGATGCTCGGATCTGAAGCTTCGATCGGCCGGCCATCCAAACCGGTTTGACAGACCACAACGGGGCGACGTTCACCGGGTTTCATTTCCTTTGGGATGAGTAGGACTCCGCATGCAAATACATCTGGCCACACGTCAAGCATTACCTCATACCCCCTAAATTTGGGTTCATCCAGGATGAGACGAGTACGGGGGTTAGGAGGGAGGTTTGGTGACGATACGCGCCCAATCACTTCATCCCATATATATTCGCGATAAAACTTAGTCGTGTCGTTCCAGCGCTGAAGAGATGAGACATCTGCCTTGTTCCAGAACTCCTTTCGGCGATCTGGTGATTTGCGGATCAAAGCTTGAGTAAATGCCACCATTTGATCTACCTGGCGATGCATCTGTAAGGTCGGATCGCAGTTCTTGTAAGTAGCCGTCGACTGACTTCTGGTGTGTCTTAGCGGCCTTATACCAAGAGATCGGAAGAATGCCTGGAGCGCCGCCTCCGAACCTGGGAGGCCTTCCCCTTCTTCGCTTGCAATCAACTGCAGCTTTTCCTCCAACTGCAGCTTCGCAAAGATGGAGCGTGCTCGATCAAATTCTTCTTTCACGGATTGCAGTGATGGAGTGGTTAGTGTTCCATTGGGACAAGCGCTTGGTTTGTGCACTTCCGTCGCCTCCGGGGGGCCAGCGATCTGTGGTCCTTGACTCGCTTCGATAATCAGGGCCCGTGGAGCGATCATGCCTGCGATCTCCGCGTCTCCAAACTCCCGGATCAGTCCCCAGATGTCCCGATAAATCGGCTCTTTCCAGACTTCCTCGCGCGCTTGGAAATAGCCACTTACCATCGTCGCGTCAATCCTCGTGTCAATCGCTGCACTGTATAGCGCAAGCAGTCCACCCTCGCCGTAGCCGATCACTCCGATTGGAAGTCGCTGCTTTTTGTTCTCGGCGTCAAACCAATCCATCACGGCCAAGATCTTCTGGACTTCGTACCCGATTATGTGGTGACCCACTTCAAATGCCATTCGATAGATCCATTCTCGATGGGGCATATTTGTCATGCCTTTGCCCGGAATACCCGAGAAGGTATCTTCCCGATTGACAAGTAGTGGTACCACAACCTCGCAGCCGTTTTCCGCCAGCCGGCGCGCAAATTGAGCTGCCGGCGAAACTCCCGGTGCAAGCCCTGCCAACATTTCCGGCGTCCAGTCCGCATCTGGAATCGCCACTACACGGGCCACGGGCGGTACCTTGGGTTGGAGCAACAATCCCTCTGCGTCCAGCCCATCTGAGTCAGCGGTTGCGGCCGCAAGAACCGGCCAGCGTATCGCAACTACGTCGTATTCTGGTCCCTGGGTAATTCGAGCTGGGACAGAGAGGCTTTCAATAAGGCTGGGAGCCTGGGTATCGACGCGCGTTTCAACCACCCCAATCATCTTCTTAAACCTTTGTAGGTTGGGGGTTACTGAACTTTCATACAGATCAACCGAGGCATAGTCTTGGTTCCAGAATTGGACGCGCTTTTTTACCTGCTCCCTCGTTTCGCGCAGGAGGTAGCGACGGATCCCATCTACCATTTGCGTGGCCATGTCGCCTTCTAAAGTTAAGGGTGCAGTCCCGGCTAAGACAGGCTCCGCGGTTTCGAGGGAGCCCGCGTTCGTTGCTTCTCGGGTTGTATTCATATTCGCCTCCAGAAGCGAATCGCAGAGTACCCTGCGACCGATGCTAATGCCAAGAGCCGCCGCCATAGATCGATTTAGAAAGTTTCTTCGATTCATCTCAATGAAATACGTCAAGAGTTGGTGAAGTGCTCTGGGTATCCAGGCGCACCCCAAAAATCTCAGGGTTCTAGATTCCTAGGAGCCCAAATTACGCTGATTCCAAAATGGCCATGAAAAGATAAACTGCGCAGACGATTAAGCGCACTAAGGTGTATTGCCTTCCATAACAAGAAATGTGGTCCTTTGCGCACATTTGGCTTCTCAACGCCCACGGCGTCGCGCCACATATCTAGCCAGCTCGCAACTCGCTCTCAATATAGTCCATCAGTAAATGAAGAAGGAACTGATGTGCCTCTTGAATGCGCGCCGTATCGGAGTGGGGAACGAGAAGCGTTCGATCCGCAAGGGAAATGGCTGTTCCTCCGCCACGGCCAAGAAAAGCGATCGATTTGATTTCCATTTGGCGCGCAGTTGAAAGCGCCCGCAGAACGTTGGGCGAATTGCCGCTGGTCGAGAATGCGATTAAGACGTCTCCGGTCGTTCCAATCCCCTGCAACTGGCGCGCAAATAGGTCTTCGAAGGAATAGTCATTTCCGATGCATGTAAGGAGAGCGGAATCCGCATTTAGGGTGATTGCGGGGAGGGACGTGCGATCCCTCCTATAATGCCCCATGAGCTCTGCCGTCAAGTGTTGAGCTTCGCATGCACTCCCTCCGTTGCCAAGTGTCAGAATCTTGCGCCCCTTTCTCAGGGCTTCACTGCACCATGCAGCGGCCTGATGGAGTTCTTCTTCAAGGGGTAACAATGATTGGAAAACTTCCGATGCCACTTTCACGCTGGTTACGAAGAGTGGCTCAGATGTGGGAGAAGCGCCACCGATTTGAGCTTTACCGTCCATTATTGTCCTCCCGTATGGCGACGCACAAAGCTGCAATGTCGCCGATTTCTTCATCAAGGCCCGCTGCGGTGATTTGGCAGGCTGCCGCGGATGATCGCAGCGCCTCCTTTTTGACCACAGCGCGGGCAGGCTCAAGCAACGCTTCACCCATACGCAAAGCAAGTCCGCCGACAACGATGCGCTCCGGATTAAGTAAATCGATAAATATGGCCATTATCGCTCCAAGCTTCTCTCCAGTTTTTCGGACGATGTTTTGCGCAACCGCATCTCCGCGTTGAGCAGCAAGCCAGATATCCTTGGCAGACAACTTGTTGGACAGATCTTGCAATCCGGACGCAAGAATTGTGGCCTCGCCTCTGATCAGCGCTTTCTTGATAATCTGTGTAGCTACTCGCGCCATACCAGCGCCGCTCGCCCAACCCTCGGCTGAGCCGGCTTTGTGGTACCCAATTGGCCCAGAACGAGTAAGTCGCACGTGTCCAATCTCGCCCGCGGTATAAGAGGTGCCCCGATAGAGATGGCCATTGAGAATTAAGCCTGCACCGAGTCCCGTGCCCATGGTGAGGAACACCATGTCGCGGCTGCCCTTTCCCGCTCCAAAGAGATGTTCCGCAAGAGCGCCTGCATTTGCGTCATTTTCAACGATGCAGTCAACGCCAAATTCATTGGTAAGAAGTGACTTGATCGGTACATTTTTCCATGTAGAAAGATTCGGAGGGGCCAGGATTACGCCGCGGACCGGATCGAGAGGACTGCCGCAGCTCACGCCGATTGCTTTTAGGCACTCCACGTCCAGATGCTGAGAAGAAAGCGCTTCATGAATTCCGCCGATGATTTGGGCCAATGCAGGTTCCGGGCCTTCGGCGACGCAAGTTGGAAATTCGATTCGCTTAAGAATTGCGGGCGGTTGAAGGCTCAAGACAACGGCAGTTTTTGTGCCGCCAATATCCACTCCGGCAAGAATGTTTCTGGTCATGAATGAATGTGACTCCAGTGATCTGACGCCATTTAATGCGTCAATGTAATTGGAACTCCGAACTTCGAGGATAGCGTTATCCTGCCGACGATACTACGGTGCATCCAAAACTGTCAATTTTTCCGTGGGCTCAATTCGGCCTCCGAAGAATAAACCTACACAGCCAGTTTCCGTGGTTTTTGAAGGCCTAGAAGATTTTGGGCTCATTGGGAAAGAATCTCGCAAAAAAGTTATTGACAACAGTGCAACGGGCGAGATTTAATTGTCTCTCGAACACGGGAGAAGGTTATCCACGCCTGGAAAGACGTGCCTTGGTGACCCCAAAAAGAGGCGCGCAGGCATGCTTTCTAAAGCTAACTCGAGGGTTCTATTTTGCTCGAGCAGAATGCAAAAACCGAAGTGGATCCTCACGCTGAATGAATTCCCCAGAGCTATAAAGCGAAGCTAGCGTCGGAAACTTTAACGAGATCTGGCGCGGCGCCAGGCAATCAAGGCAAGCTTCACACGCCGTAAGCCGCGATGTTGCAAGCTCAGGCAGACTTATGCATGCCGCATGAGCTCATGTGAATTGCAGGACCGGTTGCTGAAGTGAGTCAGGCCTCACGACGAGGAGTGAGCTTCAGACGAGTGATCAGATTCATCGAAATGCACGCGCATTACTGTCAAAACTCGTCGCCAGACTCACGCGTCGGGTTACCGCAGGACTGCTCCACTCTGTCGGGGGCCTTGGTGGAGCATTTTGATGACAGTGAGGCTCCCGCCCCAGGAGGCGCGGCTCGTAGCGGTGGTGGGGATGGCGGGCATCACGAGATACATCTCAAGCCCCCTGGAAGCCCCTCCAAAGGCGGATGGGCGCGAAGAGAACAGACCGAACGAAATTCAATGAAAAGGGGTCAATGATGGCGAGAATCACAGTCTTGACGGTTACAGAGGGCCCTTTCGCATCTTCTGCGGGCAGTGCAACGCGATAATGAGGAGCACAAACAGCTAAATGACGGGCCTCTTGCCAAGGTAAGTGCGCAAACAGAAAGCTGAGTAACGAAATGCCCAACGATCAAATTCGAGCAAACTCGAAGCCACCCGCAGTCACTGCTCGACGTGCGCGGCTTTGGACACATTGGAAAGTTCCCTCCGCCGCTTTCGTCCCGCCTGCTCTCATCGCAATCAGCGGGACCGAAGCTGTTCGATTGAGAGCAAAAGCTACCATAGGCACCGCCAGCGAGTCTTCAAGGGACATGTCGTTTGTTGAGAATGATGTTCTTGACGAGAACGATACTCCTTGGGCTCGGCGATGGCGGCCAACAATCAACGTCACTGAAGGAGAAAGTAACTGAAATGCAAACTGCAAACTCTATGCGTATACCGTTCGTGCTCCTTTGCCTAATAGCCTTTTGCGGATCGATCGCGTCCGGCCAAGTGCCCGCCCTCAACAACTTTCAATTCGTCGGGCAAGGGAACAATACAAATCTGGCAACCACTATTGCTAATGCAGGCAACGGTGGCACCGTAATCGTTCCAGCGGGCTATACCGAAACCATCATGACTCCCGTCTTGATCACCCAGACAAACCTGACAATCAAATGCGAGCATGGCTCTTCATTCACGCTCGGTGCAACCATTACACCGCCCAACTACCCCGTCAACGACCAAGGGATGATCACCATGGAAACGGGCTCTGGCCTCGTGATGGACGGCTGCACCTTGATAAGCAACAACAATATTAATCCATCAGGAATTATTGGCAGTCTATTTGCCACCAACCCCGGAATAACAAATCTCACCCTGACTAATAATGTTTTCACTGGCTGCTACAACTATTGCGCTTATCTAGTCGACACGCCACCGTCCTTTATCCACGGCAATACGTTTACTGGCATGCGCAACGATGGCATCTATTTATTCGGCAATGCCAACAATGTCATAGTAGACGGTAATTTCTGCAATGCGACGGGCATTGGAGTTGAGACTGGTGGCATCATACCGCCGAATCATAAATGCGTTGACGCTCACTCCGCATTTGGGCTAATCGTTGGCGCGACCACAGCGACCAGTACGACCGTTTCAAATGTAATAAACTGCATTCAAGTGCAAGTGGGAGATATTATCACTGGCCCAACACTGGCCGCGAATACCACAGTTGCTTCAGTTACAGGGTGTGGCAGTAACACTTTCACTATATCGCCTGCTGCAAGTGGAACATCTACAAACACAACTATGACACTCTATGTTCCTATAACAGGCAATACCACGAATGGGTCTACTTCAATATCAAGCGTCACAAATATTGGTCAGATAGTTCTCGGTAACATAATTACCGGAACTGAGCTTCCCGCAGGAACAGTGGTTACCGGAATCAACTACACGGCGAATTCGATCACAGTTTCACAGCCAGCAACAGCGACGGCATCGCCTGCCACCGACTTGGTAGGGAATCTTGCTCGACAGATTAATAATCTCACCGTTTCAAACAATACGCTCATAACTGGTAATACGTTTTGTTCTGAGATAGGCGATTTCGGCGGCCTTCCACCCACTGCAGTTGTGGCTATAGGCAATACTTGTACAGCTGCCAATCAGGCGCTACTTGCCCCAGTTGCTTCATTCACGGGTAATACGGTTGCAGGGACGGATACGATACTTTCCGCATCGAGCATAACAAATTTAGCAGCAGGTCAAAATATCAGCGGGCCAGGAATTGGGCCTGGTAATATCATAAGCTCAGTTGCTGGCACTACCGTTACGCTTACGCTAAACGCCACGGGAACTCAAACTGGAGGGACAATGGTAGCCTCTGAACCATTCGGAGGATACAGCTTCCAAAACGTGCAGGGTCTCACCGTATCAGATAACTCATTTTACAACATGACAGGTTTTGAAGCTGCTCCGGCGGCAATAGAAATTGTTGGAGATACAATTAGCAGCTCCGCTGTGGGCATTGGGCCAACAACCGTAAGCGGCAATACTCTGATTGGTGGGCCGATAAGTGTTAATGAGACATCGAATGTAAGCCTCACCGGGAATATCGTGCAGCAGTTATACCCCGGAAATCCCGGTCAAATCAATGGAGACGGAGCAATAGCTATCACTGAGGCCAATCACGTCACCGTCACCGGTGGAATTATCGACACGCGGGGGGTTGGCGCCACTGCTCATGCGGCGATTTATGATGTGTGCAATGGCTCAATATTTAGCTGCTCCTATCTATCAATCAATGGTGTGACGGCTATAGATGATGGTCAGAGTACGAGGGAGGCCTATCACTTTGGCTATGCAGCCGGTACCGACATGGGAAATATTACGGTCGACGGAGGCCAGGTTAAGGGATGGACCAGTTCGCCCGGCGTTTATTATTTCAACTCATCGGTGACGAACGCTAAAGTTCAGGGCGTTGATGACACAGGTAATGGCAGCATTCCTCTTTTTAGTACAGCCTCAGGAAGCCAGGTTCCCGGTAGCTCCAATACTCAGCTTTATTATACAGGATTAGGGGGTAGTAATTTCACCGATCAGATCCTGAACACAACCCAGTCGGTTCAGGCCGCCCAGGGATTTTACGTCGGCTCAACTCAAGTCATCGGTCCTAGCGGAGTGCTTGGCGCCCTCCCTTCGTTAAGTGCAGGCTTTGTTGAATTGGCCAAAGCGGGATCCACAACTCTCGACGTATTAGGGGATGCGGTCACGTCCTATGGCACTATTACAAACATCGGCCCCTCAACGGCGCAGCCTAATATGTTGAATGCGGCAAGTGCAGCTACCTCTGGTTCGGTTGCCGGATGGGCTGGCATACCAACCTATGAAATAGGTACCACTTCAACTCCGATTAATCCCTCTGTTCAGTGGCAACACCGCTTTGGCGCAGCTGGTGATTTCTCCAGTACACGGTATTTGGGGGGTATCTTTTACAACAATGGAAGCACCTGTATTAACTCGACAATGCAGGGCTCTGACAACCCCTCTCCTTGCAATTACGTAATAATTCGATACAGTACGGTGGCTAGCGATCCTGGTTATATGTGTGTGATAGGAAATGCTACGGGGCAGCAAGCAGTTCAAATTACTGGTGCATCCCCCAGCTCTTCCGCTGCAGTCCTAATGTCAATATCTCTCAACGATGCTGCGCAAACTGCAACTTGTACAGTCACTAGCGCCACAGGGACGGTGCTGGGTACAGCGACTACCTCGACTACCGCAGATTATCCCGCTTCAGGAAATCCATCTAGTTTTGTCGACTGGAACGTCACACAGGCCGCCAGCGCCGTCAACGTGAGACTTGGGGGGGTACAGGGATCTGAACAGAAGAGGATCTTTTAGAGGCATCATGGGCCGCATCGAGTGACGATGCGGCCCGCGAGGCTTTGATTTCACTCTTTATGCTGCGGAGCGTGTTTCATGAATGCGCTTTGTGTCTAGGTACGACATCAGTTGTGCCGAAAAAGACTTGAAGACGAAGGCCTTCAACATCTAAGGGACGCCAATGGTGATAGAACGACCATTTATGAAAGGCGCTCTTCCGAGCTGTCGGAAACTGAAGCGTAGGTATTCAGATTGGTGCATTTGAGTTGTCGCCGGCCGACTCTAATCATTTTTTAAGATAAGCGAAATCGCGAACCATGCAGGACGGATGCCTGAGGAGTAACTCTATGCGGTTACGCAATCTGAGTCTGCTGATTGAAAACTCCAAACCGAGTAAAACGTCGCCAGCAGCAGCCGCTCGATTGGCCCAAGACGGAAATTCAGGCACGCCGCAAGAGATGATTCGACGGATAGAGGCAGGGGAAGCATCGAAGACAGAAGTAATCACCAGTCCCGAGTGCGCAGAAGTGTACATTGACGGGAATAAGGCGGGCGTGACGCCTCTAGTGTTTGTTCTGATAAGGCGGGACAATCCCCGCGCTCTCACGATTAAGCTGCCTGGCTATAAGACAGTCGAGATGACATTGGTCCCCGATGGGAAGAACATTCCGATAGTCATTTCTCTTAAGCGTGCCTCATAGAGTGGAGATGTTTATGAAACGCGCTCTAGACTGTGTGGCGGCTTCTGTGCATTGGATTTCGTGATAATTCACTGATTCAGCTTGGGCCGAGGCCGGCGAGCGATTGGGATCTGCATTGGCTCGACATGAAGAAGCTTTTGCTCCTCAGAGTGGGAGAAAAAGATAGACGGGACTAAACTGAGAGCACCCGCTCGCTATGCGCTTGACTCTTCCACTCATCAACGAATGCCACGTGATTTAGACGCTCTTCCCCTATCTTCCAACCGCATAACGTTCCTGCAGAGAACTGCTTTGTCAGTTCAGCACTTGCACGCCCTGCCCTCGCAGCTCGTGAATCCAGCGGCTCAGCTTCGCAGAGTCAACCGTGCCTGGTTGACGCGAAAGCTGTGGGAGCCCCAACTGCCTTCGCTTGTCCGTGCCCAAAGGATGATACGGCAGTATCCGAACGGCTCGAAGCTGCGGCAAGGACCTTGTCAGTGACAGGATCCCGGCAAAGTGGTCATCACGGTCATTGAACCCAGGTACAATCGGGCAATTCAACTGGATCGCCGCTCCGCTATCGTGCAGGGAATGAAGGTTATCCAAGATAACCTTGTTCGATTGGCCCGTGAATTCAAGATGCCGCACTGGATCGGTCTCTTTGTAGTCGTAAAGAAAAAGGTCGACTAATGGCAGCAATCGGCTAAATCGAGTCCAAATGGTACAACCGCTCGTTTCAACGCAACAGTGGAGTCCCTCCTTCCGTGCCGCTTCCAGTAAAGCTACGGTGAAATCGATCTGCGCGAGCGGCTCGCCCCCCGACAACGTCATGCCGCCGCCGGAGAGAGTATAGAACGGTTTGTCCTCCAGGACTTCAGCGAGCACTTCTCTCACCGAAACATCCCGCCCAATGAGTTCCATGGCCTGTGCGGGACAACGTTCTACGCAACGGCCGCACATTTCGCAGTTCTGACGCGAATAACTGTGACCCTGCGTTGTACCCCGCGGCTCACCTTCAATTGCATGGCAGCCTCTCGGGCAGACAGTCACACACTCCCCGCATCCAATGCATTTGTCCGAAGAATAAGAGACTGCCGGCTGCGCGCTCAACCCCTCGGGATTATGGCACCACACACAACGCAGAGGACATCCTTTTAGAAAAACGGTGGTGCGAATCCCGGGCCCATCCTGAGTGGAAAATCTTTGGATGTCGAACACGCGCCCAACCATCGGACAGCTGCCGTCGCGGGGGTGGGAGGAATGAGTCATCTTAAGCATCTGTTAGCAATCGCAAAGCAGACGGTCCACAACCAGTTGGCGCAACTCCTGTGACAGGCTGGCGAAATAGGCGCTAAACCCGGTCACCCGTACCACCAGGTCCGGGAATCGAGAAGGATCCTTGTGCGCTTCAAGTATCTGGTCCCGATTCACGACATTTATATTGATCTGCGTCCCGCCCATTTCGAAATGAGCCCGGATGATCGCTTCGGTGAGAGCGGCAAACTCCGCGGCATTCCCGGGATGCGGCGCCAGATCGATCTGCATCGGCGCCGTGTTTCCATATCCACATTGCACCTTTGCCACCGCGATAGCCATGGCTGTTGGCGATCCGCTGTGCGGAAAATCCGGGTCTGGATTTGCGCCGTGCGAGATTCGTTCGCCGGCATGTCGGCCATTGGGACTAGCACCCAGCTTTTTCCCGAGCTGCATATTGAGGACCCATGAAAAAATGCCGGGGACCATCATGAAGCCGCGCGGGGTGGTCTTCTCCTTGACTGCGCGCGTGAATTCCTGGGCAAGACGGACGGCCCATTCGTCACCGATCGAATGGCCAGCGCCGAAGCGGCCGCTGCCACGCATCCTTAAACGTGCCATTTCCCCTTCGAGGCCCGCCCAATCCGAATCGAGATGCTCAAGCAGTTTCGTCCAGGTCAGTTGCCGCCGATCTTCCACCTGCTCCTGGATGGCGGCCAGGGAATCCGCCGCAGTTGCCAGCCCCGCTCCGTCTACGCCGAAGGTATAAAACTCGACGCCGCCGTGACTGGCATCCAAGCCCTTCTCTAATGATCCGTGGCATAAGAGGTCTAGCACCAATTCCGGGAAAACTTCATGCATATGCTCGTAGTGAAAGTCGATCCCCTTTGCGGCTGTTGCGATGGCCGAGCGAAGATGGAATTGGAACCGCCTCCAAAGTTCTGCCACACTGGCCTTGACGCCAGCATCCGCCATCATTTCGCGCAAGCATACATCGAGTATGGCGGGGAAGCTTAACTTGACGATGTCCATGCTGGCGTATTCCCGGCCAGGAATCGCCGACCAATGGCATCCTGCGTATGCCCTTTGGCGGGCAAGTTCAATCGGGAATCCATTCGCCGCAAATCCTGCGATGGTGTTATCGATGCCCAGGAATTTTGGGGACCCGCACCGATCCGCGATGAGAATCTCTACACCCCTACGAAAAAGACCCATATCCACATCGCGACCAACCGCAACTCCGATGTTTGTGGGAATCGCAAGCCGATGCGCAGCCTCCAATATTAGATGCGAGACTTCGCTGGTGACATCGTTTCCAGCCTCATCGGGGCCGCCCAGTTGAATGTAGCATGGGTCGCGTACCAGGAGGCACGCAAGATGGAAGATGGCTTCCTCATCGTTTAATCGTCCGGACTTTAGATCGGCCACGTAGTAGGGTTGCAACAGCAGGTCTAACTTGCCTAGTCCGCCGCTCCCGTTGTAGATCTTCGCTACAAGTAGGTACCACAGCATCCATTGGCAAGCTTCGCGAAAACCCCTTGGCGGAGAAGAAAAAAGATGCCGGTTTATTTCCGCAATCTCCGCCAGATTCTGTGCCAAGGGCGAATCGTCCTCCGACATCCTGCGAGCCGTCTCTGCGTGACGCCCGATCCAATTCTGCACGCCGAGAATAATGTGTTCAAGCCCGGCATAAAAGTCTGCCGCATGTGGATTACGACAAGCGCCATCGCGCACCTGTTCCAGGAGCCCTCCCCAGCCAAGACGCAAGCCAATAGCCATATCCGGACACATGTGCTGTACTGCGCCGATTACCGGAATTGTGTGATACTTTTCGTGCTCTGACAACAGTTCGGAACAGTCCAAATCTGGGTGCCAAGTCAGCTTCCTGTAGGACATAAAGTTAGCCATATAGCCCCCCGCCAAGGAGGACGCTGGATCCAACTGAATGGGATGGATCTCGAGGAGCTTGCGGAAGTTTTCACCGCAAGCTCTGGGGCCAAAGAACTCGCCGCAGGGATGATTGCTGGATGGCGAGAAAGCAGTCATGACCGCATCGGTGATCTCGATACCGGACCCACTCATGCTGTGAACGACTTTGTAGGTCCCTTTCGGCGGGAGAACAATGCCGTAGTCATCGAAATCCATTGTCCCGCGGACAGCCTGCTTTTCCAGTGTTTGCGCCTTCTTGGCAGCGCGGAGCGCCTGAAGGCGCTCGGTATAAGACGCCCTTACTTCCGTTCCTGGAGCAGGCATACTCATTCTTCTTTCAGGCTCATGGATAACGTTCCCACAACCCTCGCAGAAAGTCTAATGACGCACGACTGAGTTGTCAACAACTCGCTCATAAGACTAATGTTTTATAGGTCTCGAAGCCGAAATATGAAAGTGTCGGCCTGCGACGAACCGGTCAACAGATAGCCAATACGAGCCACACGTCTGCGGTCCTCACTCTTGTCGATTAAGGCACATGAGGGACAATTGCATGTAGCGGAATCACACAGGGACGTCGCGTCCTGAACACAACCCAGCCAAGAGCGCTCATTCCCTGTCAAATGACCGAATCACTTACGTTTAAGAGTCGAGTTCCGCGCGATTCACCTGAGAAAACTCCAGCTTCCACTGGTAGAGTTTTCCAGCGGCAGGTCATGGGACACAACATCACAATTGCGAGAGCACGTTCGTACTGCACACTCGACGGGTCTGCATTATTTTATCGAGCGGTTTTATTAATCACCAGGATCCGTAACGGGCTAGAAGTTGTGCAGCCACAGCGTTAGCGGTTTTAAGCCTTTGTTGCTCAGCAGGCTTTGCGGTTGCATAAAATATATCGAAGGCAGACAAAAAGAAACTGCAACAATTGAAAGCAACTAGGAAACAGTAGGTGCAACCGCCGCATAAACAAACATTGCAAACTCCGCAACGGAAACTCCGTTCGGCGAGCTTTGGGTTTGTCTCTGCTGAACTGTGAATCCGACTGATTGCAGCCACGTTGTCACTTCTTCAAGCTGGAGTGGATTTGATAGTTCTCCCTCTGATCGGAAGTCTCGCATCGAGGTCATGTTTTGCAGCACGCGTCTCAACCGTTCTGCGCCTTCGCCACGGGTCAGAAGTTTCTGCGGTTCCGCGCTATATCCTGTGTTCATACCCCGTGCACCTAGCCACTGCAAAGCCGCAAAAGCTTCATTTGAACTTTCCAAGTCCTCAAGATAAGTGATCACGCCCCCGTCTTCAACCAGGCTTCGTTGCAAGCGATCCACAGGGACATTGCGGAGTGCCACTTTCTCTTTGACTGCTATATGCGCCGCATGACCACAAGCATCTCCTAATGCCATGAAAATAGGTTCACCTCGCAGCGCGTTATAGGCAACGCGGCTTGCGGAGCATCCTACAGGGACTAAGAGCCCGTCCACGCTCTTTGGAACCAGTACGCCATATGGTATTTGAAAGGGTGGATGTGTCACGAATGTATAGCCCTCTCGTACTCCAGGATGCGCTGGATCGTAGCGATGGCACGCGTGGCTGTCGTATGGCCATTCGACCAAGCCAACGGAGGTCGGCTGTACCTGCGTGCGGTCCAGCCCTGGAGCGAGTTGGCCGTCGTGCTCTGTGAGCAGGTACTCGCCTTCTATCCTCCGCCCTTCGCGTACATATATCTGACGTGGTAGATGGTTATTATTTACAAATTCATCCTTGCACCACCCATATCGCTGTGCTTCCTTCTGTAACGCGGCAGTTATTTCAGGATCATTCTGCAACATCCACAACATGCCGACATTGTGCGTTAAGTAGCGTTTGAAAATCTGCCGTCGCTGTGCAAGTGTCGCCTCTGGCCAGGACCAGCACTCTTCTGCTAGATCGAGCGACTCGCTCGGTATGCCTGTCTTTGTATGTTGATTATTAAATTCGACCTTTCCGTTGGGTAACGGGTAAACACCAAAAACCTGACCTAGATTGCTTATCTTACCGCCACGAATGTCCTCCAAAAGGTAGTGATAATCGGCTCGATTGTAGCCCTCAGGTTTTTGTACAGGCACTCTATTGGAAGGGTCCGCGGTAGCAGAGAATCTGAAACAGAATGCTTGAATTGCGTTATCACCCTCTCCTGTAGAACCGGGCAGTGGGTCGCTTGACCCGAAATACATGTAGATCCGGCCTGCGTGAGGCTCATTAAACTCTTCTCTGCCTTCACGTCCTAGACGGAATTTTGCATTCGCCAAGGCAGCCAAGTCTCCTTCATATGTCGCGTCTATCAGAACTTCTGCATTGATCTGACCGTGGTGTCCAGCAATATCTCGTTGCTCAAACACGGCACCTGTCAAGCGTCTGTTATCCATAATTGCTTGTTTCAGCTCGTACTTTAGAAGGACTCGAAGGCGTGGCGCTTGTTCGGTCACAAACTGGTTGAAGATCGCCTCAGCAAGATGTGGCTCGAAGAACCACCCACCTTTACAGGCAGTGAGGTTGGGCACCTTGGGATCTCCTGCATCACTTTCTCTATAGTGGTCCATGACCCTTTGTATGAATCGATTAAAGAAACCGCCGACCGCTTTGTGTTTCCTTAGATCTGCATTGGTTAAGCCATTCGACACAATCCCGCCTATATGGTCCTCGTACTCGATGAGGATTACGTCATGGCCCAAGCGGGCTGCGCTGACTGCTGCCGAAATCCCAGATGGCGTGGCACCGCATACGAGTACATCGCACTTAATTGGTGGAATACTCGTCCTGTCCGCATATGCTAAGGACGGGAGCATGCCGTTGAAGGTTGCTACGGTCGATGCTGCAGCTGAGCCAGCCAAGAACTTGCGCCGCGAAACATTTTTGAGATGGAATTTCATATTTCCTTATGCGCCCCCGTCAGACCCGATGGGATAACCTTATCCTGGCGGCTATAGTGAATTAAATATTAGCTACGCAAGAAATGTCAAGCTGCAATTGTGCTTATTCATTCATTCGGCTCCCCACACTCTTTGGACATAAGCGTCTTGTCTTCCCTTCGGGCATAGGGCCGGATCTGGGTCTTACGATGTGGTCATGGTTCAGTCAGAGGGTGGGGTAGCAGAACGTTTTGCGTGTCGATTTCTGTCCGTATCGGAGAAGCGACGCTTTCCAGAGGTGACATTTGAGCCTGGCGCCAGTTTAGCGTTGGCGGCCTGAGCCCATTTGGTGAACGCCAATCAGGTGTTCAAGTGGCGGCAGCTTTTGAGAGATGCGAGCTGATCGAGCCTCGTGCAACGCCATCTATGGCATTGTTGGCGGTTACGTTGTCCACCCTCTGTGAACCTGCGACGGGGGAGCAGGAGTCACGGCGCGACTTGATTAGTGTGAGTGGAAGGCAGAGCCGACCCGGTGATGCTGTGAATCATTCTGGAGAGCTTGCGCAAATGATCGAGTTCCGTGCAGGAACGAGCATCTGGATCACTGCCCAGTGTGACCTACATACCTCGCGGCTCTCATGTGGGTGCGGCAAGTCCTATCGCCTGTGGGAATACGGCGCCATAGCCGGAGCCGGCAATGTCTTGCAATCCTTCACTCCACCAGTCGTATTCAAGGATATTCAATCGCGGAATCACGACCGCGTGCTTTTGCATATGTGAAGCGTTTTGTTGGAGGGTCATGCGGCTAACCAAATAGGCGACACGTCGATCCAACGATTGTGACAGATCAAGAAATGTCGGAGTCGAATGTCCAGGGGGCGTGCGGGACAACATCGCCAACACGCCAAACAGAATTGCAAAGCAAAACCTCTCGCCGTGTTTGAGCTCGCGACTTCTCAAAGCATCTCCTCCGAGAAACTCGGCCAAACTGTTTCAAGAAGTGCGACGTGGCGCTATGATCTTTGGAACCATGACCGACAATTTCATCCCCCAGGAAAATGGGGATAACGTTATCATTATGATGGTTATCTTCACATAGCGCGACTTGAGAAGCAACCGTTGATCGAGTTCTTGACAGCCAAGGGTTTGCAAAATCAGGAAGGGGAACGCTATCCGCACAAAACATTGAGAGGAGCAAGGATAGACATGACTAATCGCGAAAGCGTGGATGATTTTATAGGATCGCCATCTAGGCGGGACTTTATGACGGGTGGGGCAGGCTTGCTATTGAGCGCCGGCCTATCGCCAGGGAATGTGCTTGCTCAGTCCTTCAATGTACCTTCAAAAAATCGCCGTATCTTACACATCATTGGCCACTCACACATTGATGCCGCTTGGTTGTGGCCGTGGAAGGACAGCGCGGATCTCGTCCTAACGACCTTCCGAAGTGCCCTTGACCGGATGAATGAAACCCCAGGCCTCCGATACAGCCACTCCTCGACGATCCATTATCAGTGGGTGCAGGACGCGGATCCGGGGATGTTCGAGGAAATCTTGCGTCGAATCAGAGAAGGCCGTTGGGAGGTGGTAGGAGGTTGGCCTGTTGAGCCCGACTGCAATATTCCGTCTACAGAGAGCTTTGTTAGGCACTGTTTGTATGGAAAGCGCTATTGCTCTCAGGCCCTAAATGTGGATGTGGAAATCGGGTTCAATCCAGATTCCTTCGGTCATGCAGCGGGTCTGCCGACGATCTTGAAACATGCAGGATACAAATACTATGTATTCATGCGACCACAAGAGCATGAGATGACGTTACCGCGCCTCTTTTGGTGGGAGGGTCCGGACGGTTCACGCGTCCTAACCTACCACATTTATGGCTCGTACGATTCAAGCGTGGAGCATCTCAAAGAGGCAACATCCAAAGTTTTTCCCGCGGGCTCCAATCACGGCGCGTTTTTTATGGGCGTTGGGGACCATGGCGGTGGGGTGACTAAGGCACAGATTCAGCAGATATTATCCATGCGATCCGATCCAACATTGCCAGAGTTGCGTTGGAGTACCGCAGGCGAGTATTTCGCCGCGGTGGAAAGCTCGTTGTCTCCGACGGACATTCCAGTCGTAAAGGGCGAGCTCCAGCACCACGCTCGAGGATGTTATTCAGCGTGCGGAGAACAGAAATTCCAGAATCGGCGCGCAGAGCATCGACTCGTCAACTCAGAGTCAATTGCCCTTGTGGCTTCCATATTCGCTTCTCGCAAGTATTCCACAAACCGCTTTGCTGATTCATGGTTCCGTGTTTTGTTCGACCAATTCCATGATGTTCTTGCAGGGACATCCCTCTTCTCTGATTATCAAGATGCCCGCGATGGAATCGGTTATGCATGTCAGACGGCGCAAGAAATAAAGGTGTTGAATCTGGAAGCTATGTCAAAGCGGATCGATTTGCGCGATGTACCAGAGGGAGCCGTATTTGCATATAATACGCTTCCGTGGAATCGAAAGGCGCTCCTCGAATATCGATATCAACCGCGACCGGACAAAGGAATGGAACAGCTATATACGCATCTCAAATCGAAGGACGGGGTCAGCATAGCGCTTCAAGCGCGTCCCGCGGACAGCATGTCGAACTTCTTCCCTCGGATGACAGCTTGGGTAGATCTGCCTCCTTGTGGATACAAGGTATTCACAATAGAACAAGGAACACCGCCGGCTTCCTTGCCGTATCCCCAATTCCGACGGATATCAAAGGATATGTTTGGGCTGCAATCCTTGTGTGCTGACGATGGTACAGAGCTTCTTGCGGCCAACATGAGATTGGTTGTCATTGAAGACAAGAGCGATACCTGGGCTCATGGGGTCAGCGCATTTCGGAAAGAGCTAGGCACTCCACAGTTCATCTCATGTCAAATTGTAGAAGACGGGCCAGCTACCCGGGTGACTCGCCAAACCTTGCGGTGGCAAAACTCCCAGATAATTGCGGATATTGCCGAATTCCCAGAGATTGACGCACTTGAAATAAGATTCATAATTGATTGGCACGAGCACGAGCAAATTCTTAAACTCGAAGTTCCAACGCGTCTAAATTCATCAAAGGTATTTGCTAAAGTTCCTGGCGCCATAATCCAACGTATACCTAATGGTGACGAGGAACCTTGTCAGGACTGGGTTGCGGTGGAGGGAGCGATTGGAGCGCAAAGTTACACAGTTGCGCTGATAAACAATTCCACCTACAGCTATGACTGCTTGGATGGCCTGTTGCGCACGATTCTTATTCGTTCGGCGCCGTATGCACGTCACGACCCAACCCCAGCCGTGGATGGCGGAATTTTTGAATGGGAGGACCAAGGGCGACAGGAGCGGACGATTTGGCTCGTTCGCGGCAAAGGTGGCTATATCGGTTTATCACTTGATCGATTGGCTCAGGAACTACAGACTCCCGCCGAATATGTTCTGGAATCTCGACACGAGGGCACGGAACCGTGGGAACAATCGTTCTTGGAAATCGGCCCCAGCAACGTTGAAATTTTGGCCCTGAAGTACCCGGAGGTGGGTAGCGGTGTAATTGTGCGTCTCCAAGAACGGGCTGGTAGACCGACAACGGCTCACATGCGCTGCCATATGCTTGGTCTTGACCAAGATATTCCAGTCTCTGCCTGGGAAATCAGAACTCTTCGCATATTACCCAGTTCTTCGGCTGGGGCTCGTGTGAAAGTTGAGTCAATGCTCGAGTTGCCTTGAAAATCACTGGAGTTTCGATGCAGCTACTCTTGTTCCCCGGCGACAACGGTGATTAAGCCACCCGTGGCCGAACTTGGCAGGCAGACGGCAGAATTGCTTTGCGATCGCCCTAACAGCTCTCGTCAAACGCCCGGGTCGAGAAGTATGCTCAAGGCCGAATTAGTGATACGAGACTCTTGTGGTTGCGGCGCTAAGCGGCGCAAGCCGTAGGCATTGCCGCGGAAAGTGAGGGGGCTCCTGATGGAGGGGGCGGCCAGGATCCTTCTTTTCACTAAGCCCCAAGCATAAAACTCGAATCAAATGTGCGAAAGAAATCCTACGTTATCCGACCCGCTACGCGCTCTCGCGGTGGCGCTTGTCGTAATCCACATGCGGCAGACTTTTATGCCGGGCTCGAACACATTATTCTCGGCGTGCAGAATTGGAACGGGCGATCGCCGCGCACGGCAAGCCGCAGGCGATCCGCTATAATAACGGTCCAGAATTTACCTCACGGCATTTCCTGGGGTGGACCATCGAGCGGAAGATCAACATCATTCACATTCAGCCAGGCAAATGGGGTCAGGTCACACTCGGCAGGTGCCCACCGAGAATAAGTAGACACTTCAACCACAAACACTTTCCCACGCGCCTTGAGGGGAATCACTAGACAGTTATCTTTGCTCTGCTGGTCCGTAACTAGTAATCATTTCGACGAGCGTACGCCTAAGAGAGATTCCGACCATCGAATAGGCGACAGAAGACATAAATCTGAGGTGAACTGTGCGGCGTTTATCATTCAATACCGAGGAGATATGGCATTTGTTCAAGCGATACCCCCTTAGTCTCTGGAAAGAATAGCAAGACTACAAAGAACTGAAGGACAGCCATGCTCGCAAAAAACACGAACGGATAGGCATGGGACATCTTCGCGATTAAGGGAAACAACCCCGCGATAAGCGCATTTGCAATCCAGTGGGAGGAGCTTCCAATACTTTGCCCTTTAGCGCGGATACGATTGGGAAATATCTCACCAATATAAACCCAGATCACCGCTCCTTGCGAGAAAGCGAAAAACCCGATGTACGCGACAAGCAGCCAGACCAAATAGTTTTGGTGTCGCTCAGTCAAGAAAATATCAGAAACTCCAGCCAGGCAAATTGCCGTACCTACAGACCCAATCAGTAGCAAAGGTTTGCGGCCCAGCTTGTCTATTACAGTCATGGCGATTAACGTAGCAAAGAGATTCATGGCACCAACTGCAACAGCCTGTAGATTTCCGGACACTCGATTGAAACCAGCCGCGGCAAAAATGTCGTTTAGGTAATAGAGGATGGCATTGACACCGGAAAGCTGGCTAAATGTGCCGAGTGCGATGGCGAGCAAAACAGGGAAGCGGTATTTGCGAGAGAAAGCCGACTCGCAGTATTGAGAACGTTCGAAATGGGCTGATTCGATAATTTCGCGGAGTTCAGATTCAGGCTCCTGGGAGCCTATCAGTTTAAGAACGGAACGCGCTTCTTCAATACGACATTGCATAACCAACCCGCGCGGACTCCGCGGTATGTGGAATAGCAACAGAAAAAATAGTAGTGCCGGGATTGCAGCGACGCCCAACATCCAACGCCATTCCGCGGCTCCAAACCCCGCTAGCGCAATACAGTAATTTGAGAAATACGCGAGCAAGATACCAATTACGATGTTCACTTGAAACAATCCTACGAGGCGGCCTCGCCATTTCCTAGGAGCAATTTCCGCGATATAGACGGGGCCAAGCACAGAAGAGCCGCCGATGCCAAGCCCTCCAATAGCGCGTGCAACCACGAGAGATGACCAGCTCCATGCGAAAATACAACCAAGTGCAGAGACTAAATATAGAATCGCCAAAATTCGAAGAGCCTCTAGGCTCCCCAACTTCTGGCCTGTGATGCCCGCGAACATCGCTCCAATGACGGTTCCCCAAAGTGCAATTGAAACGGTGAGGCCCAACTTTGCAGGCGTAAGGTGGTAAGCGATCGTGAGTTGATGCGTGGTGCCAGCAATCACGGCAGTATCAAATCCAAAAAGTAATCCGCCAAGGGCACCAACAACAGAAGCCTTAAGCAGATGGAATTTAAATTTCATTCTATCTCCCGATTGGCGAATCCAGACCTGAACTGTGGGCGGAATGAGTTCAGATAGACACTTTCAGCGTGATGATTTCCCAAGGCCCAACATTAAACTCAACTGACCCGTCTTCGAGCGGACGTATCAATTCTTGGTCCTCTTCAATCAGGCTTGTCCTCCAGGCTTGCCGTATAGGTACGCTCAATCTGATTCGAGCCGTGGATTGATTGCCTTCACCTTCATAGAAGCGAAGGGCGATGCGGTCATCATCTTCACTTTTCTTCATAGCCGTCAGGATGAGGTTCGGCGGCTCAAGCTGCAGGAATGACTTAGCAGAGGGAACGGGATTGCCTTGAGTGTCGGCTTTACCCTGAATCACAAACGCAATCAGTCGGTAATTGAATCCTATAGCCTCCCGATATCTTGACCGCCAATTACCGCTATGCGGCAGGAGCGCCATTCTGTACCGGTGGTTCCCCTTTTGCGTGAACCAATATTCAGGATTCCAGGCCTGGCTCCGTCTGACGGATAACAGCACATGCTGTAGGATTGGATATGAAACGGGGTCGGTCGTTTCATCCTCGAATACGTGTAGTGTCGCATCGGAAGCTGCCAAACACCCGAAGCTCATATAGTTAGGTGAGGACGCGTCGATCCAATTGATGGCCTCTCTAAATGAAAGAGGGTGAGCATCATTCTCACCGGAGAAACTCGAGTCTAAGTTCTGAGGCAAAAGGGAGAAATCGAGTTCATCTTTACCAATTTCAACTACACCGAAAGGGACCTCGTAGCTTAGGCTTGCCTTATCGAGATTGATAGGGAATGCGATCCGCAGTTCCCGTGCCTTACTGCCATCCCAGTTCAAAATTTCGACTTCAATGTCTAATCGGTCTAAATCTTTATATAGATGGAAGTACTCTCGAAGAGTAAAGTTGTTGAATTCCGCTTCACGAATGGCAGTTATGCGGATGGCGCTCTCGCTAACGCTCACGAACTTAAAATCGTGATTGGTTGTTCTATCAAAATCCTGCATCCCGATCGATTGAATGCCTCCCCAGGCGTCTCCCGGGGCTGTAAATTGCAAGACCTCCCCACCGTCAAACTTTTCTGTTCGTAGTACCTCCCACTGCTGCCGTTTGTCATAAAGGCTCTTGATCCCTCCAAGTCCGAACGTCAGCCGAAAGAAATCGTTTTCGATCGATTGACTATCCAAGGGAGATGGGTTTGCAGGCTTTATGCCCGAAGGGTTTAGATAGTAAGAACAGTATCCGACGGCAGGTGCCTCGCGGGCGACAAAGATGGCTTTTATCTCACCAGGCTTCTCCGAATCCACCAAGAACTCACAGGGGATGTCTTTACCCTTTTCGTCGACTAGGGTGCAACCTAACCATTGATCTGGAATTCGGAAATTAAGCTCAACGATATCTGTCCGCTTCCAGGAAAGCGGGTTATAAACCGCAATTGATATTTGTGAATCGGAAGTCTTTGGAAGATTATTGGCGAGCTTTTGCGCCCCGCTAGCCAAAACACCTTCGGCGAGCGTCTTTGATTTGGCGTAAGAGTCTGCATACACTTGATCAGTCTTTGTCCCCAGATTGCCACCCCATCCATGGTCAGGCCAGATGTTTGTCCTCCAGGCCTCCATGAAGTCCCCTGCCGGGTAGTCGCCGAATCCTCCGGTCAAGCTCAATCCAGCATAGAGCCGTTCGGCCGAAAGCAACGCATTGTGGGCCTGTCGTCCGTTCAGTAGAGCCTCGCGGTTACTTGGTTCATCGTAATAGGCCCAGTTCAATGGCCAATCTCCATAAAGAGAGGTTATGTTTAATGGATGCGTAGTGAACTGATCGAGAAACTCTTCGGCCGTCGTAAACACCATCCGAGGAGGCTCGATAGAACGAGTTTTGTCACCAGCAAAATGTGCATTCCAAACAGAAGCAAACGCTTCCATGCTCTCGTTTTGGTTGTCAACATAAGGAACTAAGGCCGGCTGCGGTGGTAAATAGTCCTTCGAATAGTCATAGATAAATGTCCGCGGGAAGTGATGCGACTTATAATAACTCTCGTATTCTTCCAGAAAACGTAGCCAACCAGTATTGTCCTTTGGATTAATTAAGTTACGTTCGTATCTGTATCCATATGTAAGAACTGAAGAACCATCTGGGCTCCGCCAATTGTAAAAGCCGTACGCTAGACGGCCCAAGAGGCAGTACCTAACACCCGCCTTGGCTAGAAGTTGTGGCATCTGCAGGCTCATCTGGGGTGGATCTGTCTGGTAGTAGATATGCGAGTCGACGCCAGGAAAGGTCTTTTTGAGCCAACCTCTTCCGAAGTAAAACTGCCTGACCAATTTCTCCGGTCCTGCACTCACTTGTAATAACTCCACATAACTTGCGCCCCAGGAAAACCGCTTTTGCCGCATGAACTCGGCCATCTCATCGCGCTTTTCTGGATGGCGGTTCAAAAACTCCATAAGATAGGCAGTGCATTCCATCGAGTACTGGAACTCAGGATATTGACGCATCAAATCGATCGCTGGCAGAATCAATGCTGCTGATCGATAGTCCGCGGTTTTCTCTGGGGTATCCAGCCAACCGAGATCGTTATGATTAGTGCAATGAAGTGCGAAAGTACCGCCGTCGAAATATGAATGGTAACGGGGCACCTGCAAAGTGCGTTTACAGCAGAATGTTGCTGATTTAGAAGTGACCTCAAACTCCATCTCAGAGTCCTCAAATGGGGCCGGGATCCAGATGCTTTGATGAATAGTTGCGCACGCAGGGATGGGATCCATTGGTACAGTCATCAGAAGCGTGCCTGCAAGGGAGATTCGGATCTCGCTCGTTTGGATATCCTCCCCTGGATTCACAAGATCTAGCGTAGCGGCCTGAACCGCCCGCCCGCCGCGCACATCGTACATCAGGTGTGTGATCACTTCGAAGGTTGGCAAGTGCTTCTTCGGGAAAATGCGGATCTTCGCGATGCCAGCCTCTCTTCCTCCAGGTTTAGGCCAAACCTCTTCAACTGTGATACGCACATACAACGTCTGTTGCGACTTTGGGAGGGCTAAAATCTGAAAGTAGCTCACTTGTTTTAGTTCTGCAGTGTAGCTTGCACCGTTCGAAAAGCTGATTCGAATTCTCTGGGGAGACAGAAACAGTGGCACCCGAGAATGTGTCGACATGTAAACATTTTGCCCTACGATGTCGGTAGGCAGTGGCTCTAGCTGTAGCCATAATTCACTGACCTCACGTAGTTGTCCAAAATCAATTTGGATCCAAGCTCCTATGCCTTCGGTAGCTTGCCAGCCGATATATGGATTGTCTCCAAAGACGCTTATCGGCATATAGCCATGAGGTGGATCGGTTACGTAGCTTGACACGCTTACCTTAGCGCCAAGTCTTGAATCTACCCAATTCGTATTTGGTGCGAAATCTTCGGCGGGCTGTCCCGCGGCTGTTTCGGCAAGTATGATGCCTGGAAGCGAATGGGCGGACGCGAGTGCAAATAAACTGCTGTCCTTTAGGAAGTCTCTTCGATTCATGATTTAGAAATTCTCCTGTAGTGGAGTGACTGAGTGTCGAAGCCAAAGTTGATTGGTCGTGGGTGGGATAAACTGAAAAGCAAGTGATTTAATACCCGCGGAAGGTACCTGCAAGGTCTTTGTCGGTCAGATAGCCAGATGAGCAGAAATCCTGATCTGTCATTATCAATGTCCTTTCGCATTGCGGCGGCGGAATTTAGCAAGACTGTCGTAGCTTTTTGCCGGATCGGCATATTGATTCCCGGCATGATCATGACCTCTTGCTAAATAGATGTTGTGCCACGAGTGAGCTTCCTCACTTAACTTCACCGTTGTAGGCATGTAGCGCATTGTATAGCCGCAGCGCCGAATGTTACTGGCGTTGGCAGGACTACCATGCATGAGCCGTCCATCATGCAAGCTTGCATGGTTGGGCTGTAGCTCGATCGTTACCACGTTACGATCGTCATTTTGTAGTCCTTTGGCCTCCCACGGCAGAACATTCAGTTCTGCATCAACGGGCTCATGTTCGCTGTTCCCGCTGAGAGAACGAGGGATGACATTCATCGCTCCATTCTCTTTTGTACTCGGATCAATGGCCAGCCATACGGTAACGACATCCACTGGAGAAATCATGTGTTTCCAATAAAAGCTATCCTCATGCCAAGGAACGCGTTTTCCATTTCCTTTTGGCTTGCAGATGAAATGGCTGGCAAACAATGCTATGTCCGGGCCGATAAGGGGTTCTACCAGATCCAGCACTTCATCGCTTAACAGCCAGTCGAACAGTTTTAAGTCGGTAAGATGAGGCACATCCATTGCCTCGGGTCGCACGTCGGGAGGGAGAGCTGCGAGCTCTTCCTCAAAATGCAGCTTCAATGCATCAAAGTCTTTATCGGAGAAAACGGGATTACCATAGACAAGAAAACCCTCTCTACGGTACTCAGCTACTTGATCGGCGCTGAGGAGCAAACTGTTTTGGCGAGGCATGATAATTCTCCATTCTTCTAAGAGAAGCAAGAAAGTGCGTTAGATTGGGGAGGCATTGCCGGTTCTGTCGGATTAAAAAGTCACACACAAGTTGTGAGAAAGCGCGGATAAGGTTATCCTCACCAATTGAGAATGGATTAAATATGATTGGGTCAGAGATTGTCAAGAGGCTTTCTTGAGGGCCTTGGTCTTAGTGCTTAAACGAAGAGAACACGGCGCTGTCAAGGGCGGTGTAGAAGGAATCATGCGGGGATTGTCGAGGGAGAATGAGTTCTCGGAACAAGGCGAAGGAGGCCATTCTCCCACAGAACGCGTTCGGAGGGAACGGTTTTTGTGGTCTGAAGGTAAGTTCCTTTTGCTACAGCTTTGCTTGTGGGCTGTTCGCGGCTTGCGTGCTTGTTCTGTCGCGCTTCGGGCAAGCGGAATAATGTAACGAAGCAATTGAGCAGCTGCCAGCCCAAGAGCGGCGCGGCCTGCTCCAGCGCCCGCGTCTATTGTTCCAGCAGCGCCATGTAGTGCAACGGATCGCAGGCTGCGGTCTTGTTCTCATAACTGCGCTTCCGGGGGCGATGACTTCAGCATCGCGAAGCAGCCGTCGCAGTGCAGCAGATCGAAAGCTGAAAAATGTGCCTTGAGCTCCCCTCGGGCGATTACCACGGTTTCGCCGAAGCTCGCATGCGCCTCGTCCGGCACGTGGCCAAACGGCACAAACATCTGGCAGCTACCAATCTTCGCGGCGCGTATGTGGTCTTTCAGGATCAAGTAGCCGCGCGTGCAGCCGTCCTCGGCCTTCAGTCGTTCGAAGATCTGCCAGTGTGCCACTGTTTCTTTGTCCGCTGCTCATTCTCTTCAGGAATGTCGTCGAGCACGCCCCGCCGCGGCGCCAGCATCGGCTCGAGGATCGGCTTCCGCCGCCGATAACCCAGCGGCAACGAATACTCCAGCAACTTCCTCGCCCTTCTTCCACGCCAGCCCAAACTTCCGGGCCACCGTCAGCCGGCTCCAATCCTCGGCATGAACCGTAAGCCAAAAAGCGAGCAAATCTCACCTAATATCTGGGCTAAATGCGCAAGTGGGGAGCGATCATTTTCCGCATCAGGACGCGTGTTTGCAAAGCAAAGTTGACGCTATGGTCGAGCCTCTAAAAGATTCCTCTTGACATGCGAATATCGCTTCATGTTTAATTCTCGCCATTCTGGATAAGGTTATCCAGACGTTGTGAAGCGTTACGAAAATGCGGCAATCGCAGAGATGGGATTTGTTGAAGCCAGTGATGTTGACGCGCCGAGATTCATGCCTTTCGAGCGTAAGAGTTGTGCTTACGCCTCATAAGAAGATCAGCGCGATCCTAGGATAAGGATGTGAGGAAAATGAGAGGAAAACAAAAAGACATGCGATACGAGCAGAAGAACAGGGTTGAGAAGTCAGTCGCGGCCCAAAACATATGGCAGCATTTCCGAGTGCATTGGAAGACTCTCTGCATCGCTATAGTGACGGTCGGCCTCATAACGAGCAACCAAGCGGCGTCTGCCCAAATGGGCACAGGAATTATCGTCGGGACCACATACGACTCGGCAAACAGCATCCTTCCTGGTACCCAAATTACCATTTCAAACTTGGCGACCAACGAGACATTCACCACGACAACCAACGACAACGGATTGTTCACTACCCCTCCTTTAGTGCCGGGCACATATCAAGTCAGGGCTGTCCACAAAGGTTTCAAGACCGGGGTACAGGATCACGTAGTCGTTCAGGTCGGCAGTCGAGTCGAAACAAATTTCACTCTCATGGTTGGCCAGGTCAACGAGTCTGTCACTGTGAGCGCGTTGCCTCCTGATTTAAATACTACGAGCGCTGGACTTGGAGTCGCGTTCGATGAGACTCAGATTCAGAATCTCCCTGTGAATTCGCGCGCAGCTCTTTCTTTAGCCGCCTTGACTCCTGGTGCGCATAGTCCATTCGGAGCAGATATTGAAGGACAGGGAGATCGCGGAGATGAGGTCTATGCAATTTCAATTGATGGGGCACCGGGAGAACTGTCAGGTATCGTAATGGATGGTGTCAACCTGCAGCTCACAGACGGTGCGGAAGTAAACATAGATCCCACGGCAGATGCTCTGTCCGAGTTTAAGATAGAGAGTGGTGTGTTGGACCCGTCTTACGGTTATACCGCGGGTGGGGTCATTAACATGGTTACAAAATCAGGGACCGGACAATTTCACGGGTCGTTATACGAATACTTGCGAAACGATTTCTTCGATGCGAGGAATTACTTCCTTCCTGTGTCGAGCAGCAAGCCGGAGTTTCGCTATAACCAATATGGCGGCACTGCAGGTGGTCCAATTAAGCGGGAAAAGGCGTTCTTCTTTGGGAACTTTGAAGGGTATAACTACATCAAAGGAGCTGTTACATTCGCCTCGGTACCTACAGCCGCGGAAAGAGCAGGAGACTTCTCGCACCTTTACACTAGCACGGGCAGTCTAATCCAGCTCTACGATCCACGCACTACCGCACCTAATCCCAGTGGCTCAGGGCAAGTCAGGCAACCTTTTACAAATAACAATGTCTCAAGTGAAATTGATCCTGTTGCCCTTAACTATCAGAACACATTCTACCCACTGCCTAACACCACTCCAACGAATGTTTACACGAACTCGAACAATTATGTCGCAAATGCTTCAACCATAAATCTAATGCGGCAAGGTATGGGACGGATTGACTACCGGCTCACACCCAACAACTCTGTGTTCGTTCGTTACTATTACTTCCAGTTTACGACTAACAACCCGAGCGTCTTCGGTAATGAGTTTGCGCGCGCAGATGAAATGCGAAATCAGGATCTCGTTGTTGGCGATACGCATTCCTTTTCCGCGCACCTGATCAACGATCTACGGTTAGGTGGAACTATGAATATCGGCACCTTTTCACCCACCGGCGAAGGCCACAACTGGCCGCAGAAGCTCGGGATGCCGAGCAGTGTTCCGTCGACGCAATTGCCCATTATGACGAATGGAGAGGCAGTGCCCAATAACAGCGAAGGATATCGGGGCAGAGTGCGTGGCGAAATTACTGATACTGTGACTCAGGTTGTGAGGACACATACTATGTCATATGGATTTGACATAAGAAAAAGCACGGATTCTTACGACACTGGCTCGGGTATTTCCGGATCGAACTCCTTTTCCGCTGCCCAAACCGATAATCCCCAGAACCCAGGTCCTACTGGTAATCAATATGCGAGCTTCCTGATTGGCGATGTGTCTTCTGCCACCTATGCCACGTTCCTTGGGTATACGGATGTGCAAAATACAGTTGCATTTTTCGTTGAGGACAACTGGAAAGCTGCGCGCTCGCTCACACTGAATCTTGGGCTTCGCTATGACTATCAGGAATTCCCCTATGAATTGAATAACCACTACAGTAATTGGAATCCGAACGTGGTGGATTCAGTGAATAACCTGCAGGGCGCATATCAGTTTGCCGGAACTGGTGGCCTTGGAAGAAATTTCTACCATGAGAACTATCTAAACTTCGGTCCGAGGATTGGGTTTGCTTGGGCGTTCGGGCCCCGTGGGAACAGCGTGCTTCGTGGTGGTTATTCGATTTACTACACGATGCAGGATGAATATGGATATGAAAGCAGCACGACCGGTATTACGAACTCAACGGCGTACTCATCCTCAAGCCCCTACACAATCTTTCAATTATCTAGCGGAATTCCATCTGCTCCGATCCCCCCGCTAGGTGCGGCACTTGGACCGGCAGCATTCCTGGGACAATCTGCTACAGAAACCGATCCGCATGCGCCTTCACCGATGGCTCAAGTAATGAACCTGACAATAGAGCAGGCGCTTCCATGGGGGCTTGTTGCACAAGCGTCAGCGGTTCACAACCACGGCATACATTTTCCCGCATCGAATCTGAATTTGAATTCTCTTAACCCACAATACTATAGTCTCGGTCTAGCGCTGCAAAATCAAGTGACCAACCCTTATTATGGAATTGTTCCTTCCAGTTCGTCTCTGGGCGGTCCTACAATCTCTGAACAGCAGTCACTTCTTCCTTTCCCTTACTACAGTACGATATCCACGATCTACGACCACATTGGATATTATGATACTAATCTGGGCGAGTTCCAGATTACCAAGCGGAAGCGGGATGGTCTAACGTTTGTTGTCGGTTACACAATAGGCAAAATGATTGATATTCCTATTACGTTTCAATCGGCTCCCTATTCAAGTGGGCTGGTATTTTATTCCGCTTCTAACTTCCAGAATGTATATAACATTGCAGCCGATCGTGCTCTTGATGTCGCAGACGTGTCCCAGAGAGCGACGTTCAGTATCCTATACGAACTTCCTTTCGGCCGGGGGCAGAGGTTTTCATTCGATAATCACTTGCTAAATGCCCTTGCGGGCGGCTGGCAATTAAACGACGTCACAATACTTCAGAAAGGTTTACCAGTCGCCGTAACCGGGGCCAGCAACAATCTGGCTACCAGGCCGAACTTTGTGTCAGGCGTCAGCGCCAAGCTGGCACATCCATCGATAAAGGAATGGTTCAACACGGCCGCATTTATCAACCCTCCACTCTATACATTTGGAAATGTCCCGAGAACGCTGCCAAATGTCCGCGGTCCAGGCGCTGCGAATTTTGATATTTCCCTGTTCAAAGAATTCCCTGTTCGCGATTCTGTGAAAGTAAGTGTTCGGGCAGAATCATTCAATATCTTTAATCACCCAGACTTCCAACAGCCGAATAGTGGCTTTTCGGCAGGTTCAAATGGGCTAAACGCAAGCGGAACGTTTGGAACCTCATCATCGACGAATATAGACAATCGACAACTTCAGTTTGCCTTGAAGCTATCGTTCTAACTGTGCCACGAGAAAGACTGGTCAGCTCGAAGAGCAGACCAATTTTGCACAACTGCTCAACTGATGAGGGCAGGCCCCTCGAACCGACTTGCAGGAGTAGGACTCAAACCACCTTCCGCTGCTGTGCTCTAAGGGGTGTGGTGGTCAACGGAGAAGGAAAAGGTCCAACTCGATTGGGCCAAGTGACTTCCAGGAAGAGGACCGCAAGGGAACAACCGTTTTCGTGTCGAAAGGAATGAGACGATGTCAAGACCACTTAGAAGATCGTGTGACTAACTCCGGCGCAACCTGCTTACGGACGGAGCGGCACCCGGCATACAGGTCGGCTGTGCCTGGAAGAGGCGGTTGAGCGGAACGTGGGGACCTCGATGTTGATGCGAACGGAGAAGTCACAAGAGGCAGGAACCACGAGAACGAGAGTACGAATGCAACATCGAGGGGCGGACTACCTCGTAGTAGCGATGAAGCGGAGTAATGTCCGTGGAGCGAAGGGGGTGGGCCATTCACATCTTAACCGTAATGGGCCAACTGGCAACAGGAGGAGCCCGCTGGTTCCGGTGGAGAGCGGCAGCTCTCTTAGGAATGGCACGAGCCGTGTGACGGGAGACTGTCATGCACGGATCTGTGAGGGGCTCGGGGTGAGATTCCCCGGGCCTACTCGGCTTGCATACATGTCAATTTGCAAAGCTTGTCTAATAGACGTTGGATGACTCAACAGGAGGCCCCAGCCTTATTTTGAGGGGCCTCCTGATCTTTGTGAGATTTGAAGGGAGTTCATTCACGAATTGTCTGACTTCCCAATTGGGAGGGAACAGCCACATATAGAAATTAAACAGGCGAGGGGCAAAACCTAATGACACCATTATCGAGAAGACTCTTTCTTCAAAACGGTTTGCTAGCAGCTTCTTCAACAGCTTTTTCATCCTCTACAGCTTTTCATGAAACTGTGTGGGATCTTCCTGGCGGTCTTACTGTCCACGCAGTTCTCCTTGAGATGAGGGGAAATACGCCAATTCGCGCGATACGGGTGAAAACTGGCTCAGTTCAATTCGGCAGCGCAAACATGCGGGTTAACCTTAAGAACTCTTCTCCCGATGGGATAAATGGCAAGCACAGTTGGACAGTCCAATTCCGTGTCACGGAGGGAAAAACTCCTCCAATGATGGCTGCGTGGCATTTAGAATTTAGGAACTGGTCGAAGCAGCATTACGTCCTTTTTCCGGCTGCTGTCTATGCGGGAAATAGGTTTGCAGTGCGCAAGCTTGGCTACCCCCCTCGACTTAGCGCGGAAGATGCTTTACCGGACTGTCCGGTCATTGTAACGGATGTTCCGCGTCTTGAATTGAGCGGTGACAATTCTGCGATTGCATTGCAAATGGCCGATTGCGCTCAGCCGGTTGTGGGCATTTGGAACCCACACGAAAGACTCGCGTGGTTGATCTATAGCGCCCCAACGACTGAAGCCGGCGCTTCGAGTTGGATGTTAGAAGAGGATGTACAAGGAAAGTCAGGGAGTCTCCGACTCTGCGCCCCAGGCGTTCGTCCTTGGCGTTACCGATGGGGTGCTTCGGCAGATTCTCGGGCGGAATCACTGGACAAGCCGGCGCAACTTACGGACGGTGATGCCCTGACATTGCCTCTGGAAGTCGAAGTATTCTCTTGTGCTTCCGCAGAGACTCTTTTCAGTCGACTTTTTGAGCGCCGAGGTGCTCTATGCCCCCCTCCTTTCATTCGCAATCAAGAAGAGGAGATGAAAAGAGCTCAAGCACTCATTCAAGATAAATATCTACGACAAAATTGGTCCGCAGCAACTTCTCTGTTCTTCTCCCAATTGACACCTGGGCTAACGCCTTATCAGGCCGGATGGGTCGGCGGCATGTTGGCAGTATGGGGTCTTGTTCAAGGGACAAATCCGCTTTGCCGACAATATGCTATCCGCAATTTTGTTAATGAGCTTACAAACGGAATGGCCAAGGGAGGTCTCTTCTATGGCAAAGCGACCAGAGATGGTCGGTGGATTCCTGATTTTGCGTTGGACGTCCGACATCCTTTGTCTAAGTCTACGCGTTGGACTATGGTGCGTCGGCAGGCTGACGCGCTTTATGCAGGGCTGCATGTCGCATTTGCCCTTGATGGCAAACCGGATCGGCCGCCAGAGCTACAACAATGTGATATTGCTTTATGCCGAGTTGCGGATGCTCTCAGTGGGATATGGAAAAAAGCAGGGACTTTCGGGCAGTATCTCGACCAGGAAACTAACGAGATTATCGTCGGCAATTCCACTGCCGCGGCGCTCGTGCCTGGTGCATTGGCTATAGCTGGTAGACGCTATCGCCGTCCAGAATTCATAGAGATAGCGCGTCAGGTTGGGGAGAAATTGTATTGGGATTGGACTTTTAACGGCGTCACGTGCGGGGGGCCAGGAGATGCATTGCAGTGTCCAGATAGCGAATCTGCGTTCGCCATGGTCGAATCGTTCGTGGCTCTTGCACGTATCACAAAAGATCAGCGATGGATGGAGCGTGCAGCTGCAGCTGCTCATCAGGCAGCTACGTGGGTTATGCCCTATGATTTTCAGTTTCCACAGGGGTCCGAGTTTCATCGATTGGACATGCATACGACAGGCACGGTGTGGGCAAATGCACAAAATAAACACAGCGCGCCGGGTATCGCCACTCTTTCCGGAGAGGGATTGGCCGTAATTGAGTCAGCCCACAAGAATTCCGGTTTTGGAGCGCTGCTGGGATCCATGCGCAATGCGCTGCCTCAATTTCTTTCCACTGTAGAGCGACCGATACACGACCTAAATGGTTTAGCACTTCCCGTCGGCTGGATGGATGAGAAAGTTACTACCAGTGATTTTATGGGTGCAGAAAATGTTGGGAATGTTCAGCACGAATCGTCATGGTGCGAAGTTTCATTGTTATTGTCTGCACATTCTCCAGATGCGAAGAACCTAGCCGTACTAGGAGAAGTCTGACAACCATGCAATTACTTCTGGTCCGTCATTTATGGGGAGTGGATTTATCGGCCGGCCTCTCCCAGTACATTGATCATTGGCACGATGTGGGATACGAAGCACTGGAAGCATCACCTCTTTTCGTTCCGGATCCAAAGCTTTTGCGTAAAACATTGCAGCAGGAAGGCTTCCAGTGGATACCACAGGTTTATAGCAAGGCATCCTCCGGTGGAGAAGACCTACGGGATCACCTAAATTCCATAAGAGAGCAAATCGAGACATGCCTGGATGCTGCCCCCATGTTGTTTAATGCGCATACTGGATCAGATAGCTGGACAGCGGCAGAAGCCGAGGAGTTTTACGGGATGGCTCTGGAGTTAGAGAAGCAGATTGGCGTAAGCATTTGTCATGAAACACATCGTTCGCGTTATTTTGGCAGTCCCTGGAACACTGTGCCCATTCTCCTAAAGTATCCCGAGTTAAAGTTAACCTGTGATCTTAGTCACTGGGTTTGTGTTGCTGAGCGCTTGCTGGGGGACTGCGACAAAATACTTCGCCTTGCTGCAAAACACTGTTGGCACCTTCATGCTCGTGTTGGGTATGAGCAAGGGCCCCAGGTGTCGGATCCGCGCGCACCTGAATGGGGCGCGCATTTATGTGCGCATGAGCTTTGGTGGAATGATATATGGGCCGCACAACAAGCACGAGGAATGAGAATATCCACGCTTACCCCAGAATTTGGACCCGCACCCTACCAGCAAACTCTCCCTTATACGCAACAACGAGTCAGTGATCTGAATGCCATTTGTGATTGGATGTCTCGCCGCCAAGCAGAGCGGTTTGAGTTGGCCACGTCTATGGGGCGTATCTACGCTACCGGCGATTTGTGTTAATGCCGGTGAATGAAGATCACGGTAGCACCGCATGAGAGGATCAAGGATGCGTTGCTTATACATTAGGCTGGCCATCGGGCACACCGCGGGGGCTCGATTACCGATTCCTTCGGGGCCAGGCCCGCGTCAGCGACTATGGATGACTCCGCAAGGCGCGACACCGGCGAAGCGAATACAACATACTATGCGCCCAGATGACCTGAACATCAAATATGAACTCATCGCCTTGATCCGCGCCTCGCGATTGCACCTGCTGCAAAATAAGACAATCATGCCTCGGCCAACCCAGTTGGCCGGTTTTAACGTGATGGCCTAGGGAATTTGCGCCTCTTCTGATTTGAGGAGTTGGAGAACAAATCTGGCTCCCAAAGGTTTTCGTAGCGCCATTAGGCGCTTGCGGGTGAAGAGAAGTGGTAAAAGTATTAATAGGTTCTATCTCAATTCATAAGGATTACGTGGGGTTCAAGATATGCCGACGCTTACAGATGTTGCGAAAATCGCCGGGGTGGGGATCATGTCCGTATCCCGGGTGGTCAACGGAACTCGCAAAGTCGCGCCCGAAACTGAACGTAAAGTGCGAGCCGCTATTGAACGAATTGGCTATGAACCCAATGAAGCGGCTCGCGTCCTTAAGGGCCGCCGTTCCAGCGTATTAGGACTTATCGTTCCAGATCTAGCTGATCCCTTTTATGCTACTTGCGCGAATGCGGTCCAAGAAGCGGCTCGACGAGCGGGTTATTTGACTTGGATGGCTGCTTCTGCCCACCAAGAAGATGTTGAACGTGAACTCGCAAAAGCGATGATACAGAGGCATGTTGCTGGCCTTCTGGTGATACCAAGTGGCATGCGTAATGATCATTTTAAGAGTGCTGTAAAAGACGGTATTCCTATTGTGTCTTTGGATCGACCCTTAGAACATGTTCAGTCTGATTCTCTAGTTGTGGACAACCGGTTGGCGACTTATCGAGCTACGGAACATCTTATTGAACATGGGCACAAGAGTATTCTCTGTGTTACGGATGATGAAGCCATTTTTACGAGAATGGAGCGTATTGCCGGATATTCTCAAGCAATGCGGCGAGCTAAACTTCCAGTCCAAGTGTGTTCCATTGGACCCGTGAGCGGCAGTTTATCTGAACAACTGGAGTTCGCTTTGAATACAGCGGCGCCTCCAACCGCGATTTTTGCGGAATGTAATCTGGTTGCGATTGAAGTTCTCCACGAATTGCAGAAGCGCTTACTGCGAATACCTGAAAAAATGGCGCTCATCGCTTTCGACGATTTTGATGTAGCCACTTTAGTCAATCCGACAGTAACAGTGATTAAACAGCCAGTTTCTGAACTTGGCAGACAGGCGACTGAGTTGTTGTGCGCTCGTCTAAACAATTCTGGCCAATCGGCCGGCTCAAGAATAGTGCTCAAGACCGAGTTGATTATTCGAGAGTCTTGTGGTTGTGGCGCAAGACGGCGCAAATCCTAGATTACTTCGCCACACCAGGCCGACCTCTTTGAGTAATGCTCAGGAAATCTTTGCTCAAGTCCTCCGTTTGCGGTCTGATTGATGTGGTCATCAGGGGTAAGAGCGATTGAAGCAGGAGAGTCAGGCGCCGTGGGCTGAGTTTGAGAAGGGCGGTCGGAAGAGCCGGCGAGAGATTAAGCAGGTCTGGCTTGGAGGCGCTTGTCGACTGCACTACGCGAAGGCTGGTAACGGACTCCGTCCGTTGGGTTGGGATAATGTCTGCGAACCCACTTTGGATAGCGACAGCATTTGACTCTCTCAGAATCTAAATAAGTTGACGAAGAGTGAAACTGTTGTACGAATTCGATCTAATGTGGCTCGTGTCGGGCTGGGATAGAACCAAAGACGAAGACAACACCGCGGAGGAGCACTGAGATGGCTCGCGAGCGCAAGTCGGGCGGATTAGAAATGTGGCATTACGCTCTGCTCGGGATTCCGTATGCCGCGCTGCTGATTCCGTCAATCTATTCTCGTGATACCCCAGAACTCTTCGGCTTCCCATTCTTTTACTGGTATCAGTTTGCCTGGGTCATTCTGAGTGCGGGGCTCACTGGCATCGTGTACTGGAGGACTCGCTCCTAATGCTCTCAAGAATTAATTGGATTGAGCTTCTGGTCTTTCTCGCATTCTTCACAGCCTTTACAGCTCTGGGTTTTCTAGCATCACGCTGGCACGTCGCCAAGAAACAGACCATGGATGACTGGGGCCTTGGCGGCCGCCAATTTGGAACACTGATTACCTGGTTCCTAGTTGGCGGTGACTTCTACACTGCATACACCATCATTGCGGTTCCCGCTCTTGTCTATGGCGTTGGAGCAGCGGGATTCTTCGCGCTTCCCTATTCGATCATCGTTTACCCGTTTGTCTTCGCCGCAATGCCACGGCTTTGGTCCGTCTGCCAGAAACACGGTCTCGTGACGCCGGCAGATTTTGTTCGCAGTCGTTATGGAAGCCATTGGCTTGCAGCCGCAGTTGCAATCACGGGCGTCTTGGCGGTAATGCCATACATTGCGCTCCAATTGGTTGGGATGGAGGTAGTATTTACGCAAATGGGGCTCAAGGCGACCAGTGCGCTGTTGCGTGATTTCCCTATCACGGTGGCATTTGGCGTTCTCACTGTGTATACCTATTCGGCCGGGCTGCGGGCCCCAGCATTCCTCGCCTTCTTCAAAGATGTCATGATCTACATCATCGTCATCGCCGCAATTGTGGCAATACCATTGAGGTTTGGCGGCTACAGCCGCATTTTTCATCTAGCTTCCGCTCACTACGCAGTCTCAAGCGCGGCGGGTTCGTTGATATTGCGTCCCGGCGAGTATGGAGCGTACGCGTCGCTGGCGCTTGGATCTGCTCTCGCGGCCTTCATGTATCCGCACACCGTCACTAGCGTCTTGGCCTCCGCAAACGGTCAAGTCATTCGGCGGAACGCTGTATTCTTGCCGGCTTACACTCTTCTGCTGGGCCTCATCGCAGTTCTTGGCATAGCTGCGGCTGCGTCAGGTTTGCTTGTGAGCGAGAATAAGGAGGCCGTTCCCGCGCTTCTCGCGAGCAACTTTCCTCGTTGGTTCACGGGTTTTTCCTTTGCCGGGATTGCGATCGCCGCGCTAGTGCCTGCTGCAATCATGTCGATTGCAGCCGCCAACCTTTTCACCCGCAATCTCTACCTGGAGTATCTCAAGCCGCACTCCAACGACCGTGAACAGACTCAAGTGGCAAAGCGCGCTTCGCTTGTCGTCGAGCTTGGAGCTTTGTTCTTTGTGCTGGTGTTTCCCACGCGATATGCCGTAAACCTCCAGTTGCTTGGAGGCATCTGGATCCTCCAAACCTTCCCGGCGATCGCTCTTGGCCTCTGGGGCCGATGGTTCCATCATCGGGGCTTGTTGATCGGTTGGGCATGTGGTATGGGTTTGGGTACCTATCTGTCTTACATACAGCGGCTGCAGAGTTCGACTTACCCGATCCGAATTGCGGGATACTCCGCCACGCTCTATATAGGGCTCATAGCCCTTGCGCTGAACTTATTGATGACACTAGCTTTCAGTCTGGTCTTTGACTCCCTCGGCGTTCCACGCCTGCAAGACGCCACCGATGATGCCGACTATCTATGGATTGAGAAGCAGGCTCTAGGAACAAAAAACGTTCTCTGAAATCGGCAGTCATCCTATTGGAAATTCCGGTAGTGTCTAGACTTTTTCGCACTTTCGATTTTTCGTGGAACTCAGGAAGGTTGTTGGTTGATGTTGACTTGCTGCAGCCCCGAGATGCAGGCCGCGATGTGATCGGGGCAAATTCGTTTTGCTTGTTTCCCTACGCCCGGATTGTGGGAATCATTTGGCTGGCGAGGACCGCCGTCAAGGTCGAGCGCAGCGAGTTCATCTTGAACCTTGACGGCGGCCCCAGCCAGCCTTATCGATTCTCTCCGGGTATAGGGTGACAAGGAATATGCTTTGGTCGCAATCAGTTTCCGGCCTCTCATGGTGATCTGCAAAGGGGTCATGCGATGGATCGAAGTTCTGCCAAACGGTTTATCTGTAAGTAGCGCTTCGTGCCCCACTTGGTTGCAGCCACATGCCGCAATCGCGCCGCGACCAGCATCAACGCACTCTTCCCATCCGGGAAAGCGCCCACCACTCGCGTTCGTCGACGAATCTCCCGCATCAATCTCTCCAACGGGTTATTGGTTCGCAGGCAACGCCAGTGTTCCGACGGCATCGAGTAGTAACTCAACGTCTCATCGATCCCTGCTTCCACGATCTCCGCGGCTCTTGCCAGACGCATTTCACGCAACTTGATTGCAACCTGGCGGGCCTTCTCTTTAGCCGACTGGGCATCTTCCTGTGCGTGAATGGCCTTCAGCATCGCCGCCACACCCTTTACCTTGCCCGTCGGTACTGCCGTCCACACGTTACGGTAGAAATGGACGATGCACCGCTGCCACTTGGCTTCGGGATAGAACTCGGCAAGGTTGTCAACCAGTCCCAGGCACTTTTCAGAGACAAACAACTCGACGCCCTTCAGACCGCGTTCCTTCAACTCGCGCAGGAACTGAGTCCAACTGGCCTTGTCTTCCTTGGGCCCTTCACTCACCACCAGGATCTCCCGGTAGCCGCTCTGCGCAACTCCGATCGCCACCAGAACAGAGACGTTCTTAACCTCCCCGCCCCAGCTCCGCTTCAACCACAATCCATCGAGGAAAAGGGAAAGCCGCCCACCAGGGACCGCTCACGCCACTCGTCAATCTTGCCGTAGATCTTCTGGTTCAGATCGCTGACCGTACTCGCCGAAACCCGCGCACCCCACAGCGCCTGAGTGATGTCCTCCACCCGCCGCAAGCTCACCCCGGCCAGGTACACCTCGATCAGAGCTTCCTCGACCGAGGACTCCCGCCGCTTGTAGCGCTCAATGATCGCTGTCTCGAACGGAAGCGTGCGCAATTTAGGCACGGTCAGCGTCACTTCGCCGGCCTTGGTATGCAACTGCCGGTCGTAGCTGCCAGCCCGAGTGTCCTTGTGGCCCTCCGTGCGCTCATACTTCCTGGCACCGCACAGCTCATCCGCTTCGGCATCAAGAAGCGCGTTTAACGTCTCCTCCACCGTCGCCCGCACCACCCCATCCAAATGAGCCTGAATCCGCCCTTCATCAATCTGCAACACCGGCCCTAGCCCCGGCGCTTTACCCATAACTGCTTCAGATCCTGCTTCTTTGCTTGGCTCCATCGCACACGCCTCGGAGGTCTCGCTCCTCCTGCTTGTATCAGCCGCCCTGCCCATACCCCAAATAAAATGTGCGAAAGAAAGTCTACGTTATCGAAATTCCTTCGGCGTCGCGAGAGAACAAAGATGAGCAAGCTGTCAACGACTGAAGGTGGATGGTGTGGGCTGTCAATGTGCTCGGATCCAGGCAATAAATGCCGAATAGTCCCCTACCGCCGCGTAGTAGAAGTCTGCAACAAGCAGGTTATCCCTCGATTGCGTGGAACTTCAGGCTCCAGGCATATTCGCAAGGTCTATTGCCAGTCTCTTGGAGACTCTCCGGAATGGTGATGATGGTTCCTTTACTTGAGTCGAATGTCCAGGGAAGGGTTATGTTTGAGCCTAGGAGAGTCACCTTAGAATTGGCCCGGGGGCGAACCGACTCCAGAGTCACCCGCGTGCCTGGCCACTTGGTGATGATCGCGTAGACGAATTGCAGATCTTTGGATCGGGTGTAGCGAACATCCTCTCCCTCCGACCAGTTCGCGCCATCGCGCGCACGAGTAGCGTAAATTGCCTCACCGTTTACCTTCAGCCACTTGCCGGCATCTTTCATTCGCCGGATCGCCTCCGGGTGAAACACGCCATTCGAATTGGGGCCAACGCCAATCATCAAGCCACCTCCCTTTGCAGCGGCATCCGCCAGGTTCTGTATGATCCATCCAACACCTTTGTATTTTGCGGCGTCTGGCTCATATGAGAAGTCGGTGCCCAAGGGATAGATACAGAACCACGGCTTATCCGACGGATCCTTTGATCCTGGAATCACGCGCTCGGGAGTATAGTAGTCGCCATAGTTCCCGATGCCGCGGTCGCGCAGCATCACGTGCGGTTGCAGTCTGCGCAACTCGACAATTGTCTTGCGAAGCTCAGGCCAGACGCGAGGGCCCAGCCACATGTCCAGGCAGATCATGTCGATTTTTCCATAGTTAGTCAGCAGTTCGACAAGCTGCGCACGATGTCTCTCCATCATCCGCTTCACTTCCGCATCCGTTGGATCGGGCACAATCACCGGGTGCGTCCCGTATATCTTCCGTACCCCATTCAGATCGCGCGATGTCAACATCGCAGCTGATGAGGGTACTTGCAGCGGATGATACACATACGGCCGGAAGTCCGCATCATACCAGTCCGGATGGGAGAAATAAAGGTCGATCTTGATGTCTCGCTTATGCGCCGCATCGCAAAGTTCCTTCACAACATCGCGACGAAATGGAGTTTCCATAATTGAGTACGCAAGATCGCACGATTCAATCTCCGGCCCGTTCGCAGCCATCCAGTTTGCGCGGTTCTTAACCCTTGTCCGGGTGTCGAACATTGAGAAGCCCTCGTGGTGCTTGGTCGTGAAAGCGAACATCTTCATGCCGCTCTCTTTGAAAGCATCCATCCAGGCATTCGCATCGAAACCTGCCGGATTCCAAGTCCTATATAGGCTGTTGTATTTCTGCCTGTCTTCAAACGACATCTTTAAAAAGGGCCAAGACTCAGCGCCCCGATGCCAGATGGAGTAGATCCCCCAGTGAACGCGAGCGCCGAACTTCATATCCCGAAACGCTTCGTACGCGCTGTCGGGTGCGCAATGATATGCCGCCACCGGCGAATCTTCAATGTAAGGGTCGTCCTTCAACTGTGACGCTGGAAATCCTCGCGTTTGGGCTGAGGACTGAACGAGACTTGGAAAGACCGATGCTGTTGCCAGAGCCGCACTCGAAGCGAGGAAATCTCGTCGATTCATGGGGCATCTCTCCTAATGGAAGAGCCATTCGTTAGCGCCGCATTGGGCCCGACATTCAGCATGCCAGGCTGGACGTGCTCTCTCTCTGGGAGCATTGGTTATATAGTTATTCCTCCGCATCAATGATATATCAGATGGAGATTTCTGTAAAATTCTTCCACTCAGTTGCTTCGTTTCACACGCCATCCGTTGGCGGATTCCAACATTCCAAGGTTCTCTACTATGCTATTCAGGCCATATTGAATATGATTGCGCATCGTCGTATCGGCTTTGATGAGATCGCCAGAACAGAGAGCTTTGGCAAGATCGTGATGAAAGTGGGCGGGAAGCAACTTCTGCCGAGCGGCTGTGTCGTAGAGCCAATTGAAGATTAGTACCTGCTCCCTTTCGATCGCTTTTAGCAGGCCGGGACATCTTGCCATCTCTGCAATCCTCATATGGAATTGCATGTGGTAGGTATGGACCGAAAACAGAAACCGAGAGTCAGCCTGCTCAGATGCACCGACTTTGTATAGGCTGTCGAGATGTTGTCCGTTCTGGATGAGCTGATCCCGCTCCGCGCTGGTCATCCGCTCGCAGCAGAGTCGCGCAGCCTGTGTCTCCAGCGCTTCGCGAATCACATAGCTATCAAGAATATCCTGCTTTGTCGGAATGCGAACGCGAGTCCCGATACGCGGACGACTCTCCACCAGACCTTCAAATTCTAATCGCTGCAAGGCCTCTGTAATTGGAAGGAAGCTCATATTGAGCTTTACTGCGAGTTTGCGACGTGACAGGATATCCCCGACAGCCAAGGTGCCTTGCAGAATCTCATCACGAATTTGACCGTAGGCTTTGTCTGCCAGCGACATCTCGTCAGGTTTTGAGGCCAAGCCCGGAGCAAGTCGCTTTAGAAGTCTTCGTTTGACGATCATGATCTCTCACTCCGCCGTAAGTCTGTCTCGATGTAGTATAAATAGTCTGATATATCAAGAGCCAAATGTGAACGAAATAAAGAACCTGCGCGATGGAGGACCGTTTGGATTTGAAAGGCAAAGTTTGTCTCATTACTGGCGGTACCAGCGGTATAGGATGGTCGTCTGCCATGGCTCTTGCCCACAAGGGTGCTCAGATTGCCCTCGTCTCTAGGAGCGGTACCGCGAAGATGTCTGAAGGCCGCCTCGCTGAGATACTTGCTCACTCGCCACCGATTCGCTTGCTGCAGGCGGATGTTGCGGACCCGAAAGCTTGCAGCAACTGCGTAGACCAGACCGTGAAGGCGTTCGGTCGTCTGGATGTTTTGGTTCATGCTGCCGGCGGACCCGCTCCGGGCGGTCTTCATACTGTCACGGATGAAAAATGGATGAATGCCTTCGCCGTGCATGTCCATTCGGTCTTTCACCTCGTACGTGCCGCAGCGCCACACATGGCGAAGCAAAAGGAGAGCGCCATAATCCTGCTTGGCTCGGCCGGCGGTCTTCGAGGCTGTCTCGGAGCCCTGGCCTATGGTGTAGTGAAAGGCGCTCTGCCCCAGTTTGCGCGCAATCTTGCCCGCGAGCTTGCGGACCAGGGTACACGCGTCAACTGTGTCTCTCCCGGCATTATTCGTACGCCGTTCCAGGACTTTCTCACGCCGGAGCAGGTGGCAAACAATATCAAGAACCGCATTCCCCTACATAGTGAAGGCAAGCCTGAGGATGTTGCGGATCTCATCGTCTTGCTCACTGAAAACGACTTCATCACAGGGGAGAACTTCGTGATTGACGGAGGCATGTCCATGCGTATCGTCTAAGTCCGGGCTTCCAATTCGGCTTTCTGCGGTAGTGTCCAAACGATCCATGCGGAGATCAAAGGAAGAATGCCGAAGAGCACAAATGCTGCTCGGAAGGAGTAGTGGCCGACTAGCCAACCCGTCACGAGTGCGAATACCATGCCGCCAAAACCCGAACCTACACTGGCAAATCCCCATACGGACGCAACATTATTCTTTGAGAATACATCACCGGGAACTGCCAGCAGATTCGCCAGCGCACCCGAGTAACCGAAGGTTGCAATAGAGATCAACGCGATGCAGTCCGCGGTGCTCCGTTGCCCTCCGACAAAGATCGCGGACATCATGAGCAGCGAAAAGACCAGGATAGCTATGCGCCGCGCAGTTGCCGGCGGTCTCTCCGTCACCCTGAGTATCTGGCAGAACAGTACCCCGCCGATAATATTCCCAACGGCCGCCGTCACAAACGGAATCCATGCCGTTTCTCCGATTTGGCGCATGGTAAACCCGTGGTCCACCTTCAAGTATTGAGGGAACCAGAAGGTATAGAAATACCAGATTGGATCGCTAAAGACCTTGGACAAGGTGAACTGCCAAAGAAACCTCGACCGGAACAGAGCGATCAGGGGAAAGTGTTCCACCGAAGCTCTCGCAACCACAGCCTGGGGCGCACGATAGAAGACAATCCACGCCGCCAGCCAGATAAATCCTAGCAGACCGATCACAATAAACCCTGCCCTCCATCCTGTGCTCAGCACAATCCACGCCAGCAGCGGGGGAGCAAGAATGGCACCGATTGACGCCCCACTATTGAAGATTCCCGATGCTAGTGAGCGCTCTTCGGCAGGGAACCACTCGGCAATCAATTTCACGCCCGCCGGGTAGTTGCCAGCCTCACCCACTCCCAGCAAGAACCGAAAGATGCCCAAGCTCACCGCGCCGGCGGAAAATGCATGCAATATCTCCGCCGCCGACCACCACGCGATTGTCAGTGCATAGCCGATCTTGCTTCCCACGCGGTCCAGCACTCTACCCGAGACCCCATTCGTCAGCGTGTACGCCAACATGAATGCAAAGATGATGTGCGAGTAGCTCACTGCTGAGATATGAAACTTCTCCAGCAGCGCCGGCGCCATCACGGAGAGTGTCTGGCGGTCAAGGTAATTGATCACTGTAGCCAAAAAGGCAAAGGCCAGCACGATCCACTTCTTCGGGTTGTTCATGATCTGGACCGCACGGGATAATTTTTCTGGAGAGGCACTTTGCTGCGTTACAAGCATGCATTACTGATATATCATGGATGACGGACAGTCAACGAGGGACTCTTCTATGAAAGCTCTCCTCCTCTCCGACTATAAGCAGCTCGGTATCGTCGATATGCCGAAGCCGCAACCCCATGCGGATGGACTACTAATTCGCATCCATGCGTGCGGTATCTGTGGCAGCGATGTCCACGGTTATGACGGCAGCACCGGCCGCCGCCTTCCTCCCATCGTCATGGGACACGAAGCCGCAGGCATCATTGAGAGCATCGGCAACGCCGTGACCGGGTTCAAGCCCGGCGACCGCGTTACTTTTGACTCCACTGTCTTCTGCGGCAAATGCTTCTTCTGCCTTCGCGGCCAATTCAACCTCTGCGACGATCGAGAAGTAATCGGCGTCTCCACTTCGGCTTTTCGTCGTATGGGCGCCTTTGCCGAGTACATCGCCATCCCCGCTCGCATCGCCTACCACCTGCCGGAAGGGATGCCCTTCTCGCACGCCGCGTTGATTGAGGCGGTCTCAGTCGCAGTGCATGCCGTATCGCTCACTCCCATCGCGCTGGAAGATACGGTCGTTGTAATCGGCGCAGGCATGATCGGCCTTCTCACATTACAGGCCGCGCGGCTTGCCGGAGCAGGTCGCGTCTTTGTCGTGGACGTGGATGACACGCGCCTTGAGCTAGCCCGCTCCCTCGGGGCAACAAAAACCTTCAACTCCCGCAATGCCGATGTCATCCCCGAGATTCTGCAGCGCACCGCTGCACGCGGTGTGGATGTGGCCTTTGAGTGTGTCGGCACAAGCCTGACGGTAAAGCTTGCGCTCGATAGCGTCCGCAAAGGCGCTACGGTCATACTTGTCGGCAATATCGCGCCCACCATTGAACTCGGACTGCAATCCACCGTCACACGCCAGATTTGCCTCCAAGGCTCTTGCGCCTCGTCCGGTGAATACCCCACGTGTATCTCGCTTATGTCACGTGGAGCCATAAATGTGGAGCCACTTCTCTCTACCGTAGCGCCGCTTGAAGAAGGCTCCACTTGGTTCCGCCGTCTCTACGACCGCGACCCCGGCCTGCTTAAAGTAGTTCTTCAACCTTGAGGATGGTTATGACGAATCCGCTATTCGATCTCTCTGGCAAGGTAGCGCTCATCACGGGAGTGAGCCGCGGGCTCGGCCAGTACTTTGCGCGGGCTCTGGCCCGCGCCGGCGCCGACATTGCCATGACGAGCCGTGACAAACAATCGCTCTCCGCCTTTGCCGCCGAGATCCACTCTCCCGGGCGGAAAACCTTCTCTATCGATCTCGATGTCCGCGACTATGACAGCATTCAGAGATCCGTCTCAACGGTTGAAGCGCACTTTGGCCACATTGATATCCTCGTCAACAACGCTGGCTGCAACATCCGCAAGCCTGCAATCGACGTTACGTGGGACGACTGGAATACTGTTCTCGATACCAATCTCCGAGGCTCATTCTTTGTAGCGCAGGCCGTCGCTCGGGGCATGATCGAACGCGGCTACGGCCGCATCATCAACATTGGCTCTGTCACCGCCGTTGCCGGATACGCTGGTCTGGGTCCCTATGGCGCAAGCCGCGGCGGTATCAAACAACTGACCATGAGTCTCGCTGATGACTGGGGAAGCAGCGGTATCACGGTCAACTGTCTTGCTCCTGGCTGGTTTCAGACCCAGCAAAACAAGGTTCTCTATGAAAATGCAGCATGGGTCGAGTATCTTCGCGATCGCATTCCGCTCAAGCGGCCCGGGCTGCCAGACGATCTCGATGGCGCCATCGTCTTTCTCGCTTCGGAGTCCAGCCGCTATATCACCGGCCAAATGCTTCTCGTCGATGGCGGTATCTCTACCGGTGCTACTAAAGCTACTGTTTAGCTTCTGGGCAGCAAGTCTGGGTGCGGAGTAACGTTCGACATGCAAAAAGCTAATTCTGGCGATGAAAATCCGTGCAGAGGCAGTGAGGTCGGAGAACCTTCTTTGCCAGACGATCCGATTGCGAAGTTTTTGCTAGCGCACGATCTCGTCGCCACACTCTCGGAAGCAGCTTTTACCATGCTGACAGGAGGGGTTGCCTCGAATATCTGGAGGGTTGACACGCCCAAGCGGACCTTCGTTGTCAAGAAAGCTTTGCCACAATTGCGCGTCGCACAATTGTGGAATGCTCCGGTTTCGCGCAATGCGAGCGAAGTTGACTGGTTGCTCGAAGCTGGTCGCGTATTGCCAGATGCCGTGCCAACAATATTGGCAAGCGATGCCCATGCTGGCATCTTTGCAATGAGCTTCTTCGACCCGGCCAGATTTCCGGTCTGGAAGCATGAGCTTCGTGCAGGCAAAGCCGCTTCATCATTCGCAGGGCGCGTAGGACATAATCTGGCGACAATACATGCGTCAACCGCCGGATCGCCATATATCGCTCACCGTTTTGCGAACGACAAGGCGTTCCACTCTCTACGCATCGAGCCTTATCTGGAGGCAACGGCGCGTCTTCATGCTGATCTGGCCGAACCTCTGTTTCAACTTGCGAGCGATACTCTTTCCAGCAAATATGCTCTTGTGCATGGCGATGTCAGTCCGAAGAATATCTTGGTAGGACCCAATGGCCCCGTGTTCCTCGATGCGGAGTGCGCATGGTTTGGCGAACCAGCCTTCGATTTAGCCTTTTGTCTCAATCATTTTCTTCTCAAATGTTTATGGGTTCCTTCTGCGAGAGAAGTTCTCCTCTCAAGCTTCGATGAGCTGGCAGCAAGTTATCTCGCCAGGGTTGACTGGGAGTCATCCGCTGACATCGAGGCGCGGGCATCTCGTCTATTGCCTGCATTGTTGCTTGCGCGAGTCGACGGAAAATCTCCAGTTGAATATATTGACGCTGAGGTGGATAAGGACTGCGTTCGACGGGTGGCGCGTAGGTTCATCTTATCTCCTCCGTTACAACTCTTAGATATCCGATATGCCTGGGCACAGGAGATTTCACAATGAATAACAAGATGGACGGTTCTACAACAATAGCCGCTGTTCACGGCCGCCGTGTTTGGGATTCTCGTGGCCGACCCACGGTAGAAGTTGAGATCACGCTGGTTGGGGGCGCAAAGCGGCGTGCTATTGCCCCAGCGGGGGCCTCAACCGGAACCGGCGAAGCTCTCGACTTACGAGACCTGGGGCAAGCCTTCGGAGGCCACGATGTGCGGCGAGCAATCGCGGGCGTCAACAATGAGATTTCGACGGCGCTCATCGGGTTGGATGTCCAGGATCAAGCAGGCATCGACCGTCTCATGATTGAGCTCGATGGGACACCTAACAAAAGCCGGCTTGGGAGCAATGCGTTGGTCGCTACTTCAATGGCTGTCCTGCATGCCGGGGCAGCAGCCGCTGGTATACCGTTGTGGCGGTATATTGCAGCGGGTAGAAATATCCGAGTGCCACTTCCCGAGATTCAAGTCTTTGGCGGGGGTGCGCATGCGGCTCGCCGTGTCGATATACAAGACTTCATGATTGTGTGTCCAGCAGCCGGAACGTTTACAGAAGCGCTCGATTGGACGGCCGAGGTTTATCGTGCTGCAGGAGATCTGATGAAGGCAGCGGGCAAGCTCCAGGGTGTTGCCGATGAGGGAGGTTATTGGCCTGCCTTTTCTTCCAATGAAGATGCGCTCGATACCTTGGTCCGCGCGATAGAGAGAGCCGGATTCAAACCAGGAAAACAGATCGCCATATCGCTCGATATTGCAGCCTCGGAATTCGGTCGCAGTGGTGTATATACACTGGCCCCGGATCGTCGCAAGTTGGATTCAGGGGAGTTGATCGAAATGCTCGGGGGATGGTTGGATTCATATCCGATCATCTCGATTGAGGACCCGGTGGCTGAGGATGATACCGAGGGTTTTCGAGCTTTTACTGAGGCTTACGGGAATCGTTGCCAGGTTATTGGTGATGACTTACTGGTAACCGATGTCCAGCGTGTGGAGAAGGCAGCGACAGAGAACACAGTGACGGCAGTCCTGATCAAGCCGAATCAAGCAGGCACTATTACAGAAACCTACTCTGCGCTAAAGGCCGCGAAGAAGGCGGGTCTCGCCACAATTATTTCCGCGCGGTCGGGAGAATCAGAAGATGTAACAATCGCTCATCTTGCTTTCGGATGGGATGCGGGACAGATTAAGGTCGGATCATTTTCGCGGTCAGAGCGAATGGCAAAGTGGAATGAGTGCTTGAGGATAGAAGAGACTTTGGGGTTGGATGCGGTTTTCGCTGGCGGGTCCGCGCTTGTCTTTACAGATAGAGTAATGATGTCTCCCAAATCGGAGGTCCATTGAAAGCGTTGTTACATTTCTACGCGAGTTCACGATTTAGGTCTAAACTAGCAGAACTTCAACAACCTCGGGTCGTTGTGGTGAGCGAAGCCGATGATGAAGCATTTTTTCGAGAGATTGCAGATACCGATATTTTGTTACATGTTCTGAAGCCGGTGACTGCCGAAATGATCTCCAGAGCCCCGAAGCTCAAGCTAATCCAGAAGATTGGCGTGGGCGTCAATACCATCGACCGCGATGCAGCCGAACGTGCGGGAATAGCGGTTGCGAATATGCCGGGTACCAACACCGCGGCGGTCGCAGAACATACACTTGCACTCATGTTTGCTGTGCTGCGTCGTCTTGTGGCTTTAGACGAAGCCACGCGACAAGGAAGTGGATGGCTCCTTCCACCAGATTCTAGAGAAGCATCGGGCGAATTGAACGGCAGTATTGTCGGACTTGTGGGTTATGGTGCCGTAGCGCAGCGTCTTGTGCGGCCTGTCCAGGCATTAGGCGCTGAGGTTCGATTCTGGAACCGAACCCCTCGACCCGAAGCGATAGCTAAGCCGGTCGAACTTGATGAACTTTTGGCCACAAGTGACATCCTGTCTCTCCATGTACCTTTGACGGCTGATACTCGACACTTGCTGAATCGCCGCTCGATCGCACGCATAAAGCAGGGCGCCATCGTCGTGAATACTGCGCGAGGTGAATTGATAGATCAGGTAGCGCTCTGGGAGGCTATAAGAGAAGGACGGATTGCCGGCGCAGGCCTTGATGTGTTTGAGGAGGAGCCAATTGCTGACCTGGCGTTCTTCTCCACGTGCCGGACGATTATCACAACACCGCACATTGCGTGGCTGACTCCGCAGACGATCGACCGAAGCCTGGCTGTGGTGGTGGAAAACTGCCGACGCCTAGAGGCTGGCGAGCCGTTGCTATATGAAGTGCGCAATAGCCCGATTTCCGGCATTTGATATGCTTCGTCTGTATTGTCACAGCAGAAGAGCCTGCAAGCGAAATAGTGCTGCAAGGCATAAGGTATAGATAAAGTTGTAGGTAGAATTCGGGCTGATTCCCCACAAGTCAGCCTGAGCCCGCTCGGTTAAATCGCGCCTTTTGGGCCTGGGAAGGGGCGCTTCTGTTCGGAGCGGCGTTCACGATCCTGCTCGCGTGGTTTGAGCGAAGCAGGCTTTCCGGCGACCATCCTGAGCAGTTCTTGGCAGTTTGGCAGAAGAAAGCAGAAAGCCGTTCATCCAATCCGCTCTTTTATGTGGGACGTCATTGTGAATTCATGATCCGGCGCTGCTTCCTGGCCTATGCTCTCCTGGCCTTCGGGGCGTTGAATATAATTTGGCTAGCGCTGAATATGTCGGCGATCGGCGCTAACATCGCGTGGATCATATCGCTCTACCCCCTCTCGCTCATGTTCCGCTGGAAGTAACTCGTAAATGGTTGAATGTGCGGTGCTGTGCCTCGCCTAAATGCCATCTGGACGAAAATCGCCCTTGCGTTGCACTTGGAGAATCTCCGAAAGAGCGAGTTTTCAGTCCATCAATCGGGGACCCAGTCTTCTTGGACCAAGTCGAATGTTAGTCTTCGACGAGTTGACCCACCCAGGAAAACTGAGCCAAAAGGCATCAGCAATGTCTGATGCGGTCGGCCAGATTAAGGAAGGGAGGTCAGTGGTCCGGCCCCCAACCCTCCCCGAACCGGAACCTGTTCGAGTGTTCCCCGGATTTGATACCTTTGTTATCAAGACCAACTCTGTAGCGCGAGATCCAAGAAAGGACCTGGAGAGGATGGCGCAACGCAGATACCAAAACCCAAATCTCATCAAAGAGGCGCGTTCTGGTGGTTGCTCTGTTGGTGGGACGAATTTGTCAACGGGGCACGCACACGAAAGCGCAAGCGCGCAAAGCTCGCACCCGCAACAATGGCAGCAGAGGAACAGCTTCAAACCCGGCTGAGGCTGTGGCCAAGGCTAAGGCATCGGCTTAGTCTCATCCGCCAAGAAGCCAACTAAGGAATCTGGAGACAAACAATGATCAAAATACTCGGGGCGCCTCTAAGCACCAATTTGCCTCCAGGTCGCAAGCCCGACCTCCGCAAGGTGGGAAGAGACATCTACGAATTGCTCACGAACACTGGGAGCCATGGATATAAGCAGCGGATGCGCAAACGGACGATCAAGATTGAGCCCGAGCAAAACTATGCGCCAAGTGAGGTCGCAGCGTTCCTGAACGTGAGCTACGACGCCGCATCGCGGATCATGCAGAAGATGAAGGGTGTGGTCGATTTGGGAACACCGACACGCCGGTACAAGCGGGGTAAGAAGAAGCTGCGTATCAGCGGCAAAAATCTCTTGACGTTCCTCAGGAATAAGTCGAGAGATTAGGATTCTGTTCAATCCGGCTGTCCCTAAAACTGTCCCATAGATTCACGAAACATGCGAAACCAGCGAAATATGCGAAATCTTCTGGCGCGTATTCTCAATAACATGCGTTTCTTCAATAGGTTGCAATGTGAAATCAGAGAACGAGTCCTACCTGAGGAGCCAAAGAATCAACAACTTAGAGCAGTAGAAAGCAGCAGAGAGACACGGAATTGGCCCGATTGTAGTCAATTTTGTCGTCACTCACTTTCAAAACGGGTGCTAACCCATAGCAACCGAGCTCCGTTGTGGCCCCCTGATAGAACGACTCCAGATCTCCAGCCGCATGTCCTGAACCACGCCTTCGCGTGGCGCCGGGTCCTCTGAAATTTGATCGAGTTTTGCCTTCGCCTGAACCTTCAGTTGCGCACCTACACCGGCGCGCTCACCGACAGGACAGGAGTCCCGAATGGCAACGTATCTCAGGGGAAAGTTTTGGTGGTACCGTTTTCGCTTCGCCGGCGAACGAATCGACGAACCGACAAAATCGACATCGCGAACCGTCGCGAAAGATGCTGAACGGCAACACCGGAGAACACTCGAAGCTGGCTACAACAACTTCAAAGAGGTTCGGCAGAACCGTGTCCGGATCCTTGAAGAGATCATCGACGAATACCTCACCGGCTACCGCCTCCGCTACCGGTCGGCGAGTTTTGCCGAGTATGCGCTCGGACACGTCGGCCGTCTTCTCGGCACGAAGATTGTCGCCGACATCACCGACATTTCGGTTCTCCGCTACCAGGAGGACAGGCTCCGCGAGAAGGCAGCGCCAAAGTCGATCAATGAAGAGGTCCGGTTTCTTCTGAAGATGCTGGGAGACCCGGGCGAAGTGATCCGCGCTCATCTCAAGAAGACCAAGCAGCTCAAGCTGACCGTTCACAAAAACATCGGCAAAGCCTTCGACAGCGAAGAAACGGAGAGTCTCGCAACCAAAGCAAAGAGCTCACGCAGCCCCCATATGTACCCGGCCTTCATGCTCGCCCGCAACGGAGGTCTGCGCGATACCGAGATCAAGACCCTTACCTGGGGCCAGATCAACTTCGTCGCGAAAACGGTCCAGGTAGGCAGAGCAAAGAGCGAAGCCGGAGAGGGGCGAATCGTTCCTCTGAACTCCGAGGTCTACCAGGCGCTCATCGACCATAGCGCATGGTATCGCAAGCGGTTCGGCGAAATCAGGGAAGAGTGGTACGTCTTTCCCTGGGGTAAGCCGAGGCCCTCGGACCCGATGCGGCACATTACCTCGTTCAAGACGGCCTGGAAGACCACGCGCACGAACGCAAAAGTGAAAGGCCGGTGGCACGATAACCGGCACACCCTCATCACAGAACTGGCCGAAAGTGGCGCTGGCGACGAAACCATCATGGAGATCGCTGGGCATGTCGATCGCCAGATGCTTCGTCATTACAGCCACATCCGCATGAAGGCGAAACGAGAAGCGTTGGAATCAGTCATCGCCTCTCGAAGGGGTCACCCCCAATTGGGTTCCGCCTCGAAAGCAGGCTCCTCCGCGTAGCAACCGGGGATGTACGAGTCGAATTGACCGAGTCCGGACCAGGAGGTAGGCTCTCGGTCAATCCGGGCGTCCGGCTACCAGCCAAAAGGAGAACAGTATGGAATCATTCCTGAACGAAATCCAGCTTTCAGAAAAGATCCGCGTCAGCTTGGCTTGCTTGAGACGGTGGCGGCTTCGCGGAGAAGGACCGCAGTACGTGAAAGTGGGGCCGCTCGTGCGCTACCGTCCTGAAGCAGTGGAGCAATGGGTGGATGCCCTGCCGACCGGCGGCAACGGTCGCAGACCGAGGTCAGGCCGGGCACCGCGCAATCGACTTGCCTCAATGACCTAGCCACTACCGTTCCTCGGATTGAAGTGAGAGGGATTCATCTTTGGCCAGGACAGAATCGTGGACCAAATGCAGCGGGGTGAATCCAGACCCAAAAATGGGAATTTGACCGAGTTTCGAAACGGCACCATGCTTGCTCCGCATTGGAGGAGGCGCAGGTGAAGGGGCGGCTAAGCTATCTGATCATCGCGGTATTGCTGACGGTTCTCGATGGAGCTGTGACGGTCTACTACGGCACAGGAATTTGGGCCGCTTGGGCGGGCGACCTCCCGGCACGCGGGCTGCTCGTCTTCTTCGCCGCGTTGGAAGCCACGGCACTGGCGAATGTCTGGATCCAGGCTGGCTCCGGCCTGCACGCCTTTTCGGTGAGTCAGAGTGCCATTCCCAGGCAGAACGCGATGCCCATTGCAGCGGGGGCGAGAGGACGAAGCGATGTTTGATTCAATCAACGATCTCGGCGCCAAACTCGCGGCCACGGGGTACTTCATCGACCCGGTGATGACTCAGGTGGTCTTTCTCGCCGCCAAGCTGCAAAAGCCGCTGCTGCTCGAAGGACCTGCAGGATCGGGCAAGACCCAGTTGGCCGTATCGGTTGCCAAGGCCGCCGGGACGCATATCGAGCGGCTGCAGTGCTACCGCGGCGTGAGCGAGGATCAGGCCATCGGGCGGTTCGACGAAGGACTGCAACGGCTCTATATGGAGTTCGCGCGCGGCGACCATGCGGACTGGCAGAGCGTACAGGCGAACCTCAAAGGTCGCGACTTCTTCCGGGCGGGTCCTCTGATGCGGGCGCTTGAATGCGAGCGGCCGTGTGTTTTGCTGATTGACGAGCTGGACAAAGTCGACGAGGGGTTCGAAGCGATGTTGCTTGAGATTCTTTCTGCCTGGCAGTTGTCGATCCCGGAGTTCGGCACGGTCGAGGCGAAGAGCATTCCCTTCGTCGTTTTGACCAGCAACGAGGAACGCCGGTTGGGCGATCCCATCCGCCGGCGCAGCCTCTACGTGCGCGTCGAACATCCTACGCCTGCGCGCGAGGCGGAGATCATCGCCAGCCGCACGCCCGATGCAGACGAAAAGTTTCACCGGGAGATGGCCGGCATTGCGCTTTCGTTCCGTAACTATTCGCTCGAAAAGCCGCCATCGGTCTCGGAAATGATCGATTTTGCCAACGCGCTTCGTCTGCTCGGCACCAACCATGTGACCGAAGATCTTCGCGATGTGCTGCTGCCGTTTCTGGCAAAGACGGAAAAGGATCGCAGGCATCTGCTGCTGCGCGAAGGGTTCAAGAGCCTGCTCGACGATGGCGCACGGTTCGCTGACAGGCTCACAGTTCCGGAGGCGACGGAATGACGAAGAGAATCCTGCCCCTCTTTCTTCTGTTCTTTGCCGTGCTGCCCTGCGCACGGGCGCAGCCCGACACATCGCAGGCGGAACGATACGTTCGCCGGTACGCGGCGCATTACCGCGTCCCGCCAGAGTTGATCGCCGCGTTGATCGATGTTGAATCGCGCTGGAATCCACGCGCCGTCTCGGACAAGGGCGCGATGGGGCTGATGCAACTGATGCCGGCGACGGCGCGACGTTATGGCGCCATTCACCCATTCGACGTGGAAGAAAACATCGCGGCGGGTACACGTTATGTGACGGCGCTGATGTGGGAGTTTCATGGCGATATGAGGCTGGTGTCGGCGGCCTACTACGCAGGCGATCGCTGGATTGCAGAAAAGCGATTGAACTACAACAACCCGGATGTCGTGGCCTACGTCGAGGGAGTTCGGCTGAGATACACGATGCGCAAACGCGCATCGACAGGTGTGCGAAGGAGGTAAAAGGGATGAGACATTTTGAAGTGTTCCTGGCTGTGATGCTGCTGCCACTGCCGGTGCTTGGAGCGGATCACACAGTTCCGGCGCGTGTCGCCACACTCACGATTGATCCGAGAGAGGTGACGATCCTCAATCTGCGCCCGGAGTTCGAGTCGTCGATCCGGATGCCCGAGGAGGTCACTTCCGTGATCCTGGGCAGTCCGGGCGCATTCAAGGCCGAACACAACGAGGGCGAGCCGCAGTACGTCTACGTCAAACCCATCACCAAGGAGCCGGCGCAATCGAATCTTTTGATCGCAACCAAATCCGGC
>Ga0181538_10000254_pt1 | contig 62293 bp, 58 predicted proteins | sample PEATcosm2014_Bin_40_FD_119773 | JGI IMG/M metagenome (GOLD analysis project Ga0181538, IMG submission 119773) | Peatland microbial communities from MTU Mesocosm Facility, Houghton, MI, USA - PEATcosm2014_Bin23_30_metaG | ecosystem: Environmental > Terrestrial > Soil > Wetlands > Peat | place...
AACTTGTCCCCCAGCAGCACCCCGATGTTCTGCGACGCGCCGTTGAAGTATTGGGATGCCCCCTCCGTCGTTATCTCAAGCCGTTGCCACTCCTTGAGAACGGGACGCTTTGACCGGTGCGGGACGGGCACTGGAGAAAAGCCCTTTTGAATCCACGTGATCGCAGCATCGAGAGGGGTCATATCGATTTCCACCTTGGAACGCAAAAAAAAAGAGGCACCGCCACGGGGCGTGCCTCTGGTACATCTTGTTGGAATCGCTAATTGCTACTTGGGCGGGTCAGCTCATGGGGCGATGCCGATCTCGCCGCCACCATCATCGAAGGTCGCGATTAGTCGCGTTTCAGACGAGTTCGAGACGTGTCCAATGTGGGTGCCCACCATGGACGGGCGGCGGCGGACCACGCCGATCATTCTGAAAACATTGGACGTTGACAAGTTCGATCACAGCGCCAGTTGGCCCTCAAAAGTTCGAAACGTGTCCAGACTGGGGAGCCAGATATCAAAACTCCAGGCGGGATTCGAACTCGGTCCTGCCCATCATATCTGCGGGTCACCGGCACGCCGACTCAACGCCTGCAATGGCTTTACATCGTATTTTGTGCCAACTTCCGGATCCGACCAGAACTATCCTCCAGGATGTCCCGGGTGCCATTTCTGCGGTGAGCGGGCGTTTCAAGCGGAGAAGTCGCCGCTATCAAATAGGCTGAAACAGGATCGGTCGAACGTGCTGGCGCAAACGGTTAATCTCGCTCGCATTGTGTCGAAGGAGATCATGCCCCCAAGTGGCATCGGTTTCCTCGCGGCAATCCTTGGCGGCCGCCTTACCGATGGTTTCGTAGGAGCCGAGGCCGGCTCTCTTGAGCGCCTCCGGTTCTGTCCAGGCGCCGAGAATGAAGACTCTATGGCTCAGACGCTCAGGAATTCTCTGCTTCGCGTCGTTCATCCTCCCTTCCTTGCCGTCGAAATCGATCAGCAGAATCAGATATCGCTCGGAAAAACGATCCATTCCGGCGATGTGATCCGACTCGAAGGTGTCCAGGACCGCTCCCCAGCCACCCACCTCTGGAAGTACCTGGATCCTCGAAAGCACGGACTGATCCAAATCCAAGAGAAAACCGTTAGCCAATTGGCCGTTTGCGTCGTCTTCGGGCAGCACCAAGACGTGCGGCTGGAATCTGTTGGTCATGGCTCCAGATCGCCGCGAATCAAAGCGCCGACAAGGTCGCCTTTGAGGTGCAATTCGTCCAGCTTGCGGGCGGTGGTGGGTTCAAGGTGGCTCTTGCGATGGAGAAGGAGCGTATTCTCGTCGGAAAAACGGCGAATCGCCTCGGGATTGTGCGAGGTCGCGATGAACTGGCCGCCGGGTTGGAACGCTTTGCGAAGAGCCAACAAAAAGTGCCCTACTTCAGGCAACGCTAGATAATTGTCCGGCTCATCCCAAAAACAAATCAAGGGGCCATAGGCATCGTTTGCGGCCAGCACCAGGGCAGCGATCATAAAGCACTTCTCGCCATCGGAGAGATCCTCGAAGGGGACACTCAGGCTTTGGAGTGCGCGAGGGCTTCCCTGGTCCGCGGAGAACTGGACGACAAGGCTCCGAGAGTCCTTGCCAACCACCGGATTCTTGATGTCCTTCAGGTCGGGCATTAAACGCTTCAGATACGCGTCGATCTTTGAATAGGCAGCGGGTGCGTACGCAAGGAGGCCGGAAAACCACGCGCCGAAATCTGTGACCTGAGGGTTCGGCTGGAGCGTCTCCTGGTCGGAATCTCCTAGGATCAACCTGGGTATAGGGCGAAGGATGAGCATGCGGGCAAGCCACTGTTTGAATATAAACAGAGGATCTGTCCGCGACCGTTCCTGGACAATCGGCAAAGCCACCATGTGCCAGTCGATACGGAAGTTCGCCTCCTTCATCAGCTCGGCCCCTTGCTTCTGGCCAAGATGCACTTGCGCCTGCGCTCGGGTGTAGATGGGCTCCTCGTTAACCGCGAGTTTCTCTTCGAGTACCCGCAACTCTTTGAACCCCTCCGGAAACTCAAAAGCGATAACGTATTGGTAGATGCTGGCGTTCAGCTCGACCTCAATTTCGAATCTCATTGGCGCATCTGTACGTCCGCGGGTAAAGTCCTTTGGCTTCACCAGATCGCCTACCCGGTTCGTGCCTCGTGCAATCCTCTGCAGGATCTCCAGCGCAACCCCAACCGTGGTTTTGCCCGAGCCGTTGTTCCCGATTAGCAGCACCGACGACTGGCGCGAGATTGGCAACTCGAAGTTTTCGAGACAACGGAAATTATGAACGTAAAGGCGACGTATCACAGGAGAATGATACCGCGATTCCGGGCCGTACTAGAATGCTGCATTTTCATGCGCGCGAACCCAGCGCACGGAAGCTGCCTCATGGGCACGGTCCCTGGCGAAAGTCCGATCGCGCGTCCGTCTAGCGCGGATTGATCCAGGACGGCGCCCCAGATCTGGGAAACTGGCGATATCGGGTCGTTTCCGCCCGGATCGCGGGCGATTAACGCCCCGTCCGGAAGTTAGCTGGGTCTCCCCTGGCGAGTTCGAGACGTATCCAGATTGGGTGCCCAAGCTGGACGAGCATCGTCGCTGGCCCGGATCATTCTGAAAACAATGTGCTCCCATGGGTTCGATCACAGTGCCAGTTGGCCCGCAAAAGTTCGAAACGTGTCCAGACTGGGGAGCCAATTATCAAAACCCCAAGCGGGATTCGAACTTCACCTCAAGACGCTGTCCGCCAAACCGCGCTTCTACGGGGCGGCGATGCTAAAGCAAACTCGCGAACTCTTCCACTGTAAGCCCGGCCTCTCGAATCAACGCTCGAAGAGTTCCTTTGGCCAGCTCTCTATGGTTGGGAATGGAGAGTCGTCTGTGCGGTGGCTCTACGTGCCGAAGAATAATGTGGCTGCCATGCTGCTCATCAAGATCGTATCCAGCTTTCTGGAATGCCTTGACAGCGTCGCTACCGGAAACAACCGGTAGCTTCATCCGCCGGCAACCTCAATGACTTCTTCCAGAATGCTCGGAGGCAGTGGATCGCCGTGCTTTCGGAGGCTTTTCAGATAGCCTTCGATTGCCTCACGAATGTTCTCGGCTGCTTCCGTGCGGGTTCGGCCCTGGGAAACGCAGCCAGGCAGAGCCGGACAGGTCGCCACAAACACCCCGTCCTCGTCTGGCTCCAGATACACACGGTACTTCATTACCGCATTCTACCAGAGTAGCGACGTACCAGCCTGTGCGCGGAGCGCGAGGATCTGGCGCTTATGGAACCAGGTGACTGTCTCCCGAGACTATTCGGCGCCGGCCGGCGCCGCCCATTACTGTAGCGCCCCGCGGGCTATACTTACACCCATGCCTTTTCTTTTGCCGATTCTGCTCTTTGCCGCCGCGGCCAACCCGTACGACGTGGTCATCCGGAACGGCCGCATTATCGACGGCACAGGCTCACCGTGGTACGCGGGCAATATCGGTGTCCGCGCGGGACGGATCGCCGCCATCGGACGCCTCGAAGGCGCGGCGGCGAAACGCACGATCGACGCGCATGGCATGGTGGTCGCGCCCGGATTCATCGACATGCTGGGGCAATCGGAGACCAGCATCCTGGTGAATCCGCATCTGCCATCGAAGATTTACCAAGGCATCACCACCGAAGTCACGGGCGAGGGCGGGTCGATTGCGCCGCTGAATGACGCCGTGATCAAACTCGACCACGTCACGTGGGAACACTATGGGGTGAAACCCACGTGGCGGACGTTCGCGGAATATTTCGCGCTGCTGCGCAAGCAGGGCATGGGGATCAACCTGGCGAGCTACGTGGGCGCGACGCAGGTGCGGCGGGTGGTGATCGGCGAGGACGACCGGGCGCCGACGGCGGAGGAAATGGAACACATGAAGGCGCTGGTAAGGCAGGCGATGCAGGAAGGCGCGTTGGGACTTTCGACCTCGCTACAATATGCCCCCGCGCCTTACGCCAAGACCGAGGAACTGATCGCACTCGCGGCGGAGGCGGCGAAGGTCGGCGGCATTTACGCGTCGCACATCCGCGACGAGGGCAACGGAATCGACGCGGCGCTGGACGAGGCATTCCGCATCGGGCGGGAAGCGAAGATTCCGGTGGAGATCTGGCATTTGAAGGCGGCGGGGAAAGCGAACTGGGGGCGCATGCCGGAGATCGTGGCGCGGATCGATGCGGCGCGGAAAGCGGGCGTGGATGTGGCGGCGGACACGTACGCTTATACCGCGGCGTTCAATTCCTTCTCGGCGATCATTCCTCCGTGGGCTCACGACGGCGGCGACGAGAAGCTGATCGAGCGGCTCAAGGACCCGGCGATGCGCGCTCGCATCCGCAAAGAGATGGAGACGCCTTCGGGCGGTTGGAACAACGAGTGGCAGCAGGTGACCGGGCCGGAATCGTTCCTGATCGGCGCGGTGCAGAATCCGAAACTGCTGCCGTTACAAGGCAAGAGCATCGCCGAGATCAGCGCGATCTGGCACAAAGATCCGATCGACACCGTGTTCGACCTGCTGATCGAGGACGAAGCGTTCACTCAGGTGGCGATGTTCATCATGTCGGAGCCGGACGTGGCGCTGGCGCTCGAGCAGCCTTGGGTGTCGATCTGCAACGACTCGCAGGGCACCGCGCCCGACGGGCTGCTCGGCCAGGAGCATCCACACCCGCGGGCGTACGGCACATTTCCGCGGATTCTGGCGAAGTACGTGCGCGAGGAAAAGAAACTGACGCTGGAAGAGGCAATTCGTAAATTCACATCGCTGCCGGCGGGGAGGATGCGTTTTGCCGATCGCGGGGTGCTGAAGGCGGGGATGTGGGCCGACGTGGTGGTGTTCGACCCCGACACGATCCACGACGCGGCGACTTTCGGGAATCCCAATCAGCTATCGGTGGGCATGCAGTATGTGCTGGTGAACGGCGTGCCGGTGATCGATGGCGGGAAGATGACGAACGCGCTGCCAGGGCGGGTGGTGACAAGGTAGCACGGGTTCTGTGCTACACTGGTCATGTGGAACGCCTCAAGCAAAACGTGACATTGGTGATTGACGAGGATATTCTGCTGGCTGCCCGAAAGGTCGCATTAGACAAAGGCACGAGTGTCAATCGGCTGGTGCGGGACTATCTCGCTGGCCTTGTGGAGGAATCCAGCCGCCGGCGGGCGGCGCGGGCCCGGTTGAAAGCGGTCTTCGGGAAGGGACTAATCAGAATTGGCGAGAAGAACTGGAGCCGGGACGAGCTCTACGAGCGCTGAAGAAGCGCCTTGCTTCGTCGACACGAACGTGCTGGTGTACGCGTTTGACAGGAGCGGCTCTCCAAAAGCGCAGACCGCCCGCCGTCTGCTAACCGAGTTAATGGACACCGATCGGCTGCGGTTGAGCACCCAGGTACTGCAGGAGTTGTACGTTACGCTGACGAGGAAAGCTGCCAGCCGATGCACCGTACCGGAAGCTCTCGCCATCCTGGAGGACTTGGCTGCCTGGCCCCTCACCGTCGTGGACTATCCGGCGATCCGGGCGGCGGCCAGCCTCTCGGGCCGGTCGCGTATCTCGTTCTGGGACGCGTTGGTGGTCGTCGCGGCGGCCAGCAGCGGCGCTTCGGTCCTTTATACGGAAGGCTTGAACGACGGGCAGGAGATCCTGGGCGTACGGGTCAGAAATCCGTTCACGGCTTGAGAGACCGCCGTAGCGCCCTCTCGAAGCCGGGGAGCGAGCGCAGCAGGTCGTCCTTCGCGATCGTCAACGAGAGGCGCATGTAGCCGCTGCGTCCGAAACCCACACCCGGCACCGCCAGAATGCCTTCGGATTGCAGGAGGCGGATGAAGGCAACATCGTCGGCGAGCGGCGTCCGCGGGAAGACGTAAAACGAACCTTGCGGGCGCGGGGCATGATAGCCCATGGCGTTGAGGGCGTCGCAGAGCAGATCGCGCTTTTCCTGATATCCCCCGACGTCCACCGCCGCATCGGGAACGCGCGCCACCACCAATTGCCAGATCGCGGGCGCGTTGATGAAGCCCAGGATTCGGTTGGCGAAGGTGCAGGCGTTGCGCAGGGCAGACGCTTCGGGGAGGGTCGGCGGAATCGCCAGGTACCCGATGCGCTCGCCGGGGATCGCCATGGCTTTCGACCAACTCCAGGCCACCACGGCTCGGCGGAGGAGGCCGAAGGTTTCGGGCGGCTTCACTCCGTCGAACGTCAGCGGCCGATACGGTTCGTCGCTGATGACGAGCATGGAATCGGGAATCACGCGATCCAGTTGGCGCAGGATTTCGGCGCTGTACACGGCGCCCGTGGGATTATTGGGCGAGTTCAAGATAAGCGCTTTAGTGCGCGGCGTGACGGCGGCAGCGATGGCGGCGATATCGGGCTGAAACTCATTGTCCGTTTCCACCACGACGATCCGGCCGCCGTGGTTCTCGATGTAGAAACGGTACTCCGGGAAGTAGGGATTGAGAACGATCACTTCGTCGCCGGGATCGAGCACGGCTTTCAGCACGGTGTTGATGGCTCCGGCGGCGCCATTGGTCATAAGGATGTCTTGGGCGCTGAATGGCAAGCCGGTGCGGCAGGCCAGATGGCGCGCGATGGCGGCGCGGACTTCCGGAAAACCGGCATTGGGCATGTAGCCGTGGCCGTGCGGCCGCGACTCCGAGACCACCTGCCGCAGCGCATCCAGGACTGCGGCGGGTGGTTCTACCTCGGGGTTTCCCAGCGAGAAATCGAAGACGTTGCCGGCGCCGCGCTCCTTGCGCAGTTCAATGCCGATCTCGAACATGCGGCGGATCCAGCTCGATCGCTCCATTTGTTCCGCGATCGATCGGGAAATACCGCCGTTGATGGTCGACAAGCTCAAGCCACCCTCGAAGCACGATTGTATCGCTCATAAGCACCACTTACAAGTGGGGAATAAACGGGTTTTCGCCTCGGGATATAATCAAAACTCCATGAGCGCCATTGCTGCGCGCCCCACCAAGTCGTCTTTCCGCTGGGTAATCTGTGGAATGCTTTTCGCGGCGACGGTGATCGCCTATGTGGATCGCGGAATTCTGGGCTTTATCGAGCGCGATCTTGAGCGGGTAATCGGTTTCACCACAGTCGAGTACGGGTACATGACGGGCGCGTTTCAGCTCGCCTACGCGGTGGGATTTCTGGTGGCCGGCAAGCTCACCGACCAACTCGGCATTCGCAAAGCTTTCGCCATCGCCATCGTGCTCTGGAGTTTCGCCGCGATGGGTCCGGGCGCTGCCCGTTCCGTCCCAACGTTTATCCTGGCGATGTTCATTCTGGGTCTGGGCGAAGCCGCGAATTTCCCGGCCTGCATCAAAACCGTGGCGGAGTGGTTTCCCAAGCGGGAGCGCGCGCTGGCCACGGGATTGTTCAATTCCGGCGCCAACATCGGCAACATGGTGGTGCCCGCCATCGTTCCGTTTGCCATCGCTCTTTTCACGTGGCGCGGCGCATTCGTGGTGGGAGGATCGCTGGGGCTCGTCTGGCTGGTGTTCTGGTTGTGGCTCTACCGCACGCCGGAGGAACACCCTTCGGTATCGCCGAAGGAATTGGGGTTGATCCAGAGCGATCCGCCGGAGACCGTGCACAGCGTTCCGTGGCTGAAGCTGGTTGGGCGGCGGGAAACGTGGGCGTTTGCATTCGGCAAACTGCTCTGCGATCCGGTCTGGTGGTTCTGGACTTTCTGGCTACCCGGGTATTTTCAGCGGACTTTCCACCTCACGCTGGGGAAATCAAGCGCCCCGATTATGGTGGTGTACGCGGCGTGCTGCATCGGGAGCGTTTATGGCGGGTACATCTCCTCCGCTATGCTGAAACGCGGCAAGAGCGTCAACGCGGCGCGCAAGACCGCGCTGCTGGTGTGCGCCCTGGCGGTGTTGCCGGTGCTCTACGCGCCGTACACGCATAATCTCTGGGTAGTGGTGGCGCTGGTCGGCCTGGCCGGCGCCGCGCATCAGGGGTTTTCGGCGAACGTCTTCACTCTCGCCTCCGACTTGTTCCCGAAGGCGGCAGTGGGCAGCGTCACTGGGATCGGCGCCATGACCGGTGCGGTCACCGGCTTCACGGCTCAGTTGGTCACGGGGCACATTGTCAAGGTGAGCTATCTGCCGTGCTTCATTTACGCCGGTGCGGCGTACCTGCTGGCGCTGGCGATCATCCACTTGCTGTCGCCGAACCTGGCGCCCGCCAAACTGGATTAGACTGCGGTATGACCATCCGGCCGGCCAGCGACCGCTCGCTTCACGTGGCATTCGGCGACCGGATTTGCGATGAAGCATATACGGCAGTCGCGCACCTGACGCACGGACTCACGGGGGCGCGCGAGGTTCTCAATCTGCATCCGGCGTATGCGTCGGTGCTTATCGATTTCGATCCGCGACGCTACACGCACGAGCGCATCGAGGCCCTGGTGCGCGCGTGCATGGAGGCGCCGGAGCCACCCGGGCGGGAGCCGCGCCATGTCGAAATCGCAGTCGCATTCGGCGGGGAGTGCGGGCCGGACCTGGAAGACGTGGCGCGGCACACCGGACTTTCGTGCGACGAAGTGATCGCGCGATTCACGGGGGCGGAGTACGAGGTCTACTTCGTGGGATTTTCGACGTGCTTCCCATATCTCGGCGGATTGCCGGCGGAACTCGCGACGCCGCGGCTTTCCGCCCCGCGTAAACACGTGCCGGAGGGCAGCGTGGCGATCGCCGGCCAACAGGCGGGCATTTATCCGCTGGCATCGCCCGGAGGATGGCGGCTCATCGGGCGCACCGGGCTACGGCTGTTCGATCCGCAAGCCGTACCGCCGCCTTTAGTGCGTATGGGCGACCGCGTCCGCTTCGTGGCGGAGGCCGGCCGGTGAGTTCCATCCGCGTGTTGTCGCCCGGATTGCAAACCACGGTGCAGGATCTCGGCCGTTTCGGCTGGACACATTTCGGTATTTCGGCTTCGGGCGCCGCCGATCCATTTGCCTTACGGGCGGGCAATCTGCTGGTGGGGAACGCGGAGAACGCCGCGGCGCTGGAGATGACGCTGATGGGCGGCGCGTTCGAGTTCGAATCGAACACCACGGTCGCGCTCACCGGGTCGGATTTCGGGGCTGGTGTGCCGCTATGGACTCCGCTGGAGATGAAAGCGGGGCAAACGCTGCGCTGCGGGCCTTCGCGGAGCGGCGCGCGATGCTATATGTGCGTGCGCGGCGGCATCGGCGTCGCGAAAGTGATGGGCAGCGCTTCCACCCACGTGATCACGGGAGTGGGGGGACGGCCGCTGCGCGCGGGCGATGTGCTTCCGGTCGGAAACGATGCGATCCGCAGACCTCGGCGCGCGCCGGCGGATGTGCCGGCGATCGGCGATGGGCCGCTGCGCGTTACCGACGGTCCACAGGCCGAAGACTTCGGAGAGGATCTGTACGCGGGCGCGTACACGGTAACGGAGGAATCGAACCGCATGGGTCTGCGGCTGCGCGGCGAGGCGATTGCGAGTTCGGCCGGCCATATGATCACGGAGGGCGCGGCGCTGGGCGCGGTGCAGGTGCCGCCCGACGGACAACCCATCATTCTCTTCGTGGAACATCAGACCACGGGCGGCTATCCCAAGCCCGCCAATGTCATCTCGGCCGATTTCCGCCGGCTGGGACAACTGCGGCCGCGGGATCGGGTGAACTTCGAGAGAGTTACCATCGAACAAGCGCTGCGCCTGCTGCAGCGGCAGGAGGAGTGGCTGTACGGACTGTGAGCAGGGCGCGGTAGTGAGAGGCGCGGTGGTGAGCGGTGCGGTGTTGATTTCAAGGAAGCGTGAACCATGACCGATCTCAACTGCGATATGGGCGAACTCGAGGATTCCGCGCATGAAGCGGCCTTGATGGAGCACATTACTTCGGCCAATATTGCTTGCGGAGGACACGCCGGCGATGAGGCCACCATGGAGCGAACCGCGCGGCTGGCGTTGGCGAGTAGAGTACATATTGGCGCGCATCCGGGCTATGCCGACCGGGCCAATTTCGGGCGCATCGAGATCCCGATGGCTCCCGCGGACATTGCACGGACGGTGCGCGAGCAGATCGAGCGGCTCGACGCGGTGGTTCGGCGCCTCGGCGGCGCGATCGTACATGTGAAGCCGCATGGCGCCATGTACAATGTCGCGGTGCGCAATGCGGAAGTGGCGCGCGCCATCGGCGAGGGCGTAGCGCAATGGAACGCCGCCATTCCGATCTTCGGGCTGGCCGGTTCTCCGATGCTCGAAATCTGGCGATCCATGGGGCTGACGGCGATGGGGGAAGGCTTCGCCGACCGGCGCTACGAACCCGACGGCACGCTGCGCAATCGCAAATTCCCCGACGCCCTGATCACCGACCCGGCTGCGGCGGCGGCACAGGCGGTCCGCTTGGCGCGAGGCGGCACGGCGCAGACCATCTGCGTCCACGGAGATACTCCCGGAGCGGTCGAGATCCTCAAGGCCTGCCGCGCGGCGCTCGCGGAAATTAGCTAATCCATACTTAGTACACCATTTCACGAATACGGATGCGTATTCCGCAGGCGCGCTGCAAACGCTCCCTCACGGTCGCGCCTCTGTATGCAGCCTCGTTCACAGGCGCGACCGTCAGGGAGCGTCTGCCTGAAAGAATACGTTAGCGTATTTTTGAGATGGCCGACTTAGCTAATCCAGCGCGCCAAGCCGAATGCCGCGGCGGACGCGAGGCCGCCGATCAGTACCGTCTGGATGCCGCCGCGAAGCGGTGCGATTCCCGTGAGCCGGCCCTTCACGTAGCCGAAAACGAAGAGCGCCGCGAGCGTCACCGCGACGGAAATTCGCAGCGCGGCGTGGAGGTCGTTCACCAGCATGTAGGAAGAAAGCGGCACCAGTCCGCCCAGAATGTAGGACAGGGCGATGGTGACCGCGCTGTTGCGTGCGCGCAGGGGGTCGGGCTCTTCGAACCCCAGTTCGAAGCGCATCATGAAATCGACCCAACGCTTCTGGTCGGCGCAGATGGCCTTCACCACGGGTTGAAGGTCCTGCTCAGACATGCCGTAGCCTCGAAACACGTCGGCGACTTCCTCGGTTTCTTTTTCGGGCAATTCCACGGTTTCGCGGATCTCACGCTGGCGTTCCGACTCGTAATGGTCGCGATCGGTGCGCGCGGCCAGGTAGCCGCCCAAGCCCATGGCAATGGACCCGGCGGCGATTTCCGCGAGACCGGCAATCACCACCAATTTGCTGGTAGCTGTCAAGGTACCGGTGAGCCCGGCGGCGAGCGCGAAGGGGACGGTCAGGCCGTCGGACATTCCGATGACCACGTCGCGAACCGTTTCGGACGCTTCGAAGTGCTGCTCTCGGTGCAGGGTGGTGTGCATATTCTGTACATCATCGCACGCATGGCGCTATGGAGCGCCAAGATGTCCCGCCGGCGGTGATATTATATGCAGCTATTACGAGGAGGATAGTATGTCGTGGCTTCGAACCGCCCTGCTGGGCTCCCTTGCGACACTGGCCGGAGCGCAAATCAGCTCCGATCAGCTCAATGAACTTCGCTATCGTTATATCGGCCCGGTGGGCAACCGGGTGATCGCGGTGGCCAGCATTCCGGGCAATCGCGACGTCTATTACGTGGGCGCGGCGTCCGGCGGCATTTTCAAGACCACCGACGGCGGCACAATCTGGAACCCGATTTTCGATTCGCAGGACGTCTCCTCGGTGGGATCGCTGGCCATTGCGCCCAGCGATCCGAACATCGTGTGGGCCGGTACGGGCGAAACCTTCATTCGCAGCCACATCTCCGTGGGCGACGGCATCTACAAATCCACCGACGCGGGCAAAACGTGGAGCCACATGGGGCTCGAAAAGACGGGGCGCATCGGCCGCGTGATCGTCGATCCGCGCAATCCCGACATCGTCCTCGCCTGCGCGCTCGGCCATGCGTATGGGCCGCAGCCGGAGCACGGCGTTTTTCGCACCACCGATGGCGGCGCGAACTGGCAGCGCGTCCTGTTCGTCGACGAGAACACCGGGTGCTCCGATATCGCCATGGACCCCAACAATCCGCGCATTCTGTACGCCGGTATGTGGCAACTCGAGATTCATACCTGGGGACGGGACAGCGGCGGACCCGGCAGCGGCCTATATAAATCGACCGATGGCGGCGCGACGTGGAAGCCCCTCACCGGCCACGGCCTTCCCAATCCGCCGGTGGGAAAAATCGCCGTGGCGGTGGCGAAAAAGACCAGCCGCGTGTACGCCATGATCGAGACCGGCGACGGTGTGCCGCTCGACGGCAAACCGACCCAGCGCGGGCAACTGTGGCGTTCGGAGAACGCTGGTGACGCGTGGGAGTTGGTGAGCTACGACCGGCAACTCGCGGGACGCGCCGCCTACTACACGCGCTGCGCGGTTTCGCCCGATAACGAGGACGAAATCTTTTTCCTCTCCGCGTCGTTTTCGCGCTCGCTCGATGGCGGCCGCACGCTGACTCCTATCGCCGCGCCCGGCGGCGATAACCACGACATGTGGATCGATCCCACCGATGGCGATCGCATGGCGGTCGCCAATGACGGCGGGCTCGGCATTACCATCAATCGCGGCCGGACCTGGAGCCGCGTCCAGCTTCCGGTGGCGCAGATGTATCACGTCACGGTGGACAACCAGGTTCCGTATTTCGTCTACGGCAATAAGCAGGACGGCAGCTCCTATCGCGGCCCGAGCAACAGCCTGGCGGGAGGACGCGGCGGTGGCGGAGGAGGAGGCGGCGGCCAGGGCAATCCCGAAACGGCGCAGGTGCAGGAACCGGGAGCCGCGCCGCCCGCGGCCGAAACCGGACGCGGCGGACGCGGAGGCCGGGGCGGCGGTGGAGGCGCAGGCGGCGGAGCGCCGGTTGGCGGTCCCATCCCGCGTAGCGCGTGGCATTCCGTCACCGGCGGTGAGAGCGGATTCTCGACGCCCGATCCGGTAGACCCGAATATCATCTGGTCGAGCGCGTCCGGCAGCGGAAGCGTCGGCGGAATCGTCACCGTCTTCGACGAACGCAATCACCAGGCGCGCAACGTCGAGGTCTGGCCCGAGGACACCAGCGGCTCGCCCGCGGCCGACCTGAAATACCGCTTCAACTGGGAATTTCCCCTTACCATTTCGCCGCACGATCACAACAAGGTCTACGTCGGCAGCCAATATGTGCACGTCACCACCGATCAGGGGCATAGCTGGAAAACCATAAGCCCCGATCTCACGCGCAACGACAAATCGCGCGAGGGATTTTCCGGCGGACTGACCGGCGACGACATCGGCGTGGAATACGCCGGCGTGGTCTTCGCCATCGCCGAATCGCCCAAGCAGGCGGGCGTGATCTGGGCCGGCACCAACGATGGCTACGTGCAGCTCACCCGCGACGGCGGCAAAACGTGGACGAATCTCACCGCCAACATTCACGAATTTCCGGAGTGGGGCACGGTTTCCAACATCGAAGCCTCGCGTTATGACGCAGGCACCGCGTATCTGACGGTGGACGCGCACCAGGTGAACAATCGCGATCCGTTCATCTTTCGCACCAAGGATTTCGGCCAGACGTGGACCCTGATCGCCAACGGCATTCCGCATTCCATGCTGAGCTACGCCCACTGCGTGCGCGAAGACCCGGTGCGCCAGGGCCTGTTGTTCGCGGGAACGGAGAACGCGCTCTACGTTTCCTTCAACGACGGCGACAACTGGCAGCCGCTGCAGGCGAACCTGCCCCACGCGCCGGTTTACTGGCTGGCGATCCAGCCGAACTTCCACGATCTCGTAGTCGCCACCTATGGTCGCGGATTCTGGATCCTCGACGACATCTCGCCGCTCGAGAATATGAGCGCGCAGACTACGCAATCCGATGCGTACCTCTTTCCGCCGCGCGACGCATACCGTTTCCGCAACGCCACGCAGTCCGAGGCCATGCCGAACGATCCTACGGTCGGCAACAATCCGCCTTATGGGGCATCGATCGATTACTTCGTGAACTCGGCATCGCGGGGCGCGCGCATTGAAATCGTCGACGGCAGCGGACATACGATGCGGACCCTCACGGCGTCCGCCCAGCCCGGCGTCCACCGCGTCTGGTGGGATCTGCGTTTCGAGCAGACCAAACAGATTCGCCTGCGCACCGCGCCCGATTACGCTCCCGAAATTACTCTCAATGCGCAGGGCTGGCGTGCGGCCTCGGGCGCGCAGCGGCTTTCGCTTCTCGCGCCGCCGGGAACATACACCGTGAAGCTATCGGTGAACGGCAAGGACTATTCACAGCCGCTTAAAGTGATCAAAGACCCGCACTCCAACGGCAGCGAGGGAGACATCCAGGTGCAGACTAAGCTCATCACGTCGCTCGAAAACGTGATGGACAACATGGTGGATGCGGTGAACGAGATCGAATCGCTGCGCGCCCAGTTGCTGGATCTCAAGTCGGCGCTGGGCACGGATGAAAGCGATAAGCCCGTTGTGAGCGCGGCAGATGCGCTCAACACCAAGCTGGTGGAGATCGAGGGCAAGCTGATTCAGTTGAAAGCCACCGGCCGCGGGCAGGACGATGTACGCTTCCCGCCCGAGTTGATCACCAAGATCGGCTATCTGGCCGCGGGAGTGGAGACCGCGGATTTTCAACCGACCACGCAACAGGTAGCCGTCCACGACGAATTGAAGGAACAGGCGGCAACTTACCAGCAGCGGCTGAAGCTTCTACTTCAGCAGGACGTGGCGGCTTTCAACGCGCTCCTGCGCCAGCGCAATGTGCCGAACGTCATCGCAAGCAGCACCGGCAATCGCTGAGCCGCGACCTTTTCTTACTGAGCCGCGACCTTTTCTTACTGAGCCGCGACCGCGAGGGAGCGGTGCTTTTCAGCCTTTCAACGTCTTTAAATACGCCACGCTCGGGACGGTCAGATCCCAGCTCATTTCGACGAAGTAGTTCTTCACACCGCCCGTTTTCGCCGCCGCAAAGATGCGCGGCCAGTCGAGGGAGTCCTTGCCGACGGCGGCGATCGAATTCCCCACGAGGCCCTGCAAATGCATGGAGAGGAATCGCCCGGGATATTTCGTGAAGTACGTCACCGGGTCCCCGATCGCCGTCATCGATGAGATCTGGAACTGCATCTTCACCAGCTTGGGATCGAGCAGTTCCAGCAGCACCTGGTAAGTCAGCCGGCCGTCGTCGAGCTTCGACATTTCGAAATTCTCGTCGTGCAGGAACTGCTGCATTCCCGCTTTCGCCGCCTGCTCGCCGATTTTGTTGTATTCGTCCGCCGCGCGTTTCACCGCGTCCATTGTGGTGACGCCGTTGCGCATCTGCCCGCCGAGCGACGCCGTCCCCATCTGCGTCATGCCGATGCCCGCCGCCCAGTCGATCATTTCCTGCTGCTTGTTCCGCAGATCGCCCATCGAGAAATGCGAGCTGGGACATTTCAGCCCGTTGTCCTCGATGATCTTCCGTGTCTCTTTGGCGTTCGTGAGCCCCGCAAATTCCGAATATCCCGGCGAGCATAACTCGACGATTCCCACACCGAGTCCCGCGAGGTCCTTACACACTCCGGCGAGATCGCCGCCGCGGATTCTCTCGCGGAAGGGATAGGTCTGGCTGCCGATCGGCAAGCCCATTGGATCGGCGCGAAGGCCGGTAGCCGCCGCGGCCGACACCGCGAGCAGCTCTCTTCTGGAAAGTTTCCGCATCTTTATTGACCGCCACGCCCGCGCCCTTGCGGACGCGGATTGCGCGCCTGCGCCAGCAATTCGTCGAATTCCGCCTTCGTCATTTTGAGCTTGTCGGGATGGGCGTTCATCCACTTCTCGAAAGCGTCCAGCTTCGCCGCGTTCCAGCCGCCTTCGAATTCCGCGCCGTTCTTGCCTTCCTTATTTAATTCGAAGTTGAAGGCATCCTGCAAATTCGTGAACTCCGCCTTGGCGATGGCCGGCGCGGCGAGCGCGGCGGGAATGAAGATCACGCCATCCTGCTTCGCCAGCACCAGATCGCCGGGCAGCACCACCGCGCGGCCGATGCGCACCGGAACATTAATGCCCGTCAGTTGCATCTGCGCCCAAGCCGAAGGGTCGTAGCCGCGGTAAAAGCCGTTGAGATTGGCGATCTCGCGGTTCTCCTCCGCATCGCGGATTCCAGCGTCGAAGATAAACCCCGAGTGCGTGTGCGCGGCGATTCCGCTGCCGAGGTTCGACCCGATCAGCGTGCCCTCGATGATTTTTCCGTAACCGTCCGCCACCATCGTGTCGCCCATTCGCAGTTCGTTGATCACCCAGCTATTGGTGCCGCTCACACGGCCTTCCGCCTTGCCTTCAGCGGCAACCGCATTCCGCATGTCCGGACGCTGCGGCATGAATTGCGCCGTGAGCGCCCGGCCGGCGAACGGTTTCTCGGGATGCAGCGCCTGCCATCCGCCCTCGAACTGGTTGACGTAGCCCTGGGCGCGCAGGTAATCCCAAACGTCCTCGATGGAGACATCGAGCGCGCGCTCAAGCAGGTTGTCGGCCACCTTCGGGCGGCCGTCGGGAAAGCGATCGCCCTTCCATTCCGAAGTATAGAAAAGGATCTGTTCCCTGGTCTGCTTGATCTGGGCGCGCCCGGCGGTTGCCCCGAAGATCGCGGAAACAATCAGAATTCTGGAGATGATGCGCTTCATAAAATCGCCCTTCGAGCCTTGCAGCCAAATCTTATCGCATCTCCAAGGCTCCGGCGCGAATCAGTCAGACAGACCGACCCGCCAACCCAAAATAGGCTGCCGCCCCCAACATGTGGCGGTCGTTAGTCCACACGAAGTGCTCGCCGATTTCCTGGGCCGTCGTAAGGTGGACGGCGTCACCGGCGCGTATAAACAGATCCGAGGGAGCGGACAACATCAGCGCGCTTGTCCTCCGCAACAAGGCTTCATTGACGGGAACGAGGTCCCAGAGACCAACCTCAACGTGCTCGGAAAACTGTGCGGCCAAGTCGCGAGCGTCACGCTGCGCGGTCACGCCCTCGCGCAGGCGGCGATGCAGCACGGCATGAAATTCCGCGAGGGCCCATAGCGACGAATGTATGGCGCCCGCTTCCCGCACGAGCTTGCGAACCCGGGAAGACTCGGGTTCATTGAAGTAGAATTTCGCGATATAGCAGGTATCGAAATACACCTCGGTTATCGGCCCCGATCGTCCTCGATTATCTTCGTGCTATCGCTCACTTGTGGCATGCGCGCCCAGATTCTGCGCATCGAAGCAAAGATCCGTGCTTTCTTGCCGGCATCCATGCGCGCGGTAGGGCTGATGGGGCGAAGTTCCGCGACCGGCTCGCCGCGCCGCTCGATCACAATGACGTCGCCCTCCGCAGCCTCGCCCACTAATTTCGACGTGTGAATATGCAGTTCACGGACGGAGGTCTTCCTCATGTGCTACATTGTAGCACATGCTCTGATTCTGGACCTTCACCCCATCCAGACCCGCCGGCTCGCTTCCTCCTCGCGAATCATGCTCCACAATCGATCCCAGGAGCGCTCGGTATTCCACTGCGGCGTGGGCTCGAAATAGCCGGTATTGGGCGCCAGATGCCGCTTGCACACTTCGTCGTTCAATGTCACTCCCAGTCCGGGCGTGTCCGGAACCTTGATGAATCCTTGGTTGATGATCGGTTTCTCGATTCCCAGCACCAGGTCCTGCCACCACGGCACATCGAGCGAATGGTTTTCGCACGCGAGGAAATTCTCCGTCGCCGCGGCGCAATGCACACTCGCCATCGCGCCAACGGGAGTCCCGGCATAATGCATCGCCATCGGCACGCCGTACTCCATGGCGCGCTCGCCGATCTTGTGTGTCTCCAGAATTCCACCCGAAGTGGAAATGTCCGGATGGATTTTGCTGACTGCATGCCGTTCGCACAACTTGATGAACTCCTCCTTCAGATAAATGTCCTCGCCGGTGAGAACGGGGGTGGGACTTTCCGCCGTGATGTGCGCCAGCAGATCGGTGTACTGCCACGGAATCACGTCTTCGATCCAGGAAAGGTTGAACTTCTCGTAAGCCTTGCCCAGGCGGATGATGGAGTTCACGCCCAGGTGCCCCAGGTGGTCCATGGAAAGCGGAATCTCCATGCCGACGGCGTCGCGCGCCGCCTGCGGATATTCGCAGAGCTTCTCGATGCCCTTTTGCGTGACCTCGGCGGCCAGAAACGGATGCGGAAGCTGGTTGAGTTCCCACCGCGTCTGCTCCGCCGGTTGGGTCACACAGCCGGGGATCTTCGCCACCAGGTTGATGCCCACATCCATCTTCAGCCAGGTGAGGCCCATCTCCTCTTTGCGCGCCTTCAGGCGCTTCGCGAATACCAGCGGGTCATCCGATTCGTCGGTATCGGCATAGATGCGGACGCGGTCGCGGAACTTGCCGCCGAGCATCTGGTAAATCGGCACGTTGTACACCTTGCCGGAAATATCCCAGAGCGCTTCCTCGATCGCCACCACGCCGCCCGCCTGGCGTCCGTGATATCCGAACTGCTTGATCTTTTCGAAGAGGAACGTGATGTTGAGGGGGTTCTCATTCAGGATGCGGCTCTTCAAAAACAGCGCGTACGTGGCGCTCGATTCATCACGCACTTCGCCGAGTCCGTAGACCCCCTGATTGGTATCGATGCGGATGATGGGGCAGGGGCTCGGTCCGGGCTTCACGATGGTGCACACCCGCAGGTCGGTAATCTTGAGCGCGGACGGGCTCGAGTTCCGATTCACGTTCTGTTGGGGAGCCTGCTCGGCAGCGGCCTCCCGCGATAGAAGGGCGCCGCCCACGATTCCGGCCGTTGCCTTGAAAAGACCCCGGCGGCCCAGTTTCCGATTTGCTTTAAACATTGCCGTATTCCTCTCCTTCTGCCGGGTTGTTTCGCGGCAGGCGTTTATCAATCTAGAGTTTATTCCCGCGCGGCCTCGGGTAGGGGCGCGAGTCGGGTGCGCGGCACAGTAAGTGGAAAAGCGCGAAGGACTCAAAGAAAGGCCGCCCGGTCAGCCACACCGGACGGAGCGAGAATCGGTCACGGCCCAGCGATTACCCTGTTTTATCGGCGTTGATCTGCGTTCATCGGCGGCCCCTCTCAGGTTTTGATTTTCGGGCTTAAGCCGCACACCCGCGCGAGCCCTTCCCGCCGCCTATGGGAGAATGAGGGAAAGTGATCGTAATCGATGGCATTTACTATGCGGCCGCGTTGGCCGCCGCGGGCGGCGTGGTCGCCTGGCTGGCCGGCCCGTGGTTCGCGCTGCCGGCGTGGATTCTGGCGCTCTTCTGCCTCAATTTCTTCCGCGATCCCGAGCGCGCCATTCCCGCCGGCCCGGTGGCCGTTTCGCCTGCGGATGGCAAGGTGGTGGCTGTCAAAGCCGAGAGCCCCACGCTCAACCGCGTCAGCATTTTCCTCAATATTTTCGACGTTCACGTCAACCGCACGCCCATTCCCGGAACCGTTCGCGCGGTGCAATATCACGAAGGCAAATTCCACGTGGCGAGCCGCGAGGAATGCTCCGAGGCGAACGAGCAAAGCGTCATCGCCGTGGAAGGCGATGGCTCGACCGTGGTCTTCAAGCAGATCGCCGGCTTGATTGCGCGGCGCATTGTATGCAGCGCGAAGGTGGGCGATCATCTGGCGCCCGGAGAGCGCGTGGGACTCATCAAGTTCGGCTCCCGCGTCGACGTGCTGCTCGGTCCTGAATGGGAAATCGTAGTCGAGCCCGGCATGCGCGTAGCCGCCGGGTCGAGCATTCTGGCGCGCCGCCGCGACCGGGACCAATAAGATGGGGATCAAGGAACGGCTCATCGATCCGAAATCGCCCGATCGGCGTCCGCGCCGCGCGGCATACGTGTTGCCGACGCTATTTACGGCGGGCAATATATTCCTCGGATTTCTTTCCATCCTGCGGTCGTTCCGCGGCTCCATGGCGGCGGCCACCGGCGGCCTCGATGCGCCGGAGCACTTCGCCATCGCCGCCAAAGCCATCGGCGCGGCCGTGGTTCTCGACGGGCTCGACGGGCGCATCGCGCGCATGACCAATACTACCAGCGATTTCGGCCGCGAAATGGATTCCCTCGCCGACGTCATCAGTTTCGGCATCGCGCCGGCGGTGCTGGCTTACACGTGGGGTGTGCAATTCATCGATGGCACGCTCGGCCCGCACATCCGCGACCAGATCACGCGCTTCGGCACCTTCGCGGCGTTCCTGTTTCTTATCTGCGGCGCGGCGCGGCTGGCGCGCTTCAACATCCAAAAGAATCCCATTCCCAAGAATCCCGGCCGGCCCGATCGCAAATACTTCGTCGGCCTCCCGATTCCCGCCGCGGCGGCCATGGTGGCGGGGGTGGTTTTCGCCAATGACGGCGAACCGCTCGCGTATTGGCCGTTTGCCGCCGTGTGGCTTGTTGTGCTGGCCGTTCTCGGGCTACTCATGGTGAGTACCTGGCGCTATTACAGCTTCAAAGGCATCAGCCTGAGCAAACCGTACACGCCGCTGCTCATCATCCTGCTGGGAGCTTTCATTTACCTCACCTGGAATTGGCCGGAGCCGGTGCTGCTGGCGCTGCCCGCGGCCTATGTAGCGAGCGGCATCCTCATCCGTGTCGGCGGCATTGTCCGGCGCCGTCTCCGCCATCCACCTCCGCCGCCGAGGCCCGCTCCCGGAGCAGCGATATGAACACGATCGCGTTGGTTGGTTCGGACACTTTGCTGGGGCGCGAGATCCGCGACATTGTCGCCACTTCGGATACCGGCATCAGCTTGCGCCTGGTTGCCGACACCGAGGAAGTGGAGGGATCGTTGACGCGCGTGGGCGACGAACCGGCCGTGGTCGGCGGTCTTTCCGCCGAGGCTCTCGACGGCGCGCGCGCTGTGTTTCTCGCCGGATCGCCGGAAGCCGGCCGCAAGGCGCTGGAACTCGTCGAAAACCAAACTGGAACCGCCATCATCGACCTCACCGGCGCCGCGGAAGATCGCCCCGACGCCCGTTTGCGCGCGCCGCTCGTGGAATCGAGCGACGATGCCGAAGAGGGCGATCACGATTCCGCCGTGCAGGTGATCGCACACCCAGCGGCCATCGCGTTGGCGCTGTTTTTGCGCCGCCTGCATTCCGTCGAGCCGGTGCGCGCCTCGGTAATCCAGATCTTCGCGCCGGCCAGCGAGCACGGCTCGGCGGGCGTGGAGGAATTGCAAGGGCAAACCGTCAGTTTGCTGTCGTTCAAGAAATTGCCGCACGCGGTCTTCGATGCGCAATTGAGCTTCAGCATGCTGGCCAAATACGGCGAGGAAGCCAAGGTCAGCCTCGAGGAAACCGAATTGCGCATCGAGCGCCACCTGGCGACTCTGCTGGCGCTTCCGGGCGCGGGCGAGGGTGTGCCGATGCCCTCGTTGCGACTGATTCAGGCGCCGGTGTTCCACGGGTATAGCTTCGGCGCGTGGGTGGAATTCGAATCGGACCCCAACCTCGAGACACTGGAGAGCGGACTCGTCACCGGCTCCATCGAGGTGCGCGGCGGCGACTTCGAGGCGCCGACCAATGTGGGACAGGCGGGCCAGGGAGGGATCGCCGTCGGCGCTATTTCGCCCGATCGCAACCGGCCGGATGCTTGTTGGTTCTGGCTCGCGGCCGATAACTTGCGGCTCACCGCGGAAAACGGAGTGGCCGTCGCGCGGCAATTGCTATGAAGAATCCTGCTGAGCCCCGACTGCCGCTTACTAACCCCCGGGCGCCGCTTACTGAGCCGCGACCGCAAGGGAGCGGTGCTTTTCTAGCTTCTATCCTAATCGCCCTCGCGCTCTCCACTGCCGCCTGCGGCTATCACCTCGGTGGCCAGGGCGATCTCATCCCGAAGAACGTCAAGACCATCGCCATCCCCAAGTTTTCCAACGGGACCGTGCAATATCAGGTGGCCAGCCTGCTCACCGCCGACGTGGTCCGCGAGTTTCATTCCCGCACCCACTACACCATCACCACCAAACCCGAGACAGCCGACGCCGTCCTCACCGGCGGCGTGGTACGCCTCGACGTGCTGGGCGGCATCACCACCGACCCCGTGACCAATCGCGCCACCAGTTCGCAACTCGTCCTCAACGTGCAGTTCACACTGACCGATCGCAAAACCGGCAAGGTGATCTACACGCGCACGGGATACGAATTCCGCGCGCGCTACGAGATTTCCACCAACCTGCCGACTTATTTGGACGAAAGCACTCCGGCATTGAAGCGCGTGACCCGCGACGCCGCCGCCGGCATCGTCACGTCGATCCTGGAGGCGTTTTGACCACATGGCAACTCGTGGCGCGTGTAAAAAAGCGCGATTTCCCACCCGCCGTGCTGCTCCTGGGCCCCGAGGCGTACGAACGCCGCCGCATCAAGGAAACCATGACCGCCGCGTTCCCGGAAGGCGCCGTCGCGCAGTTCGATCTCGCCGATGTGACGCTCGCCGCGATCCTGGACGATGCGCGCGCGTTATCGCTCTTCGCCGCCGACCGTCTGATCTGGGTGACTAACGCCGAGGCGGCGCTGCCGAAAACCGGCAAGGCGAGCGACGACGACGATGCCGCGGAAGCGGAATCGGGCGCGAGCGGAGGCGATGCGGCGCAGTTGGCTTCCTACTTGAAAGATCCGACCCCGGGCGTGGTCCTCATCTTCGAGGCCATCCGTTTCGATTTCGAAGGCGAGGACAAGCGCAAGCAGGATCGCGTGCGGAAACTCTATTCCGCCATCCGCGACGTGGTGGAATTGCGGCCCTTTGCCGTGGACGAAGCGCGTCGGGAGGCCGAAGCGCTGGCGCGCCGCGCCGCACTCGCCATCGAACCCGATGCGCTCGACCTCCTCGTCGAGGCCCTCGGGGCGGACATCGCCCGCATCGCCATCGAAATCGAAAAACTGGCGCTCTACGCCGGAACCCGCACCGTTTCCGTCGACGATATCGCCGAATTCGTTCCCGATGCCCGCACCACCACCATCTTCGCGCTCGTCAACGCGCTCGGGCGGCGCGATCGCACGCGCGCACTCGAACTGCTGGACACGCTGACTAGTGAAGGCATCTACCTTCCGCTGGCGCTGACGTACCTCTCGACGCAGTTTCGCATGGCTATGGCGGCTCGCGAAGCAGGGCTCAAGAGCTCGATGCAGGTGCAGGCGCACTTCACGCGATTGGGGATGCAGATGTGGGGATCGCGCGCCGACCAGGTGTGGCAGACCATGGGAAAATTCACCCGGCCACAACTGGAGCGCGCCATGAAGTTGATCTCGGATGCCGACCGCGGTCTCCGCGACGCGCGGCCGGACGACCGCCTCGTCATGGAGCAGTTCCTTCTGAAATTGACGGCCTGACCGCCCGCGCGCTACGCCTTAGCTAGCGCCTTTACCTTCAGGTGCAGCTTGGATTTGTACCGCGCGGCGGTGTTCTTCTTGATCAGGCCCAGCTTGGCCGAGCGATCGATTTCGGAAAACGTCTTCGGCAGCATGTCGGCGGCGGTTTTCGGATCTTTGCCGGCGAGCGCGCGCCGCATGGCGCGGATCGAGTGGCGGAGGCGGGTCTTGTTCTTACGGTTCACTTCCGTGCGCCGTTCCGTTTGGCGCATCCGCTTGACCGCGGAAATAGTATTTGCCATCTTAGACTAACTTGATTCCTTCGAGAAAGATCGAGCTTTTAGGATAACGCAAGGCGGGCCGGGGCGGCAACTCTTGGGGTAGTGTCGGAGCGGGACCACCTGCTGGACTTTTTGCCCCGCTAGCCAGGACCCTGGGAGCAGCCGCGCACTGCCGCCGCCGGCGGATGACGGTCAATGGCCATCCCGGCCCTCTGTCTTGTGTGTGCAAGGCCTCACCGCCCAGTAGGAGCCTTTGGGAGTGGTACGGGAATGCAAACAGGAACCTCACTGGCCATGGGCCGACTCCTCTGTCCTAACCCAGCGACGTTTCTGGTTACCTTCCGAGTGCCCGGCCATTCGGGAGTCATCGCGTGGCCAGTGCCACACGCGGTCTTATCCGAGCCTGCCATTGAAGGCCGCATCGGCATCACGTCTCACAAGCAAGATGGTGACATCATCCTCATTAAGCTGGGGGTCCAGGAGCGATTTCAGATTCATCATCGTTCTTCGCGAACTGTCAGCCAGAGCATCGAGCAAGCGGTCTTCCGCGTTGTCTCCGGAAAGCGAGTCGGTCAGTCCGTCTGTGAAAACCAGCAGGGCGCCACCAGGAGCAAGAATAGCTGTACGAGCATCATATGCCGCTTCCGGAAACAGTCCAAGCGGCATGCCAGTGGCTTGCAACTCTACCGCAGGTCCGGAGCTGAAAACAATCGGGGCGTTGTGGCCGGCGTTCACGTAGGTCAATTCTCCCGTATCGCGGCTCAGCAAGATGAACACTGCCGTTGCAAAACGATCGCCGGGGGTATAGCGGCACAGGTGCTTGTTAATCTGCCGAGCCAACGCCAGGGGGTCCGCTACACCATTCGCGATGCTTCTAACGAGCGCCTGTATGTTTGCCGCCAGAAGCGCCGCTGGCATCCCCTTGCCTGAAACATCCGCTACCGCGAAAAGCGTTCGATTCCCCGCAAGTTCGATTACGTCAAAGTAGTCGCCGCCCACTTCACGGAAGGGCTTATAAAACGTCTCCAGCTTGTAGCCGGGCAACTCGTCTAGTTTTCCAGGTTGAAGAGTCTGCTGGATCTGTCGTGCGGCAATTTGGTCGGATTCGAGTTGGGTTTTCCTGAGGAATTCCGAAGTCAGCATCCCCTTGATCAGCCCGCCACCCAGGACGTAAAGCAGAAACACAATTCCATAGAGGGCCATTCCTCTTGGCCACATCACAGGCCACACCAACGACCGCGTCCAAATAGCATAGACAGCGTATCCCTGGAGCAGAAGCCCGGCCCAGGTGATGACGCGTTTGGACCGCGTCATTTCGCGCGTCCAGTCGTAGTTGGCATACTGGAGCGCTCGACGAAGAGGTCCCGTGAGCCTATTGAGCCTTGCCTGGAGAGTGCGAAACGGCATGGCTGGAGTTTATCAGGACGCAGGAGCGTGGTGAAGAGTCAGTTCGCTTGCAGCTACAGGGGACTTCCCGCCCAACCGTTGGTTGTCTTCGGGATTATGCCTGGATCACGGCGCATCCGGAAGTTTCCACCGCGTAGTGTAACGCGCATGCCACGGAAGCGGACGTCAAACTCCCGGGAAGTCGCGTTCCCTGAGACGTCATTAGACGCACGCATCTCCCGCCAGTCAGGGGTAAAATCAGAAAACCGACGGAACGGCTGCGACAGAAGGAGGGACCCCACGCCCAACGTTCTCATCCCCATGCGGACTGGCGAGATGCCGGCGTACTTGGCGGCTCCGCCCGCCACAGGCCGCGTGCCTGGCGTCGTCGTCATCCACGATGCCGGAGGCATGACTCAGGACAGCCGCAATCAGGCCGATTGGCTCGCTGAGGCGGGCTTCCTCGCCGTGGCGCTCAACCTCTACTACCGTGGCGGCGTTGCCTTCTGTATCCGCACCATCTTTCACGACCTCATCGTGCGCAGCGGACCCACCTTCACCCAGATCGCTTGCGCTGACATCGGATGCGCCCGGGCTTGGCTCTCGGCGCAACCCGGTTGCAACGGGCGCGTCGGCGTCATCGGTTTTTGCATGGGCGGCGCATTTGCTCTGCTGCTTGCATCAGACCGGGGGTTCTCCGCCTCCAGCATCAACTATGGAGGAAAGCTCCCCGCCGACGTCGATCGCTTCCTCGTCACCGCCTGCCCGATCGTCGCCAGCTACGGCGCGAAGGACCGCTGGAACCAGGGTGTCGCCGACCAGCTTGAGCGCGCGCTCGAACGCGCCCTGATCGCCCACGACGTGAAGGAATACCCGGACGCAGGCCATTCCTTCATGAACAATCACCAGAGCGTCTTCTTCAAGGCGCTGCGCTTCGCCGGCATCGCGTACAACGAACCGGCTGCCCTTGACGCCCGCCGCCGCATCGCAGCGTTCTTTCATGCGCATCTTCAGCCCTAGCGCTTGTGGTCGCGTGTGGGCGATTGCGACTCCAGCGGCTGGCTTCGGGACGCAATCGCGCCGCGAAAGTGAGTAAACCTTTATCAATCACCGCCTGCCAACAAAAATAATCCCATACTCCCCAGGCACTTACCTCCCGCACCCCCAACCCTCGCCCCGACCCCATGCTAAATCTCCCCCGATGCCAATTCCTCCCCAACGTCTCGCTGTCGGAGCGCACCTCTGGGCCCGCCAACGCCCGCCGCTCCCACCTCACCCCGCACCGGCGCAGGCAAGGCCCACGCCTCCCAAAACGCCCGCAACCGCCCCACCATCGCCGCCTGCCAGCCCGTCAACTCCCAGGAGCGCCTCGCCGCCATCGAAGCCAGCCTCTTCAGCAACGGCCTCAACTTCGCCATGTACCCCCCGAATACCGCAACATCCTCCAAACCTCCAAGTTCACCTGGCTTCGATCGCGTCAATCGCCAGTCCAAGCTCACCGCCTTTCTGCAGGTTAAGGCCCAGGCTGAGCGCCTCCAGCGTCTCCGCGCCCAGCTCCAGCCCGAAAATCGCGCGCCAAAACGAACCCATAGTCGAACCCCCTCAACTCCCGCAATGCGCACATAAGACAACCGTTTCCGATTCCGGCGAGCTCTCATCCCCAACCCCAAACGAACCCAAACGAACCCATCCCCGGGTGCGCGATCCGCAATGACTCGCAACCCGCAACCGAGCCGCAGCCGCACTCGCGCTTTGGCGAGCAACCGGGCGCTGACTTGGCGCCAAATTGTGTTTTCGGTCGGCAAACGCGCGTTTTCGCCTGGGAGAGTGCCGGCATCGAGCCACGGCGGCCTCGCGTACTGTGCACGCTCGGACCGTGGCGGTTTTTCGCGAATTTTCGCCGGGCCTCAACTTTTATGTCGCGCGCCCTTACTGCTTCGCCAACCGCGCGACTGACACCAGCCAATCCCCGCCCTGTTTCACCAGGATCAGCACTACATCCGCCGTGGCGGCGCGCTTGGTACTCGACCCGCCATCCACGGCCTGAAAGTTCGCGAACCCTTGCGCGGGATTGTCGACAACCGCGTCGACCACCGCGACGTCGGAAGTCACAAACCGAACGCTGCGGGTCGTAATGTGTGGAGGCTTGGTGGTGGCTCGCGGGACACCGTTGAAGTAGGGTGCCAGAGGCGGCATTACGATCTGCGCCTCCCCCATCGGCTCATGGGAGATAACCACGGTCGGATTCTGGTCCGGAACCGGCATCACAGTGTTGGGAAAAACGCGGTATGGGCCAAGCGCTCCGGGCGACGCCAATAACCCTTCCAATTGCGGACGGCCATTGGCATCCAAAGTAAAGAGCGACGCCCGCGCGGCCGGGTCGTTGAGAGCAGCCACAGTGGACTGCACCGAAACGAGATCCGACGCCTCATTGCCCCAAGCCCCAACCGCCAGCACCAAGCAGCAGCAAAGCCCCGATAACCGCATAGGAGACTCCTTGCAAGTAGGATACGGCGGTTCGCGGCGGTATGGTAGAGGTATCGCGTAATGGTATGGGAAAGCGGATTATGGTCGTGGTGGTCGGGGCCGGAATCGGATCGCTGGCCGGATTGCTCGTCTCGTTTCTGGGCGTTGGCAACTGGGCGCTGATCGGCGGGGCCGTACTGGGAGGGGTGATTCCCCTACTGGTTCTGGGTCCTCCCTCACAATCTTCGTAATCAGTACTTGCAAATTGTTACGCGTACCTGTACAGTTTCGCGAGGAGGATGTCATGCCCTTTTGCGCCAGTTGCGGTACTCAAGTTGAAGGAAAGTTCTGTCCCAAGTGCGGTGCGGCGATTGTGGCCGGGGGGTCGGCCCCGTCCCCGCCAAGCCCGGCTCCTTACGCCACGCCGGTGGCATCGGCGCCGATGGCGGATAACGTCGCGTCGACTCTGTGCTACGTTCCCTTTGTAGGGTTTGTGATCGCGATTATCTTCCTCCTGATCGCTCCCTACAACACGAATCGGGCTGTACGCTTCCACGCCTTCCAGTCGATCTTTGTGGGCCTGGCTGTGATCGCGGTCGACATCGTCTTCCGAATCTTTTTCAGCATGATGCTGGCGGTATTCGGATTTTTCGGGCTGCTCACCGCCATCCTTTGGCCCTTATTCGGTCTGGCTTGCTTCGTGCTATGCCTCTATCTCCTGATCTCGACCTACCAAGGCAAGACTGTTGTGTTGCCTTTTATCGGCCCCATCGCACAAAAGCAGGCGCAAGGATAATTCCGCAACACTGCGAGTGGTTCCCGCGTCTGAGTAATGTGACGCGACTGCCCATCGGTCTGCTGTTTGTGTGTGCCGCCTCGGCACAACTGCCGCGCGTCGGCAACATCAATTTCTACGGCCTTCACAACCTGCTGCCCGACCAGATTCTTGCAGCCGCGCACCTCAGTTCCGGCGATACCCTCCCGGCGTCGCGCATCGAGATTGAAGACCGCATCATCGGCCTGCCCGACGTGATGGACGCGCACGTGCAATCGTTCTGCTGCGAAGGCGACCGCACCACTCTCTTCATCGGTATCCGCGAGCGCGGCGAAGCGGACGTAGAATTCCGCGTTCCACCATCCGGACCCACGACCCTGCCGGAAGATCTGATGACGCGCTATCGCAAATATTCCGGCGCTCGCATGCGCGCGGAAGTGAATGGCGGCGCCACCGATGCCGCGATGCGCCGCGACCAGGAATATTTCCGCGCCTACGCCGCCACGCACCTGGTCAAACTCCGCGCGGAGCTGCGCACCGGCGCCGATGCCGAACAGCGCGCGGCCGCGGTCACCGTGATAGCATCCGCGGCGAACAAAAAATCCGTGCTCGACGATCTGCTTTTTGCGCTCCAGGACGCGGACGACGGGGTGCGCTCCAATGCCATCCGCGAGCTCGCGGCAATTGCCGGCATCGCCCGCCAGCAGCCGGCGCTGGGCATCCGGATTCCTCCCGCGGGCCTGGTCGATCTGCTGAATTCGGTGGTGCTGAGCGATCGCATGGAGGCCACCAGGGCGCTTCTCGTCCTCACCGATCCCCCGAACGCCGCTACGCTCGACCAGATTCGCGAGCGCGCCCTGCCCTCGCTCGCCGAAATGGCGCGCTGGCAGACGCGCTCCTACGCGCAGCCGCCATTCCAGCTCCTGGGGCGCGTGGCTGGACTGAAAGACGCCGAAGTGAACGAGAGCTGGGAGCACGGCGATCCTGAAGAGGTGATCCGGCAGGCGCTCGACTCCGCCGCCAGGAAGCCCGGCCTACAATAGTAACGGTGCTGACGCGACGACAGTTGCTGGCGGGATCGATGACGGCGGCCGCGGCTCGCCGCCTGGCCCGCGCGGCCCAGGCGCGCGAAGGCGCCATGCGCCCACGCCTCACTCCGCCGATCTGTCTATATTCGAAAGTGCTGGTCAAGATCGGCTACATCGATCTGCCGCCGATCGTGCAAGCGCTCGGCTTTGACGGCGTCGATCTCTCGGTGGAACCGGACGGCCACGTGATCCCGGCAAAGGCCGGCAACCAGCTTATGCCGGCTCTCGAAGCCTGCACCGGTATCGGCCTCGACGTCCCCATGATCACCACCCAGCTCACGCGGGCGCAGGAGAAGGACTCGCAGGAAGTATTGGGGCTCGCGACGTACATCGCGGTGCCGTTCTACCGCCCCGGGCATTTCAAATGTACCGGGTCGACGCAGATCGAGATGCAGCTTCCGTACGTGCAGCGCGATATCGCCAACATGGCGCAATTGGGCCGCTTTACCAAGATGGCGATGGGCGTCCAGAACTACATGGAAGGTGCGGAGGGCGCCACGGTGGGGGACATCAATCGCGTGATCCAGCCGCTCGACCCGCACTGGGTCGGCATTGACTTCGACGTCTCCTACGCTACGCAGGAAGGCGGCGCGGCGGGATTCGAAGGCCCGCTCGCCATGGCGCTCCCGCGCCTCAAAATGGTGACCCTTCGCGATTTCAAGTGGGAGGGTCCGGAAAGCCGCGCTCGGACCGCGAAGCCTTGCCCCTTAGGCGACGGCGTGGTGGACTTCCCCAAGTTCTTCGCGGCGCTCGCCAAGGCGCGGTTCGCCGGGCCGGTGACGTTGCCGGTGGATCACGGTACCGCCGGCGACTTGGAGGCCATCAAGCACGATCTGGCCTTCGTGCGGAAGCAGATCGCGGCGGCGTACCGGTAGAAGGCGGCACAGCCGTGGGAGCGAACCCTGCCTTGACACCTTGCACCGCGGCCCGTACGCTAAAGTTGTATGGAAGTGCAGCTCACACCCGATCAGCAAGCGTTTGTCCGCCAGGCTATCGAAAGCGGACGCCTCAGACGCGAAGAGGACGCTGTGAAGGAAGCACTTTCCCTGTGGGAGGAACGTGAGCGCCGCAGACTGGAGATCGTTATTTCGGCGGATAGAGCTGAAGCCTCCCTTGCACGCGGAGATGGCCGTAGGTTCACCAGCGCCGCCGAGGCGCAGCAACTCGCCGAACAGGTGAAACAGCGCTGCAGTGCGCGCCTTAGTAGCGCCGAGCAGAATTCGCGCCCGTGAGCGAGTTTCGGCTTGCCCCCGAGGTGGAGGCCGAACTCGATGATATATGGCTCTTCGTCGCTCGTGAGAGCGGCAGCATCGACATCGCCACCCGCGTAGTGGAGAACATTACGCAACGCTTTTGGCTGCTGGCGAGATATCCTTACCTCGGGCGCGTGCGCGATGATCTGCGCTCTGGCCTGCGCAGTTTTCCGGCCGGCGACTACATTATCATCCACAGTGTCACCCCGGATGATGCAGTGCTAATTCTCCACGTTTTGCACGGCAGTCGCGACTCTGCTTCACTTTTGGGATATTGACTGAGATTGCGCTCACCCCGTTGCCGGTTCCGACCCTTGGGTTTCCGACTCATCAGCCCCTGGCTCCGATTCCGCCGATGTTTCGGCCGGCATTTCCGGCGGCGCATCTATAGCCGCCTCCGCCGGCGCTTCCAAGGTCGGCGCCTCGGGAGTCGCCTCTACTACCGGCTCCGCCTGTGCCGCGGCGGCGGCATGCAATGCCTCGCGCACCGATTCGGGAGGATGCGGCGTGAGCGCCACCTCACATTCGCAGCAGTCGCTGCATCGGCGGCATTTCTCGCACAGGTGATTGTCGCAGGCGTCTTTGGTGCAGCGCACGCAAATTCGCGTGGATTCTTCGCCGCAAATACTGCAGGAAAAGGGCATAGTTGAGCCTATTTCTTCTTCTTCGCCGGCGCCGGCGGAGCCAGTACCAGGGCGCGGCAGCGTTGCGCTTCCCTGTCCATCACCTGGTATTCCTTCTCCCGTTCCGACGCCAGATTCACGACGTATTGTTGGAGCTTATCCCGGTCTACCCCCGATTCGGCCGCGGCGGCCACCAGTTGCTGGGCCACGCCCGGATCCTGGTACTTACGCACGGCCTCCGCCACCGAATTCAACAGCGTTTCCAGCCCCTGCTCGCGAAACAGCACCTGTAATTCGGCCGAAAGCGTTTCCGGGTTGGCCGCCAGGGCTTTGGCGTCATCCGCCAAGGCCCGCGCCTGATCTTTGCTCCATTTCAACTGGTCGGCGTACGCCGCCGGAGCTCCCTTGGCCGCCCACCGCTGCGGGTCAGCCCGGTCGAGCAGAGGCGCGATACGCGCGGCGTGGGCACTGATTTCCTGGAGCACCGCGGCGATATCCCAGTCGGATTCCAGGCCCGCCGCCGGTTGTGAGGTTGCCGGAGATTGCGCCCGGGCGGCAAATGCCCCGGCGCACACGAATAAGATCAATCCTCGCGCGGCGCGATTCATAACTCTTTTCAATCTATCACGGGAGGAAGGAGGGCTCAGTTTCCGCCGCCACCGGGGACGGGCGGAGGCGCGGTGGTGGGTGGATTCTTCTTGGTCTTCCCGGCATCCCCTTGCGGACCGCCGGCCGGACTGCCGTTGGCGGGAACCGCGCCGCCAGGATTATTCATGATGAGATCGCCGAGGGCGTTCCGAAGACGGTCCCAAAGGAAGGCACCCACGCCCCGGGAGGGAGGGCCGGCTTTCGCCAGCGGCTGGTTCGGATAAATGCGGATATATTCGTTCTCATTGAGGAGCTTGGGGTTGCCTGGCTGGAGCCGGTGCTGCACCAAAACCTGGCCCTGCTCCACGCCCACATACGTGGTGCCGTCCTCATCCTCCACCGCCACATCGAACACCGTCCCGCGCACCGAAATCACCGCCGTCGGTGTGGAAATCCGTTTGTGATTGGGCCCGTTGCGATGTTCGATGGAGACGCGGATCTTACCCAGGATGAGCTCGAGCATATCCTGGATGGTCCACTCACCCTGGAAGGTAACTCGTGAGTTAGGAAAGACTTCGAACGTGCTGCCGTCAGAAATCTGAAATACCGCGTGACCGTCCGGACCGGTCACGATTTCCTCTTTGGCTCTTACTCCAATCTGATCGGCCGGCGCGCCGGGGCTACCCTTCTGGAATAGGGGAACTTGTCCGCCGCGGATGACCGACACTTGCCCCTCAATTTCGATGGCGGCCGCAAATTCATGAGATTGGGCGCGGACAATCGGAACAGACACTCCGATGCAGACCGCCAGGAGCAGCACTTGGACAGCCCGCGCGAGCCTAAAGAGCTTGTGCATCACTAGAGTTCCGGGCTCTTACCGCCGATATGCCTGTTGGCTATGACAGTCTAAGTCTAGCACCAAAGTTGCAAGGCAAATGTCTGGCCGCCTGGCTATGGATCGCAAGCCACTTGAATTCAGCAGTTTGTTGGAATCGCGGCAAATGAATTGGGGTAGAATGGTACACAACTGTGTGTCATAAGGGAACAGGTAAGGCTCTCGTCCGCTGTGCCGGGTTGGTGCTCATCGGCGTCCTGACCGCGTCCGCCCAGACCGACTGGCGCCGCGTCGGCGGGTCCGCCGTGGATCTGCGCCTGGCCGGTCCGGTCACTGGCTCGATGACCAACGTCTGGTTTTCCGCCGACGGTTCCACCCTCACCCTGTATGCCCAATCGCTCTCGGGCAAGGTTTTTCAGACGCAGGATTTCGAGAACTGGGATCCGGCGGTCAACCCTCCCGCGCCTCCCGCGGCCGTTCCCCGCGAACCGGCCCGCAAACCCGACCTCACTGCGCGCTATGTCGCCGTCAGCGCCGATTCGAACCAGATCTGGGGACTGGGCCGGCAACTCTACCGGTCCGACGATGGCAAAAGCTGGGAAGCGCTGACCAGCTACAAATCGGACTCGGTGATCGGCGCCGGAATTCACGGGCTCGCGGTTTCCCCCAACGATCCGAATCAGTTCGTGGTGGCGAACGACGACGGGGTGTGGCGATCGATGGATGGCGGCCTCACCTGGGCCAGCTTGAACCTGCTGCTGCCGAACCTATCCGTCCAACAGATTCTGGCCACCCCGAGCGGCGGACACCCCGCGCGGATTGACACGTCAAACCTGGGCGTCCTGGATTTGACGCCCGGCAGCATGCTGTGGCACCAGCATCCCATTGCGGGCAACGCCAACGAAAAGGAGAATTACTCGCGCCGGCTGGCCACCGACCTCTCCGCCATGGCGGTCTCGAACGATGGCAAGCAGGTCTACGTGGGATCGGAGGACGGCCGCGTCTGGCGATCGGTGGATGGGGGCTCGATCTTCACGGAGACGGCGCCGGCCGGACAGAAGGTCGCACACCTGTATATCGACCCCGAGAATTCCGACGTCGTGCTGGCCGCGCTCGCGGGCGACGGACCGCACGTCCTGCGCACATGGAACGGCGGCAGCAACTGGGACGCGCTCGATTCCGCGAGTCTGCCTGCGGTGTCCGCCAACTCGGTCACTGCCGATCCCGCCTCCGGCGCCATCTACCTCGCTACCGATAAGGGGGTCTACTGGACGCACTTCCGGTTCGATAGCGGCGCCGTGCCCGGCAATCTGACGTGGACCAACCTTTCGGATGGCCTACCGCCAGTGCGAGCCGTGGACGTGGCGCTCGATCCCGCGGCCGTGCAACTTTATGTTGCGATGGACGGCTACGGCATCTTCGGCGCCGCCGCCCCGCATCGCGCTCTTGAGCTGCGCCTGGTGAACACCGCAGATTTCAGCACGCGCCCGGCTTCCCCCGGCTCTTTGGTCAGCGTTCTGGGCCAAAAGGTGAATTCGGTCAGCAGCGGATCCCTCCAGTACCCGCTGTGGAACAACTCGCAGATCCAGGTGCCATTTGAAGTTGTCGGTTCGAAGGTGTCGCTGGCGCTCGAAACCACCACAGGAACCGCGACCCGCGATTTGCAGGTCCTGCCAGTGTCGCCCGCGATCTTCGTAGGGCCGGATGGCGCTCCCGTTATCTTCGATGCCGATAGCGGTATGCCGCTCGAGGGCAACGAGGCGCATCCCGGCCAGCGGCTGCAAGTGATGCTGAACGGGTTGGGGAAAGTGAAGCCCGATTGGCCCACCGGTGTCACGGCGCCGGCCGTGAACACCCCGGTGGTGACTGCCAAGGTGCAGGCTTACCTGGATGGCGGCGAATTGCCGGTGGCGCGCGCGACTCTCGCGCCCGGTTATGTCGGCATGTACGTGGTCGAAGTGCAGCTTCCTCCGGTGACGAATTACGGCGCCATGGAACTGTACGTTACCGCCGATGGCCAGGAAAGCAATCGCGTCCAGATCGTCATCGGCCAATAGAGGCACTTGCAGAAATAGCGGCAAACCGCTCCCTGGCGGTCGCGGCTCTTCAACTATGCGTTGAAACAACAGCGCCTACTGAGCCGCGACCGCCAGGGAGCGGTGCCTTTTGTGCGGAACAGCGAATTTTGCAAGTGCCCCAATAGAGCGGGCCGCAAAACTCCCAATTGGCGCGTGTTACGCTGAAAATTCCCTATGAGCAACATCGAGATCACTCTGCCCGACGGCAGTAAGCAACCTTTTCCCGCCGGGACCCGCCCCATCGACGTGGCGAAATCGATCAGCCCGCGCCTCGCCGATGCCGCCATCGTGGCCAAAGTGAACGGCGGCCTATACGATCTCACCCGGCCGATCGAAGAGGACGCCACGCTGGAGATTCTCACCCCGAAAAATCCCGAATCGCTCGAAGTGTATCGCCACTCCACCGCGCATCTGCTGGCGGCGGCCGTGCTGGAGTTGTTTCCCGAGACGAAACTGGGCATCGGTCCGCCGATCGAGAGCGGATTCTATTACGATTTCGACCGCGCCGCTCCCTTCACGCAGGAAGACCTCCAAAAGATCGAGGCCAAGATGTGGGAGATTCAGAAACGCAATCTACCCTACGAGCGCGTATACACGAAGAAAGAAGACGGCCTCAAGAAATACGGCGACGCCTGGATGAAGTGCGAACTGATCACTGAGCGCGCCGGCGAAGTTTTCAGCGAATACACGCTCGGACCGCATTTCATCGATTTCTGCCGCGGTCCGCACGTGCCCGATACGTCGAAGATCAAGGCTTTCAAACTGCTCTCCATCGCCGGTGCGTATTGGAAAGGCAACGAACACAACAAGCAGCTCCAGCGCATTTACGGCACCGCGTTTTTCACATCGAAGGACTTGCAGGATTACCTGAACCGGCTGGAAGAGGCCAAACGCCGCGACCATCGCCGGCTGGGCAAGGAACTCGAACTCTTCACCGTCAACGAAGTGGTGGGCGCCGGCTTGCCGTTGTGGCTGCCCAAGGGCGCCACCATCCGCCGGTTGCTCGAAGAGTACATTCTGGAACGCGAGCGGTCGCTCGGATATCAGCACGTGTACACGCCCGACCTCGCCAAGGTCGATCTATACGAGCGCTCGGGTCACTGGGCGCACTACCAGGACAGCATGTTCCCGCCCATGGAACTGGAGCATGAGCGCATGGTGCTGCGGCCCATGAACTGTCCGCACCACATCCTGATATACGAATCGAAGCAGCGCAGCTACCGCGACCTGCCCGTCAAAATCGCCGAACTGGGCACCATGTACCGCTACGAGCGTTCGGGCGCGCTCAGCGGCTTGAGCAGGGTCCGCTGCATGACCCTCAACGACGCGCACATTTTCTGCATGCCGGAGCAGATCAAGGAAGAATTCTCCAACGTGATGCGCCTCGTGGAGTCCGCATATAAGGATCTCGGGATCACGCAGTATCGCTACCAGCTTTCCCTGCGCGACAAGGCCGACAAGGAGAAATACGTCGACAACGACGCCATGTGGGAGCATGGCGAGCAGGAACTGCGCGACGCCATGAACGCGCTCGGCCTTCCGTATGTCGAAGCCAAAGGTGAAGCGGCGTTCTACGGGCCAAAGGTAGATATCCAACTCGCCGACGTGATGGGGCACGAGGAAACTTACTCCACCATCCAGGTGGATTTCCATTTGCCCAACCAGTTCGATTTGCATTATGTCGGAGCGGACGGCAAGGAGCATCGCCCCGTCATGATCCACCGCGGCGTTATCAGCACCATGGAGCGCATGGTTTCCTACCTGATCGAGCTGTACGCCGGCGCGTTTCCGGTGTGGCTCGCGCCGGTGCAGGCGATCGTGCTGCCGATTACCGACCGGCAGGCGGAGTACGCGCGCTCGGTCGAAAAGCAGCTTACCGCGGCGGGCATCCGCGCCACGGTAGACGAGCGCAACGAAAAGGTGAATTTCAAAATCCGCGAAGCGCAATTGCAGAAGATTCCGTTCATGCTGGTGGTGGGCGACCGCGAGCAGGAAAACGGCCAGGTCTCGGTGCGCAATCGCAAGCACGGCGATCAGGGCGCGAAAGCGGTGGCGGAATTCATCGGCACGATTCGCGGGCTGATTGAGTCGAAGGCCGTCGCGGAGTAAGCCCGACGATCAGGACCCCGAGCAGCCCAGTCCGAGCACCGCGTTTCCTGAAATCTCGATGTCCACGACGTTGACCACCCCGTCATGATTGAGATCGTGGACGGCCTTCGCGTTCCCCAGGGCTTCGTTGATCATCTCCTGGAGATCGGCGAGTGACGTGATTCCACCCTGGTTCAGATCGCAGGCCGAATAAACCGAAATGGTGAAACTCCGGACGCCCACGTGGCTGCCGGAATCCGTGGCAAACACGTCGAATGCGTAGCCGCCCGTGTTGGATGGCGTGCCGCTGATGGCGCCGCTCGATGCATCCAGGGAAAGCCCTGGAGGCAGCAAGTCCCCCGGCGCGAGCGACCAGGTGAGCGATCCGGTGGCGCCGCTGGCCGCAAGCGATTGACTGTACGCCGTGCCGGCCGTAGCAGCGGCCAGCGTGCTGTTCGTGGTTACCGATATCGGCGTCTCTACCACTGTCAAAACCCGGGTGCCGTAATTACCCGTGTTGCCGGACTGCGTGGCCTGCACTAGCATGGGGTAAGTTCCGGCTGTGCTGGCCATGCCACTCAGTAGGCCTGTTCCCGAGAGACTAAGTCCGGGCGGCGGCGTGCCGCTGGGCTCAATCCAAACATAACTGGCGGCGCAGCAAGCGCCCAATTGAAGCGAATAAACTTCTCCCAGTACCGCGTACTGCGCGGCATAGTAATTGACCGTGGTCGACGTTCCGGAAGCGCCGCTAATATGCGGGTTTTGAGAAACCGTAAGCGTATTTGCCGTTCCGGCGGAATCGGTGAATGTAAACAGCGGATCGAACTGGCCGCCCTCCTGCGGGATTCCAGTCACGGCGGTGGGGCTGGCCCACAGTTGCGAGGGCAAGCCATTGGGAACGCTTCGCGACGCCGCCAGAGCGCCCGTGTACGGAGGTGTGCCGCCGACTATCCGGAAGGGACTCGAATAAGCCGTTCCGACGGTACCGTTGGGCATTCCGGGGCACCCGGCCGCGGCCAGGCAGGTATCGACGAGCAACGCCGAAACCTTGAACGGGAAAATCTGCGTCGTGGTCAATTTGTTGGCATCGGTAACCTCGACGGTAACGTTGTAAGTGCCCAGCGCCGTGGGCGTGCCCCACAATTCTAAGTCGCTGGGGCTGACGTACGCCAAGGTCTTGCCGGCGCCCGAGCGAAAACCCATCCCCGGCGGCAGGCCGCTCACCGTCCAGGTAAACGGAGCGGCGCCGCCACCTGAAACTCCGATGGCGCGCGTGCATCCTGTGCCGATGCTGCAATCGCCAAGGTCGCCGTATTGTGCGATCTGTGGCAACCCTTCCGGCGAGCCGATCACGTCGATGGCCATGTTCATGGTGTAAGCGTGGCTGGCGGAATCGGTCACGGTCACACCGAAGTTGTACTTGCCTTCGCTTGCTGTCGGTGTGCCGGCGACGACTCCGCCATTGAGCGCGAGGCCGGCCGGAAGAGATCCCGACAGCGAATACGAGTACGGACCGGTGCCGCCGCTGGCCGCCAGCGCCTGGCTGTACGGTGCATTCTGGGTCGCGTTCGGCAGTAGACCGGAAGTCGTAATCCGTACAGTGGACACGTTCAACGTCAGATCTTTCGTTACCGTGTCGGTGCCATCGGTAAAGGTCGCTGGAATGGTTAGCGCGCCGGCCGTCGTCGGCGTGCCCGAGATCAGGCATGAATCGGAAAGCGAAATTCCGCTGGACGAGTTAGTTGTGCATGTTATGCCGGCCGTAGCTCCATTCTTAGTCGCTGTAAGTTGATACCCCCCACTGTAATAGGGTGTTCCCACAAACCCGTCAGGAAGGTTTGGACCGTCCATCAAAGTAAGGGGTGTGATCTTCATGGTGAACCCGGGCGTGGCCGTGCTTGCCCCGCTTGCGACCGATAGGCTGAAGTTGTAAGTGCCCGCGGCCGTCGCCACACCGATCAAACCTTCGGGAGCAAACGGAATGACATAGGACGGAAGATCGGGCCGCAGTGCGAGTCCCGGAGGCAGGGTCGAGCCGATCGCAACACTCCACGCATAACTGCCGGTGCCCCCGCTTGCGCCGAGCCCCAATTGAATCTCGCCGAGCGGAAATGTTCCCAGGTTCGAACCCGTCGTGACCGATAGCGCGGATGGCGTCCCCGCCGGCAACTGCAGGGTCACCGGCGGGCTTGCGACTCCATCCGCTGTAAATACTACCGGCTGATTTCCCAGAAGACCCACGGGGACCGTGAATGCGATCTGGTAGGTGCTCACCAGGCTTGGCGTCAAAACGGCGAAAGAAACCGCCGCCGGCACGCCCCCGACGTAGACCGCGATGGTGGCCGCAACATGCGCCAGCGGATTGCTGGGAGCCGGCATTCCGTCGGTCGTCTGCGGGTTGGTGATGCCAAGACCTGTTGCGTATCCCAAGACGACGGCCCCGGGGCTCGAGGGGTTGGTAGCCGAAATGACGGCACCCTTGGAATCGGTAAAGGCCGAAATCGCCGGAGCCGCACCGGCAACCTGCAACGAGAAAGGCGAAGAAGTCCCGCCAGCCGTTGTTACCTGCAGGGTCGTCGAACCGCTAAACAATTCCAATGGAGCGCAGAGATTGACCTGTGTACTGGAAACGTAAATTAAAGGAGCGGGGACGCCATTGATCTGAATCGATGTGCCGTTGCAAGTGGCCGGAAAACTGGACCCGGAAGCGCAGCTATCCACCGTCGAAGGCGCCAGATTGGCTCCGAAGACCGCCAGGAATTCTCCCGGGGCAATTGCACCCGTGGTAAAGGAAACGGCGTTCGTCACGGAACTCACACTGGGAGCCTGCCCCCAGGACGCGACGGCGGCTGCTAATAGAACGAAACTGAGCGATCGAAAAGTCCTCAAGTGGCACCTCTGGCTTCAGCGGATTATATATCAGTGGTCGGCTTCCATGCTTCCAATCGAGTTGGCGGCCCGCCGGCAGTAATGATATCCTCACCAGCGGATGGCACCCAGGAGTATCGAGGCCCGGCGCTGGTATGTGCGCGGCCGCGTGCAGGGCGTCGGATACCGCTACTTCGCGCAGAAATCGGCGCAGGCGCTCGGCCTCACCGGATACGCCCGCAACCTGGACGATGGCCGCGTCGAAGTCTACGCCGCCGGTCCCGCCGGTAAGCTGGCGCAATTGGCGCCGCTGCTCCATCGCGGTCCGCGATGGGCCGACGTCCGCGGAGTCGAGGAGCAGGAAGCCGCCGTCGAGACATCCAGCTATTTCCGCATCGACTAGTATTTTGACCGACGGGAAAGCTCCTGTGGGGCGGGCTTTAGAGTCTGCGGCGGACTTCAGTCCGCCATCGGTCCAGCGGGACTAAAGAGGTAGTTGCAAAACTCCTCGGTCCGCACGAAAAGCACCGCTCCCTGGCGGTCGCGGCTCAGTAGGCGCTGTCGTTTCAACGCATGACTGCCGGGCCCGGAACGCACCGCGCAAGGGAGCGGTGTCCTCTCACTTTTCCTGTTGACATTCTAAAGGAAAGGCGCCATCCTTATTTTGGATGTCTACAGGAACAGCGAAAACCGACATTTTGCAAGGCACGCTGGACCTGATGGTGCTGCGCACGCTCGAAACCTTGGGACCGCAGCACGGGTTCGGCCTGGCCAAACGCATCCAGCAAATCTCCGCGGGCGCGCTCGATCTCAACCAGGGCACGCTCTATCCGGCCCTTCTCCGCCTGGAACAGCGCGGCTGGGTGCGGTCCTCGTGGGGCGCTTCGGAAAGCAATCGCCGCGCGAAATTTTACGAGCTCACGCGCGCCGGCCGGCGGCAGATCGAGCGGGAATCGGAGGATTGGGAGCGCACCGTGGCGTTGATGGCGCGCTTTCTCCGCCCGGCGGAACCGGCGGAATAGGAGAGAGCCATGATCGCCTTTTGGAAACGCCTGATGGCATTTTTTGGCGGTGCGCGCCTCGACAACGATCTCGATGAAGAGATCGCCGCGCACCTCGCCATGCAGGAAGAGGAGTTTCGCCAGCGCGGAATGAACGCGGCGGAAGCGCGCGCGGCGGCGCGGCGCGAGTTCGGCGGAGTAACGCAGACCGCCGAGATCTATCGCGAAAAACGCGGCCTGCCGTGGGTCGAGACAGCCGCGAAAGACGTGCGGTATGCGCTACGCGGGCTGGGGCGTAATCGCGGATTCACCGCCGCGGCTGTGCTTTCGCTGGCGCTCGGAATTGGCGCCAATACCGCCATCTTCTCGATGTACCACGCCCTGCTGCTGCAGAGACTGCCAGTGAAGCACCCGGAGCAACTGGTTACGCTCTATCGCACCGGCGGCTGGGGCCGCGGCTACTCTTCCTATCCGCTCTACCAGGAAATCCGCAAGCGCAGCGATCTTTTCAGCGCCGTTTTCGGGCGCACCAGCATCGATAAAACTCAGTTCCGCACCGGCAATGGCGATCGTCCCGAGAAGGCGCAACTCGAAGTGGTGACCAGCAATTACTTCTCCGTGCTGGGAGTCACGTCAGCCCTCGGACGCCTGTTCACCGACGATGACGACCGCACCCCCAAGGCCCATCCCTTCGCCGTGCTCAGCTACGATTTCTGGAAGCGCCGTTTCGGCGGCGACACCGCTGTGCTGGGCCAGACCGTAACCGTCGACCAGGACAGGCTGACCGTCATCGGCGTAGCCGCGCGCGGTTTCCGCGGCGTCGATGTCGACCATCATCCCGATCTTTGGGAGCCGGCCTCGATGGAGGACGTCGATTTCGCCGATGCCAACACAAACTGGCTCTGGATCCTCGCGCGAAGGCTGCCGAATGTGCCCGTGAACAAAGTGCAAGCCGCCGTCGACGTGTTGTTCGAACAGCACCTCACCGCGATCTACGGCAACCATCCCAACGCGGCCTATCGCAAAACGGCCATGGATCAGCACATCGAGGTGCGCGAAGGCGGAGTCGGATTGTCCGGACTGCGCGACAATTTCGAGACGCCCCTGACCATCCTGATGGCAGCGGTGGGGCTGGTGCTGCTCGCGTCCTGCGCCAACGTCGCCAACCTGCTGCTGGCCCGCGGCGCAGCGCGGCAAAAAGAGATCGCGGTGCGCCTCTCTCTGGGCGCCACCCGCCTGCGCCTCATGCGGCAGGCATTGATCGAAAGCCTGTTATTGGCGCTGGCGGGCAGCACCATCGGCATTCTACTGGCCTGGTGGGGCGAGCGAGGCGTGGTCCGGTTTCTGCCCGCCTCATCCGGAGACCCGTTCGACGCCGCTCCGAACCTGACCGTGCTGGCATTCGCCATCGCCATCGCCATCTTGGCCGCCGCACTCTTCGGCCTGGCGCCGGCTTGGCGTTCCAGCGCCATCGATCCGGCGGAGTGCATCAAGTCGGGAGGCCCGTCGGGCGCGAGTCATCACTCTGCGTTCCGCCAGGTGCTGGTAATCGCGCAGGTGGCATTCTCGGTGATGCTCGTGGCGCTCGCGGGGTTGTTCGGCCACAGCCTGGCGACTCTGCGCTCGGTAGATATGGGCTTCCGCAATCAGAATCTCATTGCCTTCTCTCTGGAGATGCCGATGTCCTGGAAGGCGCCACAGACCACGGCGGTCCGCGAAGGGTTTTTGGCCCGGATGCAAGCTCTGCCGGGCGTCTCGCTGGTGAGCTTTGGCGCGCCCGGACCTTTTTTGGGGGGCCACTCCAGCTCGGCGATCAAGGTTCCGGGTTCGGAACTCACCGCGCACGAACCGGGATGGGTGAACATGCAGCAAATCGCGCCACAGTATTTCGATATCCTCGGCGCCGCGCCGCTCCTCGGCCGCGAATTCACACCCTCCGATACCGCGGCCGCGCCCAAAGTCGCCATCGTGAACCAGGCATTCGTGCGCACATTCCTGCCGGGTGAGGCGCATCCGCTCAATCGCGTGCTCACCTTCGACCAAACAACGCTGGTGCCGATCGTCGGGGTGGTGCACGATATCCCGCACCAGGGGCTCCGCGAGAAAATCGGTCCGACCGTGTATGTGCCCATCGCGCAGAGTCCCACGTTTTTCGGCGCGGTGCTGTTGCGCGCCGGCGCATCGCGCGAATCGCTGGCGCCGGCCATCCGGCGTGAAGTGGATAAACTTGGCTCGGACGTTTCGGCGTCCGATCCCAAGACCATCCGCCAACGGATCGATGAATCCATCTTTCAGGACCGCCTGGTTGCCACCGTTGGAGGATTCTTCGGCGCTCTGGCGCTGCTGCTGGCGGCCATCGGCCTGTACGGCGTGATGGCCTACTCGGCCGCGCGCCGCGCGCGCGAAATCGGCATTCGCATCGCCATGGGCGCGAGGCGCGGCGCGGTACTGTGGATGGTCCTCCGCGGCTCGCTCGTGCTGGTGATTGCGGGTCTCGCCATCGGAGTGCCCGTCTCGCTGCTGGCGGCGCGCAGGGTAGCGCCGGTGCTGTTCGGAATTCGCGCCGACGACGCGCTTACCTTCGTCAGCACGGCTTGCGTTCTGCTGGCGGTGGGAGTAGCCGCGGCATTCTTACCCGCGCGGCGAGCCGCATCGCTCGAGCCCATGCGGGTGCTGCGCCAGGAATAGCCCGAACGGCCGGAACCCGCGCTAGACTCACTACTGTTCATTTTGTGCTGTGGGGCAGTTAACCGGCTACTTCAGTCTTCGATGGGCTTCAGCCATGCGTGGAAACGACAGCGCCTACTGAGCCACGACCGCGAGGGAGTGGTGCTTTTCTGTGCGGAGCAGCGAATATTGCAACTGCCTTTGACGTCCGCCCCAGCCTGAAAGCTGCCCACAGAAGCTCACCCAGACCCCCGTTCAGTGAACAGCATTGGCGCTAGACTAATGGCATGTTTGTCCGCTGGGCAAAGGTCGCCGGCATCCTTCTATTAGCGGCCTGCGCTGCCGCACCGCAGGAGCTTGAGGATGACCTTAAGCCGGAAGTCCTGCTCCTCTCCCGCATCAAGCGGCATTTGCGCGAGGAACTCACCCACATTCCGAACTACACCTGCCTGGAGACGATTTCCCGCTTCCGCGGCGACCGCAAGTCCGCCGCGAAGTCCGGCAAAGAACTGGCCAAGCTCGACACGATTCAGCTCGAGATTGTCTACACCGACGGGCGGGAGTGGTACGGCTCGCCGGGCGCCGGCCGACTGAGTGTCGACAACCCCGTCGCATTCATCGGCGGCGGCATGATCGGCAACGGCGCTTTCGCCATGGCTCTGAACAACATGGTGGAAGGCGGCATCTTTACCTACCGCGGCGAAGATCCGGTGGGAGGCCGGCGGGCCGTCAAGTACGATTTTCATATTCCCGCCCTGACCAAACCACTCCAGATCACCATGGAAGGCGCGATAGGCGTCGTAGGCGAGGAAGGCTCCATCTGGGTGGACCCGGACAGCCTGGACCTGATCCGCGTGGAGTCGCACGCCGTTGAGATCCCGCCGTACCTGCCCATCGAGGAGGCATCCATGAGCGTGGAGTACGCGCGCATGCGCATCGCCGGAACGGATACACTTCTGGCCCAGGCAGCAGACTCGCGGCTGATTGACGATTCAGGTATTGAGAGCTACAACCGCATGGAGTTCACCCACTGCCATTCGTACTCCACCAGTAGCGAAATCACTTTCGATACCAAGCCCGTGCCAACCGCCGAATCCGCGCCGGCCGCGCCGTCTCTGGGAGCGGCCGTGCCGCCATTTCTCCAGGTCACGATCCTGCTCACCAAACCGGTCTCCGACAAGGATTCGGTTGGCTCGCTGATCGAGGGCAAAATCTCGGGCGACGTCATCCGCAAAGGCAAGGTAGTGGTCCCCGACGGCTCCCTGGTGCACGGACGCATTCGCGCCCTCGACCATTACCCGGACCTCGGCGCCTTCGCCGTTGGACTCGAATTCACGGACGTGGAAGTGCGCGGCGAATCCATGCCGTTTTACGCCGATTTTCTCCGCGTCGACAAAGACCCGCGCATCTTGATCCACCTTTTCAAGAACGGCCCCCGGACGGCGGACCAGGTGGCCACGGTGAACGGGGTGATCACCACTCAGCCGGAACTGCCGGGCGTAGCTTCCTTTTTCGTCAAGGGCGCGAACTTTACCCTGCCCGCCGGTTTCCGGATGGTGTGGAGAACCCGCGGGCTGCTGCGATAGCTCCGGGTAGGGCAGCCAATCCTGGCTGCCGCGGGCAGGATTGCCCGCCGTACGGATTACTTGTGCCCGATATCCAGCACGTCGGGAATCTGCGAGCGCCGCTCCACGCGGCCGTTCAATCCCTCATCGAGAGTGATGTTGTTCTTTTCGAGCGTCTCTCCCAGCGTCTGATCGAGCGACGTGCGTGCGTGCGCGTATGTGGCGGCGGCATTCACTTCCGAGATCTGCGCGTTCACCAGCGCGCGCTGGTCGGCCATCAGGGTCTGGAAGGTAGCGGTCTTGCTGCCCGATAGAAAGCCCTGCTCATCTTCAGCCAGCACTTGTTCCTCCAGCATGCGCGACTCACGGGCCGCATTGTAATGCGCATGCGCCTGCTGTAACGCGGCTACACGCGCGGAGACGTCCACCACAATGGTATTGATATCCCTCTGGCTGGAAACTTCCGACTGCCGGTGCTGCAATTGGTCGATTCCATAATCGGCCTGCGCCACCCGGTTGCCGATCGGGATCGAAAGCGACGCGCCGCCTATGTAGTTGGCAAAATCGTGTTGAAAGAGTTCCTGGAACGACCGGCCGTAACCGCCCACGAAAAAGGGGTTGGGGGGGGAGCCGTTCAAGTTGTGGCCCACTCCCGCCACACCGCGGTCGTACGTCTGAAACAGGGTGCTCAGTGTCGGCAGCAGCGGGTTTGTAGTGCCGGCCAGGTTGATTTCGTCGGTCTGGTCGCGGAATTTCGAAACGGCCACATCCGGCCGCTTTGTCATGGCCGTCGACACCAACTGGCGCAGCGGCGGCAGGTCGTCGGTGTCGGGAATTTGCATGCGGTCTACCAGCACAATTCCGGCCGCGTCCAGTTGCGGGTCTTCGGTATGGCTGATCGCCTCCTTCAGCAGCACTTCCTGCTGGCGCACGTTGGATTGCGCGATCTGCAGTTCCTGCCGGCGCTGCGAAAGTTCCGCTTCGGCGGGAGGTAGCTGAACGCCCGGTATGGCTTGAGCGCTAATTTCTTTGCGCGTATCTTCCACAAATTTCTGCGCGATTTCGAGAGCGCGCTGGCGCGCCTTTAATTCATCGGTGGCCGCCGCCAGCGTGTAGTAAAGATTGAGCACACTCGCACACAGGTCGAGCATCTGCCCACGGAATACTTCGCGCGCGGAGGTGGTGTTGATCTGGCTTATGCGGATGGTGCGATTGTTCAGCGCGACACCGAAGCCTTGCATCAATGGCTGGCGGATGATAATGTCCATGCGCGCTTCCGACGACGGGTTCACGAAATCGCCGGGGGAATTCTCACCGAAAGTCTGCTGGTACTCGCGATAGGCAATCGAGCCGCCGGTGATAAAACCCTGAGTCAGTTGCGTGTTGTAGGTATGGTTGGTCTGCACCAGCGCATCGGTCTGGGCCACGACTTCATTAGGTTCAGGCTGCGTGACATGCCCGAAGCTGGTAACATTTTGCACCGTCGGATCGAAGTTAGGCACCACCGCGCCGATCTGTTGCACGGTCGCGCCGCCGCCGCCGCCCACGAAGCTGGCGCTGCTGCTGCCGCTGCCAAGCCCTGCCGCGGCAATGGTTCCGTTCACGCCCACTCCGGAGTCCGCGGCGGCAATCTGCTGGATTCCGCTTTGCAGTCCGCGCAGCGGTCCACCGGCCTTGGCGCGCTCCAGGCTGGCATCGGCGTTTAGCGGTCCGTAGCGGTCGATTTCCAGGTTGAGATTGTTTTCAATCGCCAGCGCCAAAGCATCGGCCACCGTGAGGTAGAGATTTCCGGCGCGCATCAGGGAATGCAGACGGCCGGAGTTGAACAGCCGGATCGGCGGTGTGTGAACCGGCATATACGGCCTTATGAGCGATGGCACATTCGCCACCTGGATCCCGACCGGCTGCGTCTGATCCTGAATCTGAGCCTGGCACAGAACCGCCGCGCACGCGGCGAAAATCAGCGCGCGTCTCATTTGGCGCCTCCCGGAGCGTTTGGCGGAATCGACGACTCGCGATCCACATGCCCGCTCTTCGCCTCTTCCATCGATACGTTGTTGACCTCCAGCGTCCGGCCCAAGGCATCGTCGAAGGCGATTTTGGCATGCGTGTAGTTGGCCATCGATTGCACTTCCGCGTCCTCGTCCGCCGCCAGTTGCTGTTGCGCCGCAATTACCAGCGCTACGCTGCCTACGCCGTAATTGAAGCGCTTCTGCTCGGCATCCAGATTCTGTTCGGAGAGCTGCCGCGTGGCCACAGCCGTCTCATACCGCGCGCGCGCCTGCGCCAGGTTGATGACGTTCGTCTTCACATCCACCCGCACCTGGTTGGTGGCTCGCTGCATTTGCAATTCGGCCTGCCTCATCTGCAATTCGTCGATCACATAATCGGCCTGTGCCTGCCGGTTGCGGAACGGAATGTTCAGCGAGATTCCGGCGGAATAGTTGGGAAGGTCCCGTCCGAACACCTGGCCCAGCAGGGTGCCGGCGCCGCCGACGAAGTACGGATTGGGCGTGCCGCAGCAGTTGTTGTAGATGGGATTCACCGGGCCCGCCAGGCCATTGTTGGTCAGCTCCGCGAAGGCCTGGAGCGTGGGCAACAGATTGTTCCTGGTTCCTTTGAGCAGAATCTTCTTGCTGTCCATGTTGATGTTCGCCGTCTGGATTTCGGGGCGATTCTTGAGCGCTTGCTCGACGAGATCCTGTATGGGGCGGATCTCGTCAGTCTTCGGCACCACAATCTGGTCGAGCGTGATGATATGAACGTCGTCCAGCCAGTTGTTCGCCATGGCGTTGCGATTCAGCGCGTTTTTGAGCACAATCTCCTGCTGCGAGACATTGGTTTGGGCGATGATGAGCGCTTCCTTGGCGGCCGAAACCGCGGCCCCGGCGCGCGTCACTTCAATCCCCGCCATGGCCCCGATAGCCACCTGCTTCTTGTTGTCGTCGTACAGTTTCTGCGCCGCGTCCAATGCCTGTTGCTTGATGCGCACCGCTTCGTTAAAGCTCACCAGGTCCCAATAGAGATTCAGTACCGCTGCGATGGTGATGCCCGCCTGCTGCTTCAACAGCAGATCGCTCACCTTCAGGTTATTCTTGGCCACCTTGATGTAGCGATTGTTGACGGCGAATCCGAACCCCTGCAAGAGCTGCTGGTTAATTTGAAAATCGAGAGCCCCCTCGGTGAAGGGGTTGAACGACGGCGTGCCGCTGTTCTGAAACAAACGCTGCTGCGAGTAGTCGAACAGGAAGCTGGTGCCGGAGAGAAAGCTTTGGCTGTACTGAACGTACGCAGCCCTGGTAAGGGTCACCAACTCGGTGGTGGCGTTCAAATAAGTGTTGGTTTCCGGCGTGGTCTGGTGCGCGAAGTATGCCTGTGCGTATATACTCGGGTCGAGGCCCGGCGGATTGGGTCCGATGCCGGTGATAACCGTACCCACCGATCCGATTCCCGCGCCCCCCGCGAGCCCGCTCGATGCCGCGCTCACGCCGGCGGTGCTGACGCTCGTCGGGCCAGCCACCGGCGTAACGTCCGTGCCGCGCAACAGTCCGCCGGCTTCCGCGCGTTTCAGTACCTCCTGCGAGAGGAATGGTCCATAGCGCTGCACCGCGATATCGAGGTTGTTTTCCAGCGCCAGCGCGATCACATCCTGCGCCGAGAGGTACAGGTTCCCGCCACGCAACAATTGTTCCAGGCGCGGCGAGTTGGTCAGCCGGATGGGCGTAACCACTCGTTTTTCCATGTGGAAAGGCTTGAGAAACCAATAGGTATATTTATTCTGTGGGGGGTTTTGTATGGAGACTTCCGATTGTTGCGCCCATAGGGCGGCGCCGGAAGCCACGAACAGCAGGGCGGGCAAACGCAGTCGCATCATAGTTTGAATCCGGGCACTGCACCGCAACTGCGGTGCCAGCTACGGACTCGTCCGAACTCATTCAAATGATTGTGGTTAGAACCGTGCCCCGAAACCTTCGGAAGGTCGCTGGTGTCCGGTTGCGAACACCGGTTCACGGAATCGAACGCAGCCCTACCGCAATGATGCGACGTTAACCGTATATCCGCCCGTGCCATCCGGCGGATATTGCCGCAGAATCGCGTCGGCTTTCTTTTGCGCCTTTTTCGCCTCACTCTTACGGCCGGCCGCTCTCAGGATGCGCGCATAGTTCGAAAAATACAGGCCGAGCCGTGGATGCTGCATTCCCAAAGACTCCGACGCCAGGTCGACCGACTTGCGCCCGCACTCCGCCGCCTCATCGAGACGCCCCGCGTGGTAGTACACCACGCTTAGAATGCAGAGCGCGCTGGCCTGGTAGGATTTCGGAACCGGCACGGTGCTGTGGGAAAGAATTTGCCACGCGTGTTCCGCCGGAGCGATAGCTTCGTCATGGCGATTTTGCGCGATGAGCAGTCCGGTGTAGGACAACAGGCTGGAACTCAGCCTCGGATCGTCGGGGCCGTATTGGTTTTCCACCAGCGCTTGCGATTCCCGCAGCAGCGCTTCCGGTTCGGCGAACTTCTTCCTCATGATGCACGCAACCGCGAGATCTTCGCTGAGCACCGACAGCGCCACAGGAGCCGGCTTCGGGGAACTGCGCGCGTCTGCCAGGGTCTGCCGCAGGAGCGCTTCCGCGTCTTTGGGACGAACCTCCGCGAGGTACAGCTCAGCCAGGTGCGTTTTCAGCGCGATCGATTCGGAATCGTACGCCGGCTCGGCGCGCAGTGCGTCCAGACCGTGATTGAAAGCCGTTTCGGCGGCGGCATAGTCGCCGATGTCCTGCTCATCAAGAGCGAGGTTGTCCTCGACCAGGGCTTGGAGTCTATGATTCGACTCGTCCTGTCGAAGATCGCGTACCAAATTCAGGAACACCGTACGGGCTTCGGCGAAATGATCGTGAACCCGCAATTGCCGGCCTTCCACCAGACGTTTGGTGAAATCGCCTGGCTGTGCGGCGGAGCTACCTGCCAGGGCGGCGGCCAACGCCGCCCCCCAGGCGCAACGAACGATCTTCGGACACACCATGACCTGACTCCGATTGGCGCACGAGATGGGCTTCAGCTAGGATGGACAGAAGCCCATCTTTCCTAACGGAGCACCTATGACCGCTGATCATCTGGCAAACGCCATTCCATTGTTCGTGGCCACGCTATTGTTTTCCGCGGGAACTCCCGCTCGTGCCCAGGGCCGGGGCGCACAGACTGCTACTCCAACCGCCACAACACCGGCGCCGCAAACGCCCGCCGAACCGGCTCCCGGCCGCGGGCGCGGAGGAATCGCCGGTCCGGAACCTGCCGTGGGCGGCGATGTCGACGAATCGCCGGTTGTGACGCACCATTCCATCACCGTGGACGGAAAGAGCCTGAACTATACCGCGACGGCCACACAGATGCCGCTCAAAAATGCATCCGGTGAAACCGAAGCGCACATCTTTTACATGGCGTACACGCTCGATGGCGCCGAAGCGGGCAAACGTCCGCTCACCTTCTGCTTTAACGGCGGTCCCGGGTCGGCGTCGATGTGGGTGCATATGGGCGGCATGGGGCCGCGCAGTCCCAAGCTGCTGCCCACAGGCAGTATGCCGCCGCCGCCCTATCAACTGAAAGATAATCCCGATACCTGGCTGGACAAGACAGACCTGGTTTTCATCGACCCTGTCGGCACCGGATACAGCCGCGCGAAGACAGTGGAAATTGCGCGGCGCATGAACAGCGTGCAGGGCGACATACAATCGGTGGGCGAATTCATGCGCCTGTACATTACCCGCAACAGCCGGGAAGTGTCGCCCTTGTTTATCGCTGGTGAGAGCTACGGCACGTTCCGCGCCGCGGGATTGGCGGGTTATCTGATCGATCGCGGCATCGCCTTCAACGGAATCGTGTTGATCGGCACGACGCTGAATCTGGAAACCATCTGGAGCCGAAGTGACGACTTAGTGTACGAGTTAGAACTCCCCACCTACTGCGCGGATGCTTACTACCACAAGAAAGTCGCGGCCGATCTACAGAAGAAAGACCTGAAATCGTTCCTAAAAGAAGCCGAGGCGTTCGCCATGGGCGAATACTCGGCCGCCTTGGCGAAAGGCGACGAACTGCCGGCCGCCGAACGCAAGGCGGCGATCGAGAAGCTGGTTCGCTATACCGGGCTCGACGCGCACTATCTGGAGGAGACCAACCTGCGCTGGGACGTGCAACACTTCACGCGCGAATTATTGCGCGACAGGAATCTCACCATCGGGCGGTACGACGGACGCCTTACCGGACCATCGAGCATGAACACCGGCGAAACTTCGGAATACGATCCTTCCGGTACTCTGATCACACCGCCCTTCACCGCCATGTTCACCACTTACATCCGTGACGAGCTGGGTTATAAAACCGACATGTACTACTATCCCTCGGGCGGCATTCAGCCCTGGGATTACCAGGTGCAGAACGGGTTCGGCGATACTACCGCCCTGCTGCGCAACGCCATGGTGAAGAATCCGTACCTGAAGGTGATGGTCGCCGCGGCCTATTTCGATCTGGCCACGCCGTATTTCACCGTGGAGTACACGTTCAACCACATGGGACTGAATCCGGAAATGCACAAGAACATCAGCTGGCAGTTTTATCAATCGGGGCACATGCTGTATATCGACAGCGACTCGCACGCCAAGCTGAAGCACGATTTCAGCGAGTTCCTCTCATCCGCGCTGCCGAAGGACGCACAATAAAAGAGTGCACAAAGCCGTTATCTTCGATCTCGGCCGGGTGCTGGTCAATTTCGATTTCAAGCGCGGCTACCAGGCGCTCGAAGGACTTTGCCCATACCGCGCGGCCGAGATTCCCAAGCGCCTTTCTACCGGTAACCTGGTAGAGCGTTTCGAGACGGGCCTGATCGAACCGCGCGATTTTGTGGCGCAGATGTCGGCCGCGCTCGATCTCAAGATCGATTACGAGGATTTCTGCCGCATCTGGAGCTCGATCTTTACCGAAACGCTGGTGCCCGAAGAACTGCTGGAAGGGCTCGCGAGGCGCTACCGTCTGCTGCTGCTCTCCAATACCAACGCCATCCATTTCGAGGGACTGCGCGAAACTCATACGATTTTTCGGCATTTTCACCACCTGGTGCTGTCATACGAGGTGAAGGCGATGAAGCCCCGGCCGGAAATCTTCCAGACCGCCATCGCGCTCGCCGGCTGCCGTGCGGAGGAGTGTTTCTATACCGACGACATCGCGGACTACGTGGCGGCGGCGCGGAAGCTGGGAATCGACGCGGTGCGGTTCGAATCGTTAGCGCAGTTGGAACGGGAATTGACGGCGCGGGGAATTCGGTGGCAAGAGTGAGCGGCGGCAACCGCGGTTGACGAGCCCGCGGCCGGCTCCGTTACTGAGCCGCAACCGCAAGGGGGCGGTGCCGTTTTATCTGTGTACATCCGCGTGTATCCGTGGCCTAAAAAATCACTGCTCCAGGAGTTCGCGATGCTTCGGATTCAGTCAAAGTTCGGGCTCAGAAATTGGCCACGGATGAACACGGATGCACACAGATTAAAATTAAAACAACCATCTAGCGGTCGCCGGTAATCGCGTTTTTCCGGGGCCTCGGGCAAGCGCCTCGGTTCTTTTTGCTGGAAACATAAAAATGCCGGGGCGCTCTTTTGGGAGCGCCCGGCTAGGTAACCCTGAGTCTGCTCGGAGGATTCAGAATCCAGGGTCGGAGGAGCTTTTCTAGGACAGGAGGCCGCCGTGACCCAGACAGGCCACTTCCCAGCCAGTCACATGATACCGCGCCAGTAGCGGGGGCATCACCAGGTCGACCACGTTCGGCTTTGCCGAGCGGAAGCACCCGGGCGCGGAGATGATGGGCACTTCATCCTTATATGCCATGAGCAGCAGGTTCCCCGGCTCGACCGGAGCCAGGAAACGCTCCACCTGCCCGCCCACTTTCAGCATGGCCTGCCCGATCACATCTTCGGGGCCGGCGGGCGCGGTGGTGGAAGCCACCAGAATCACACACGGTTTCGAGCGCAGCAGGTGTTGCATGCAGCGCGCTACGGAATTCTCATCCTCGGTGCACGACAGAACGAAATTGGCGCTCACCCCGAAGCGCTCCAGCCGCTGCCGCATGATGTTTTCGAATAACTGCCGTGCGCGCTCGCCGCTGATCGGATCGGTATAGAGAACTCCCACGCTCGGCATGCGCAGGGGACGCGCCTGCAAAATCGGCCCGCGCTCCTTCAGGATGCCGATCACGGCCTCCAATTGCTCTTTACCGACCGCGAAGGGGGCGCTCTTCACCGTCGCGATCCGTTGGCCGGCCACCGCGTAGCTGAAATTCAGCGACGTCGCGATCACCACACTGGCCGTGCAGTTGATCTGCTTCAACAGTTCGTCATCCACCAACACGCAGCAATTCTCGGTAGCCAGCAGATTGGCCCGCCCGCCGGCTGCGACGCGAATTTCGAAACTGCCACAACCCATTTCGCTGGCCACCTGGCAGACGGCATCATCTTCCCCGACTTCGCCTTCTTCCAGTTCCGTGACCCAAATGGACTCCATTCCCTCGGATTCCAAAACCCGAACGTCTTCGTCGCTGATGACGTGTCCCTTCGCCAGTAGTTTTTTGCCACCCGGACGGAACACTGTGCAACAGAGGACCCGTCCAGTTGAGGATTTCACTTCAACCGTTTGCGCTCTCATGCAAGCCTCACAAGAAGTAGGATCAAAACAGATTTCAGGTTTTCTAATCCTGAAAGATGATTTTATGCCGAAAGCTTCTGGGCTGGACGTGGAATTTGAACGGTATTTTGCGGGGACTACAGATACGCAACTTTGCGGGTATTGTCTTTGGGGTCCGGAACGACCGCACGGGCAGGCGACAACCATAGGAACAGTTCCGAAAGACCAGATCAGGTGTTGCAAAACCCAGCACTCTTCGGTTTTCCGGTGAATACCGGTGGGATCGACCGTCCGATACCCCCAAACGATCAGAGATCTTCGTGGTCGGAGACTACCGGCGGTTTCACATCCATGAAGAACAACATTTCCAAGACCGGCACTCTTTTCTGAGCGAGTTACCCTGTGTGAGTGGCCCTCAGATGGCGAAGATAGTCCGCACCCGAGCGGCGGACTTCTTCGCCGTCGTGAAACAACCACAGCCGCGTGGCGTAGTAGTCGACTCGCGCCTCGCGCCCGGCCGTCTGGTACCATTTTGGCGGCTTGAGGAAGACGTCGCCCAGCAGCACATGCAAGATCTCATGGAGGCAGGTATTTACCGACAGGAACGCGACTTGATTCCGGTGCGCATAGCGGAGGGCGATCATCGAAAGGTGATAGCCGTCGTGAATCGTGCTCACACCCGCCAAAGCCCGCCCACCATCCCAATACATGGGGATGGTATCCGTGACTACCAGGTTGATCTTCCCGCGCTCGAGGCCCACGAAGATCGGGTTGTCAGCCGGGGAATGGCGCACCTCGCCCGGCCCGTCGCTGATATCGAAGGAGATGCCGCCCTGAGCGTAGTCGCGCGCGGCTTCGTTCCAGAGATTCGGCCAGAAATGCTGCACCCGATCGAGGGGATTCTTGGCTCGCCCATCCAGAATTCGATGGAGCGGCACCACTAGCCGTTCCGGCGCCGTCGCGGGACGCGAAGCCGCCGCGGCAGCCATCGCGAGAAAACCACGCCGGGTCATCCCACCTGCTGCGGGGTTGGGATCTGGATGAGATAGTCGTCGGGCGCGGTCATCTGCCAGACGTTCGCGTCCCATCTCTCCGGCCGGAGAATGCGCAACACCGCCACTTCGTCGCATGCCTGAAACTTTGGACACCGGACGCAGTCTTTCCAGGCCTTCAGCGGGAGCGCACCCCGCTCCACCACGTGAAACCCAACCTTGCGGAAGAACTCCGTCACGTAGGTGAAGGCAAACGCCGCATCCAATTCATATTCCTGGGCTTCCTGAACCAGCGCGCCCACCAGCCGGCGGCCCACGCCGAGCGTTTTGGCCTGCTCCGAGACCGCCAGCGAGCGGATTTCCGCCAGCACCGGGCTGTAGAAATGCAGCGCGCCGCACCCCAGGAGCTTGTCGCCGGACAAAATGACCGTGAAATCGCGGATCGCCTCCGACATTTCGAATTCCGTGCGCGGAAGCATGACGCCTTTGGCAGCGTACCCGTTGATCAGGTCGAGAATCGGCGGGATGTCGTGCATCACGGCCTTGCGGACGGTGAGCCGCAGCCGCGCCCCCTCCTTCGATTCGACGAAATCCTCTGCCTGTAGACTGCTGATCATGCTGTTATTGTCTCCCCGAGTGTCATTTCCGTGCCGATCTCTTCCCCGGCCAGAACGCGCGCCACCACATCCGGCGCAGCGCCCGGCGCAATCCGCACCCGCGCCACCCCCCCCGCCAGCGCGTCCAGAGCGGCGTTCAATTTCGCCTGCATTCCCCCCGTCGCGACGCCACCCGCGATCAGATCGCGGCTTTCGGCCGCCGTCAGCACCCGCCGGATACGCCGGCCGGCATCCAGCACGCCATCCACGTCCGTCAGGAAGATCAGCCGCTCGACGCCGAATGCGGTGGCGCAGGCGACGGCCATCTGATCGGCATTCACATTGTAGACCCGACCCTGCCGGTCGCCCGCCACGCAGGCCACGACAGGAACGAACCCATTTTCCACTAACACCTGTAGGATCTTTGGGTTGGATCGTATCACGCGCCCCACCGCGCCCAGCGCCGGGTTCATCTCTTCCGCCTCCGCCAGCAGCGCGTCGATGCCCGAAAGCCCCACCGCCAGCGCGCCGGCGCGATTCAGGCTGGCGACCAGTTCGTGGTTCACGCTCCCGGCGAAGACTTTGAGCACGGCGTCGAGCGTTTCCGGCGTGGTGACGCGAAGTCCGTCCACGAATCGGCTCTCGATGCCGCGCTCGGCGAGATAGCGGGTCATCTGCTTGCCGCCGCCGTGCACGACGACCAATTCCGCCCCGTCCGCGCGCGCCCCGGCCAACTGTCCGGCCAGCGAATCGCGCGAATCGGCCGCGTCGAGTAGCGTCCCTCCCAGCTTTACCAGCACCCTCACAGCAATCCCTCGGTCTCCGGAAATCCCAGCAGCAGGTTCATGTTCTGGATTGCCTGCCCCGCCGCGCCTTTTACCAGATTATCGATCGCGCTCACGACCACTGCACGACCGTTGCGGGCATCGAGCGTGACACCGATATCGCAGAAGTTGGTGCGCGCCACGGCATGGAGGTCGGGGAACCTGCCGGGTTGGTAGATGCGCACGAAGGGCTCGCCCGAATAGCGCTTCTCGTAGATTCGCACCAGATCTTCCGCGTTCCTGACGCCGACGGCCCGGAAGTAGATGGTTTCGAGAATGCCGCGGTCGAGCGGCAGTAACTGCGCGGTGAAACTGAGTTCGCTTTCATCCAAGCCCGAAATCTGCAGCACTTCCGGCACGTGCCGGTGCCGTAGTACCGAGTAGGCGGAAAAGTTCTCGGTGACCTCGCAGAAGCTCGACGAAAGCCGCGGCTTGCGTCCCGCCCCGCTGACCCCGGATTTGGCGTCGCAGACAATCCCCGCGGCGCGGTCGACTACCCCCGCTTCGACCATCGGCCAGATGGCCAGATTGGCCGCCGTAGGATAACAGCCCGGATTGGCGACCAGGCGCGCGGAGGGAATCCGCGCGCGGCAGAATTCCGGCAGGCCGTAGACCGCTTCGGCGAGCAGATCGGGGCGGGTGTGCGCTTCCTTGTACCAGGCAGAGTAGTTTTCGGGAGTGCGTAGGCGGAACGCGCCGCTGAGATCGATCACGCGGGTGCCGGCGTCGAGCATCGAGCCAGCGAGTTCCATGGAAACTTCCGGCGGGGTGGCGAGGAAGACTAATGCCAGGCCGGCCTCGCGGATCGCTTCCGCGGTGCAAGGGATGGACGCCGGAGATTTATGGTTTCGAATCGGCGACTTTTCGCCCGAATCTTCTCGATGCTCCAGGAGAATGGGCTCGACGTGCGTGTGATGTTGCAGAATTCGAAGGAGTTCCGCCCCGCTATACCCACGATGTCCGACGATGCCAACGGCTCGCTTCAAGCGATTGAATATTCCTTATTGTGAATAAATATACCACAAACTGGGAGCGCTGGCATCCTGCGGTTGTGGTTGGTTAAGTATTCATTCCGGTGAAACGCGCTCAGCTTCGCGGTGGTCTGGCAGGCGTCCCCGGCGTCATTCTTGCTTCGGTGACCTGGGAAGTCACTGAAAAGTCCGGTGGTAGCTTTATCTCCCCAAAGACATTTTCATGTTGAGCGATGGCCTGTCCGAGAAAAATCGCCAACAACTTTGCCTGAAGATAGGACACTGTGATTTGCGCTCGATTTTCGACGACGATCTTTCCGGCCAAAACATCTACCACTTCACCGAAGACCATTCGAACGTCGAAGTGTGTCCACCCGATGTTAACGTTATTGGCATACGTCGTGAACAATGAGTCGTCTGGGTCAGGAACGACGAATTCAATCTTAGGCTGTGGCGGCTGTGACGGTTGTTCGTTTTTTTCTTCTGGCATGTTGGTATGACCTTGTATTCATGGCCTCACTTCGCGTTGGCAACTTGATAACGTTGCCACGCACTTGGGCGTGGCGCGGGCGCGACGATCCGAACCCGATGCCACCTACACGGATTACCCCGGCGCTTATCGTCGATGCAATCCCCATTTGCTTGTGCTCGACAAAGCCAAGGTCCTTATCAAATGACTGCACTTCCAACTGCCGCTCATCGCTGAGCATCGAATACCATCGACCAAGCTCGCTGAATGGCACGAATCGCCCAATATAGGCGCAATCGAAACCCGCCGCAACTCGCACCAAGGTGTTTACGGTTAGGTTTCCGTATTCCGGATCTTCGGCACGAGAGATGGCTCCCTGCGTGAGGTTCGATTCCTTTGCCAGTTGAGCCTGTGACCATCCTCGCTGCCTTCGAAGGACCCGGATTTGAGCGGGAAGGAGCCTCTTTATCACTGAAGCCGCGAATGCTTCGCGGTAAGGCTTGCTGCGTCCCAGCTTGTCCCTTAGATCAGACAATGCGCTCACGTAATGTCGCCTCTCCGCGCTGGACCTTGCCCCTGCGCTTTATCGCCAAATCAAAGGCATCTGGCGGATTGTAAACGTCGTTCTTCTTTTGACAGCCCACGTATATTGAGAAACACTTCGCACCAGGGCCGAAGAAACCAGCGGGGCGATATTGAACTTTGCCGGCCTTGAAGCGAATCTCGCATAATCCTTCCCGCCCCAGATGCTTGAACTCCGAAAGCTCCCGCCAGTCCTCGGTAAGTCCATGAATCTCCATATGGCCATCATAGCCTCCCGGGGCAGAATACGCAATGCAATTTTGCATGGCGACTATTTACAGATCCGATGCAAAATTGCATAATGAGGTCACATGTTCCCCCGGCCTGCCAGCGAGGCGCCGGAACGTCCAGCGGGAGGGAGCTGTGATTGTGAGAATCTTTTCAAACGAAAACGCCCTCCTATCCGGAGGGCGTAAACCCAAAGATGCTATCTTTGGGGCTGTTCAACCACTAGCGTAGTACGAAAATTCCGAACATGTCAATGCCAGGAGCGCCGGAAAAATACCGCGTCATCGCGTACATCGACGGCTACAATCTATACCACGGCCTGCGGGACGCGGACTGGAGGCGCTTCCTTTGGTTGGATCTCAGTTCATTGGCGCTGTCCCTGCTTCGGGGGAACCAGGGGCTGTCATTGACGAAATATTTCACGACGCGCATCAGCGGGCCGGAAACCAAGCGAAAACGGCAGTCCACCTACCTGGAAGCGCTGGAGGCTCACTGTGGTTCGGCCGTGCAGATGTTCTTCGGCCAGTACCAAAGCGAACCATGGACTTGCGAGCGTTGCAAGCACGTAACCCGGATCTCGCACGAAAAGAAGACCGACGTTAACATCGCTGTCGAGATGATGACGGACGCGTATGGCGATAGATTCGACACCGCCCTGCTGATCTCAGCCGATAGTGATTTGGTCCCTGTGATCCAAGCCATCCGGCGCATCCATGACAAGCAGATCCTGGTTGCGTTTCCACCCTCCCGGTTCTCCGCTGAGCTAAAGACCGTTGCCAGCGCCTGCGTCACGATCGGTCGCGCGAAGATATCAGGGAGCCAGTTGCCGGAACGCGTCTTGAAAGCGGGCGCCATTCGGCTGGAGCGTCCCGAGAAATGGAAACCGTCACCCCCGACCGATTTTGGGCAAAAGCTGACGTCGGCACTCCGTTCCGCAGAGAGCAACCCGGAGGACGAACCGGCTTAGCACCCTTTTAGTTCTCGGACATCGAGCGGTGGGCCAGATCGCCGAAGAGCGGCAGGGAGTACATCTCGTCGCGAGAGGCTTTCACCATCATGAAGATTGACATTATCAGCAATACCAGGTTCACGAGGTCGTGAAGATGATGGAGGTGCGACATCGGCATCAGCGCCCACTTGAGCACCTGGTCGTTCATCAGGTAGGCGACGAACAGGTACAAGCCCTGGAAAGCGTGGAAGCGGACCGACGGGACGTGGCGGAAGCGCTGCGCGGCAAGCACGATAATGGCGGCGATCCAGCCCATGCCGGGCACATAGCAGAGGATGGACGCAGTGCGCGGAGAGATGCTGGAGAGCGGATCGTGGGGATTCGGCGGGCCGAATGGCGGACGAGGAGGTGGTGGAGGTGGAGGGGGTACCCCCGGTCCGGGAGGCGGCTCGACGGGCTGACGGGCCCCACATTGGCGGCAAAAGGGCTGGGCCGGTCCTACCTGGCTTCCGCATTGGCTGCAAAAAGGCATCTATCTGTCCTTACGTTACATAAGGGCGGTCTGTTCCGGCAAGCACACTGCCTTCGCCGCCCATGCTACCATTCTGGCCATGAGGATGCTACGCCTCGCCGCCCTGGTTGCGGTGGTTGCGGCGGCCCTGCCAGCCGGCAGCAAGCTGGAGATCTACTGCATCGATGTTGAGGGGGGTAAAGCCACCCTGTGGCTGTCGCCGTCGGGAGAATCGATGCTGGTGGACGCCGGGTGGCCGGGGAATAACCATCGCGACGCCGAACGCATCGCCGCCGCGGCCAAAGCCGCCGGCGTGAAGAAGATCGACTATCTGGTGATTACGCATTACCACAGCGACCATGCCGGCGGCGTGCCGCAACTGGCCGAGAAAATGAAGATCCGCACGTTCGTCGATCACGGGCCGAACAGCGAAACCGGCCAGCCCGCCGAAGTGCTGTTCGGCGAGTACGCGCGATTCCGCGATAAGGGCGAACACCTGGTGGTGAAAGCCGGCGACAAGCTGCCCATCAAGGGACTGGACGTGGAAATCGTCTCGTCCGACGGTGGATTGATCGCGTCGCCGCTTGCGGGAGCGGGACAGCCGAATCCCGATTGCACTGGCCTTCAGGCGCCCGCGCCCGATGAGACCGAAAACGCGCGCTCCATCGGGATGGTGGTGACCTACGGCAGTTTCCGCGCCGTCGATCTGGGCGACCTTACAAAGGACAAAGAGTACGGGCTGGTATGCCCGGACAACAAGCTGGGGACTGTAGATCTGTTCATGGTGTCGCACCACGGCATCGATCAATCGAATTCAGCCGCCCTGGTGCATGCCATCCATGCGCGGGTGGCAATCATGAATAACGGCTCGCACAAGGGCGGCGCGCCGGATGTTTGGCAACTCATCCACGACAGCCCCGGCATGGAGGACATCTGGCAACTGCACTACTCGGTGCCCGCCGGCAAGGATCACAACTCGGCCGACCCGTTCCTCTCCAACATCGACGAGATCTGCCAGGGACAGTGGCTCAAGGTGACGGTGGAAAAGGACGGGGCGATCGAGGTTTACAATCAGCGCAATAAGTACGCCAAGAAGTACAGCGGGCGGTAGGGCGGGAAAGCGCGCGAAAAACACAGGAAAAATCACCACAGAGGCACAGAGACACGAAGAGAAGACGAGAATGGCCGCTGGCGTACTGGCGGGTGCCTCGTCTTCCTTCAGGTGGACGAGAGCACGGAGATGGCGGAGCACACGGAGATGGGCGAAAAGGCGCGCGAAAGGCACCGCTCCCTTGCGGTCGCGGCTCAGTAACACCTGCGGCTCAGTAACAACTGCGGCTCAGTAGCAGGCTTGCTAACATGGAATCTCAGCCCCAAATTTCAAGAGCCTTATGCCGGAAAAGCCCTACGACCATAATCGCATCGAGCTGAAATGGCACACCCGCTGGGAGAACGCCGATTTCTATAAAGCCGAGGAGAATTCCTCCAAGCCGAAGTTCTACGTGCTGGAGATGCTTCCCTACCCGAGCGGCACGCTGCACATCGGCCACATCCGCAACTACTCGATCGGCGACGCGCTGGCGCGCTACAAGTGGATGCGCGGGTTCAATGTGCTTCATCCCATGGGGTGGGATGCCTTCGGGCTGCCGGCGGAGAATGCCGCCATCGCCAACAAGGTGCCGCCGCGCGAATGGACGCTGCGCAACATCGCGGCGATGAAGAAGACCCATCGGCGTTTCGGATTCAGCTACGACTGGGACCGCGAAGTCTCCACCTGCGAACCGGAATTCTATCGCTGGAACCAGTGGTTCTTCCTCGAAATGTTGAAGCGCGGGCTGGCTTACCGCAAGCACGCGCTGGTGAACTGGTGCCCGAAATGCGCCACCGTGCTGGCCAACGAACAGGTGGTGGAAGGCTGCTGCTGGCGGCATGAAGATACGCCGGTGGAGCAGCGCGCGCTGGAGCAGTGGTTCCTCAAAATTACCGCCTACGCGGATGAATTGCTGAGCGCCATGGCGCAGCTCGAAGAAGGCTGGCCGGAGCGCGTGCTCACCATGCAGCGCAACTGGATCGGCCGTTCGGAAGGCGCGGAGATCGATTTCAAACTGGCTGACGCGGGGGAGCCGATCCGCGTCTTTACCACGCGCGTCGACACTATTTACGGCGCGACGTGCGTGATCATGGCGCCGGAACATCCGCTGAACGATCAACTGCTCGATCCAGAAGGCAAGGCACGCGCCAAAGCGATGGTGGACGCGCGGGCCAATCGCGATCCCGGCGATATCGAAAAAGAAGGGTTTTTCAGCGGGCATTACGCGGTGAATCCGTTCAGCAGCGAGCGGGTCCCCATCTGGATCGCCAACTTCGTGCTCATGGGCTATGGCACGGGCGCGATCATGGCGGTGCCGGCGCACGACGAGCGCGATTTCGAATTCTGCCGCAAGTACGACATTGCGGTCCGGCCGGTGATCCGGCCAGTGGATGGCGCGCTGGCAGTCGAGCCCGGCATGAAAGAGGCGTTCACCGAATACGGCATCGTGGAGAATACCGGGCCGTGGTCGGGGTTGACGAGCGAAGAAGCGCGGCGGCAGATGGCGGCGTCTGCCAAAGAGCACGGATTCGGCGAGGCGGCCG
>Ga0181538_10000256_pt1 | contig 62189 bp, 48 predicted proteins | sample PEATcosm2014_Bin_40_FD_119773 | JGI IMG/M metagenome (GOLD analysis project Ga0181538, IMG submission 119773) | Peatland microbial communities from MTU Mesocosm Facility, Houghton, MI, USA - PEATcosm2014_Bin23_30_metaG | ecosystem: Environmental > Terrestrial > Soil > Wetlands > Peat | place...
GTGAAGCTCACCGCCAGCCCCGAGGTGGCCGTGGCGCTGACGGTGACCGGCGACTGCGCCAGGGTCTTGTTGGCCAGCGCCCCGAAGCTGATCGTCTGGGAGGCCTTGGAGACCGTGAAGCTGTGGGCAACTGTTGGTGCGGCGCTGTAGGTGGCGTTGCCCGCCTGGTTGGCCCGGACGCTGCAGGACATTCCGGCTTCGGCCACTGCGGCCGAGAGCGAAGATGACCAGGATCAGGATCAGAGTCGCCACGACCTCGGACAGGAAATGGGCGCCAGAGGCACGGTCGTGGTTCGAGCTGCTGACAGCCGCCTTCGAGAACATCAGGTTGGCGACGACAGCACCGCCGATGCAAGCGGCAACCTGAGCGGGCAAGTAAGCGGCGGCCAGGCCCCAGGACAGTCACCGAAGGCTGAACAGGGCCAGTTTCCGGTCTCGAAGTGAACTCAGAAGTGGCCATCTACCTGCTCATTTGACTGACCGTTGGCTAGCGTCAGTGGCCCCTGTTTTCCGGTCCTTAGTGCACGGTAGTGCACGCCCAGCTCATGGCAGCAGTGGCGCGGTCGTGGTCCGGAACCTGCTTGTCAGGGCCGGTCGAGGACCGCGTGCGTGCCTATCCGACGCCACACGACGTGAGGCTCGCCTTCGGCAACAGCTTCCCCGTACTCGAAGGTCGCTTGTCCGTCGTCGGCCCATGTCATCTCGAAGATGCCAGTCGCGCCTTTCACACCCTTGACGCGAAGGCCCTTCCGAAACCCGCCGCCGCGGCGCAGGTCCTCCACGAACTGAGCCACCGCGACAAGGAAGGCGGCTTGCTGGCTCGCCGACAACGCGTCGAAGTCCGCGCCGAAGCGGGCCAGCCATGCGTACGTAGGCACGCGCGCCTACCGAGAGGATTGCTCGGGCCGGCCCTTGGCTCGGGAACGCAGAGCACCGATGAGTTCGTCGCCCGAGCCGAAGGTCTCGATCCTGCCCGCGGCGCGGTCCGCGTCCGCCTCCCGCTCTCCCACCTGCCACTCCGCCGTCCAGAACCATGCCTGCGTGGCGTCGATCAGCTTCTGGGGACGCAGCAGGATGCCCTCGGCCGTGATCTCGGCCTCGAGGAGGTCACCCTCCTCGAGATGCGCAGTCCTTCGGATGTCATCAGGGAGCGTCAACTGCCCCTTCGCTCGCAGCGTCGTTCGCGCCATGAGATGATCATACACTCTGAGACTCCAACTATCGGATCATCAGAGCGATCCGACCCGTTCCCCGATCCCACACGACGTCGCCTCGGATCGACCTTCATCCCACCGGCCCACTCGCGCTACTCGTCCCGCTCGGCACCAACGGCACAGTGGAATGGCTGAACCCGGCTGGGATCGATAGTTGCAGCAGGGCGAGGTTCGTGCTCGTCCTGGGCAAAGAGCACCGCCACAGCCACTCCCGATGACGTACTCGAGCTGGCAGTCGGGCAATCACAGAACAAGCACAGGACACAGCAGGAACACAAGAAGGGGCCGTCGGCGGTCAAGAAGGCTAACGACGGACAGGCAAATAGTGTCGTTGACCTGCACTAATCTGCTCTGACCCGCCGACCCATCGAAGCACTGCTGCGGGTTCGACTCCCGCCACCTCCACGGAATCTTTGACGTAAGTGCTGGTGGGAGCCCTCCTCTGGAGGGCTCCTGTCGCGTCAGGACGCGCCGGGGCAGACAGGCATCGGCACATGAGGGTGAACGGTTCTCCGCAACAGCCGACCACCGTGAGCAGTTGTCGGCTGGATCAAGCCCATCGCGGCGCGGCCGGTCGGCGTCAGTCGGCCAGCCTGCACCGCCCACGGGTGAGGCTCCACTGCCGGCTTGGACCGAGGTTTCCTCCAGTCAGTGCAAGCCAGAGGACGCGAGCAGCAAGAGGTCGAGCGTCGCGACGCTGCTGGTGGCAAGCATCAAGGCGAGCACGATCGTGGCCTGGGGCCCCCCAAGTCGTGCCTGGACCTTGCTCTCGAGGACTCTCGATGTGTGACCGGCTTCGCTCACAGCGCTCTCCCAACGAGCTCGCCGGCTTGAGAGGGTGCTGCGCGCGTCAGGGCGCCCGCACCTTGGACGAGCGTCATTGCCTCGTCAGCAACTCGGTTCATCAGTACCACCGGATCAACGGCGCGTCTGAGTGCACCCTCGAGGCCTGTCCGCTCAACCACACAAGATCGCCCTTCTCGCAAGCACCAAGAGGTCCCAAGCTCGGTTCCTGCTTCCCGCTGCACGACCTACGTGAGACTTCTCTTGACCTTGCTTATCGGCTGAAGTGCGCCTCGACTTAAGGTGTCAACCCGGTGATCTCCCGGACTCGAGACTCTTCGCGTCACCCTCGACGCCGGCGGGAGACAACTCGGCCCCGGGGTCTTGGCCCGGGGCCGGGGGGGAGCTTCACGGTCACGCCGGAAGGACGTGCTCTCCGGTTTCAGTCAACAACTCCGGCTGCCGGTTCGACTAGGGCCGAAAGACCCCTCCAATCGGTTCGGCCAACGTCGTGAACTGCCCGTCGGACCGCTCCGGACCGACGCGCAGAGGCCGGGCGCGGCGGCCGCTCGATCATGAAACGAAAGCGCCCCTAGCCAGGCCGGAGCCGCTCGAGAAGCTCGGCGAGCTCGTCGCGGCTGTCGATCACCACGTCCGCCACTGGGCGGCGCGCCCGGATCAGCTCCGCCGTCTTGCCCGTGGCCGAGAGCAGTGCCGGGTCACAGCCGTTCGGATCGGCGAGTGCGACGTTGCCGGTGCATGCAGTCACTGCTCGGCCCGGTTCTCTCGGGCGCACGACCACGAGGATCCGCCCTTGAATCGCAGCAAAACGCGCCGTGTGCATCGCGCCCGAGGAGATCTCGCACTGGCAGATCACCACGGCCAGGGACAGTCCCGACTGAATGCGGTCGCGGGCCACAAGGCGTCGACGCCCGACTGGCGTTCCCGGCGGTACCTCGGCGAGGAGACCCCCGCCGGAGGCGACGATCTCCTCCGCGAGGACGGTATTCGACACTGGCGTCGGGACGTCCACACCCGACCCGAGTACCGCCCAGGTGCGCCCGCCGGCGGCGAGGGCGCTCTCATGAGCGACGGTGTCGATACCGGCCGCGAGCCCGGAGATGACCGCGAGGCCGGCAGCCACTGCACTGCAGGCGGCCGCGTGGGCCACGCTCCGCCCAAAGCGCGTCGGGTGGCGCGTGCCCACGATCGCCACGGCGCCGACAGGTGGCAAGGCCCCGCGCACCCACAGCACCTTCGGCGGGAAGGGGATCGAACGCAGGTTGGCCGGGTAGCCGGGCTCGCCGATCCCTATGCCGTCAGCTGGGAACAACCTGCCGGCGGATCGACGTGATCGTTGTCGGGCCGCCCTCCACACGCGGATCGGGACCCGGCCCAGACTCCTCGCCGGTCGCCGGCGCTGACTCCTCTCCGGCTGCCACCACTGACTCCGGCGTCTCCGCCTCGGGCTCGCGCAGCAGCCGAGGCGAAAGTCCCGGACCTGAACTGGCGAGGGAGCCGGAGGTGGGCCTCGCAAGGGCCGGACGGGCGTGACCCGCGGCCCCGATCCGCTGGGCCGGAGCACTCTCAGCTGCAGGCGGTCGAGTGGGAGCCGCCGCCTGTCTTCGCCGCAGCTCCATCAACGACCTTGCGCGCTTCCATTCCTTGCCTTTCAGCAGCTGCGCCAGTCCGGGCAGCTCGCCAATGAGATTCTCGGCTTGGCTGCGGTACCACGTGGCGACACCACCCATGGCGAAGACGGTGGCACGAGAGAGCGAGGAGCCTTCCTCGCTCAGGGCAACGACCCTAAGGCGCGAGGAGGCAACCTCGGCATCCTGCATGGAGCCCAGCGCGTCCTGGAGGCGGGTCATCTGGTGCACGAAACCCCTCAACTCACCGTCGTACAGGCCCGAGGCGAACTCGAGCGAGTAACGGAGCCGCTTGCAGCGAATGCGCAGCCGGTGGTAGTCGGTCGCCGCTCCGGTGCGCTTGGCCCGGCGGGCAGCCTTTCTCGCAGCGCGGTGCTGCTCGCCGATCAAGGCCGGCATCGCCGTCACTGCGGGCGTGCGGCCAGCACCGGAGCGGCTGGAAGGACCCTGTTCGAGCATCGCTACCAGGCCGGAGACGAGCCGCTCGTAGCGCCGCGAGTCCAGGGCTTCGAGCAGCGCCCGCCTCGATTGCATGCGATGGCCGGCGAGGAGATCGGCGAGCTCGTCGAGTGCTTCACGGTGGTCTCCCGGCATTTCCTCGGTCCAGTCATCGAAACGGCCGAGCTGGATGTCGAGGTCCCGCACTTCGCCAAGCAGGGCAGCCAGCCAACCCAGCTCAGCTCGCAAGCGCCCCGCCCTCACGGGCAACACGTCGGCGAACATGTCCAGACCCGCGCGCATCCTCCTCGTCGCCACCCGCATCTGATGGAGGGCCTCGATGTTCTCTCCGAGTCGCGTGCCCGGCACGTGTGCGAGCATCGCCGAGGCATCCTTGCGAAGCACCCGGTAGGCCAGCTCGCCGAGCGTCGAGGCAGGAGACACCCCGGTGGGCCCGAGGTCCGGAGGACCAGGGATGCTCAGCCCGGCTGCCATGAGGCCCGCCTCGAACTTGGAAAGGGTCGCCGGCTGGAGGCCGCACTCGCGTCGCAGTCGCTCCACGAAGGGCTGCATCGCCTCCACCCAGGCAGGCTGCACCTCCACCTCGACACGGGTCAGGCGGAGCCGTCGGCGCTCGTGTCCGACCGCGATCACGGTGTCGTCCAACGCGAGCTCGCCAACTGTCTCGCCGTGGATCGCGAGACCGAAGGGACGCCGCCGCGTCCGAACCTCCAGCACCTGCTTGAGCGGGCGACTTCCCGCGAGCGCCTCCACGCGCCGTCCGACGTCACCGGCGCGGTCCAGCCCCGCCATGCCCGACTCCGGCAAAGCTTGAGTCACCTCGAGCCGGCGGCGCAGCCCTTTGGTCGCAGTCGACAGGTCCTTCAGCGTCGTCTCGAAGCGCCCGGCGCGCCTTCGCACGCGAAGGACGTAGCCGCCCCGGCCTATGCTCCAGTCGTCGGTGTCGACATACACGTCGACGAGACGCCTGGGGGCTCCTGGCACGATCCCGAGTCCCGGAATCGGCTCTGCGACCGTGACCGGACCCGTCCTCAATGCCAACCAGCGCTCGACCGGCCGCAGGTCGAGGGCGTCGAGCTGCCACTCGACCTCTATGTCCCCTCGAGCCTCCCCCGGTGCGGACATGGAACACAAGCTAGTCGCGCCAGACGGGAACACTTCTTAGCGCCACCGATTACGGTCGGTGCATGACCGATCCTGCAACGGTTCCGCCCGACGACCGCGACATCGTGCGCGCCGCGGGGGGAATCGTTGTTCGCGCCGGCGACTCGGGCGGCTGGGAGGTCGCTGTCGTCCACCGGCCCGAACATCTCGACTGGACTCTCCCCAAGGGCAAGCTCGAGATCGGCGAGAGTCCGAGCCAGTGCGCGTTGCGCGAGGTACGCGAGGAGACCGGCTACGGCTGCCACCTCGGCCGGTTCGTCGGCGAAGTCGAGTACCTCGACCGCCGCGGCCGGCTGAAGGTCGTCTCGTACTGGCTGATGCAGCCCGTCGAGGGCGCCTTCGAGCCCACGCCAGAGGTGGACGAGCTTCGCTGGCCTCCGCTCGCCGATGCCGCCCGGCTGCTCAGCTATTCACATGATCGCGACCTGCTCGAATCGGTCCTGGCCCCACTGACGACGGCGACCGAGTAACGCCGGCTCGTGCGCGTCTGGATGGCCTGGCGGCGTGCTCACGGCTGGTGGCTCGGAAGGCTCGCGCGCCCGTCCGGTCGCGGTCCACGTCCGAGAACCCAGCCGTGAGAAGATCCGATGATGGTTGACTCCTGCCAGGCACCGCAGGGCTTCCTGGCGGCTATCGACGATGCGGTGGGACCTGAGCACTGCCTCAGCGATCCGGATCTCAAGGCCTCCTACGAGCTGGATTGGACGAGGCGCTTCGGTGGCTCGGCTCTTGTGGTCGTGCGGCCCGCGAACACCTCCGAGGTCGCCAGTGTGCTCGCCGCCTGCTCCCGCTTCCAGGTTGGTGTCGTTCCACAGGGCGGCAACACCGGTCTCGTGGGCGGCTCGGTGCCCAGAGATGGCGAGGCAGTGCTGAGCCTCAGCCGCCTCAACCGCGTCCTCGGCTGCGATCCTGAGGAAGGGCTCCTTGTGGCAGAGGCCGGCACGACCCTCGCCACCGCACAAGCGGCGGCGGCGGGCGTGCACGCCGGGCTCGGTATCGACATCGCGGCGCGCGACTCCGCGACCCTTGGCGGCATGGTCGCCACCAACGCCGGCGGCATCCACGTCATCCGCTACGGCCCGATGCGCGCGCGGCTCGGTGGAATCGAGGTCGTGCTCGCGGACGGCACCGTCGCAAGCCGCCTGTCAGGGCTCGTGAAGGACAACGTCGGCTACGACCTGGCCCAGATCATGACCGGCAGCGAAGGAACGCTCGGCGTGGTGACAAAGGTCGTGCTCCACCTCGTGCCGCTGCCCCGGTTCCGCGTCACTGCCCTCATCGGCCTGCGCGGCATCGCACACTCGGCGGCGGACCCGGCTACCGGCGTCCGCGCCGTGTCGCAGGTGGCGGTCGCGTTGGCAGCTCGGCTGCGCCGACGCGTGGACGGCATCGACGCGCTGGAGCTCGTGTACGCGAACGGGATGGCACTGGTTCGCGAGGTGATGGGCCTTCCCGCCCCACCTGATCCTGGTGCCGACGCGTGGCTTCTCGTGGAGGCATCGGGCGGGCAGGACCCGAGCGGCATGCTCGCCGAAGCGATCGAAGACGCCGCAGGTGTCACAGAGATCGCCGTGGCCGACGATGCTGGCGGGCGCGCCCACCTTTGGGCGTACCGAGAGCGGCACACCGAGGCGATCGCGACGCTCGGGGTGGCCCACAAACTCGACCTGACGCTGCCGATGAACGCGCTTGCCGAGTTCGCGGGCGCGGTCCGGTCCGAAGTCTCGGCTGCACTGGGCGGGGCAACCGACACGCAGGTCATCTTGTTCGGACACGTCGGTGACGGGAACATCCACGTCAACCTGATCGGCCCGGAACCTGGGGACTACCGCGCCGACAACGCCGTGTTCCGCATGGTGATCGAGCGCGGCGGCTCCATCAGTGCCGAGCACGGAGTCGGCATCGCCAAGCTCGACTTTGTCACGGCGGCACGCTCGGTTGGCGACCTCACGGTGATGCGCAGGATGAAGGGCGCGCTCGACCCGGGCGGGATCCTCAACCCAGGCGTGCTCCTGCCGCCGATCGGCTAGCAGGATTCGGCGCGCGCTGCGGAGGCGGTACCGTCCTTGATGTGTCAAAGCGCGCATGGCTGCTCTTCGGCGCGCTCAGTGTCATATGGGGCGTGCCATATCTGCTGATACGCATATCGGTACGGGAAGTGGCGCCCTCGACGCTCATCTTCCTTCGCACGGCGCCGGTCGCGTTGGTCCTGCTACCGGTAGTCGCACACCGCGGGCAGCTGCCCGGGCTTGTGCGCCGGTGGCGGCCGTTGCTCGCGTACACCGCGGCAGAGATCCTGGTGTCCTGGCTCGTGCTCTTCAAGGCCGAGGAGCGGCTCTCCAGCTCGCTTGCAGGCCTGCTCATCGCTGCGGTGCCGCTGGTGGGGGCGCTGGTCTCAAGATTGAGCGGCGACGAGGACCGCTTTGGTCGCAAGCAGATCGGAGGGCTTCTCCTCGGGCTAGCCGGCGTGGCGATGCTCGTCGGCATCGACGTCCGCGGGGCCACCGCCTGGCCGATCGCGGCGATGTTGGTGCCTGTCGTCGGCTACGCCGTAGGGCCGCGGATCTTCAACCGGCACCTGTCAGACCTGCCGAACCTCGGGGTGGTGGCCGGCTCACTGGCCATCGCGGCCATCGTCTACGCGCCCTTTGCGCTTTCCAACCTCCCGGCACATCTGTCCACCGAGGTGACCTGGTCGGTGGTCGGCCTTGCAGTCGTCCCGACCTTGACCGGATTCATCGTGTTCTTCGCTCTGATAGGCGAGATCGGACCCGTCCGCACGACCATCGTCACCTACGTCAACCCTGCGGTTGCCCTGATCCTCGGCATCGCCCTGCTCGGTGAGCCCTTCACTCTCGGCCTCGGCGTCGGCTTCCCGCTGGTCATCGCAGGCTCGGTGCTCGCGACCCGCCGACGCCCGGGCGCCGCCGTCGGTTCGCCTCCCGCGGTCGCAAGTTAGCGGCGTGACCGTACGATGTAACGCGGACGGGGCAACAGTGGACGGTATTCCGTGCCGCTGAGGCGGATGACAAATTGGGGGGTGCGTTATGGGCGCGGAGTCTGAGCGAGAGCTGTCTGGTGGTTCCGGCCCCCTGGCGAAGCTACCGGTCCACGTCGGCCGTCGCACCGTGCTCGGGATCCTTGGACTCGCAGGAATCGGTATCGTCGCGGGCGCGAAAATCGACAGCGCGCTCGGGAGTCTCAGCAGCGCCGTCAGCAGCAAGATCGGTGTGCCCCTGCCTGGCGCTGACGAGTTTCGCTATTACACGGTCACCGGTTCCTATCCGGTCATTCCCGCCGATACCTACGAGCTGACAGTCGACGGCATGGTCCGCGAGCCGCTGCGGCTTCGCCTCAGCGACCTCCGGTCCATGAAACGGACCCATCTGGTCCATCGCTTCCAGTGCGTCACCGGCTGGTACGTGCCGAACGTGCCCTGGGAAGGAGTGCGCCTCTCCGAACTGCTCGAACGCGCCGGAGTCGCACCCAAGGCGACGGCGCTGAGATTCTTCTCGGCCGACGGGGTCTACACCGAGAGCCTCACGCTTTCCCAGGCACGTCTTGCCGACATCCTCGTCGCGGACAAGATGCTCGACGCCGACCTCACTGCCGACCACGGGGGCCCCGTGCGGCTCTACGTGGCACCCATGTACGGCTACAAGTCGATCAAGTGGCTCGACCGCATCGAAGTGACGAACGAGGTCGTACCGGGCTACTGGGAGAACGGCGGCTACCCGGTCGACGCCTGGATCGGCGGCACAGAGCAGTGATCAACACGTCGGGCCGAAGCGCCACGGCGCGCTCCCCCACCCTGAAGGCGAACTCGCCCGGCGGGGAACTGGCACGCTTCGATCTTGTCGAGCGGCTGGTGCATTGGAGCACAGCGATCATCATGCTGACCCTGATCGTCACCGGCGCGATCCTCTACCTCCCCGCTCTGGCCCTTCGCATAGGGCATCGGGGGCTCATCGAGGATATTCACGTCATCACCGGTCTGTGCCTCCTCGGTCCCTTGGTGCTCGGACTCGTCGGCCCCTGGCGCAAACGACTGATAGCGGATCTGCGCCGGTTCGACCGCTGGGGGGCCTCCGACTTCGACTGGTTCCGAGGCCGTGCCCGTCGCTCCGGTCTTGCTCGGGACAAGTTCAACGGCGGCCAGAAGATCGAGGCTGCCTTCCTCGGGGCGGCCATGGCCGCTGCGCTCGTGACAGGCGTCATCATGCGCTTTGCACCTTCGTCGTGGATCACCTGGGCGACCGGGGCCACGCTCGTGCACGACACTCTCTTCTTCGCGATCACAGTTGCCGTGCTCGCGCACGTCGCGTTCGCTCTGTCAAGGCCGGACCAGCTCGTCTCGATGTTCAACGGGCGCATCTCGCGCTCGTGGGCGAGGGTGCACGCCGGGGCTTGGCTGTCCGAGGTCGAGACGCTCGAAGCTGACGCTTCAGAAGCTGAGGCGTTCAAGACCGGTATGGATGGATCACCAAGTTCGTCGCCATAAGATGCACGGGTGCCGCCGCGCCGAGGGAGCTCGCGAGTCCTGGCTGTCGCGCGCGGTGACGAGCCGGCAGACCTTCTCCTCACAGGCGGCAGCGTCTTCGTGCCGGCCACGCGAGAGTGGGTGGCAACCGACCTCGCGATTGCGGACCGCACCATCGCGGGCTGGGGCCCCCGCGAGGCGCACGAAACCGTCGAGGTGAGCGGAGCGGCACTCACAGCCGCCTTCGTGGATGCCCACATGCATCTCGAGTCCACCAAGCTCTGGGTCGACGAGTTCGTACGCACCGTGCTCCCGCACGGAACCACCGCGGTAGCAGCGGACCCACACGAGATCGCCAATGTCTTCGGCGTTCCGGGCATCGTCGCCCTGGCCGAGGCTTCTGGCAAGCTCCCCTTCACCTTCGGAATCTCCGCCCCGAGCTGCGTGCCGGCGTCTCATTTCGAGAGCCCGGCGGCCGAGTTCTCCAGCGCCGAGCTGACGGAACTTCTCGACGAGCACGGGGCAATCGGAATCGCCGAGTTCATGGACTTCCCCGGTGTCGTGAGCGGCGACCCGGAGGTCCTTGCCAAGATCGCGACCGCCGGCCACAAGCGAGTCGATGGCCACGCGCCAGGCGTCCGTGGACGGCAACTCGATGCCTACCTCGCCGCGGGTATCGAGTCCGACCACGAGTGCACGCAGCTCGAAGAGGCCGAAGAGAAGCGCCGCAAAGGCATGTGGATCTTCATACGGGAGGGCTCCGCGTCCCGCAACCTCGCAGCTCTGATCGAGACCGTGCTCCGTCACGGGACCGACCGGGTTGCACTCTGCACCGACGACCGGGAGCCGGACACGCTGCTGCACTCCGGTCACGTCAATGACTGCGTGCGTCTGGCCGTCGCCGCCGGCGTGAGCACCGAAGACGCTCTAGTGATGGCTACGAGCAATCCGGCCGACTACCACCATTTCGACCACTTGGGCTGGCTCGCGCCTGGCTATCAGGCTGACGTGCTGTGCTTCGATGACTTGTCGAGCTTCGAGCCGGCGCGGGTTTGGCAGGCCGGCAGGCTGGTGGCGACGAACGGTGTCATCGTGCCGGGTGCTGTTCCGAACGTGGGCGCCCCGGACTGGATGCGCGCGTCGGTCCATCTCGAGAGCCCTCCTGGACCAGATGCGTTCGACCGCTCGCCACCGGCTGGCGGCCGTGCCCGGGTGATCGGCATCGAGTCGCGCTCGCTTACGACACGGGACCTCGTGCTCGATGTGACCGATGCATCGGTGCAAGTGGCGCGCATCGCAGTGGTCGAGCGTCACCGCCGCACCGGCCGGATCGGCCTCGGGTACGTGCAAGGCTTCGGTCTCACCCACGGTGCCATCGCATCGACGGTCGCGCATGACGCCCACAACTGCATGGTCGTGGGTGCCCTCGACGAGTCGGGTCCAGCGGAAATGGCGGTCGCCGTTGCCCGGCTCGCGGAGATCGGTGGCGGGCAGGTCGCTGTACGCGATGGACGAGTACTGGCCGAGGTGCCACTCCCAATCGGCGGGCTGATGAGCGACCGGAGCATCGAGGAAGTCGCCGCTGAGGTCCGGCTCCTGACTGACGCCGCAGTCAACGGCCTAGGGGTGACGATCGATTCGCCGTTCATGCAGCTGAGCTTCCTCGGCCTGTCGGTGCTTCCGGAGCTTCGCATCACCGACAAGGGCCTCGTCGATGTGATGAAGTTCGCGCTCACTGACGTCGCTGCGATCTGACCGGAGCAGCCCGCGACCTGCGACGAACTCGAGGCGGGAGCGGACGAGGGCAGCCGTATAGTTGACCGGATGACCGTAGTTGTCCCGGCCTGCCTGGAAGAGGCCTTTGAGGCCTTCGACAAGTGTCCCGATGCCCAGCTCCTGGCCGGCGGGACCGACTTCATGGTCGAGGTCAATTTCGCCCTCCGGCGCCCTCCGGCGGTTGTGTGCCTGCGAAAGGTCGAGGAGCTCAAGGGATGGAGGCTCGAGGGCGGCGAGGTCGTGCTCGGCGCAGGCATCACCTACGCCGAGCTCATGGGGCCACAGCTCGGCGATCTCGTGCCGTGTCTCGCCCAGGCGTCGCGCACCGTCGGCTCCCCGCAGATCCGCAATGCGGGCACGCTGGGAGGCAACCTCGGCACTGCCTCGCCTGCCGGCGACTCGCTCCCAGTGCTCGCTGCGCTCGATGCCAAGATCATCGTGGCATCCAAGAACGGGCGCCGAAGCCTGGGGTTCGACGAGCTCATCGTCGGCCCCAAGCGCACCACGCTGGGGCCGGGCGAAGTCATCGTCGAGATCCGCGTCCCGGCCGCGCTCGGCTCGCAGGAATTCCTGAAAGTCGGCACGCGTAACGCAATGGTGATCGCCGTCGCGAGCGTGGCGCTCGTCGTCGACTGGGCCGGGCGGTCGGTCCGGTGCGCTCTGGGCTCGGTTGGGCCAGTGGTGATCCGTGCACGCGACGCCGAGAAGTTCATCTCCTCCAGGATCGACTGGACAGGACGCGAGCTCACCGGTGACGACGACCTCGCAGAGTTCACTGCTCTGGTGCGCTCGGCAGCGCGGCCCATCGACGATCACCGCTCCACAGCGGACTACCGTCGCCACGCCGTGGGCGTGTGCGCGCAACGGGCGCTCGGGCGCATACTCGCAAACCACGGCGGAGGAGCATGGGAGCAGACATCGTGGGCGAGTTGATCGACTACCAACTTCGCGTCAACGGTCACGAGCACGACGTTGCCGACGGGTGGCTCGGAGAGAGCCTCCTCTATGTGCTTCGCGAACGCCTCGGCCTGCCTGGATCGAAGAACGCCTGTGAGCAGGGCGAGTGCGGATCATGCTCGGTCCTCATGGACGGCAGGCTCGTCTGCTCCTGCATGGTGCTTGCCGCGAGCGCGGTCGGCGCCGAGATCGTGACAGTCGAGGGTCTTTCCGCTGGATACAACGAGCTCTCCGACATCCAAGCCGCCTTTCTCGCCGAAGGTGGCGTCCAGTGCGGGTTCTGTACCCCGGGCTTCGTGGTGAGCGTGCACGACTTGCTCGAGCACAATCCCGACCCGACCGAGCTGGAGGTCCGGGAAGCCGTCTCGGGCAACTTGTGCCGGTGCACGGGTTACGGCCGGATCCTTGCAGCAGTCAGAGCTGCACAAGAAACGCGACAAGGGTGAGCACCGCCCTGGACATACGGCGCGGTCGGATTGGTGAGAGCGCGGCGCGGCCCGACGGGGTGCCCAAAGTCCGCGGCGAGTTCGCCTTCTCCTCCGACCTGTTCTCCGAAGGCATGCTCTGGGGACATATAGTGCGCTCCCCGTATCCTGCGGCGGCAATCCGCGGCGTCGACGTGTCCGAGGCGCTTCGGATCCCCGGTGTACGGGCGGCGCTCACTTCCGACGACGTGCCCGGTCGCAAGACCTATGGGCTCGATTACCCCGATCAACCGGTCTTCGCGTGGGATGTGGTCAGATACATGGGAGAACCGGTCGCTGCGGTGGCCGCGGTCCACCCGGAGACGGCCCGGCGCGCGGCCGCGGCGATCATCGTCGACTACGCGCCAACCGAGCCGCTGACCGACCCGGTTGTCGCAGCCGACGCGGAGCCGATCCATCCGCTGGGCAACGTGCTCCACCGTCAGAGGGTCCGCACAGGCGATCCCGACGCCAGAGGAACAGTCGTGGTCGAGGGTCGCTATGAGACAGGTATGCAGGACCAGGCTCAGATGGGCCCCGAGTCCGGCCTCGCGATCCCGGCTGAGGACGGTGGTGTCGACCTGTACATCGCCACCCAGTGGCTGCACATCGACCAAGAGCAGATGGCCGCATGCCTGGCTCTCCCGCTCGAGAAGGTCAGGCTGCACCTGGCCGGCGTCGGCGGTTCCTTCGGGGCCCGCGAGGACCTGAGCATGCAAGTTCAGATCTGTCTGCTGGCGCTGCGCACCGGGCGCCCGGTGAAGATGGTCTACTCCCGCGAGGAGTCGTTCTTGGGCCATGTCCACAGGCATCCGGCGGTCATGTGGTACCGCCACCACGCCGACGCCGACGGCCGGTTGGTGAAGGTCGAGGCGCGTATCATCCTCGATGGCGGCGCATACCTGTCGACATCGACGGCCGTGACCATGAACGCCGCCTGCATGGCACCGGGACCGTACCGAGTCCCGAACGCTGTCGTCGAGGCGGTCGCGGTTCGGACCAACAATCCACCGTGCGGGGCAATGAGGGGCTTCGGCTCGGTTCAGGTCTGTTTCGCACATGAGGCCCAGATGGACAAGCTGGCGGCGGCACTCGGGATCGACCCCGTCGAGCTGCGGCTCCGCAATGCGCTGAAATCAGGCGACTCGCTGATCACAGGGCAGACACTGCGGGGCACTGCGCCTGTCGCCGAGGTCATCCGGACCTGTGCCGCCGCGCCCCTGCCCGCCGGCGGGCCCGTGACCGCGACGGAGCTCGAGCTCCCCGGCGGCGCCGGTCGAACCGCCGACCGCGACAGCGTGCGGCGTGGCGTCGGGTTTGCCGTGAGCATCAAGAACCTCATGTACGGAGGTGGATTCGACGACTACTCGTCGGCGAGATGCCGGTTGGAGGACGGCGTGGCCACCATCACCTGCGCCGCCGTCGAGGTCGGACAGGGCTTCGTCACCCTCGTTCAGCAGATCGCCCGCGAGGTGCTCGGAGTCGTCGACGTTGTCCTGGCACCTCCGGGTACGGCCGACATCGGTTCGGCGGGGTCGACTTCGGCCAGCCGCCAGACATGGATGTCCGGCGGGGCCGTTCAACAAGCCTGCCTTGCCGTGCGCGAGCGGCTGCTCACTTCCATCGCGAGCAGGCATGGCCTCGCACGGGAAGCCCTCGAGATCGTCGAGGGGAGGATCGTCTCGCTTGACCGGGAAGTCGACCTTCCGATCTCCGAGGCCGCGCCTGGCGAGGTGCTGGAAGAGACCGCGGAGTTCCACCACGCCCCCACCGCGGAGCTCGACGCGGACGGGCAAGGCGACGCCTTCGTCTCCTTTGCCTTCGCCGCCCACCGCGCGGTCGTTGACGTCGACCTCGAGCTCGGCCTGGTGCGGGTCGTGGAGATCGCCACTTCACAAGACGTCGGCCGTGTGCTCAATCCGGTCCAGCTGGTAGGCCAGTTGGAAGGTGGCATCGCGCAGGGCGTCGGGCTCGCCGTGATGGAGGAGATCGTTCTCGACCACGGCCGGGTGCGAAATCCCTCCTTCACCGACTATGTCATCCCGACTGCCCTAGACATGCCCCCGGTGCACATCGCGGCGCTGATCGAAGAGCCGGAGCCAGGGTCCCCGATGGGCGCCAAGGGTGCCGGCGAGCCGCCGATGATCTCTTCAATGGCTGCCGTGGTGGCCGCGATCCGAGACGCCACCGGACTGGAGCTTCCAAGAGCGCCGGTCCGCCCTCAGGACATCGCACTTGCGCGCCCGGGTCAGGGGCCAGTGGCAGGATCAAGTCCAATCACTCAGGAGGTGTCGCCGTGAGCACGCAAGTTGCCGTCTACCTGCAGGACGCACATGCAGTCCGGGAGGGCATGGAGATCGCGCGTTACGCAGAATCCAAGGGGTTCCACGCGATCTGGCAGGCCGAGAGCCGACTCGTGCGTGAGGCCACGGTTCCGATGGCGGCGTTCCTTGCCGTCACCGAGCGGATCAAGGTGGGCTCCGGAGTGGTGAACAACTGGACGCGGAACCCGGCGTTGCTCGCGTCGACATTCTCCACCCTGGACGATCTCGCTCCGGGCCGTGTGATCCTGGGGATCGGCGCCTGGTGGGAACCACTTGCGAGCAAGGTCGGCGTGCATCGAACCAAGCCCCTGCTCGCGATGCGTGAGACCGTCGAAGCGGTCCGTGCCCTGCTCGCCGACCAGAACGTCACCTACGACGGCGAGTTCGTCCATCTCGACGGCGTCGAGCTTGACTACGTCCACCAGGAGCGCAGGCCCAAAGACGTGCCCATCTACATCGGAGCAACCGGTATGCAGATGATGGAGCTGGCCGGGGAGATCGCTGACGGAGTCGTGCTCAACTACCTTGTCTCGCCGATCTACAACGACAAGGCAATGGATCATCTCGAGCGTGGCGCCTGCCGGGCTGGCCGCTCGGCCTCCGACCTCGACCGCCCACAGCTGGTTGTGTGCTCGCTCGACGAGGACCGGGCTGCTGCCCTTGATGCCGCTCGCTTGCTGGTGACCCAGTACCTCGGTCAGCAGCCGCACATCATGAAGGCCTCTGGCGTCCCGGAGTCTCTTCTGGAGGACATCGGCAAGGTGCTGACCTGGCCTGCAACCGCCGAAGAGGTGGAGGCCGCTTCCAAGTTCGTGCCCGACGAGGTCGTGCAGATGATAACGGCGTCGGGGACTGCCGAGGAGTGCAAGGCGAAGGTGGCCGAGTACGTGCACCGCGGGTGCACCTGCCCTGTGCTCTACCCGCTCGGTTCGGACGTGCACTCCATGATCGACGCGTTCGCGAACTGGACCGCCTGACTGGGCCTACCAGCCGGGCCCGGGCGACACGGGTGAGCCGGCGTGCCTCCGGGATCGGCGCGTAGCTGCTCACAGGCTCTGAGCCGGGGAAGAGCGCGGCTCCATCCTCGGCCTAGAGCCGGGCCCAGAGCCGCTGTGCCTGCTCGTGTGCCCGCGTGCGTACCTCGAGCGCGTCGACCCGCGTCGGGCGGCCGTCCCGGAAGACGACCTCACCGGCGACCACGACCTCGACTGGCTGCACGCCCGGCGTAAAGGCGAGATGCCACGGGTCGACCGGTTCGTAGCTCCACCGGACTCGGTCCTCTGCCGCCTCCGGAACCAGGACTCTGCCGCTCTCCAACCAAGACCAGGCGGCAAGCGGCGTCGCTGTCACGTCGTCCTCCCTGTGGCGGACGTATGCGATGCGGAACTCCTCCAGCATGTCCCCGCCGATCCCGTCGGTCCCGAGCACGACCGTGTTCTCGAGACGCGCTGGGCGGGCATAGCCCACGGCGTTGTTCATGTTCGAGCGCGGGTTGTGGGCTACCGTCCCATGAAGCGGACGGTCCAAGTGCACGCAGTGGGCGAGGAGCCAGTTGTCGGTCGCGACGCCCTCGAGCCGCTCGCCGGCGGCCGAGTCGATGCGGTCCTCGGCCACATGGATGTGCACCCCTCGGCCGAGGTCGGCTGCCAACCCAGCTACTGCCTCGAGAGTGGAGTCCGAAAGCGTGAAACAGGCATGGGCGCCGACGAACCCGCGCCCGCCCGAGCGCAGGAAGCGCTCATTCTCGGCCAATCCGGCGCGCATGCCGTCGGGACCGTTGCGGTCGGTGACCTCGTAACAACAACAGGTCCGTACCCCGACCTCGGCGCAGGCGTCCGCGATGACGCTGAGGGAGCCCTCGATGGCGTTCGGGGACGCATGATGGTCGACGATCGCGGTCGTTCCCCGCTCGAGCGCCTCGAGCGCCCCCAGCATTGCCGACCACCTGATCATGTCGAGGTCGAGGGCGCAGTCGAGCCGCCACCACACCTGCTCGAGGATCTCCCTGAAGTTGCGCGGTGTGCGCGGCGGTGCCGGCATCCCGCGTGCCAGTGCCGAGTAGAGGTGATGGTGGCCGCAGACCAGCCCGCTCGTAACGCCCGCTTCCGAGACGCCGTCCATGGAGCCAGTCGCGAGAGCGCTCATTCGTCTGTGGCACCGCCCCCAGGCGCGCCGACCGGCACCCGCATCGGGAGCGTCGATCGCCAGAGGCCGTCGAGGTCGTGCAGCGCTCCCGCGACCGCTCCGGCCGTAGGGACCAGGCCGATCTCGCCAACGCCCTTGATGCCGTAAGGGGACCTCGGCTGGGGCGCCTCGACGAGGATGGTCTCGATCGGCGGCACGTCCTTGGCCCGGATGATCCCCAGGCTGCGAAGAGTCATGTTCTGTGGCCGCCCCTCGTTGTCACAGGGGAATTCCTCGGACAAAGCGTAGCCGAGGCCCATGTGGACGGCCCCTTGGATCTGACCCTCGCACAGGAGCGGATTGACGGCCCGTCCCACATCGTGGACCGCCACCACCTTGTCGATCTTGCCGGTCGCACGGTCGAGGACCACAAGCTGGGCGGCGTAGGAGAAGACGGCGTGGATCACCGGGTTCTCGAGACCCTCGTCCAGGGAGTTGGTCCAGTCGACGCGGTACTCGCCCTCATAGTCCACACCCGGGCGGCACCCGTCAACGATCGCGCGTCGGCATGCGTCCATGACCGCGCCCGCTCCCATCACCGTCCCGCGAGAACCGGTCGTCTGGCCAGCACCGAGCTCGCGCGTCGTGTCGACCACGACCCGCACCCGTGCCGGGTCCACGCCGAGCTCCTCGACGGCGACCTGAAGCACGACGGTGTGGACACCCTGGCCCATCTCGGTCCAGCAGTGGCGAACCTCCAGACCGCCGTCGGCCGAGAACCGGACGACCGCCTTGATGACCTCGACCGAACCGTTCCCGAGACCGGAGTTCTTGAGCCCGAAGCCGAGGCCCACCGCCTTGCCGTCGTTGACCGCCTGGTCGTAGGCGGGCCTGACTGCCTCCAGGCACGCTCTGGCTCCCAGCGATCCGTCATCCATCACCTGTCCGGGACCCCACACGACTCCCGGCGTCACCGCGTTGCGAAAGCGCATCTCCCAGGCGCTGATCCCGGCTTCGGCGGCCAGGCGGTCGATGACTCCCTCCATCGCGAACTGGGCCTGATTGGCGCCAAAGCCACGAAAGGCGCCGCACACGGGGTTGTTCGTTCGCACGGCGACGGACTCGACGTCGATCGCCGGCAGGCGGTAAGGCCCCGACGCGTGACCGGCGGCGCGCTCGAGGACCTCCACGCCGACGGACGCGTACGGCCCGGAGTCTGAGATCATGCGCGCCCTCAGGGCGGTGAGCAGGCCGTCACTGTCGCAGCCGGCCCAGTACTCCATACGAAACGGATGACGCTTGGGGTGCAAGAGCAATGACTCCTCGCGCGACAGGGTGCACTTCACCGGTCGCTTCAGCAGCCACGCTCCGAGCGCTGTCTGGGCCTGGTTGGACATATCCTCCTTGCCACCGAACGCGCCGCCATTGGACACCTGCTCGACGACGACCTGATCGGTCGTGATACCGAGCACTGCGGCTATCTGGTTGCGGTCGTCCCATACACCCTGACCACCCGAGAACACCTTCAAGGCACCGTCGGGCCCCGGTACGGCGAGGGTCGACTCGGGTTCGAGGAAGGCATGTTCAACGCGTTGGGTCTGGAAGATCTCGTGAACCGTGTGGGCGGAGGCGGCCAGCGCGGCCCCCACGTCTCCGCGCCGGTAAACCCTTCGGGCGAGCACGTTGCCGCCGAGGCCCCAGACAGCGTCCTCGGGATCGTCGATCGCCGCCATCGCGTCGGTCAACGGGCGCAGGGGCCTGTACGAGACCTCGACGAGCTTTGCCGCCCGCCTTGCAACCTGTCTCGAGTCGGCGACGACAATGGCGAGGACGTCACCCAGATAGGACGTCCGCCCTCCCTCGGGGATGAACACCGGCCAGTCCGCCTGGATGATCCCGACACGCAGATCACCCGGGACGTCCGCGGCCGTGAACACCGCCTTGACACCGGCCACGACGCGCGCTGCGGTCGTGTCGATCCTGAGCACGTCTGCCCTGGCGTGGTCCGCAAGCCGGAGCGCCCCGTGAAGCATGCCTGGAACCCTGATGTCGTCCACATAGTCACGGTCACCGAGAGCGAGCTCGATTCCCTCGTAACGGGCGCCTCGGGTCCCGAGGCCCCCGGACGGGATCGCCTGCGGTGATTCGCCGCCTGCAAGCGTTTCCACCGCGTCAAGGATCTTGCTGTAACCCGTGCACCGGCACAGATGCGCGCCGAGATAGCGAGCAGCCTCGTCGCGGGTGAGGGCCGAGCCCTTCTTGTCGATGAGCGCTCTCACCCGGACGAGAATGCCGGGAGTGCAGAAACCACACTGCAGGGCCCCGGCAGCAGCAAATGCAGCAGCAAAACGCTCCCTCTCGGTGGGGTCGAACCCTTCCAGGGTGGTAATCGACTTTCCCGCCACCTTCTCGAGCGGGATCTGACAGCTCACCGACGCCTTGCCGTCGATCAGCACCGTGCAACATCCGCACTGACCTGACGGCGAGCAGCCGTCCTTGGGCGATGTCGTGTCGAGCTCCTCACGCAGGGCGGCGAGAAGATGCGGGTGATCGCCGACTTCGACGGCTCGTCCGTTGAGCGTGAACTTCGTCATCGCCTGCGCGTCCCCCTATCGCCTCGGCGGCCCGGTACTTTGCAAACCGAGGTTCTCTTCAAGGTTCTCAGGGTAACGGTTCCGCATTGAGGCTCAGCCCCCCGGGCACGACAAGACCAAGAGCCTCTTCCAATGGCCGAGCGTCCGCCGTCAATCCAAAGTGAACACAGTCCCAGTCTCGCCATGCAGAGCCCGGGCGACGTTCTCTGGATTCGTCACGATCGCCGCGGTTCCACCGTTGGAGAGATAGTTGATGACCGCCTGGATCTTCGGCGCCATGCTGCCCGCCGCGAAATGCACGCCCTCGGCCAGGTACGCCTTGGCCTCGGCCAAGGTGAGGTGGTCGACCAGGGTCTCTTCGGGCGTGCCGAAGCTCAGCGCCACCTTCTCGACCGCAGTCGAGATGATGAGAAGGTCAGCCCCCAGGTTGTTGGCCAGCAGGGCCGAGGCCAGGTCCTTGTCGATGACAGCGGCGACACCGTGGAGATTGCCTTCTGCGTCTGCAACCACCGGGATCCCTCCGCCGCCGACGGTGACCACGACGACGCCGGCCGCGATCAAGGTTCGTATTGCCGCAAGCTCGACGATGCGAAGAGGTTGGGGTGATGCCACCACTCGCCGGTACCCCCGATTGGCGTCGTTGACAATGTCCCACCCCTCTTGGCGGCGGCGTTCGGCCTGTTCCTCGTCCATGAACCCGCCGATGGGCTTGGTCGGATTCTGGAAGGCGGGGTCGTCAGCGGCCACTTCTGTCTGGCAGATGACCGTCGCGGCCTCTCGAGCCACACCGAGCCGGCGAAACTCGTTGCAGAGGTTCTGTTGCAAGGCATAGCCGATCGCGCCTTGGCTGTCCGCACCGCAGACGTCGAGGGGGATCTCATGCATCTCGTGGGCAGCAAGCTCCGAGCGTCGCAGGATGAAACCCACCTGTGGCCCGTTGCCGTGACTGATGGCAACATTCCAGCCCTCTTGAATCATGGTGACGATGTGCCGGCACGTCTCGTGGGCGGCGATGTACTGGTCGCGTACGGTCTGGTGCTGTTTGTCCTTGATGAGTGAGTTGCCGCCGATCGCGACCACGGCGGTTCCGGGGGTCTTGAACAAGGTTTCCATTGGCGCTCTTCCGTCAACTCATTGTCAGCGCCATCACGGCCTTTTGGGCGTGAAGGCGGTTCTCGGCCTGGTCGTAGACGATCGAGTGAGGACCGTCGATCACCGCGTCGGCAACCTCGACGTTGCGATCCGCCGGCAACGGGTGCATGTAGATCGCGTCGTCGTTCGCCAACGCCATGCGACGCTCGTCGGTGATCCAGGACTCGTACTTGTCGATGAGGCGCTTGTCCTCTTCTGGATCTTGGGTCGTGAGCAGGGCTCCCCAGCTCTTCGCGTAGACGACATCGGTCCCTGTGATGCCTTCGTCGAAGTCCTCGAGGATCTCGAATGAAGCATGGGCCTTGCGGGCGTTCTCCCTGCCCTGCTCGACGATGTCGGGCATGAGCTTGAACTCGGGCGGGTGCACGAGGCGCAGGTTCATCCCGAAACGCGGCAGCAACAGCACAAGGCTCTGGGCAACGCTGACCGGCTTCGAGTAGCTCGCCGCGCGCGCCCAGCTGACCGTCGCCGTCTTGCCGCGCGGGTCGCCGAAGTGCTCGATGATCGTCATGACGTCGGCAAGGGCCTGGTGCGGGTGGTAGATGTCGCACTGCATGTTCAGCACGGGCACACGGCTGGCCTCGGCCACGTCGCGGATGTACTTGTTGCCAGTTCCCCAGTCGCACTGGCGGATGGCGATGCCGTCGTTGTACCGGCCGAGGATCTCGCCGATCTCCTTTGCCGTGTCGCCGTGCGCGATCTGGGTGGTCTTGGACTCGATGAACTGGGCGTGCCCGCCGAGCTGTGCCATGCCCGCCTCGAACGAGGTGCGGGTGCGGGTGCTCGAGAAGAAGAAGAGCATCGCGAGGACCTTGTCCCGCAGGTAGGCATGGGGCTCGCCGAGGGCGCGCGCCCGCTTCAGCGCGAAAGCAACGTCCAAGAAGGTGTCGAGCTCGTCCTTGGTGAACTCTTGCAGCGTGATGCAGTCGCGGCCGCGAAGATGTGTCTGCATGGCTGCACCTACTCGATCGCGCCGAGGACGAGCGAAAGCAGGGCCATCCGCATCACGACGCCGTTGAAGGCCTCGACCCAGTAACGGGCGTGACGCGTGCTGTCGACGTCCGGGGGTAGCTCGTCCATTCGAGGCAGCGAGTGCAAGATTATGGCGTCGCTCTTGGCTTTGGTCCTGAGCAGTTCCCGGGTGACGCGATAGGCGGGGGGCGTGAGGCCCTTGTCCTCAGTGGCCTCGTCGCGCGACATGGTGTAATCGGCCTGCACCACGGGCTCCATGTAGATCACGTCGGCGCCGGCGATGCAGCTCTCGACGTCCGGCTTCTCCTGATACTGGACGCTGAGCTGGTCCAGTTCGGCCTTGAATTCGTCGAGCAATGACATCTCCGGAGGGCCGACCACGAAGGCTTCGACGTCGAACTGGGAGAACGCGTAGAGGATCGAGTGCATCGTCCGCATTCGCATGTCGCCCACGCAGAGTACCTTCAGGCCGTCGAGATGGCCCCTCTGCTGCCAGATCGTGTACAGGTCGGTGAGCACCTGGGTCGGGTGCTCTCCCCACCCGTCACCGCAGTTGATCACCGGGACCGAGGCCCACTTTGCCGCCTCTTGCGGCGCCCCCTGCTGGAAGTGGCGCATCGCGATGACGTCGCCGTAGTACTCGAGCATGTGGACGGTGTCCTTGATGCTCTCCTGGTAGAAGTCGCCGGCGCGCGTCATCTTCGCGTCCGAGAAGCCCAGCACATGACCGCCAAGGCGGTGCATGGCAGCCTCGGTCGCGAGGCGAGTCCGGGTGCTCGGCTGATAGAACGCAGTCAAGAGGGTCTTGTGCTTCAGCAGCTCGCCGTTGCGTCGTTCTGCGGCAAACGGCTTCAGCCGGTCGGCCACCGAGAAGATCTGGAAGTACTCCTCCCGCTCCATGTCCTTCAAGGACAAGATGTCTCGACCGAGGAAGCTCCTCATGTCGTGTCTCCCCTTTCACTTTGCTGATCGACGGCCCGCGCGCCTCGAGATCCAGGCGCGTCACATGGCCTGCACCGGCACGTTGCCGGATCGAAGTTCGTCTGAACTGGATTGCCTTTCCCTCATCGTACAAGGGAGTCTCCGTAGGCGCGTCGCCGCGTCGCCGCTGCGGCGAGGCCTGGGACGAGCCAGTTCCGGACAGGTCCGCCCTCGAGCGTCGGAGCACCGGGCTGGGAGGCGACCTCGCTCGCTGGACGCCTCCACGGGGCGAGGCTCAGCCCCAGAGCCGGCGCGCGCGCCGGGCGAGCTCGCCACGAGCGGCCCGTAGCTCGACACCCACCAGCGAGCCGTCGACAACGACCGCCTCGCCTCCGACGAGAAGGTGGAGAACCTGGCGGGACGGTCCGAGCACGAGGCCGGCGACCGGGTCCGCGATGTCCTGCATGTCGTCGGCGGGCCAGACAGCGACGTCGGCCGGCGCCCCGACCTCCAGGAGCCCGAGATCGGGGCGGCCGAGGCACCGGCCGCCGCCCGAGGTGGCGAGCTCGAGCGCCTGGCTCGGCGACAGCGCATCGGGCCGACCCGAACGCAGGCGAGCAAGGAAGAGCGCCTGCTTCAACTCCGGCAGGAGCACCCCGGCCTCGTTCGAGGCGACACCGTCGACCCCGAGCCCGACCTGGGCCCCGGCGTCGAGGAGGTCGCGAACCGGGCACAGGCCCGATGCCAGCCGGGCATTCGAGCTCGGGCAGTGGGCGACGCCGGCGCCGGCCGCCCCCACCCTGAGAACCTCGGAGGCGTTGAGATGGATGGCGTGCGCGTACCACACGTCCCCGTCCAGCCATCCGAGCTCCTCGACGACATCGAGCGGGCGCCGGCCGAAGCGAGCCATACAGTCGCGCTCCTCCGCGATCGTCTCGGCGAGGTGGGTGTGCAGCCGCAGACCGAGCCTGCGGGCGAGCACTGCGGACTGCCTCATGAGCTCCGCGCTCACCGAGAACGGGCTGCAGGGCGCCACCACGACAGTGACCCGGTCGCCGTCATGCAGCCTGGCCGCCACCGACTCGGTCGACGCAAGGATCGCGTCGGTACCCTCGACGACATCGTCGGGAGGCAACCCGCCGGCGCTCTGGCCGAGGTCCATCGAGCCGCGCGACAGGTGGAGGCGGACGCCAAGGCTTCGTCCTGCCGACGCGATGGCGTCGAAGACCGAGTCGTCGCCGCGTGGCACGACGTAGTGGTGGTCAGCCACCGTCGTCGCCCCGCTCAACGCGAGCTCGGCCAGGCCGACGGTTGCCGCCGCGGCGACATCCTCGACGGAGATGCGCGCCCAGATCGGGTAGAGCTCCTGGAGCCACGTGAACAGGTCGCAGCTGGTGGCCCGACCGCGGGTGAGCCACTGGTACAGGTGATGGTGCGTGTTGATCAGTCCGGCGGTGACGATGCCGCCGTCGCAGGCGATCACCTCATCACCCGGTCTCGGCGCAATGGCACCAATCCCGGTGATGACCCCGGCCTCGATCGCAACCTCGCCGGGCCAGCGCGCCCCTCGCAGTACCTTCCGTGTGGTCACACCATGTAGTACCGTGCGCCCGACAAGCTGTCAATGCGCCACCTGGACCATCTCGCGGCGAGGCCGGGTGCGTCGCGTTTGCCGGAGTCGCCACAACCTACGAGGACCACCCTGTGAACATCTACGGACTCGATTCACAAGTCGTTGACCCCGCTGCCGTCGAGCGGACCGCGCAACGCTTCCGGGAGCAGCGGATCGTGCTGCCGACCTTCGGTCAGCTCGCGAACCCCGCCAAGGCCCCGAGCGCGATGCACGCCCTACTGAGCGGTGTCGACAGGAACGCAGGCTCGCCCGCGAACCTCTGGCGCGTGCACTGGTTCAACAAGCTCGACGGCGGCTTGGCTGAGGTGCCTGAGCACGTTGTGTTGACCCGTGAGCTGACCGGTGTCGATGCTCCCATCGTCGTCGCCTTCGGCGACCGGTTCCCGATGATCGGCGCCCACAAGGTGCTCGCGGCCTACGCATGCCTTGCGCCGAGGCTGGTGACCGGCACCTTCGATCCCACCCGCCATCGGGCGATCTGGCCGTCGACTGGCAACTATTGCCGCGGCGGGGTGGCGGTCTCGCGAGTGATGGGCTGCCGCGGCGTCGCGGTTCTGCCCGAGGGGATGAGCCGCGAGCGCTTCGACTGGCTCGAGCGATGGGTCGTGGACGAGAGCGACATCATCAAGACGCCGGGCACCGAGAGCAACGTGAAGGAGATCTACGACCGTTGCCACGAGCTCGCGGAGGACCCGGACAACGTCATCCTGAACCAGTTCTGCGAGTTCGGCAATCACCTGGTCCACAGGCTGGCGACCGGCGCGGCGCTCGAAGGTGTCGTCGAGCATCTCGTGGCATCGCGGCCCGAGCTCAAGGTTCGGGCGTTCGTATCGGCGACCGGGTCAGCCGGCACCATCGGCGCCGGGGACCACCTGAAGGACCGGTTCGGATCGCTCACAGTTGCCGTCGAGGCACTTGAGTGCCCGACTTTGCTGAACAACGGGTTCGGCGAGCACAACATCCAGGGGATCGGTGACAAGCACGTGCCTCTCATCCACAACGTGATGCGAACCGATGTCGTGATCGCCATCTCGGACCGGGCCACCGACTCCCTGAACGTGCTCGCGAGCACCGACGTGGGTCGGGGTTACCTGGCGAGCCGCGGTGTCCCGCCCGGACTGATCACCGCGCTCTCGTCATTCGGCCTCTCGAGCTGGTGCAACGTCCTGGCCGCGATCAAGCTCGCAAAGAGGCTTCACCTCGGCGGTGACGACCTGGTTGTCACGGTCGCCACGGACGGCGCTGCCATGTACCAAAGCGAGCTCTCCGACGCGCTCAGGCGCGACTGGGCGGACGGGTTCACAGAAGTCTGCGCAGCCCAGGTCTTCGGTGAGCACCTGCTCGGGGCAGGCGAAGACCATCTCCTCGAGTGCACGGACTTCGATCGGAACCGGATCTTCAACCTCGGCTACTACACCTGGGTCGAACAGCAGGGGGTCTCGATCGAGGAGTTCGAAGCCCGCCGGGACCAGAGCTTCTGGCGCTCCCTGCTCGATCTGGTCCCCGTGTGGGACGATCTCATCACCGAGCTGAACGGCCGCTCGGGCGCGGTCCCGGCTGCCTGAAGCCGCCAAGCTCGGCGGTGAGGTGCAGGTCGCGGGATCACCGTGCCGCGAGACCAGCGACCTCCTGCAAGGTTTCGCGCGCCAGCAGGGCGCGCCTGTCGCGCTCGTGGCGACGGGGATCCCCCATCTCGTGCTCTGTCTCCGCTACCTTCGCACCGGTGAACCGACTTACGAGCAGCCTGGGAAAGAGTGAGAGATGAGCCAGCAAACTCCTCGGCACCACCGAACCTCCGGGCAAGGTGGCGAACGACCAGCTTTTCAGCGTTGGATCGAGGGCCTTGGACGTGGGCAGCGCATCGGCCTCGTCGCCGGCTTGGCCGTGGTCATCGTGCTCGTCGGCGTCGTGCTCGCGGCTGTCTTGTCGAGCGGGAACACGAAAGGCGGCGCTCACTCCTCGACCACGACGACCCTCAAGACCACTACGACAACTCGGCCGCGTGCCTTGGTGAGCTCGAAGTTCTGCCCACTCACGCGCCGACCGGCTCCGGGTGGCAAGGCGCCGCAACGCCCGGCGCTCGCCGTGAAGATCGGCAACGACCCCTCCTCGCGCCCGCAGAGCGGCCTCAACAAGGCGGACATCGTCTATGAGGAGATGGCGGAAGGCGGGATCACGCGGTACATGGCCGTGTTCCAGTGCCAGAACGCACCGCTCATAGGCCCCGTCCGCTCGGTACGCTGGGACGACTGGAACATCCTGCAGCAGTACCACCACGCGATCCTCGCCTACAGCGGTGGAATTCTGCCCTGGACGGACGAGGCTGCGTCGCTCCGGTGGATCTTCAACGCCAACGGCAGCGTTGAGCCCACTGCCAACGCCTACTATCGCTACAACTCCTCCGTCCTGCCGGCAAGCCTAGGTCCGCCATACAACTACTACACCTCGACCTCCGCGCTCTGGAGGCTGTACCCCAAGGACAAGACTCTCCCGCCAAGGATCTTCAAGTACTCCAGGGCAGCTCCCGCCGGCGCGACTCCGGTCGCGTCCGTGTCGATCCCGTTCTCGGTCGAGTCGCCCGTCGTCTGGCAGTGGAGCCAGACCGCCCTGCAATGGTTTCGCTTTTACAACGCCCAGCCGGACAACGATCCCGCCGGGAAGCAGCTCCACACCGCCAACGTCGTGATCCAGATGGTGAAGGTCCGGGCGGGGCCCTACAACGAAAGCGGCCCGGACAGCCCCGACGTCGAGAGCATCACGACCGGTTCGGGGACCGTCTATGTGCTGCGCAACGGCGTCAGGGAGACGGGGACCTGGAGTCGCCCCAGCGGCTGGGACATCACGAAGTTCTCGTTCCCGAACGGGAAGCCGATTACCCTCCAGCCCGGAACGACCTGGTACGAGGTGGTCCCCGACTCTGTCTCGGTCACCTTCACGAACTGAACCACCCGCTGGCGCGAACACCCGGCGGAACTGATCAACGAGGCCACCCGCGCGACAACCTCGCCGCTGACCCGCGTGCGCTCAGCCCGTCAGGCGCTGCTTCGCCTGCCTGCGTCGTTGCCTGCAGAGAGCTCGTGCTGGTTCGACAGCCTGGCCGAGCCGGTGCGGCTCGCCCGAGGTCCTGCGGATGTCGTCAAGCGCCGCGGCGCCTGACGCGGGCGTCGACGACGGGTCAGAGCGCCCGGACCGCCTTTTCGAGAACCGAGAGCCCCTCGTTCAACAGATCGTCCGAAATCACCAGCGGCGGGAGAATGCGCACGACGTTGTCGTAGGTTCCGGCCTTCAACAAGATGACGCCCTCGGAGTGGCACGTGGCGAGAACCCTGGAAGTTGCAGCGGGATCGGGTTCCTTCGTCTCTCGGCTGCTCACGAACTCGAGCGCGGCCATTGCTCCGATGATGCGGACGTCGCCGACAGCCGGCACCTCCTCGGCAAGGTTGCCAAGGCGCGCCTTGAAGATCTCTCCGATGTCTCGAGCGCGACTCACAAGACCCTGGGACTCGATCTCGGACAAGGCACCGAGCGCCGCGGCACACGACACTGGGTTGCCACCGAAGGTGGAGCCCAGCCCGCCGGGATGAATGGCGTCCATGATGTCGGCTCTCCCGGTGACGCCACCGATCGGAAGCCCGCCGCCAAGTCCCTTGGCCGTCGTGAGCAGGTCAGGGACGATGCCGAAGTGCTCGCACGAGAACATCTTGCCCGTCCTGGCAATGCCGGCTTGAACCTCGTCGGCGACAAAGACGATCCCGTGTTGCTTGCAATAGTCCGCCAGGCGCGCAAGGAAACCCTCCCCGGGGATGATCACCCCACCCTCACCCTGCACCGGCTCCACGAGCAGGCACGCGATGCGACTCCCACCGATCTGCTTGTCCATCGAAGCGATCGCCAGGTCCGCACACGTTTCACCGCACCGCTCGGGCGGCGCCCCGCCGGCACACCGGTAGGGGTAGCTGAACGGCTCACGGTAGATCTCAGGAGCAAACGGCCCAAAGCCCGACTTGTAGGGCATCGCCTTGGCGGTGAGCGACATCGTGAGAAGAGTCCGGCCGTGGAAGGCGTGGTCGAACACGACGACGGCCTGACGACCGGTGAAGGATCGGGCAATCTTCACGGCGTTCTCGACTGCCTCGGCACCTGAGTTGACAAAGAAGCTGCGCTTGTCGTCGGTGCCTGGTGCGAGCGCGTTGAGGCGCTCCGCCAGGGCGACATAGCCCTCGTAACCGGTCACCTGGAAGCAGGTGTGAGTGAAACGCTGCAGCTGCTCGGTGACGGCCTCGACAACCAAAGGGGCGCTCGAGCCCACGTTCAGCACCGCGATCCCGGCGCCGAGGTCGATGAACGAGTTGCCGTCGACGTCGACCACGATGCCACCGTACGCACGTTCCGCAAAGATCGGCATTGTGGCGCCCACGCCCGCCGGGACCGATGCCCTCCTGCGGGCAGCGAGCTCCAACGACCGGGGCCCGGGGATGGCGGTCCGGACCTCGCGCACTTGGGAGACCTCAACGGATTCCACGACGATCACCACCTGCCGGCCGGGCGAGCACGCCGCCTACGCGCAGCCTCGCTCGCGTTTGTTCGATTGCCACCGAGCTTACCGACGGGGAACTTCACTGCCAATTGCTGCTGTATCTAAGCTGAAGATATGTGCGCTTCACACTGTTGGCGAGGCGAGGACGACGTCCATAACCCTCTCGTCAAGCAGACTTGCGCTTTGGGACCCGACAAGTACCGCTCTGCTTCGGGCCCCGGCACCTTCGCCTTCTGGGTCGCGTCTCCCGATAGGCTCCGCCAGTGCTGATCGCCAGCATTCACATCTTCGCCCACGTCCTCCTCGCCGCCGGATCGGGCGGGCCTGGCCACGCGGTGGCTCATGCCAGCAAGATGACCTTCTTCCAAGCCGTGGTGCTCGGCGTCCTTCAGGGCGTAAGTGAGCTCTTCCCCGTCTCGAGCCTGGGCCACGCCGTGGTGTTCCCGGCCCTTTTCAACTGGAACAACCTGGTCGCCTCGGAGAGCAAGCCCGAGTCGTTCTGGCTCGCCTTCGTCGTCGCGCTCCATGTGGGGACCGCGCTGGCTCTCGTCGCCTTCTTCTGGAGGGATTGGAAGGCGATCATCGGCGGCTTGGCGCACTCGAGCCGCACGCGGACGATCACGACGCCGACCGAGCGGCTCGGCTGGCTACTCGTGGCCGCGACGATCCCCGCCGGCATCACCGGTCTGATCTTCGAGCACGAGCTACGAGTGCTGTTCACCAAGCCGCTGGCAGCCTCGATCTTCCTCGTGATCAACGGCTTCATCCTCTTCGGGGGGGAAGTCGCCCGACGCCGCGCCGAGATCCGGGAGCGGCGAGGCCATCTGCCACCGCGGGAACTGAAGACGCTCGAGTTCAAGGAAGCCGGAGTGATCGGAACCGCTCAGGTACTGGCACTGCTCGCGGGCATCAGTCGCTCTGGCATCACGATGGTGGCAGGGCTGATTCGGGGGTTGAACCATGAGGACGCGGCCCGTTTCTCGTTCCTGCTCGCCACACCGGTGATCCTTCTCGCCGGGCTCTACAAGATCCCCGATCTGCTCGGACCCCTCGGTGACGGCGTTCGGAGCCAGGCGCTGGTCGGCGCCTTGTGCGCCTTCGTCGGCGCCTTCATCTCGGTCCGATTCCTGACCCGGTATTTCAAGACGAGAACCCTGTGGCCCTTCGGCCTGTACTGCCTCGTGGCAGGCACGTTCTTCGTCATCCGCTTTGCCTGACGCGGGCCGTAGGCTGGCGCCATGGCCATTTACGACGCCCCCATCCACTCCCTGCAAGGTGAGCCGCTTGACCTCCACCGCTTCGAGAGCAAGGCAATGCTCGTCGTCAACGTGGCGTCGCGCTGTGGGCTGACGCCCCAGTACTCCGGTCTCGAGAGCCTGCAGGAGCAGTACGCCGGCCGTGGTTTCACCGTGCTCGGGGTCCCCTGCAACCAGTTCAGGGGGCAGGAGCCCGGATCGGCCGAGGAGATCGAGAGCTTCTGTTCCACGACCTACGGGGTGAGTTTCCCCATGACCGAGAAGCTCGAGGTGAACGGGGCGGGTCGTCATCGGCTCTACGCCGAGCTGACACAGGTCGCCGACGCCGAGGGAGCTGCCGGCGACATCCAGTGGAATTTCGAGAAGTTCCTCGTCGCTCCGGGTGGCCAGCCCATCGTCCGTTTCAGGCCGACGGTCGAGCCGAGCGCACCTGAGCTCGTCGCGGCGATCGAAGCCGTGCTGCCCGGTTGAGCTCTAGGCACGAGCAACCAGGCAGCAGAGCCACCCCCTGCGAGCTCGAGGAGCCTCGACTGTGGTCGATGTGAGCGGTGATCTCATCGTGACGCGACGGCTCAGAATCCCGGCGGGCGAGCTTCGGTGGCGCTTCTCCGGCAGCGGCGGGCCGGGCGGACAGCACGCGAACACCTCGAATACCAAGGTGATTCTGACCTGGAACCTCGAGAGCTCTGGAGCGCTCACGGATCTCCAACGGGCGCGGCTGGTCTCCGAGCTCGGGCCCGTGATACGTGTCGTGGTCGTAGACGAACGCTCACAGACTCGCAACCGAGACCTCGCTCTCGAACGCCTGCGCGACCGGGTGCGCGGCGCGCTCGCCGTCCGCGCCCGCCGGTGGCCGACTGCGCCGACGAAGTCCTCCATCGATCGCAGGCTCGCTCAGAAACGCCTACGATCGGAGCGCAAGACGGAGCGACGAGTCGACCGAGACCCGCAAGAGTAGGCGTCCGAACAGGGAGAATGGAGGTCGCCCTAGCATTGCATCACCGTCGGTCAATAGGCGCGCCCATCACTTTGCCCCTGGCATTGGAGCCCCCCAGGGGCTGGCTCGCCAGGATCGATATTCTCAAGTGGCTCCTCGGGACGTCCGGGGACTTGCCGGGGCAGCGGATCCAACAACCCTGAGCACGTCGATCACGCTTTGTGCGGCAGGGAGTGCGGGAGCGACAAAGAAGCATGGCAGTGGACACCGCCGAGACTGCGACAGCCGGCGAGCTTGCGCACGCCTACGCTCCGGAAGCCGACCCGCCGGAAGCCGACAGGCCTCCTGAGGTCCGCGGCAGGTCCACTCGCCAATTCGGCGTGACGGCCTGGACGGCGGCGATCCTCCTCGGGCTCTTCCTCATCTGGGCGGCGTCTCACCAGGGTGGCCACGGTTTCACCGCTGACCAACGTGCCGTCGTCAAGCTCGCCGTCGCCGTCCTCACAGCCGCCAGCTGTGTCGTGTTCGGTCGGCGCGCGGCACCTCAAGTACGGCTCGCCTGGATGTGGATCGGGGCCTTCGCCACTGTCTGGGCTGTCGGAGAAGCCATCGTCACGTGGTACGACTTCGCAAGAAACGGTGCGCTGCCGTTCCCCTCGGCCGCCGATGCAGGCTTCCTGGCCGCGCTGCCAATTGCCGCAATCGGGGTCCTTCTGTTCCCCTCGGAGCCAAGGCTCGGCGTCTCTCACGCACGCATGCCCCTCGACGGCATCATCGTCGCCGGATCGCTTCTCATCGTGAGCTGGACCACTGCACTCGGCGCCGTGTACCACTTCGGCTCGGGCAGCGTCTTCTCCCAAGCGGTCAGGCTTGGCTACCCGATCGGCGACGTGATCGTCGCCACCGTCGCCATCAGCGTCCTCGCCCAGGGCCGTGGTCGCCAGCGCGTCCCGCCCGTGCTCGTCGTCGCCGGCCTGCTCTGCATCACTGGCACCGACAGCGGTCTCGCCTACCTGAGTCACGTCACTTCGTTCGGATACGAGTCTCTCGTCGACGGCGGCCGCGTGGCTGGCTTCATGCTCATCGCTCTCGCCCCTCTGTGGCCGCTCGAGCGGACCACCGGCACGCGCGACGATGTAGGTGGGCCGTCGCCATGGCGGGTCGCGCTCCCCTATTTCTTCCTCGCCTTCGCGATCGCCGCGGCCGCCGTCAAAGGTGCCCAATCCGGTCACGTCGACCTGTTCACTGTGGTCGCCGGGCTGTGCGTCATCGCTGCCGTGCTCACACGACTAGTGCTCACCCTGGTCGAGAACCTCCGTCTCACAGGCCAGATGCAGCGCGCCGTCAACACGCTTCGCGCGAACCAGGTCGAGCTGGTGCACTACGCCCTCCACGACTCGCTCACCGGCCTGCCCAACCGTGTTCTCTTCGCCGACCGCATCGAACATGCGCTCGCCCGGCGCGCTTCACCCACTCGCCGTGTGGCCGTGATGCTCTGCGACCTCGACAGCTTCAAGGACGTGAACGACACGCTCGGCCACTCCAGCGGCGACGAGGTGTTGATCGCGGCCGCGGATCGTCTGAGCTCGTGCATCCGTCCCTCTGACACGGTCGCACGCATCGGGGGAGACGAGTTTGCCGTCCTCATCGACGACGCCTCAGGAATCGACGAGGTGGCGTCGGTCGCGGCCCGCGTATGTTCGACGATGCGGATCCCGTTCACGCTTGGAGGCCGCGATTTCATCGTGCATGCGAGCGTCGGTATCGCGATGGCCAGCCAGCTCGACACCGACGGCGAAAAACTCGTTCAGGATGCCGATGTCGCCCTCTACGCAGTCAAAGACGCCGGAGGCGACAACTACACGTTCTTCGAGGCACGCCTCGGCAAGGCTTACGTCGACAGGCTCGGGCTGCAGGCCGAGCTTTCGGCGACGCTCGACAACGGCGAGCTCTTCGTGGAGTACCAGCCAGTCGTCGAGCTGGCTTCGGGGCGCACCGTCGGGGTGGAAGCACTATTGCGGTGGCGCCATCCCAGGCGTGGCGTGCTGATGCCGGTGGACTTCCTCACAGTCGCAGACAGCTCTGGAATCGTGGTCCAGATCGGTGCCTGGGTCCTGAACGAGGCGCTGCAGAAGCTTCAGGGCTGGAGACAGCGGACCCCTGCTGCTGCGCAGCTGTGGACATCGGTCAACATCTCTGCGCGACAGCTCGCGAGTGGCGACCTTGTCCGCGCTGTCTCCAGGGCCATCGACGCGAGCGGGCTAGAGCCGGAGTCGTTGCATATCGAGCTGACGGAGAGTGCCGTGATCGACCTGGTCGACTGGTCCTCGCTCGTCCTTGGAGACTTGAAGAGCCTCGGGGTGATGCTCGAGATCAACGACTTCGGCACGGGCTACTCCTCTCTCGCGTACCTCAAGCAGCTACCGATCGACGCCGTGAAGATCGAGCGCACATTCGTGGAGGGTCTCGGTACCGACGGCCGTGACGCGGTCATCATCGAGGCGGTCGTGTCGTTGGCGCACGCGTTGCAGTTGAAGGTCACCGCCGAAAATGTCGAGACCAGTCGCCAGGTCGAGTGGCTGCGAACTCTCGGATGCGATTACGGGCAGGGCTACCACTGGAGCGCCCCGCTTGCGGCCGCCGACTTGGAGGAGTGGATCAGCCGCAGCTGAGAGGTGGCGGGCGGCGAACGGGATCTGGCCAAGCGCAACAGAGACCGCGACAAGTGCTCAAGGCTCAAAGCCGACAAGCCGATCAAGTACCTCGTGTCCCACATTGACTACACGAGCAACCCCACGAACTGTGAGAACAAGCATCCCTCGATGCCGGCGTTGACCGACACGACCGCCACGGGCGGCGGTGCGGCCGTCAGGACCAGCGCGGCCGCCGACGGCTGAACCAGCTGACCGCCTGAGCAGGCAGCGGCGCGAGAGAGGACCACGACCGTTGGCCCCGACGCCACTCGCGCCGCTGTCTGCAGCCTTCCTCGTCACGACGGCGTCCCTCGTCCCGGTCGCTCTTGCCTCCGCGTCCACTGGACACCTGCGTTCAACGCCGGCAGCGGCGGAGAGGCCCACGACCAGGATCTGAGGCTGCGCGAGAAGACGGCTGTGCCGGTAGCGCCCTCGAGGTGAAGTACAGTTGCGCCAGTCGATGAACCTCTAGGCGAGGAGCGAATCTGATGCGGCTCAGGCGCAAGATCGTGACCGCCGGTTTGAGCGTCGCGTGCGGCGTCGCCCTTGCCGCGTGCGGCCAGCAAGTCGTCACGCACGTGCAGGCAGGTGACACCGTCCACTCGGCTTTGACCAGCGTGTTCAAGAGTCCCACGACCCGATTCGTCATCACCGGACAGGATCTTCCCGGAGCGGCAAGCATCGCCGACGGCAGCTTCTCCATCGTGCTCACGACCTCACTAGCGAGCGGTGCGAGCAGCTCCGTCCTGCGTGGTGACCAGTCCGTGGATGTCTCGATCCTCCACGAGTCCACGGACCTCGTCGACCTCCGCCTGGTAGGCAAATCGGGGTATTTCCGGGTGGATCTCAGAGGCATCGCTGACTTGCTCGGCCAGGGCGGCCAAGCGACGTTCGCTTCCACAGCGAGCAGCATCAACAAGCTGGCCGGCCATCGGGGCCTCGGATATCTCCACCAGATCCTGCTCGGCAAGTGGGTAGGCGTCTCGTCGAGCACGCTCATCGCTCTAGCCCGCAAACTCGCGGGCAAGATGCCGTCAGCCGCGTCATCGATTTCGAACCTGCAGAAGCTCAGCCAGAACCTGCAGAAGATCAACCAAATGAAGCTCACTGTCTCAGCCTCCTTCGCGCAGTGCCTACGGACGTGGCTGAGCATCCACAAGAAGACGGCCGACGAGTACTCGCTCAGCCTTCCCGCTCGATCCTTTGGCGCTTCACTTGTCGAGAAGCTGGCCAAGCCTCTGGCAGCGGACCTGAACGAGCCGTCCCCGTCTCGAGCAGAGCTTTCAAAGGCGATCGGCGAGATCTCCGCCAAGCTTTCTCTCCGTGCGAACCTGTGGATCTCGAAAGGGTCGGTGAGCAGGCTCCAGGTCTTCGTCCCCAACTCCAGCGCCTACCTTCTGATCGGTGTGTCCCATCCGGCGGTGCCGGTTGAGGTTCCAGCCAACTCGACCATGCTGACGGTCGGCAACTTGAGCGTCCTGTTCGGAGCCTCGCCCCTAGGCGGGCTCAAGGACTTGGGTTCGGTTAGCAGTCTCCTCTCGTGACCTGAGCCAGACAAACACCGAAGCTCGCGGTCCCGTCTGGCTCCGTTTCGCGTCCCAGGACGGCCCTGGTCGAGTGCCGGCGCCGCCTTGCCCCAAGATCCAGTCAGGTTCCTCCTCGGGCGGTGCGAACCTGAGGATCACTGGCCCCGCGATGTCCGAGATGTGAACGGTTCTCCGCTCTCATTGCCATGGACCTCTGAGCTTCGACCCGGTTCTGCCAAGGTCCGTCCTTGCCGGCGCCGAAACCCGGCGGGCCAAACCCGTGAGCGCCCCTTGCTCGACATGTCCACGACCCGGACGTCGTGGCGATCGTCAGGGAAGCGTTGACGGCGAGCGGGCTTGCCCGAACCGCCTCGTCCTGGAGATCACCGGGAGCGTGGCGCTCGTCGATGCCCTCGAGACCAAGAGCGTGATCGAGCACCTTGGCCACTACGGGGTGACTGTCGAGCTCGGCCCGAAGCTCGAGATGACCGTGTTCGCCGAGGAGACCGAGACGCAAGGACAGCTCGAACGCCTCCGACACCTCGGCCGCGGGTCGGCCAGGGCTACCTCTTCTCACCTGCCATATCGGCCGGCCAGGTGTCGGCCATGCTCGACCGGGAGCCGGACAAGTGGGCGCAGAGGTTGGCGCCGTCAACTACGCACCAGGAAGACCAACAGGGAAACCAACCCGCTGACCGACACCCAGTCACACACCATCACCAGGACTTACGCGCGTAGATCGAGGGTCCGCCGGCCCGGTCCGCCAGGACCCTCCACCTCGGGCGTTTCGCCCTTGGCCCGGCGTCCCTCGCCCTGGCTCGTTGTCGAGACCTTTGGCGGACAGTGGACTTACGGCGCCCACGACACGGTGGCGGCGCTGTTCATGCCTGCGAGCGGTTTCCCGTTCACAGTAAGCGGCCCGGAGGCGATCTCTTCCAACACGGGGGCCTCTGTCCCCCCCAGCTTGATGTGCCCGGCCTGGTAGGCGAGATCACTGCCCGCCGCAGTGGCCACCAACGCCCCCTTCTTGTCGCCGGTCAGCACTCCCCGAGGGGACACCCACAGCACCGCGGTGCGCATCGTGCTCTGTTGAGTGCAGTCGACCATGGTGGCGTCGAGGGTGTCCTTCGGGTCGAAGACGAACGACTGCACCCGCCAGCGCGGCCCGGCCGGCAGGGAGGCCTGCTTGATGGTGCGCGTCGTCTCGTTGACCACGAATATCCGCGACGCAGGCCCAATACCGCACCCGTCGGTGTGGTCGCCAAGCTCGGCAGCAAAGACGGTGCCGTCGGGCGAGACGGCGGTCACCTCGTACAGAGGACCGTTGGAGGCGGGTTTGGGCAGCGCCTGGAGCTTGGTCACCGCGCCGGCGAGGCTGACACGCCACAGGCGGGTGCCGGACTTGATGTCCGGCCCCATGATGAAGCCACCCGAATAGCCCACAACGTCGTCACTCGTGGGGACGGCTACCGACCGGCGGCTCACATGCCCGTCGACGTTCAAGGTGGTGAGCGTCGACGGTGAGTTCAGATCCGCGCCAGGCACAAGGAGCGCCAGCCCGGAACTGCTCACGGACAGACCCTCGGAATACTGGAACTGGGTGGGATACGACATGCGCCGGTGAGTGACGATGTCGTACCAGCCGATCGCTCCCCGGCCGGTGCTCAGGTTGGTTTGCTCCCAGCCAAGGTAGCGCCCGCTGGCAGACCACTGGAAGTCGGTGACGGTCATCGGCTTGGCCGTGCCCTTCACGTCGACGGGCCCAATTACTTTGCGCGCGCCGTCCTGCACCAGGGTCAGCCTGCCCGCCGCGAGTACCGCGAGTGCAGGAACTCTCTTTCCGGCTGTCGCCCGGAGGTTCTGGGCCGCACCGGTACCCGCCAGCAGAGCGAGAACCAGCACGGCGATGACCAGGCCGGTGATTGAGCGGCACGCCGCAATGGCCCGCCGTGTGGGCAAGAAACGTGTCAGGTTCACACGTGCAGTGATATCAAAACGGCACGGAGTCATCAACGCTCCTGACCCACGAGGGCGCCGCACACCAGAGGACCGTGGTGAGCATAGAGGGGAAGGCCGGGCTGGAGGAAACCCCGGCAACCACAGGGGTTCCCCCAGGTCACTACCGGTGGGCCGTACAAGACTTGAACTTGTGACCTCTTGCGTGTCATGCAAGCGCGCTACCAGGCTGCGCCAACGGCCCCTGAGGAGGTGACGCTACCATCGTGCAGCGCCTTGCTCATCGTCGGACACCGGGGTGCGTCCATCGCGTCGCCGCCCACGGCTAGATTGCCGCCGTGCAGGCCAACGGTGAGATGCCGCGCCCGAGCGTCGGTGAGAAGATCACAAGGGCCCTCGGGTTCGTCGCAGTAGCCGGGGCGACGATCTTCGTCATCTGGCAACTGCGACCCGACCTGCTCTTCAGCTCGAACATGGACGTCGGCGGCGACAACGCCGGCCACATAGTGACGCCGTACTTCCTGATCCACGACCTGCTGCCCCAAGGGCGCATCACTGGGTGGGATCCTCAGTGGTTCGAAGGCTTCCCGTTGTACGTCTTCTACTTTCCCCTACCTGCCTTGTTCGTCGCGGCGCTCTCGGTCGTGTTCCCCTATGCGGTTGCCTTCAAGCTCGTCACTGTCCTCGGCCTGGTCACTTTCCCGGCGTCGGCCTGGGCCTTCGGGCGATTGGCGGACTTCAAGAGGCCCGTGCCCGCGTTGATGGCCGCGGCAACTTTGCCGTTCTTGTTCAATACCTCCTACCACATCTATGGCGGGAACATAGTCTCGACGCTCGCAGGCGAGTTCTCGTTCTCTCTCGCGCTCACGAGCGGATTGCTCTTCCTCGGCGTGTTCGCGTACGCGCTCCGGACCGGCCGGCTCCGTTGGCTGGCGGCGGCGCTGTACGGGGTGACGCTGCTGTGCCACGTCGTCCCGGCACTCGGCTATGCGGCCATCGCGATCCTGCTCGCGCTGAGCCGCTGGAACAAGAACACCTGGCGGGTGCTTGTTCCGGTCGGCGCGGTCGGTGCACTGCTCGCGGCGTTCTGGCTCGTTCCGTTCGCCGTTGACCTCCCCTACAGCTCGTCCATGGGCTACACGAGGGTGATCGGCGTCTGGTCGAACATCTTTCCGCGGGGCTATCTCTGGATGATCGTTCCAGCGGGGCTCGGCGCGCTGATCGCCGTGATCCGTCGAGACCGGACGCCCATCGTGTTCCTCGTCGCGACGCTGGCCTCGGTGGCAGGGTTCCAGTGGCTACCGGCCGGCTTCGTCTACAACGGCAGGTGGCTGCCGTTCTACTTCCTCTTCACGGCGCTGCTCGCCGCCTACGGCGTCGGGGAGGTCTTCCGCCTCGGCGGCCGCTGGCTGCAGCTCGACTCCTGGCAGGCACCGGCCGCGATCGTCGTCGGCAGCCTGGGCGCCCTGCTTGGCGCGCTCATCGCCGGCGGCATTGCGATCCCGGGCTTCCAGCCCAGCGGCAGTCAGATCGAGGTGCCCGGCTGGATCTCCTGGAACTACACCGGGTTCCAAGGCAAGTCGGGCTGGCCCGTCTACCAGGGAATCGTGCGCATGCTCGACAAGGCCGGCCGCACCTACGGATGTGGGCGGCTCCAGTACGAGTACATCACCGAGACCCAGAACCCCTTCGGCTCCACCGAGGCAACGATGGCTCTGCCGTACTGGACCAACGGGTGCATGGACACGATCGACGGGGTCCTGTTCGAGTCCTCGACAACCACGCCGTTCCACTTCCTCGACCAAGCCGAGTACTCGCTTCCAGGCGAGTCCTCAAACCCGGTCTCGTTCCTGACCTATCCCTCCTTCGACCTCGCCGACGGGATCCGGCATCTGCAATTTGCGGATGTGCGCTACTTCCTGGCGGTCTCGCCGCAGGTCGAGACGGCCGCCAAGAGCGTCCCCGGACTCGTCAAGATCGCGTCGACCCCGGGTTTCCCCGGCCCGATCGACCAGGCGACTGTGAGCGACCCGGTCTGGGACCTCTACCTGATCAAGGGCTCACAGCTCGTGACGCCGCTGGACCACCTCCCCGTCGTGGAATCCGGTGGCTCCGCAACAGAGTGGCTCGACACCAATCTGAGCTGGTGGGAGAGCGAGAACTACTGGCCCGTTGAGCTCGCACTGAATGGACCACCGAACTGGCCCAGGGCGCCGGTGGGGACGCTTGTGCCACCGTCGCAGGCACGCCCCGTCGAGCCGACAACGGTGACAGACGCGCGTACGACGAACTCGGGGGTCAGCTTCAACGTCGGGCGGCTCGGCGCCCCGGTGCTCGTGAAAGTGCCCTATTTCCCGAATTGGCATGCCACCGGCGCCCTCGGTCCGTACGAGGTGTCTCCAAATCTGATGGCAGTCGTGCCGACAGCACACCACGTCACGCTCACGTACGGCACCACGGGAGCCGACCAGCTTGGCAAGCTTGCCTCGCTCGGGGGCGTTGTCGGTCTGGGCATGCTCATGACGCTCAGACCGCCCGTGGTGAGACAACCACCCAGCACGCCCGAGCCGGTGCCGCCGACGCGCGACGACGAGCCCGAGGGTGCAACGCAGAGTCGCTCGGAAGACGAAACCGAACCGATCGCGACTGTCGCGGTCCAGGAGCTCCACGGCCCCCCGTTCCCGGAGCCGGAGCCAGAACCCAAGCCGGGGCCGGCGCCCAACCCCGGTGCCACACGCCGGACGTGCGGCATCTGAGCCGGGGGCGACGCGACCAAGAGGTGATCACGAATTCCGGCTGATGATGGGTATCCTCCCTTGACGTGTCCAAGGATCTCGCGACCAGGTCACGGGTGCGTCGCCGGTCCGTTCTTCACGCCAGCGGACATCGCCGATGGCCGAAGCGAGTGCTCCTCGGCGTGTCGATCCTGCTCGTCCTGGTGCTCATCGGTGGCGCCGGAGGTTGGTTCTACGTCAACTCGGTACTGAGCTCGATCAAGCGCTTTCAGGTTCAGACCATCACACCGGAGACCTCCGGCGCACCGATCGACATCCTCCTGGTTGGCTCCGATTCCCGCGCCTTTGTCACCGAGCCCGGCCAGGTCTCTTCATTCGGCAGCCCGGCCACGCAAACCGGACAGCGGTCCGATGTGATCATCGTCGTGCGGCTGGTGTCGAGCACGCACCGGATCGAGATGCTCTCGATCCCACGGGACACCTACGTCCCGATACCGGGCTCAGGTGGCTCGAACCGGATCAATGCAGCCTTCAACACCGGTCCAAGCCTGCTCGTGCAGACGATCCAGCAGAATTTCGGCATCCCCATCAACCACGTCGTGGTGGCGAACTTCCAGGGCTTCGAGGGCATGGTGAACGCCCTCGGCGGCATCTCCCTTGACTTCCCGTACCCGGTTCGTGACCCGGACTCCGGCCTGAACGTGACCACGGCGGGATGCCAGAGCGTGAGCGGGACGACCGCCTTGGCGCTGGTTCGCAGCAGGCACCTCTACTACTTCAAGGACGGCTGGAACTACGACGGCATGAGCGACTGGAGCAGGATCCAGCGCCAACAGGCGTTCTTCCATGCCCTGATCAACAAGGCGAACGGCGAGTTCCCCAACCTTCTGGCGATCAACAGCTTCCTGCAGGCGACCTCCCACGATCTGCAGGTGGACGCGGGATTCTCGGCACGCCAGATGATCTCGCTCGGCCTGCAGTTCAGAGGCGTCGCCTCGGCCAGCCTCGCGACCGAGGTCCTGCCGACCTATGGCACGCAGATCGACGGCAATGACGTGCTCATGGCGGCACAGCCTTACGCCCAGAAGATGATCTCGAGCTTCCTCGCGTTCGGATCATCACCTCGCAATACTTCGACGACCACCTCGGCTCCGGGCGTGACCACGACCACCACCCCCGCGAGCGAGGTGGTCCTCGACAACCCCAAGGACTTGCCTGAGCCCTGGAACCCGAAGCCCTGCTGACATGCCTCTAGCCGAGGCCGTCCTCGGCGGCGGCCTTCGACACGGCCACGAGCCGATCGAGCGCGCTACGGGCGTTCCCGTCCTCGACGGCCGCGCTCGCGATCTCCAGGCCGTCGGCGAGATCGTCTGCAAGACCGGCTACGACGAGGCCCGCCGCGGCGTTCAGGCACACCAGGTCGCGCCTTGGACCAGGCTCGCCGTCCAACAACTGCAACCCCAGTCGAGCGTTTCGCGCCGCGTCACCGCCTTTCAGGTCGCCGAGCGCGGCCCTCTTCAGCCCGAGCGAGGCCGGCTCGATCTCCAACCGGCGGCGGCGGCAGGTTCCGTCCTGTTCGCGCACCGACTCGATCAGGGTCGAGCGTGCCGTGGTCGACAGCTCGTCGAGGCCGTCGTGGCCGAACACCACCATCGCGTGCACGGACCCGAACCTTTCCAGCACGTCCAGCATCTTCTCGGCCATCACGGGGTCGGAGACGCCGACGAGCTGGCGCGTGGCCCCCGCAGGATTCACGAGCGGGCCGACGAAGTTGAAGACCGTTGTGACGCCAAGCTCACGGCGCACCGGCGCCGCGTATCGCATCGCCGGATGAAAGCGCGGAGCGAAGCAGAAGCCGATCCCGGCCTCGTCGATGCATCGTCGCACACCGCCGGGGCCGAGGTCGATGACCACACCGAGGGCCTCGAGAACATCGGCCGAGCCGGCAAGCGACGAGGCTGCACGCCCGCCGTGCTTGCAGACGACCGCGCCTGCGCCGGCGACTACGAGGGCACTGAGCGTGGAGACATTGATCGTGCCGCTGCGGTCCCCGCCCGTGCCGCAAGTATCCACGACCTCGACGCCGACCTCGAGGCTCTCCGCGTGGGCCCGCATCGCCCGCACAATGCCGGTCATCTCTTCCACTGTCTCACCCTTGGTCCGCAGACCTGCCACGAGAGCGGCGATCTGGGCCGGGGTCGCCATGCCCTGGAGCACGTCGTCGAGGGCTGCGGAAGCCTCATCCGCCGTCAGGTCCTGCCGGCAGAAGATCTTTCCGAGAACCGCCGGCCATCCGCCGATGGTCTCGAGAGTGGTCACCATCGCCACCTCAGTCCCTCCAGAGGTCGCGGTCGAGAACACCCCCGCGCGACGAGGTCCCGTGGGGCTGCGAAGCCGCCTCGTCGATCTCTCGCGCCCGAGGCGGCGCCTCGTCCTTGACAGGCCCTGCAACCGCCTCACGCAGCGCGGTCAACTCCTCGGCGGGGTCGAAGTCCACCCAGGGAGGCTACCCCGACGCCTTCACCTCTTCGTTCTTGGAACGAACTGAGCCCCAGCCGCGTCAGGCGGACTTACGGTGCTGGCGGAGCATCCGGCGACGTTCGCGCTCGGTGCGCCCGCCCCATACGCCTTCACGCTCGCGGGCGGCAAGTGAGTACTCGAGACACGCCTGGCGTACCGAACACGACACGCAAACCGCCTTCGCCTCTTCCGAGTCGGCATCCGACACTGGGAAGAAGACGTCTGGGTCAACCCCTCGGCATGCGGCTCTTTGGCGCCAATTGGCGTTCATCCCAGTTCACTCTCTTCGTCTTTCAGTCTTGGCGACCTGCCGCGACAAGACCGATTTGCAGGGGATCGGTCGGCGGCAGCGGCGCTCTCATCGCACGCCAGGGGGTTCGCCGGCCGAAGTCTCGATTATGAATGATCGTAACGAAACTGTCAACGATTCGCATTCCGCCGGGCCTGTCCAGCTGTGCCCGTAAGTGTGCTAGTCGCACTTCCAATCTTCGGCCGACAAGGCCTTTTCCTTGACAGGCAAATCCGCTCGGAAGCGACAAGCCGCGTGCCCGACCGCGATCGGGACCTGCCCTCGGGTCAAGCCTCGGCCGCGGATTTCGCCGACGCAAACGAGCGCCTCGGTGGCCTGGTCTTGTCGTCTGTTTGTGGCAGGCTGTCGATACGGTGCCTTGATGAGACGACCAGCGACCATGTTCGACCGGGAGGTCGCTCTATCCAAGCTGGCCGACGAGAGCTTCGACGTCGTCGTCGTGGGCGGAGGGATCACCGGAGCCGGCGTCGCGCTGGACGCGGCCTCGAGAGGGCTGCGCACCGCGCTCGTGGAACGTGGCGACTTCGCGTCGGGCACGTCCTCGAAGTCCACCAAGATGGTGCACGGCGGCTTGCGCTACCTCCAACAGCATGAATTCGGCCTCGTCCATCAGAGCCTCAGCGAGCGTCGTCTCCTGCTGCAGAATGCTCCTCACCTCGTCGAACGGCTTACGCTCCTCATTCCCCTGTTCGCCGAGGGAGGACTCGTTGACCGGGCCGCCGCGCGAACGTACTCGACCGCGTTGTGGATGTACGACCTCGCCGGTGGATGGCGAATCGGCAAGCGCCATCATCGCATCACCGCTGAAGAGCTTGCCTCCCACTTCCCCACGCTGCGCACCGACCGCCTCGTTGCCGGATTCGTCTACTACGACGCCTGGGCCGACGACGCCCGGCTGACTCTTTCCATCCTGCGAACCGCCGTGCTCGAGCACGCGGCCGTCGTGGTGAATTACGCCCCGGCCGTCGGCCTTGTGCACGGTGAGACATCCCACCTGAGCGGTGTACGGGTCGCGCCCGTCACCGAACCTCGCTCTGGCGCTTGGCTGGCACAATCGCCCGGAACCGACACCTGCTCCGATGTGTTCGAGGTCCGGGCGAAGGTCGTCGTCAACGCGACCGGCGTGTGGGCCGATGGGCTCCGCAGCCTGGACGACCCCACCTACCCGACATCGATTCGCCCAGCCAAAGGCATCCATCTCACGGTCCCGCGTAGCAAGTTGCCCTGTGACCTCGCGACGGTGCTGCCGGTGCCGGAAGACCGCCGCTCGATCACCCTCATACCTTGGGACGAGCACACCTATATCGGGACGACCGACACCGACTACAGCGGCCCGCTGGACGACCCCCGGGTGGAGCCGGGCGACATCGCCTATGTGCTAAACGCCGTGAACGCGGCCGTCTCGTCGCCGCTCGGGCCGCAGGACGTGACCGCGAGCTGGGCGGGTCTGCGCCCCTTGCTCGCCACGGCGGGTGCTCGCGGCCGTGTCCCGGGGGCGCGCACAGCCGACCTCTCCAGACGCCACAAGGTTCAGCGATCGGCGTCCGGGCTCATCACCATCACCGGGGGCAAGCTGACGACCTACCGCAAGATGGCGGCTGACACCGTCGACGCCGTCCAGCGTGAGCTCGGAGCGCGTACCGTGGCGTCCCGTACCAAGAACCTGCGCCTTCGCGGTTCGGAACCCGTCAACGTCCTGCAAATCCGCGAGCTCGCCGACAAGCTTGGCCTCGACGCGCGGGTCCTGGACCACCTCCAGAGTCGTTATGGAGGAGAGACGATGGCCGTGCTCGGCCTCTGCTTTGATCGACCGGAGCTTCGTGAGCCCCTCATCGAGGGTCTTGCGCACCTTGAGGCGGAGGTCGTGTACGCGGCTCGGTTCGAGATGGCCACCTGCGTCGAGGACGTCTTGTCGCGCCGTACCCGTGCCCTGCTGTTAGACGCCCGGTCCGCGGCCGTGGCGGCGGTCCGGACCGCGGAGCTGCTGGCAGCCGAGATCGGCTGGGACGCGGTTCATGCGCGCGAAGAGTGCGCGGCGTTCTCCGGCATCGGCCAGCACGACCTCGCCGGGGCGGCGTCCCTTGCTGACCAAGGCTTCTGGCGCCAGGAGACCTGAGCCCTCGTGCACGACGAGCGCAGGGCCGCGCCAGCGCCGATCGAGACCGGCGTAGGGAGCAGCGAGCTCAAAGAGCGGCTCGGCGGTGAACATGTCGCGCTCGGCGACCGTTTTCTCGAGCGCCTCTCCGGCGCGTGCGCCATCATCGATCTTTCTCCGGACTCTCTGGCCGAGGCGGGCCGAGACTGGTGGCCCATCTCACTGAGATGGGCGCTGTCGGGTACCGTGCCCGCGCGGCCTGGCGTCATCGCTCGACCAGCCGACACCGCCGAGGTCGCCGGCGTGCTCAGGTGCTGCAACGATGCCGGCATCCCCGTCACTGCGGCTGGTGGGCGCAGCGGTGTCTGCGGCGGCGCCGTCCCGGTCTTCGGCGGTGTCAGTCTCGATTGCTGCGGTCTCGGCGGCGTGCAGGAGGTTCACAGTGCAACTTCGCTCGTCGATGTCCGAGCCGGCACTTTCGGGGACGATCTCGAGCACGAGCTTCGCTCGGTTCATGGGGTCACGATCGGCCACTGGCCCCAGTCCGTCGCGCTAGCGACCATCGGAGGGTCGATCGCGTGTCGCGGTGCGGGCCAGTACTCCACCCGCTACGGAAAGATCGAGGACATCGTCGCCGGCCTTGAAGTGGTTCTCGCCGACGGCACCGTCGTGCGCACGGGCGCGCTGGCCGGGCGAGGAGCGGGGCCACGCTCGGCAATGGGCCCGGACCTGACGAGCGTGTTCGTCGGCAGCGAGGGGACGCTCGGCGTCATCACCTCTGCCCGGCTGCGCGCGCACCCGGTCGCTCTCGAGGAACGGCGCGCGGCGTGGGCGTTCCCGAGCTTCCCTGAGGGTCTCGAGGCACTCCGCCGGACCCTTCAACGTGGCGCGACCCCCGCGGTGGTGCGCCTCTATGACACGACCGAGTCGCAGCGAAACTTCGACGGTCTCGACACCAACGTCCTCATCGCCCTCGACGAGGGAGACGCCGTCATCGTCGACGCCGCGATGCGGGTGCTCGCCGAGGAGTGCAGGACCGGTGAGCCGCTCGACATCGGCCTCGTCGGGCGCTGGTTCGCCCACCGCAACGACGTATCGGTGCTCGAGGCGGTCATTCGGGCCGGGATCGTCGTCGACACGATCGAGATTGCCGCACCTTGGGATGCACTGACCAGCATCTACGACAGCGCCTTGACGGCGCTTCAGGAGACGGCCGGGATCGTCGCAGCCTCAGCCCACCAGTCACACGCGTACCTCGAGGGCGCCTGCCTCTACTTCACGTTCGCGGGTCTGGGCCCTGACCCCGGCGACGACGCCTGGGCGGAGCGGTTCTACCGGCGTTGCTGGCAGGCCGTCCTCGGGGCCACTTTGGCGAAGGGTGGCTCGATCAGCCACCACCACGGCATCGGAGTCGTGCGCGGCCCGTACCTGCCCGATGCCCTCGGCGCCGGTTTCGACGTGCTCAAGAGGCTCAAGACGGCGCTCGATCCTCGGGGCATCCTGAACCCCGGAAAGCTTGGCCTCCCCTCGCCGTTCGGCGCCCTGCCCTGGCCAGGTGGTCGTTAGCCTCGGTTGGCCGCTGAGCCGGGCGTGTTCACGGGCCGGTTGAACGGCAGGTGCCCAAAGTGGGGGTACGCTCGCTCAGCGTGAGGAGTTATTCGTGACGACCGATGACATGGTCAGGGAAGCCACCGTGAACCCGTCGCTCGACGATGCCCTCGAGTTGGCGGCGTCGCTACAGGCAAATCTGAACGCCGTTGTCCTCGGCACCCCGGGGGCGGTCGTCGCGGCGACCACGGCAGTGCTGGCAGCGGGACACCTGCTCATCGAAGACGTGCCGGGCGTCGGCAAGACGATGCTCGCAAAGGCGGTCGCAGTCTCCATCGGCACTCGCCTCGCCCGGATCCAAGGCCACCCGGACCTGCTCCCGTCCGACATCACTGGTGTCTCGATCTACTCGGCCTCGTCTGAGACTTGGGAGTTCCGGCCGGGTCCCGTCTTTGCCCACGTGGTTCTTTTCGACGAACTGAACCGGACCCCACCGAGAAGCCAGGCAGCGCTGCTCGAAGCAATGGAGGAGCGACAAGTCACCGTCGACGGCGAGTCGTGGCCCTTGCCCGAGCCGTATCTCGTACTGGCGACCCAGAACCCGATCGATCAGACGGGCACGTTTCCCTTGGTGGAAAGTCAGATGGACCGCTTCCTTCTCGCCACACGCCTCGGTTACCCGGACGAGATCACCGAGACGAAGCTTGCCGTGTCTCACGGAGCGCAGCCACTGCTTTCCTCGCTCTCGCCCGTGTGCACGCCGGCGGGCCTGGCTGGCGCCCAGGCGGCCGTCGCCGACGTGCCCGTGGCGCCCACGGTCGCGAGCTATGCCGTCGCCATCGTGCGGGCGAGCCGGGCGGACCCCCTCATCCGTCTCGGTGCGAGCCCACGTGCGGCAATCGGCCTTCTCGCTGCCGCACGTGCACACGCCGTGATCGCCGGCCGGGACTTCGTGCTTCCCGACGACGTGAAGGCAGTGGCCGTCAGCGTGCTCGCTCACCGCCTGGTCACCGATGCCGCCCCGGTCGCCGCCTTCGATTCCGGGATCGCCGCAGTGCAGGCGATCCTCGAGCGGGTTCCTTCGCCGAGGCCCTGATGCGACGGCGCTCCCGCCAGCATCGTCCGGCGGTCGACGGGGCGCGCGAGCCGATGGCCCCGAGACAGCATGTCCGTCACTTGGCTCTACCCGAGCGCGCCTTCGGACCGGTCGCCGGCACGGCTCTCTTGTTGTTCATGTGGGCCGGCGTGGCACACGCGAGCGGCTCCGGCTGGGTGCAAACCGTGGGCGCGGTGGTTGCCGGTTTGCTCCTTCTCGGCCTGGTCGCCCCTGCGTTCGCGGCTCCAGGGCTCACCCTCGTTTGCGAGAAGTCCCCCACCGATGCAACCGCCGGTTCGGCGGTGGAGATCGACGTCGTCGCGAACCGATCGATGCGATGCACCCCACGATCGCTCCCAGGAGCTCCACTGCTGCTGGCACGGAGGATTCCTGCACGCCTTGTCGTCGTGCCGCGCCGCCGAGGCGTCATCTCGACGGTCACGGTCCGACTCGCCACCGCCGCCCCGCTCGGCCTGCTCTGGTGGTCACGAGATCAGGTCCTCGAGCTCCCCCACCCGCTCTATGTCGCGCCACAACCCCTGAAGCGGGGTGCGGCACTGCGCCAGGCGCTCACGCCGGAGGAGGGCCACGGGCCCCCGCGTCCGACGCTCACCGGAGACCTGCGGGGAGTTCGCCCCTACCAGCACGGCGATGGTCGGCGACGTGTTCACTGGAATGCAAGCGCCCACACCGGCGACCTCATGGTCCGCGAGTCCGAGAGCCAGAGTGACGACCCGATCCGGATGGTGATCGATCTCCCCCGAGACCTCGACGCCGCCGACCGGCTCGCCGAGGAGGCGATGGGAGAGATCGTGGCGCAGCTGAGCAGGGGCCGTCGTATCGTGCTCGAGACCACCGAGGTCACCGGCAGGGTCGTCGCTCCTGTGGCCGAGCGCCTCTCAGCGGGGCGGCGCCTCGCCCGTTCGGTGGCCTCTTCAGATGCGCGCTAGGCGGGCCAGCGTGCGGAGAGGCCCAGACTCAGGAGGCCAGGTGGACCGTCCGAGCGCGGCGGGCCACTCCAGTGTCCCGAGCCGCCCGGGCACGGCGGGCCGGCGTGGAATCGGCTTTGTCGAGATGGTCCGGCGCGCAAACGCCCCTCTCCCGCCAGAGCATTCCGTGACCTTCCGGATCGCGACTGCGGTCGCCGTCCTCACCGGCATCCTCTCCTGTGCCGCGGTGGGCGAGGTATCGGTCTCGAGCGCCGTCTTCGCGTCTGTGGGAACCGTGGCCGGCATGGTGTTCTCCTACATGACGCGTGCCAAGCCGTGGCAGTGGGTGAAGATCCTGCTCGCCGTCGCGGTCCTCGGCATCTTCGCCTCGTTCGTCGTCCAGATCCTCGGTGCGGCCCAAGTCGGCCAGCTGAGCTCGATCGAGGTCCCGCTCGCCGGCTTGTTCACCTGGGTTCAGCTCATCCACTCCTTCGACGTGCCGGCAAGACGTGACCTGCTCTTCTCGCTCGCTGCGGCCGGCGCGCTCCTGACCCTCGGAGCGGCCCAGGCGGTCTCGGTCGGCTTCCTCGCCTACGTTGCAGTCTGGCTCGGAGCCTGCCTCGTCGGGCTGGGATGCTCGTGGCGTTCGATGACGGGAGGTATCGGGCCCATCGCGCTGGGCTCGATAGCGACCACGGGTCTCGTGATCGTGCTGGCCGGTGCAGGCTTCCTGGTCCTCTTGCCGGCACCCCGAACCACTCAGTTGATCACTCTGCCCGCCTCGCTCACCTCGTACCTTCCCCTTCGAGATCCCGGTGGCATAACCGGGACCGGAGCCCAGGCGACCGAGCCAGCCCAGGCCGGTGAGGCGAGTGGGGCAACCGGGGTCGGTGGCTACCTCGGCTTCGCGAGCGAGCTCGACACCGCCGTCCGCGGCGCGCTCGGCGACGAGGTCCTCATGCGAGTGCGAGCCGACCGGCCCGGCTATTTCCTCGGGATGACCTACGACACCTGGGACGGCCGGAACTGGAAACGTTCGCCTCCGACGGCGAGGATCGTGCAGCTTACGACCGGATCGCCCTTCGACGTGAGCTCTGTATTGAGCTCCTTCGCCCAGGCGCAGGGTCAAATGGGTGGCGGAATGGTCCCGGGCCTGTACGGGGATGAGCTTGGGTCCGGGCCGGTCAACATCCAGACGTTCTATGTGGCACAGCCCATCGCGAACCTGCTGTTCGCGACCCCCGATCCCACTGAGGTCTACTTCCCGGAGCACTCACTGATCGTCGGTGCCGATGACTCGATGCGATCCACGATCGCGATGACCCCGGGCACCGTGTACACGGTCGTGTCCACCGACACTGCGGCGGCGCCGAGCGTGCTCGCGAAGGTCCGACCCCTCCAGTCCTCACAGATCCCGGCCGCTCTGGGACCGGATCTGGCGCTCCCGCCGGGACGCTACGAGCAGGTGGCCGCGCTCGCCCGCCAGATCGTGAGCGCCGCCCGGGCGACGACGACCTACGCGAAGGTGACCGCTCTCGAGGCTTGGATGGGTCGCCATGTGCGGTACTCGACCGACATCCCGCCGTTGCTCGCCGGACAGGACGCCGTCAACCAGTTCCTCTTCGGCTCTCGAGTGGGCTACTGCGAGCAGATCTCGACATCGCTCGCTGTCATGCTTCGCACGCTCGGGGTACCGACACGCGAGGCGATCGGGTACGTGCCGGGACCCTTCGATCCCCTGAGCGACCTCTACGAGATCCAGGCCAAGGATGCCCACGCGTGGGTGCAGGTGTGGTTCCCGGAGGTTGGCTGGCAGAACTTCGATCCGACTGCTCAGGTGCCTCTGGCTCCGCCGAACCCCGGTGCGGTGCTTCTCTCCGACCTGGGACATGCGATCGCCAACCTCCCGTGGGCACCCATCGGCGGCGACCTCGGCGCAATCGCGACCGGAGCGCTCGTCGCCCTCGGAGTGCGCCGTCGGCGAAGACGCCCGACGGGATGGGCAGGACGGGTCACAGCTGAGCTCGAACGAAGGGGCGCGGCAGCCGGGTTGAGGCGGTGGCCGACCGAGACTCTCGGCGAATACGCCTCCCGGCTCGGTACCTTCGACAGCTGGCGGGCGGGTCCAAGCGCGACGGCCCCGCTCCGGGCGGCGTCCGCACTTCTCGAACGCGCCGCTTACGGCTGCTACGAGCCGGACGCCGGAACGCGGGCCTTCGTCGAGGACGTTGTGCGAGGGCTCCATCCGGCGCGTGGCTTCCGCCGGAGAAGTCCCCGACGCCGGCTCACAACGGCGTGAGCGCCGACGCCTCCGCGGAGCCCGCCCCCGCGCCCGAACAAGATCCGACACCGATCGGCGCCCCGGGCGACTGAGCCCGAAGGCGACCTCCGAAGCCTTGTCGGCGGATGGCCTTTCGAGCGCGCCTCACCCCAGGCCCGCGTCGGCTGTCGGAACAAGACTGAGCGGAACTGGTGCAGCTACCTGCTCTCGTCCTCTTGGGCGGCGTCCTGGCCCACGGCTTCAAGCCGCGGCAGGAGCGAACTGACCTTCTCCCGGGCGCCGCGAATCCGGCGATCAAGCTCCTCGACAATCTCCACTGCCCGACGCAGCCGGACCTCGAGGAGGTCAACGTCAATGACGCCACCCTCGAGCTCGGCAATGATGGCGTCAAGCTCGTCGGACGCATCGGCGTAGCCGAGCTCGCCGACCGGCACGTAGTTGGTACCGGGGTCGAATGCGCTCATGGGATTCCTCCGTCGTTCGCAGTTTCGCCGTTGACCGCTGCGGCTTGGACCGGCGGTCGGATCTCGTCGACCACCGAGCGTGCGCTGCCCTCCGCAAAGGTCGTGATCAGCCTTTCGCCCCGCCGAAGCGAGGCCGACGATCGAACCACCCTGCCGGCTTCGTCGCGCGTGAGCGACCAGCCCCGTTCCAGCTGGTGGCGGGGGTTGAGCAACTGCAGCAGTTCCCGCTGGTGGGCAACACGTTGGGTTTGCACGACGAGCTGCCGCGACGACGGGGCGGCCAACTTCTGGGCGCGGTTGACCAATCGCCCCTGGCTCCGCTCGATCGCCACCAGCGCAGCGTTGCCGATGCGCGTCTCGGCACTGCGCAGGTTCAGCGACGAGCGCTCGAGGGCTTGACGGGCCACCCGGCGAGTCAGGGCACAGGAGGTGACAAGCTCCCGGCCCGCTTCGTCCAGCCGGGCCTCGACGCGCTGCGCGAGTCTTCGTGCGCGCTGGTCCACGCCTCGCAGGTACGCCCCGACCACGGCCACTACCGCCTCGCCGCATTGCGTGGGAGTCACGAGCGCCTGATGTGCGACTTCGTCGGCAACTGAGCGGTCCCCGGTATGCCCGATACCGGTCCAAACGGGGCACGGCGCCTTGGCAATGGCTCGCGCGACCGGCTCGGAGTCGAAAGCCGCCAGATCGCCTCTTGCCCCTCCTCCGCGAACCAGGACCAGGAGCTCAGGCTCGAACGCGCTGAGCCTCGTCAAAGCATCGACGATCTGGGCCGGCGCCTCGGGTCCCTGGACGAGAGACGGCTCGAAACGGACGTCGAACAGATAACCGGATCGTTCCAGTTCACCCGTGAAATCGCGATATGCCTCCGAACCCGGGCTGGTGACAAGCCCAATTCGCAGGGGGACCAATGCCAACGGCAGGCGCCGGTTCGCCTCGAGGAGGTCCTCGGCCGCGAGTGTGCCCAGCAATCGTCTCCGGGCCGTCGCGATCGCGCCGACCAGCGCCTCCACATCGAGAGCGGTCATGGAAAAGCGCAACTTGCTTCCACCTTCCCAGACCGAGACCTTGCCGCGCACACGCACGACGAGCCCCGGCACGAGCTCGACTCCGACCGCCGCCAGCTCGTACTGGACGGCAGGCCACTCCCGCGCCCAACAAGCGACCTCGAGCGTGGCGTTCAGGTTGCGAGCGGCTGAGCCGCTCCGAGGCGCCGCCGAGCCATCGGAGACCGGTCGTGCCAGCCCGTCGAGATGGTCCGCTAGCTCCAGGTAACGGTGACCCCGAGACGTGGTCACCTTGCGGATCTCTCCTGTCACCCAGACCTCGTCGGGAAACGCCTCCCGGAGTGCACCCCGCACACAGTCGTAGAAGTCACTGACCGACAAAGCCGCGTCGGAGGCCGATCCCGGCGTCAAGAGCGGTTCGGAGGCGACGACCGACAGCACTGATGGCGGTCCCGGGGCGCCGAGAGGCCACCCGGTCGGCCGAGCCGCGGGCACCACGTGACCGGACGAAGGACCCTCCGGATCCGGCCCTTGAGCTCCGCCAGAGGTGAAATCGAACCGCAGCTCCTCGACGTCGGGCCCTTTCGCGTCCCGCCCCCGCGTCGCTCGGGTGCCGGCCATTGGCCCAAGGCTACCGCTGGGCGTGTCAACGCCTCCGGATCATCTCGGTGGACATCAGCCCGAGGACCCGAACTGAATCGCCACGTGCAGGTTCTGCTCCTTCGACCAGCGGCGACCGCCGCCGGCAAGCCGCCAGTCGGCGAACGAGGTGTCGTCGACGACGAGGGCGTCCACCCTTCCCGCCGGAGCGAACACGACCGTGGCCGTACGCGCCGGCGGTGAGCGCAGCGTGCTCCAAGTCATGTGCGATTCGCCCAAGACCGCGAGCGTGTCAGGGTGAGCCGAGCCCGAGATCAATGCGAACAGTCCCACCTTGCCCGCCGGGCCGAACGAGACCACGCCCTCGGGCCCGGCAAGCAGCAACGCCGGTGAGACCCGCCACGTCAGCCTGCTGCCCCTCGTGCAGGCCGCGACCAATTGTGCACTGCGCCTGCCGGTGATACCAACGAGCGCGCACAGGCCAGCAGTCGTCGTCTGCAGGCCCAGCACCTCGGTGCTCGAATGACCGAACGGCTGGGGTAGCCCTGGGCCGACGAGGCGCCAGGCGCTGTCTTGCTCGGTGAAGATGCCGACAACTCCGCCCCGGCGACAGCTTGCCCCGATGAGCCGGTGCCCGGCCGAATAGCCGACGGCCGTTAGTGAGACGATCCCACAGGCGCGCCCTGGCGGCGAGGCAGCCAGGGCCCTCTCGGAGACCAGCGACCGCCAGCTTGTCAGGGCCGCCGGGCTCACCAACACCTGAGCTGCCCGGCCCTCTCCCACCAGGGCCAGCGCCTCGCCTCCAGCCGCGATCGCCAGGGCGTCGGGCTGCTCGGCGAGCGCGCCGACAGGGTCGGCGGGAAACCACGAGCGAGCATCCGAGGTGACGATTAGCGGCGAGTAGCTGAGCTTGGCGGCGGATCGAATTCCGACAGCGAGCGACTCGCCGCCCCGTGTGGCGACGATCAGGCCCCCGTTTGTGGCGACCGCAAGCGCCGAGGCCCGGTCGGACCAGGCCGAGGCGCCGGCCGGCCTGAACAAGAGCTGCCAGAACGTGTTCAGCGGTTGGTCGAGGTGTCCCATCGGGACGACCGCCCAGGAGCCAGCAGAAGTCTCGATCGAGGTTGCCAGCGAGGCACGGACCACTGCACTGCTCACTTGCGACTTCGGGCTTGCCGCCGTCGTCGGCCCACAGCCTGACACGGCGAGCGCGCCGAGTGTCATCAACGCGAACCCCTCGGCGAGAAAGCGCCGTGCCCACGGGCAAGACAGCGCTCGTCCAGACTGAGCCCAGGTGCTCACGATGACCCAAGCACGGCGCGAAGCTCGCCGGCGAGCACGGCGGCAAACGAGGACCTCGACGCCTGCGTGCCGGGGCCCGGGTCGCTGTTGAGGATGTAACGGATGTGGCCCGTCGGATCGATCACAAAGGAGATGTCATTGTGGGCGATCATCGCCCCTCCCGGAGCAAAGGCAACCTGGACACCGAACGAGCTCCAGACCCGCGTGAGCTCGGAGGTGGAACCGGTGAGGTAGTGCCAGTTCGAGAGCTGCTGGAGATCCTCTTGCCGGTCGAAAGCGACCAGGTACGCGCGCGCACGGTAGACCGGGTTGGCCACGACGGCCACCAGCGCGACACGCCTAGCGGTGGCACCAAGCAGGCCGTCGGCCTGCCGAAACTCCTCGGCGATGAGCGGGCAGTCGGAAACGCAGACGGGATCGAGGAACGTGACGGCGACCGCCTTGCCACTGAGGCTCCGCAGCGACACCGTCGCTCCGTGCTGATCGACGAGCCGGAACTCCGGGGCCGCGGTGTTGACGACGCCTGGCGCGCCGTCGACGGCCTCGGCGATTATCGGGTCCGCGTTTGGATTCATGGAAGCCGCGGCCATGGGCACGACGCCGACAAGAATGATCCCGATCGCGGCGAGGGCGGCGATGGCGCGCAAGGCGTACGCCGGTCGGCTGGCGAGCCGTGCCCAGAACGACGAACCGTCGCCAAGCGTGGTGGGGATCGCGACCGGCGCGCCGATCACGGCGGGAAGGCGTGTCATCGCCAGATACCCGGCTACGAAGATGAGACACATCGGGATCATGCTGTTCGGGTCGGTCCCCACGCCGCCGAAGAAACCGAAGTCCTCGATGAGCACCCAGTCTGCGATGCACAGGACGATCCCGGCATAGACCGCGACACGCGCCACCGAGGCTCGCCCGGCCAACAAGCCGATCCCGACGCCAGCGAGACAGACCACGAGGAACAGGTTCACGGCCCAACCGTGCGCGGCGTCAAAGGCCGCAAAGCTCGCCAGCAGGGAGGAGATGAACGCGGGCTGGGGCGTCGCCGACATCTGTTGCACCATTCCGAGAAGTGTCCCCGGGGTCGCTTCATGGCCCAGCTGCCCCTGCCAGAAGCCCCGGCCCGGCCAGGCCTGAAGGACGGCCATCCCGACGAAGAAGAGGCCCATGACCGAAAGAACAGTCCTGCCGAGCCGCGGGCTCGACCACGTTCTCTCAGGCAGGGCGATGAGCACCCCGGCCAAGCAGTAGAAGACGACCGCCCCAGGGGCGCCAAAGGCCCAGGTGAGTGCCGGCGCGAAGACCCCGCCGAAGCTCTCGCCGAAGATCCAGACGACGATTCCCCAGAACGCGCTCGCCATCCCGGCCAGCCGTGACCAGTACCCCAGGGGCGCGACAATCAGCCAGATGCCGAGACCGACCTGGATCCACACCGCCGAGGCAGGCACGGCGATCGGGTGGTTGCTCCAGATCGTCGCCCCGGCGTTCACGACGTGCTGCACCCACGCCGGCGAGCTTGCCGCGGTCGGCTCGATCACCTGGGTCGTCATGCCGAGCGGCATCGAAGGCTGAGCCTGGAGCAGACCGTCGAAGATCCAGATGAGGCCGAAGGCGATCCGGAGCAATCGCCGGCCGGCCGCCTCGGGGTAGGACCAGGCTCCGGCGGGCGGCGCACCAGCTCTCGCCCGCCGCAACTGCACCGCACGCAGCAGGTTCCAGGCCAACGCGAGCAAGGCGAGGATGACCACGGCGATCAGTGCTTCGTGCAAGAGCAGTGATCGAAAGGCCGAGACGATCGTACGGTTGTCCGTCGAAATCCCAGAGCTCATCCCTGGCATGGCGGTTGACGCACTCCTGTCGTTGGCGACGAGGCCGGACCGGCCGGATCCTAAGACACCCGGCCGAGGTGGTGGTGGCGAGCCGGCCTTTGGACGGGATGGCCGCTCAAGACACCGCGCCGGTGTCCGCGCTCAAGCCACCACGCCGGTGTCGGCGCTGGCCCTTTCGGTGGCCTAGGTCAACTCGGTAGTGTTGCAACCGCCAGGCACCCGCCCCGAGACGCATACCTGTTGAGCGGCTGAGGGTGCCGGCGAGGGAGGTCGTGTGGCTAAGTACTTCGTCCAGGTGGGTTATACCGCAGAGGCGTGGGCTGCGATGAGCCGTGGGCCGCATAGGGTGGTCGAACGGGTGCAGGCATCGGCAGAGGCCCTGGGCGGGTCAATCGAGAGCCTGTTCTTCTGCTTTGGCGACTACGACCTCGTGGGCATCGTCGACTTCCCCGACAGCCGGGGCGTCGCGGCGTGGTCCATGGCCGTGAGCAGCGGGGGCGACGTGCGCGCCTTCAAGACCACGACGCTGCTGTCCATCGAGGAGGGCCTGCACGCCCTCGGTCGGGCCGCGGAGGCCACGCGCGCACAACGGCCGCCCAACGCGCCGGCCTGAACAACCTCCGCCTCTCGACGGCCGACGACACCTCGAGACGGCTGTTCCGCGCCCGAGGAACTGTTGTGGGATCGAGTAGAGCGCCTTGTCCGCCTCGACGTGGAAGTCACGGTGCAGCTTCGGCTCTGACCAGCGCGGGACGTCGAAGGCTGTGCCCGGCAGCGCCAGGAGTCTGCCGAGCTCCTCGAGCCTGAACTCCCCGGCAGGCCGGCACTGGGTCGTGCCGTGGATGCGCATGCCGGCAGTCTGTCTGCACCATGTCTCGGCACGTTCCCGGCAGTCGGTCAGGTCGACAAAGCTCCCACCGGCGAAGAAGTTGTTCCGCGCATAGGGCACGACGCCTTCCACCCGAGGCTGTCGGTCGGCGTCGCGACGCGGGCGGCGTCGATCACAAAGCCCCGTGCCTGGCCGTACTCGAGGAACGTGTCGTTGAAACGAGGGGCGGTGTTCTGCTCCGGCCGAGCGAACCATCACGATGTCGTCGATGTGACCGTTGTCGAGGGCGCGGCCCGCCGCGACAACGACGTGATCATCACCTCGAACGAGAGCCATGTCCGAAGCCAAGCAGGTCTTGATCTGGCGCGAATGCAGCCCGTTTCGTAAGACGATGTGATCGATGTCTAGACGGCCGCCGCGTTACAAACTTTCCGAGGCCAGGACTACGGAGATAGGAGTCGCGAAATGCGCGTGTTGTTGTCGACATATGGGGGGCGCGGTGACGTCGAACCGCTGGTGGGACTCGCGGTGCGGTTGCGTGAACTCGGCGCGGAGGTGCAGATGTGCGTGCCGGTGGACCGCGCGGAGCGACCAGCCGAGATCGGCGTGCCCCTGCTGCTGGCCGGCCCCCCGGTGCGCCCGCTGGTGCAGGGAGCGGCGCGGCCGTCGCCGGCCGACCTGCCCAGGCTCGCGGCAAAGGTGATGGCCGCGCAGTTCGACACCCTTGCAGCGGCAGCCGAGGGATTCGATGCGTTGCTGGCGACCGGTCTGCTGCCGGCCGCGGCGAGCGCGCGGTCGGTAACCGAGAAGCTCGGCATCGGCTACGTCTACGCGGCCTACTGTCCGATCTTCCTGCCCTCGCCCCACCACGCGCCGACTCCGTTCCCGGGTCGGCCGTTCCCACCGGAGGTGACCGACAACCGGGTGCTGTGGGACCTGCAAGCCCAGATCGCGAACGAGCTGTTCGGCGCGGCGCTCAACACCCGCCGGGCGTCGATCGGCCTGCCGCCGGTGGACAACGTCTACGACTACGGCTTTACCGACCACCCCTGGCTGGCGGCAGACCCGACCCTGGCTCCGTGGCAGGAGCCGGCGGATCTCGAGGTCGTGCAGACGGGAGCGTGGACCCTGCCGGACCAGCGTCCGCTCCCGGCCGAGTTGGCGGCGTTCCTGGACGCCGGCACACCACCGGTGTACGTCGGCTTCGGCAGCATGCGCGCCCCGAAGGACATCGCCCGGGTGGCCATCGAGGCGATCCGCGCGCAGGGTCGTCGCGCTGTCGTTGCCCGCGGCTGGGCCGACCTGGCCCTGACCGACGACCGCCACGACTGCTTCGCTGTCGGCGAGGTCAACCAGCAGGCACTTTTCGCCCGGGTGGCCGCCGTCGTGCACCACGGCGGCGCGGGCACGACGACGACGGCCGCCCGTGCCGGTGCGCCTCAGGTTGTGGTACCCCAGATGGCGGATCAGCCGTACTGGGCCGGCCGTGTGGCCGACCTGGGCATCGGCGCGGCGCACGACGGTCCGACTCCGACCACCGAGTCCCTGTCTGCCGCGCTCAGGGCGGCCCTGACCCCTGAGACCCGCGCCCGAGCGAGCGCCGTGGCCGGCACGATCCGTACCGACGGAGCGACGGTGGCCGCGAGCCTGCTGCTCGAAGCGATCAGCCAGGAAAAACCAGCAGCGTCCGCGTGAACCACGGCATCTCCTACCGTCTTTCGGGCGATCGCCGGGTTGTTCTCGGAAGCGGAGGATGTAAGAAACGATGGGAAGTCGACCGGGCTCGACAAACAATGCGCACCTGCATCGAGCCGGGCGGCGTCGCCTCACTCCTGGTCGCTGGCGGAGCACCGATCCAAATCTGCCTTGCCTCTCGTGCTCCAAAGAGTTCAGTAAGTCGGGTCACAGCGCCAGATCTGCGAAATAGAGCGCGCAAACATGTATCCGTCGGAGAGGCACAATCGCACACCGACCGACGTCTCGGACCGTCGACTGCCGGCGAACCCAGATTGAGACCTTTCGGCGACGCACGCTCAACGCGTCCTGACCAGCTCGATTGCCACGACGAACAAGAAGCCAATCGTCCCCGCGTAGAAGGCTCTCTCCACGAGGCCGAAATAGCGGCGCATCGATTCGCTTCGCCGGGCTGCACCCATCGAGACCAGGCATACGAGCATCGCAATCCCGAGCCCGGCGATCGGCCAGCGTGCGTGCACCCATAGGTTCGATCCACTGATATCGGTCCCGAGCCGCAGTGCGGCGAGAGTGGCGCCTGCGAACGCCGCGAGCGCGAGCACTCCGTGCCGGCGGCCGGACTCGGTGCGTGCTGCGCCGGGAAGGTCCATTGGGAACCAACTGATGGCGAGACGCGCTGCACCGAAGACTACGAGGAGGACAACAACGAGCGGACCACCACGGATGGCGAGCTTGGAGATTCCGATTGCTGCAGCGATGGCGGCGATTCCCATCGCGATTGTCTGAACCCGATAACCGAGCCGGTAGGACGTGATCCCGTATTGGCTCACCGGATTCGTGAGGGGTGAGAGCCCGGTCGGAAGCACGTGGAGAACGACGAGCGTCACCAGACATGACGCCGTAGCGGCGATTGCGATCGAACCCGTGACGGTGAAGACCTCTGGACTTGTCACGGAAGGAAGGTTACGCGCGGCGTTTGCGAAGGCTTGCGCTTACGCGCGGGAACAGAATGTCGACCCGAACACCGGGAGGCGCAAAGGCACCAAGACGACGAACCGACGGGTCGGCGCGTTGACCGGGCGGCCCGGAACATCACTCCCCCGTGGTGCCGTCGAGCAGCTCCCGCGTCGCGTCGACGTGTCCCGCGTGCCGAGCAGTCTCGTTGATCAGGTGGAGCAGCACCCAACGCAGGTCCTCACCTTGGCCTCCCCATCCGCAGCAAGGCGCCGTGAGTGACATCGCCCGGACCGCAGCGTCGGTGACCTCGCCCCGCTTGCGATAGGTGGTCAGGGCGGCTTCGATGCTCAGCTCCGGACCGGGCCTGAACTCGGCCTCCTCCCTGGTCACCTCCTCGCCGAACATGCCGCCATCGATCCAGCGCCATTCAACTCTGGTCAGGTGGTTCAGGACTCCCTTGATCGAGATCAGCCTCCCGTCGGGCCTCCAATCGGCTTGAGCTTCGTCTATGCCCTCGGCCTTCCGCAGTACAGCCCCCCGCAGGTAACCAAGCCAGGCCAGGAGCAGCTCTTGATCATCGGAGTTGGCCTCAGGGAAGCCGATGTCGGGATCGGTCACAGACAGCACCATATTGCGGGCCGTCGAGGCGGGCATCGATCTGGTCGGTGAAGAGGTGCGCAGCGCGCCCTATCGACCGGTCGGGCTCGCCTTCCGACATCGCGCGAGCCACGGGGGGCCGCCATCGGTGGGCCTATCCCCACGCCATGCCGCGGCATAATCACGAAACAACGTGCGTGCCCCCGCCGGGTGGATGTAGAGCCCGTGGGCGACCTCGCCCCGGACGACGTCGAGGAACTGCTGGGCGTCGCCCTTGCGGTCGAAGAGGCGCGTCTTCTGCGGGCCACCCGGGTACTCGCGCCACCTCCTCCGGTACCGCCAGTTCGGTCTCTTGTCGATGCTCGACACGGTGCCTCCGCTGACCGCTCAGAGACCGGTTTCAGTCCTCAAGAAGTCCTGAGGGCTGAAGCGGTGTCTTTCGGTCACCAACGGCAACCAGCGGCAAGAACGAAACCGCAGGCCAAGGGCGGCCTCCTCGCCGAGCTTTCTCCGCCTTATCGTCTGGAAGTAGGCGGCTGACCATGCCTTGGTGACGTCCTGGGCGCAATGGGCGCTGAGGTCCCCGAAAGGCCCGTGGGCCTTCTGGTCGGGCCAGAGCTGGACAAGGGAGTTGGCGTTGGGGAGCCCGGCCCGGATGCGTTCATGGAACCGGTCGATGCAGAATGCCCAGGCGTCCCCACCGGCCACGAGCATTCCCCTGGCCCGACGGTGCTTGGCGCGAGTTGACACCACTTTCACCCGGTAGCTGCGGATCACGTGCCCTTCGGGGACCTCCGCACCGCGAAACCCCATGGCCAGCAGACTAGGAGTGGGGTGTTTCACTCACCTGGCTGACCCCGAACACGTGCCCGTACTCATGGTCTCCTGTGCTTAGCTTGACCGGCACGGCTGCCGATACAGTCATGTAGTGGCTGCGCACGCGCGTACCGAGAGTATCGATGACCTGTCCGAACGCGCCCTGGCAGCCGCGTCACCTGAGGACCGCGCCCGCTGCCTGGAGGATATTGAAGCGGCGTTCGAGAAGGCCTCTGACCCAGTGGAACGGGGCCAGTTGCTCATCTGCCGGGCCCAAGTGCACCATAACCAGTACGAGTACCGTCTGGTGCTCGATGACGCCCGGGCGGCGATGGCCCTGTTCGAGGAGGCCGGCGAAGCGGACCTGGCCGTCGACGCCGCCAGCCGCGCTGCCGTGCTCGCTTCGCGGTTGGGTGAGCAGCCGCTGGCCGCCGATCTGGTCACCAAGACCGTTCTTGGGTTGGCTGCGGTCCATGACAAGAGGCTGACCGCCGCGGTCGCCAACCGCCTGGGCGCCTTCTGTTGCTCGTTGCTCGATTATGACCGCGGCTTGGCGTACTTCGAAATGGGGTTAGCCGCCGCGGAGCACGCCGAGGACGGTTACCTTGCCTGCCTCGAGCTCTATAACATCGCCAATACCCTGCTCCTGGCCGTGCGTGCCAATCGCGGCTCAGACCCGTCGGCGTCGCCGCTGCGCCCCGAGGACAGCAGCCGCCTCGAACGGGCGGCGCAGGTGCTGGAGCGACTGCTGGCAGAGGTCACCCCAGAGCGGCAACTGTCACTCAGCGCGCAGCTGCTGCGGGCGGAGCTACTCGCGGACACGGGCCACCCGCGCGAAGCATTGGAGGCGTTGGACGCCATCACCAACGCGGCCGGTGGGGCAGGTCTCGCAAACGACGCCCAGAGAGCTGCCTTCGCTGTTGTCGAGTCACACTGCCGGCGCGATCTTGGCCAGAACGGCGACGCCGTCGCCGCAGCCGAAAGGGCAGTCCAGCTAGCTCAGGCCAGCGGCGA
>Ga0181538_10000259_pt1 | contig 62048 bp, 47 predicted proteins | sample PEATcosm2014_Bin_40_FD_119773 | JGI IMG/M metagenome (GOLD analysis project Ga0181538, IMG submission 119773) | Peatland microbial communities from MTU Mesocosm Facility, Houghton, MI, USA - PEATcosm2014_Bin23_30_metaG | ecosystem: Environmental > Terrestrial > Soil > Wetlands > Peat | place...
GATCTCCTCCAGGCGGTGTGGCCGGAGTCCGGCCTTGTGCGCCCAGGTGAAGGTCGAGATCTCGTCGGGCTCGAAGCCCATGAGGCTCGCCGCCACCATATCGGTGGCCAGAGGATTCGTGCCAGCGATGATGGTCTCCATGGGAACCTGGGTTCCGCCTGTCGGACCGTTTCCTTCCATCGCCGTAGAGCCATCGATCACCACCAGGCCGAGCTTGTTCGCGCGCACCATGTCCACGATCGGCGCCGCTGTAGCGGAGGGCTCGACCTTGGACGCCATATCGTGCATGTCGCCGCGTACCGCCTGATAGATGGCGCCGGGGTAGACGCCGATGAGGTTCTTCATGCCCAGCGTGACCCCGGCCAGCACGTGGGTTTTCATCATGGGCACCGAGCAAAGCAGGTCGATCTCGGTCAGTGATCGATGTAAGGTCAGCGTATCGAACAGCAACGCGTTAGGAACATTCACATCGACCAGATCGCCGGTGTGGAGATTCACCAGCGGGACCTTTTCCGACTTGCTGAATTCGCTATAGCCCAACTCGTCAAAGACGCGACTCTGAAGGCCGTTAAGCAGATCCTTGTTGGAGGTGCGGAAGGTCTGGTCGTTGCGTACATTAAACGGCGCCGCGGCGGCCGAGCCCTCGCCGATGGAAACATCCTTGTGGGCACTTCGCATCAGCCGCACGAGCGCTCGCATCACAGGCAGCTTGGTGGTGGCTTCGGGAATCGGCGCGACGAGATTGGGCTTGAGCATGATGCGATCCTTGCCGCGAGTGATCGCCGCCATACCGCCCAGCAACTCGATGGCCTCTTCCACGGCGGCTTCGATATTGCCCCTGCGGATCCTGACCACGCTCACGACTGGCCTGGCTTCCGCAGCTTGGCACGACGCTAGCGTGCCGGTAAGCACGGAGATGGCGGCACCGGACAGGAACTCTCTGCGCGTTCGGCAAATCGCGAGTTTAGGCTCCATAAGGCCGAATACGAGCGAAGGGGCCACGAGGTTCCGTCGAGTGCATGTGCTTGGCCGCTTGCCTCATCTGCGATGTCGACCCCGACTTCGTTTCCGCTTGCCAGCGTAACACCCATTGTTAACACGTGGAAGGCCAGCAGGTCCTCCGGGACGAAGCACTTACCTATACATCCCCGATCCTGGATTGTCCGCCCGACATGCTCGGAATCCGATAGTTCGAAGACCCGATGCGTCGCGCCCTCGATCCGCGGCACCGGGGATGAGGGACAGGCCGGGCGGCCGCCGAAATTCTGTGGAGGACCGAAGATGATTAAACCCCCAATATGCGGTGTGATTTGGCAATAGCACGATGGCCCGCATAGAATCGGCGTCCGTAGTGTAGGCTGCCGCCATGGGATCGGCCAGGGTGACAGCCGCGGGCGGCGTGATAGCGCGTAACGCGTCATAGAGCCACGAATAGGTGCCCCCACCTTCCATCAGGGTATGCATCCCCTGCTCGCTACTCGGTTTCTGGAAAACTCCGTTGTGAGGATGTTGAGAGCCGCAGGGCAAAAGTCAGGCGGCCGGCCAGCACGCCGAATTGCCTGCCGATAATAGCGAATCAGGCTCGCACCAATCAAAAGCTATATACTCTTTGAAAGAGTAGCCATGACGGAAGTTGACGTCGTCGAAACCGCGACATGAAGAGACACCAAAGTATGCTCTTGCCGTTGGCAATCGCGAATCTCGCAGCCCTGCCAGCGCTGGTACAGGCGCAATCGCTGCCCGGTTCGAAAGATCCCTCCAGCACCGGTGAAGGCACAACCCCGGCGCAACCAGACCTGCCGTACACACGTCCGACACAGGCAATCAAGCTCCGCAACTATCTCTTCGACGGGTTCGGCCCGTATCCCATCGCCGGCGCAGCGCTCGCGGCTGGCTTTAGCCAAGCCAGTAATGGAATCCCGGAATGGCAGCAAGGCGCTGAGGGCTACGGAAAACGGATCGGGTCCTTCTTCGGAATCGCGGCGGTAAGTACCACAATCCGTTATGCGCTGTCGGAAGCCTTCAAGCAAGACGCGTTATACTACCGCTGCGAGTGCACAGGCGTGTTTCCACGGCTGAGACATGCCGTGTTTTCGACCTTTACCGCCCGCCGCGGCAGCGATGGCCACCGCGTCTTCTCTGTCCCTGCGCTGGTTGCGCCGTATGTGGGCACGATGACCGCCGTCTATGGCTGGTATCCCGGACGCTACGGCGCCAAGGATGCGTTCCGCATGGGTAACTACAACCTGCTGGCATATGTGGGCGGGAACATCACCCTGGAATTCTTCTATGGCGGACCACACTCCTTGCTTTCTCGAATGCATTTAAACAGTAGACACGGAGCGCCAAATTCGGGTTCAAATCCATGACCCGCCCGGAAATTGAGGGCGGTCGCCGACATGCAGCATCTTCGTCATGGGTAAGCGAACAGGCCGTTTCGGATCGGCATGTCCTCAACCATCCAGGGACGCTTTAGCGTCTTGAGGAAAAAGAATCGCAACGCGGAGAGTTGTTGGGCGACACTGATGGCATCCAGCTTGCGATCCGCCGGTGTATATGCCGGGCAAGCCGGGAATCCCATAGCCTTGAGCAGCGAGGGGGGCCGGACCAAGGAAGGTTCCATGCCGACAACCGCATTCGCGCCGGCGAGGGCTATCCCGATCACGGCGAACAAACTTCTGATCAATTACCAGTGGACGGAGGCGGCGTCGGGCCGCACGTTTGCCACGATTAACCTTTCCACGGGCGAGGAAATCTGTCAGGTCGAGGCGGCTTGTGCTACGCTAGCCGGAAACCACTAGCCAAAATGGAAATCCGGCGTAGGTTCGTACTGAGGTCTGGCGAATGAGGCGGGCGTCGTTGCGAAACGCGTGTGCCCTTCTCGCCCTAGCACTGGCGCCGGCGGCACTACTGGCGCAGTCATCTACGGCGGTTGGGCTTTCCAGCGGCAAGGTGCGTGTAGAGGTGCGCATCGAGCAAGGCCGCGTAGAGGAGCGCTACCTGGCGCGGTCAGGCCCGGTCTGGGTTCTCATCGCCACGGCCGCTGGTGATTCCGCCGGCGCGATTTCAATCCGCGGCTCGGGTGGCGAAGTTGTGCCGGCGACCCCTGCAGGTATTGCCATCGAGCAGGGCCGCCTCGTGGAGCACTTTGCTGCCGGCGGTCAGGCCGTCACCCGCATCATTGCCGTCGATCCCCGAGAAGCATGGTTGCGCGTGGCAACGCAATTGGATCCACTCGGCGCTCCAAAGTTGCATACCTTCGCCGACGAATTTCGGTTCGCCGAGAAGCCCGACTGGTCGTACTCGCCCTCGGTCGGCGGCTTCAACCCAGACGCAAAATATAAGTCCGCCGTCATCCTCACGCAGGCAGGAAACCACGCCTTTGCGATCGTTCCCGACCTGGACACCCTGGACGCAGCGGCATTGAAACGGTGCAATCATGCCTTGCAACTGGATGTTCCCGGCGGCCCGGCGCTAGCCGTCGGATTCATGCCCGCGCGCCGCGCGTATCATACCGTGTTTGTGCCGGACCAGGACCGGGCCTGGACCGCCGACGGTCCGGTCGTTAACGCATACTATATGATGCTCACGGCGAGCGCTGTTCCGAACCAGGCGTTCCGTGAGGCAGTTCGTTTCCACTGGCAACGGTTCGGCAGGCCGGCACAGGCCAAGGCAGCGCTCGAACAGGTGGGGACCGATCCCGCCTACCGCGCCCTCGAGTTGTGGGAGCAATGGCGTAAGCAGGTTTGGGATACGGAATCGCGCCAGAAGTGGCTTTCCGCTCGACTGGATGGTGTGACTGTGGGGGCGGTCGGCACCCTGCGCTGGGGTGGGCCGCGGCCTTCCCTCTATATGTCGGCTTGGTTCAACAGCGTCCGCACGGCCGTCGGAATGGCCTTGTACGCACGGCGCATGCATAACCAGGAGCTGATGGATCTGGCCGCTCAGACCATTCAACTTGCATTACACGCGCCGGGCCAAGATGGGGCGTTCAAGTGCGTCGCTGTTCCCGATGGCGCCAACATCGCTTGGGCCGCGGGAGACGGCGCCGGCGGGAGCGTCGAGAACGGCTACCTAGGCTTCGACATGAGCTGGACCGGGTACTGGCTCCTGCGATGGAGAGAGGCTGGACTTCCGGATTCGGGCGAGATTCTGCCGCGCGCCGAGCGCCTGGCCGATTTCCTCACCGCCCGGCAGTTGCCAGACGGCATGCTGGCCACCCGGTTTGACGAATCCGGTGCCACGGAGGCGCGGCTGTCGCGCCAGGTCTTAGCAGAAACCGCCCCAGTGGCGCTGTTTCTGCTGGAGCTCGCGTCGCTCGATCACCGCGCGCGCTACCGCGATTCCGCACTGCGCGGTCTCGCCTTCCTAGAGAGGAACGTCATCCCGGATCGAAAGTGGTACGATTTCGAAACTTTCTTCAGTTGCAGTCCGCGTGTCGAGTCTCTCGACTTCGCGACCGGCCAGTGGCCGGCGAATGACCTCGCTCTCATCCATGCGCCCGCCGCGTTCCTGGCGGCATGGCGCGCAACCGGCCGTCGCGAGCTTCTGGACCGAGGGCGGGAACTGTTGGATTACCTGCTCCTGTTTCAACAGGACTGGACGAACCCGGCGCTCGACAGTCTTTCCGGTCCCAACATGTTGCTCGGCGGCTTCACCACGCAGAATTCGGATGCGGAATGGTCGGACGCCCGGCAAAGCCTAGCCGCCAACGTGATTCTCGACTTCTATCGCGCGACTGGTTCGGTGGAATACCTGGAACGCGGTGTGGCCGCGCTCAGGGCGCAGTTTCCCATTTCACCGTCCGAGAATTGGGCGCATGAAGGCTATGGCGGCAAGGCCGGCGTCAGCAGCTTTCATTGGGGCTCCGGCAGCGGCATGGCGGGCGTCGAAATCGAGGAAGACTACCTGCGCGACGTGGTGGTTGACGCGGGAGCCGGCCGCTCCGTGGGCGTCAACGGCATCAATGTCACAAATTGCGTTCGGGAGGGCCCGGTGAAAGCTTCGCCCCAGACCATCGCCTTGCAGATGAATAGCCCCTTCCGTTGGTCGCGCCCACCGGTAGTTGTGTTCCGTGGCGACGCGCCCGCCGCCAGTTATCGTCTGGTGGTGAACGGCGTAAGCGCCGGCGTCTTCAATGCCGTGGAACTGCAACGAGGAGTACCGCTTGCGGGCGTCTTCGGAGCAGCCCGTTGACATCAGGTCCCCACCGTCCTGAATCTCAGGCCGGCCTCAGCGGTCCGAACGCGCGAGCACCGCAAGGGTGGCGAATCGACGGGGTGGCGGAGACCTCAAGCGAAATCACCGCTTTTCTGGGGGCATTCTCCGAAAAGGCGATGCGGCGATCTGGCGATTGCTATGATGGCGGCTGGACCTTGTGGCCCACTCGATGATCGGCGAAATCCTCGACGCCAAATACCGGATCGACAAGCAGCTCGGCGCGGGCGGGATGGGTAATGTCTACTTGGCAACGCATCTCGGAACGACTCGCGTCGTCGCGGTCAAAGTGATCGCTCCGAGGTGGGCGGCGGAACCGCAGTTTCTTGCCCGTTTCCAGCGCGAAGCGCAAGCATGCGGCCACCTGCGCCATCCGAACATCGTCAACGTCACGGATTTCGGAATCGCGAAAGCCGCCAGCGGCGACATGCCGTACCTGGTGATGGAACTTCTCGACGGACAGACGCTTTCGGATTTTCAGAAAGCCAATCCATGGATCGCGCTGCCGCTGATCGCGGACCTTCTGGACCAGATTGGACTGGCGCTGGCCGAGGCGCACCGGCATGGAATCGTCCATCGCGATCTAAAGCCTGACAACATCTGGCTGGAACCAAACGGCCGCGGCGGATACACGGTGAAAGTGCTCGATTTCGGAGTGGCCAAGGTGAATTTGCTCGGCGTATGGGCTCCGCGCTCGACAGAGTTGGCGGAGGTGAGCGACGCGGAGGCGGTCCTTCCTCGGCCGATGACGCCCGCCGACGAATTGGAAACGGCCGTGATGGACATGACGCATGAGCCCCGGTCATCGAAAGCCGCCACGCGAGCCGAGGAGACAGAGACAGCCGCTATTGCGCTAGCTCCGTCCGGCCGATCTTCTGGATCATTCGACAGCGGCGCGGGCGCGCAAACCATGCCGGGCAGCCTGGTCGGTACTCCCGCGTATATGTCGCCAGAGCAGGCGTTGGGAGAGGAAGTCGATTTCCGGTCTGACATCTATGGTTTGGCCGTTGTGGCCTACTCGCTGGTTTGCGGCGAACTGCCGTTTACTCGAAAGTCGAGCGAGTTATTCAAGAATCGTTGGACCGGTGATTCTCCCACGCCCGCCAGCGCTCGGAAGATTCCGCGCGACGTAGCGGACGCGATTCTCGCCGGACTCGCGCGCAATCCAGCGGATCGCCCTGCCTCCGCGATCGCATTTGCACGGCGGTTCCATAACGCAGTGGATGCCGAGTTTCTCGCGCTGCGGAGATCGAAAGCATTTCTGCTGCAACATCTCACGGCATATGCTCTTTTGCTGTTGCCGATCTACACGACCATCTTGTCGGTGACGGCCCTGCTGGTTGCATTCAGTAGGAAACTGCTGCCGGTTGCCGCTGTGCGGGTTGTGCTGGTCCCGTTGGCAGCGGCGGTTCTTTTCATTTTTGCCGACAACTCACTTCGCGCAGCGGCCGCACTAATGGCGTTAGACGAACAGACCCGCCTTAGGAGATTCCTATCGTTCCGGGTCTTCTGGAAGCTGGTTAGGGCGATGCCGGTTCTGGTAGTGACGCAGGCCCGGTCTCTGTGGTTCTTCGGGCCCGGTTGGGTGATCGGCGATTGCCTGTGGCCGGTGATTTGCGTGGTTGAAAAGCTATCGGGGAAGGCGGCCATTCAGCGCTCGCGCGATCTGATGACCGGCTTGCGGTCCGCCGGACGTGCCCTGGCGATCCGCCATTTGGCACTGGCGGCATTCGCGATTGCAGACGTGGTCAAATCTATCGGTTTCCTTTGGCACAGTGGGCGGATCGCTCAGGCGAATGTGGTCATCACCGCATCCTGGTTTCCTGTGTTTGCCCTCTTTGCGGGGGCCCCACTGTTTCTGTACGACCGGACGGCCGCCAATGAAAGGGGTCCGTTGCTACAGTTAGACCGCACGCCAGAGGTGCGAATCACCGCGCGAACGTTCTCCACCAGCTCGATGATCTGGTTAGCGGCTGGGGCGATCTACCTGGTGTATCAGCCGATCAAGCTATGGCTGTTCGGCGCGCGCTGAGAGCGCCAGGAGGTTTGGAAAGCAGTTCGCCATCGCGATATTTGGACGGCAAACGCGAAAGGGTCGCCCCGGCACCGAGACGGAGCCATGGAACGCAAAGTTCGTGCGGGTGATTGACCCTTTTGGGAATCGGATTCGATTCAACGAATACCTGCAATACCCTAGTTCCCGCGCGTTATTTGGTTATATCGGCGGTTGGTCTGTCGGGCGGTGACGCCCGGTGGCGCTCGAGTGTGATACCTTCGGCCTCATTATGCACCGCCGAACGTTCCTCTCCGCCCCGATCTTCGCCGCCAGGTGCGCAGAGGTCGCAACGCCGCTCTGAAGGCTTGTGCTGGCATTCGCGCCTTGCTTTCAACCTGGATCTGACCAGTTGCCCAGACGCCTCATTGGTCGCGGAGCGCGGCCATCGGCTCCACACGAGCGGCGCGATGGGCAGGAATGAAGCAGGCGAGCAGCGCCACCGCCATCAGCACCCCCGAGACGCCGGCGAAGGTGATCGGATCGTGCGCCGACACGCCTACCAGCAGACTCGCTAACAGCCGGCTCACGCCCAGTGCGGCGGCTACTCCCAGGGCGATGCCGAGGCCCAGCAGCAGAACGGCTTGGCTGATAACCAGCCGGAAGATGGTGCCGCGCTGCGCACCCAGCGCCATGCGAATTCCGATCTCGTGCCGGCGCCGGCCGGCCGAGTAAGAAACCACGCCGTAGACACCCACCACCGCCAGCAGCAAGCCTAGGCCGCCCAGCGCGCCGGCGAAAGACGCGCCCACCTTGAAGAGGAGGAATCCGTTGGCGCCTTCGAGAGACTTCTCCATGCTCATGACCTCGTAAACCGGCAAGTTCGGATCGAGTTCTCGCAGCAGGCCCTCGACGGCTGGCGCGAGGGACTCCGGCGGCACAGCCGTCCGCACCTGGAGGACGTGGATCGACTGGTAATGCTGCGTCTGTGGCACGTAGAAGCACATGCCCGGCGCATCGAGAAGGCTGGTGATCTTGGCGTCGTGCACCACGCCCACCACGGTAACGAAGGGCCCGGAGGCGGCTGTGTAGCTGAAGCGTTTCCCAACGGCATCCCGGTGAGGCCAGAGCCGCTCGGCCATCGTCTGATTGACGATGGCGACCGGCTCGGCAGCGGCGGTATCGGCATCCGTGAAGGCGCGGCCTTCGAGAATGCGCATACGCATGGTGGTGAAATAATCCGGGCTGACGGCGTTGAGACCCGCGCCCGGTATGTGTTGCGACGGCGAAGGGGCCTGTGCCTCGGCGTAAACCGGCGCACCGTTGTTGTAGTAGCCGAGCGGAATTGAGAAGGCGATGCTGGCCGACCGCACATCGGGCAGCGTTTGGGTGCGGCGCAGCAGCTCGCGGCAAAGGGCCTCCGCGCGCGGCTGACTGTACCCCTGCAAGCCCGGGTCGAGACTCACGTTCAAAACGTTGTGCGGGTCGAAGCCGAGATCGATCGACTCTGCACGGGTGAGGCTGCGAATGAACAAGCCCGCGGCCACCAGCAGGATCAGCGAACCCGCGACCTGCGCAATCACCAGGCCGTTGCGGAGCCAGTGCCGTCCGCTTTCCCCGATCAGGCCGCGCCCGCTTTCGCGCAGGGTCAGGTTCAAATCGGTGCGGGAGACGCGCAAGGCCGGGGCGAGGCCGGCGAGGATTCCAGCCAGCAGGGCCACGCCCGCGACGTAAGTGAACACGCGCCAGTCAAAGGCAAACGCGAGCCGCAGGGGGAAGTCGCCCAGCGGCCGCAGACCGTTCAACAAATGACCCACCCAATTGCCGAGGATGGCGCCGCCCACCGCGCCGCCCACCGCCAGCAGCATGCTCTCGGTGAGCAGTTGGCGCAGCAGGCGCCTTCGGCCAGCCCCAATGGCGGCGCGAATCGCGAATTCCTTTTCCCGCGCCGCCGCCCGCCCCAGCAGCAGATTGGCGACGTTCAGGCAGGCCACCATGAGCACCAGCCCCACCATCATCAGAAACACTGTGGCCACCAGCGGCTTCGAGTCGGCGGCGGCGGGCTCGGGCCGGGCAGTGCGCTCCGAAAACACGCGGACTCGCTGCCCCTGGTCTGCGTGGGGGTACTCCAGCGCCAGCCGCTGGCCGACCACGTTGAGCGCTGCCTGCGCCTGCGGGATGCCGACGCCGGGCTTCAATGTGGCCAGCACGCGCACTTCGTGATCTTCGCGCGAGGTGAAGAAATCGGCGTTGGAGCCGAAGCCCATCATCCCGATGGGCGCGTAACCGTCCATCTCCACCAGGTTGTAGGGGCCGACAAACTCCTTGGGTACCACACCGATGACGGTGACCGCCGTGCCGTCGAGGCTGGCAGTGTGGCCGATCACGTTCGGGTCGCCACCGAATCGCTTCTCCCAATAGCTGTGGCCGAGAACGACGACAGGCCCGCTCTTTGGGGCGTCGCCCTCACCCGGTTCGATCACGCGGCCGAGCGCCGGGCGAATGCCCAGCATCGAGAAGAAGTTGCTCGGCACGTAGCTTAGGATCAGCCGGTCCGCGTGGCCCTGGTAACCGAGCCCAACGATACTGATGGCATAACCCGTCATGCCAGTGAAGACGGCGGATGAGTGCGCCCGGTAATCGAGATAATCGGGATAGGAAACCTGATCGGGATCGGAGTCGGCCTTGCTCTGGACCGCCACCACGGTCAGGCGATCGGCGTCCTTCACCGGCAGCGGGCGAAACAGAAAGACGTTGCCCAGGCTGAACACGGCTGTGTTGGCGCCTATGCCCAAAGCGAGAATCAGCAGGGCGGCGGTGGTGAAGGCTGCGTCGCGGCGCAGTGTTCGCAGTTCGTAGCGAATGTCCTGGAGCATCGAGTCGAGCCACGGCAATCCACGTGCGTCGCGATGATGCTCCCTAGCGGCCTCCACACCTCCAAAGCGGATGAGCGCGTCGCGCCGGGCCTCCTCGGGGGATAGGCCGCGGCGGATGTTGTCTTCCGTGGCGAGGTTAAGGTGCACGGCGAGTTCCTGGTCGAGATCGCGATCCAGCTCGCGCTTTCGGAAGAAGGCCGTTATGTGCGCAAGCAGTGTCCTCATCGCGTTTCGCCTCCCGGAGACATGGCGAGCATGCGGCCCATGACGTCGGCGAGGCGCTGCCAGTGGGCTGCATCGGCTGTGAGTTGCTTGCGCCCGTTCCGGGTAATCGAATAAAACTTCGCCTTCCGATTGTTGTCGGAGGCGCCCCATTCGGCCGCGATCCATCCACGCTGCTGCAGACGCACCAGGGATGCGTAGATGGTTCCCTGGTTGAGAAGCACCTGATTGCCGCTGATTTGTTCGATGCGGCGGGCGATGCCATAGCCATGAAGGGGGCCAATGGCACGCAGCGTTTGGAGGACCATCACGTCCAGGGTGCCTTGGAGGAGGTCCAGCTTTGGATTTGCCATAAAGATTCCTGTGTCGCGACCACATAAAGCGTATCACGTCTCATGTGGCTGCACCACAGGCGCGAGCGGCGCGACCCGATCAGGCGGCTAGAGCTCTCCTCTTAAGCCCACCGCGCAACCAGTTACCCAAACTGGGTCTTGCCAGAACAAATGGCTTCCGATATTGAATATTAACGGGCCAACCAATGTGCTGACGATGCCGCCGCGTGCCATGCTGGATGTTCTATGCGAGACCCGGAGATCATCGAAACTGAGCTGATGGAAATCAGCACCATCGCTGAGGACACCGTCAAGATCGAGCGCATCGTTGCCTGGTCGCAAAGCAGCCAATCGGTCGCTGCGCACGGGCCGGCAGCGAAAGGCTGCTGATAACCCGAAATAACGCACCCACATGCGAGCGTAAACGCCGCGCCAATCAGGCCTTGTGCTGTGAGGCGAGCCGGCGTAGAATCACCAGAGACGCAGGCAGTGTCATGCAGGCCGGCGAAACGGGAAGGAGCGAGATGGGAAAAATCAACCTGGGCCGGGTGATTCTTGGCGGACTCGTCGCGGGGGTGATCATCAACGTGGTCGATGGTGTTTTGAACGGCGTGATTCTCCAATCGCAGTGGAGTGAAGCGGCCAAGGCGATTGGGCGGCCCGCCGCAATGTCGATAAAGCAGATCGTGGCGTTCAACATATGGGGATTCGCCGCCGGGATTCTCGCGGTTTGGCTGTATGCTGCGATGCGCCCGCGATTCGGAGCCGGTCCCAGGACGGCGATGACGGCGGGCGCGGCCCTGTGGCTGTTGGCCTACGCGATGTCAGACGCGATGATGGCCTTCCTGCACGTATTTCCGCTCGGCCTGCTGTTGATTGGCACTGCTGTCGGCCTGGTGGAAGTGCTGATAGCGACAACGGCGGGCGCGTATTTCTATAGGGAGGCGTGAGGAGATCCCGGACTGCGTCTCCGCATCCGCAAATCGCCCAAGCAGTCGGAGCCTCCGACCTGGTCTCGAAAGGACAGCTGCCGCTAACACCACATCACGCTCGCGTGGAACCGGCGTCGCCCGCGACCTCCTGTGCACGGAAGGTCCCGTGGCTAGTTGCTCGCGAGCGTCTGCGCGAATACGTCGGTGTCCACATTTCCGCCGGATAGGATTACCGCCGCTCGCCGGCCCTGCATTCGCTCCCGTTCCTGGAGCAGCGCCGCAAGCGCCGCCGCGCCGGCACCTTCGGCGACGTTGTGGGTATCGGAGAACAGGTGCCGCATGGAACTCCGGATCTCGTCTTCCTTCACTGTGACGATGCGACTGACACCGCCGAGAATGATTTCGATTGCCGCCGGGTCCGGCACACGGCAAGCCATGCCGTCGGCAATAGTCTGCCCGACATCGGCAGTGATCGGGCGGCCGGCGGCGAATGACTGGGCATAAGCACTGGCCCGAGCGGCCACCACGCCGACGACTTCGGTTCGCAACCCCAGCGCATTGCGCGCGGCTACGGCCGCGCAGATCCCGGAACCCATGCCAATCGGGACATACACAGTATCCAGGCCCGCAACGGCGTCGAACAATTCGAGCGCATAGCTCGCCACGCCGGCAATCAGCATGCTGTCGAAGGAGCGGACCAGGTGCAGTTTCTCAGCCTCCGCCAGTTTGGCCGAATGCTCGTAGGCTTCCTGAAAGTCTTCGCCGTATTCGATCAGTTCCGCGCCCAGCGCACGCATCGCGGCGTTTTTTTCGCGACTGTTGCCGCACGGAACCACGATGACCGAGCGCAATCCCATGCGGCTCGCCGCGAACGCCACACTCTGGCCGTGGTTTCCACGAGTCGCCGCGATCACCCCGTTCACGTTGGGTTCGCGCCGGCGGAGCGAGTCCATGTAGACCAGACCGCCGCGCACCTTGAACGCTCCCACGGGAGAGTGGTTCTCGTGCTTCACCCAGGTTTCCGCTCCGACACGGGCGCAGAGCAATGGCCACCGGATCTGTGGGGTCGGTGGCATGACGCGATGGACAAGTTCCGCCGCGGCCTGGAGCGAAGCGAGGGAAGGCAGCGTCATAGGAGCATGCTTCTAACGACTCTAAACAATGCCCACACCGAAGCCACAGTGGGATACAGGTCGGACGACTGGCTTCACAGTTCTTTACTTCGCCCGCGTCGCCACGAACTCTTCGGTCGCCACGTCGCCCACTTGGCGCGTGAACTTGATCTCCTCGCCAGAGACCTTGCCCTTGTATGTGATGCGCAGCGGCTGGCCCTGGAAGTCCAGATTCTCCACGAAGGAGATTTCGCCGCCCTTCACCGTCCCTTCGGTGATCGCGGTATCGCCGAATTGCGACTTCGCCCGGCCGGTCAGCTTGTCGCCGTCCACCTTGAAGTCGTACGTGTAGTTCTGGATGCCGATCTGCGTATCAATCGCAGCGGTCCATTTGCCTGTAACGTCGGCCAACGCCGGAACTAGCAGAAGGACCGCCAACGCGGCCCCACGCAGCAGTCTGCGACCTCTCATCGTCAACCTCCTGTGTTCGATGATTTCAGTCAAATACTGTACCGCGTCGCGGGTCCCGGTGGTGAGGGCGTGGCCGTATGTGCACCGGTGTGTCTAATGGAACTCTATTATTGACGCCCTGAGGCAGCACCAGTACACTAGCTTATTATTTGCACTTGGAGGGAGAGCAGGTGAGTCAGCTAATGATGCGTACCTTTACCTGCCTAACAGGGCTTCTTTCCGTCTGTGTCAATTTGCCGGCGCAGTCCGATGGCGCCGATGCGCTGCACATTGGCTCAGTCACTGTCTCGGGATCAATTCGCGAGCGCTACGAAAATTGGGATTTCTTCCAGGCGAAAGGCGAAAACTCGTATGGATACTCCGGCTCGCTCTTGCGTCTGATGCTGAGCCAGAACGAACAGAGCTATGACTGGGGCTTTGAACTGGCCGCACCGATCTTGCTGGGGATACCGAATCAGGCGGTCCAACCCGCGCCGCTGGGTCAGCTCGGCTTGGGCGCAAGCTATTACGCGGCGAATCACAATGATCAAAACGCCGCCAGTGTTTTCATGAAGCAGGCCTTTCTACACCTGAAAGGTGTGCATTCGAACGTCCGGTTCGGCCGCTTTGAATTCACCGACGGCGGTGAAGTCACGCCTACGGATGAAACACTCGCTGTCGTCAAACGGGATGGCATCTCCCAGCGGCTGATTGGTACTTTCGGGTTCTCCGACGTGCAGCGCAGCTTCGATGGCGCTCAGTATAACTACACCAACGGCTCCTGGAACTTGACAGCCTTCAGCGCCGTGCCCGACCGGGGCGTCTTCCAGGTAGATGGCTGGGGATGGGTCAAGACCCCGGTGACCTACGCGGCACTTACCAAGCAAGCCAGTTTCGGCCCCAGTAACGCCGAGTGGCGCGTCTTCGGCATCTATTACAACGACGACCGCGGCGTGATCAAAACGGACAACCGTTCCGCGGCCGTCCGCGCCAACGACCGGGGAGGGATCGATATTGGCACCTTTGGCGGCCACTATATCCAGGCGATTTCCACCGTCGCCGGGACATTCGACCTGCTGGGCTGGGGTGCCTTGCAGACCGGGCGTTGGGGTTTGCTCACGCAACGGTCGGGAGCGGGCGCCGTGGAGGGTGGCTTCCAGCCTGCGATTGTCAAAGCCGTGCGGCCCTGGCTGCGCTGCGGCTACTTCTATTCGAGCGGCGACAACAATCCTAACGACAACATTCACGGCACCTTCTTCGCCATCCTGCCCACGCCGCGCGTGTACGCCCGCTTTCCGTTCTTCAACGAGATGAACAACCGCGATTTGTTTGGCGAACTGATGTTGCGCCCTGTCAAAGCACTCACCTTCCGTTCCGACGTGCATGGGTTGTGGCTGGCCAACAGCCATGATCTCTGGTATTCCGGCGGCGGCGCTTTTCAGCCGTGGACCTTCGGCTTCAACGGCCGCCCGTCAAACGGCTTCACGGGTCTGGCTACGCTTTACGACATCAGCGCGGATTACCAATGCATGCGCGCGCTCTCGCTCGGGCTGTACTTCGGCTACGCGCGCGGCGGCGCGGTAGTGGAGCATATCTTCCCCGGAGACAGCAACGCAACGCTCAGCTTTGTGGAAGTGAATTACCGATTCTGATGGCGGGCACTGCTCAGCAGCAAAGTGACTCTATGCTTGGGGGTGCGACTGATCGCTCTGGAAAACCTCTCCGATCCGACTTCGAAAGAGAACAGTTCCTTGACAGGACCGGCCGGAACGTGCGACGTTCGCCTGGACTTATTTCCGATAAGGGCACGGCCGGCTCCCGCGTTCCGTCGGGCAGGCGATCCCGAAAGCCCCCGCCCGCGACCGGCCCTGGCAGCCCCCACCGATCTTCGTCGCCATCCAAGAACAACTCGAGCTGCGGCTCGAATCGGTCGAGGGCCCGGTCGAAGTCCTGTCATCGATCACGTGGAAAGACCGTCCCGGGACTGATCGCGACTCGGCTCTCCAGGAACAGGCGGGCTCAAGCTGGAAGGCAGCAAGGCACCGGTCGGGCGCTCGCTTGGCGCTTGCGATACCTGCCGATAAGGGCAGGTAGTGGGTAGAAACAGTCTTGGTGCTCGCGCTTGGCTGAAGCTGCGTTGGCGATCGCCTTCCGAGTGCGCTAATCTGCCTTTATGGCGGGCGATCTTTTGGCTGCCGCGAGGGAGCAGGCTGAGCGGTCCACGCCGTCCGTGCGCGCCGCGGCCCTGCTGCGAATCGCTCGCGTGCAGACGGCGTTCGACCGCGAGCTTCTATGCCTTCGCCATTGGGCCGCGGGAGGTGGCAAAATCGAAGGTGGAGCGCAAGGTGTACGATTGCGCCGGCGCCGAGGAAACCTCGACGCCGAAGTTCTTCCAGTTTCTTCGGGCGCAGGACGTTTGTCACACCGACGTGTACGCGGACCGATGTTTGTGGCATTGGAGCCTGGCGATTTCCGGCTGAAGCCCGATTCGCCGGCACGGAGATGCAAGCAATGGACAGAAGACAATTCATCAAGAACTCGACAGTGGCGCTAGGTTCCCTGGCTTCTGTTGAAGGCGACGGGCGTGCTCTAACGGACGAGCACGAACAGCCCGCGGCCGGAACTGACGAAGGGCCGCCGAAAATCGGCCGGCCTGTACGCGCGGTGAGCATAGGCTTCAAACCGGGACTCACCCTGGAAGAGATCGCCGGTCTGGTCGACCGCGAAGGGGAGCGCGGCGCCGACATCATCGCTCTGCCGGAAACCTGCCGCGGGCAGAATGACCAAAGCCCGGAAGCCTTGGACGGGGCCACGGTCTCGACCCTGGCCCGGATGGCCGCCAAACACCGGACCTACATCGTATGTCCCATCGATCGGAAGGATGGCGACCGGCGCCTCAATTCGGCGGTCCTGCTCGACCGGCGCGGGCAGGTCGCCTGCATCTATGACAAGATATATCCTTTCTTCGAGGAGTTCGCCCAACGCCCCGGCGTCCATCCCGGTGAGGCTGTCACCGTTTTCCCGGCTGACTTCGGCCGCGTTGGTTTCGCCATCTGCTTCGACGTGAATTGGGCGCCGCTGTGGCAGCGCCTGTCGGACTTTCGGGCGGAACTGGTAATCTGGCCGAGCGCTTACTCCGCCGGCAGATCCCTTCAGTCGCGCGCGATCGATTTTAACTACTACGTCATGAGCGCGACGTGGACGCCCGATTGTTTAGTCTACGACGTCGACGGCGAACAGCTCCTCTATGAGCACAACAACATGTCCAACGGGACGAACGTCAGCCGTTTTACATTTGACCTGGACCGCTGCCTCTTTCACCAGGACATTAACTTGCCAACCAAGCTGGCGGACCTGCTCAGGGACCACGGAGAAGATGTGGAACGCGAAAAGTGGCTTCCCATGGAAGGGTGGTTTGTATTAAGAGCGAAACGTCCTGGAGTAAGCGCCCGCGCGTTGGCGCGGCGCTACGGACTCGAGGAGCGGAGACCTTACCTGGGCCGGAGCCGTTGCGAGATCGATAAGTTGCGAGGGTGGCAATTCTCCTGAGCTTACAACTTAGGGCTGCGACGCCAGCACCCGGAACGAAACGCACGCGCCGGCCAAAGATGATTACTTACTCACCTGCGGGGACAGAATGAAATTAGAAGGGAAGGTTTGTCTGATCACGGGAGGGAGTAGCGGCATAGGCGCAGCTACAGTCCGCGATTTCGCTTTTCGAGGGGCGGACATCGCGATATGCGGCCTCCCGGCTGACGACGCGCTCGCCCAGCAAGTAAAGCGGGATGTAGAAGCCGTGAAGTGCAAGGCTCTGACCATAGCGGCCGATGTCGCCGATCCCGTCCAGGCGGCGTACTGTGTGCAGCGGACGATTGACTTTTTCGGCCGGCTGGACGTCCTCGTGCACTGCGCAGGCGGCCCGGCTCCCGGCGGCTTGCTCGAAGTGGATGCCCAGAGTTGGCAGCGGGCCTTCGACATCCACGTTCACGCCGTGTACCATCTAGCCAGAGCCGCTGTTCCGCACATGGCTAAGAGCGGCGGGGGCGCGATCCTGTTGATCTCCTCGGCCGCCGGCGCCCGTGGCTGTGCGGGCGCGATTGCCTATGGCGTCGCCAAGGGAGCCATACCGCAATTCACCCGTGCCCTGGCGCGCGAGCTTGCCGACTTCAATATCCGAGTCAATTGCGTCTCACCCGGCATCATCCGCACGCGCTTTCAGGATTACCTCACGCCGGAACAGGTCCAGCATAATACCCGGGATCGCATACCGCTTCATCGCGAAGGCCGGCCCGAGGAAGTAGCCGCTGCCCTAGCCGCTTTAGTCGAGAATGATTTCATCACGGGTATTGAAGTCCCTGTGGATGGCGGAATGACGATGCGTATGGTTTGAGATTTGCAGGCCCGTGCAGATGTGGAGACAAAATGAATCGCCGGCACTTCCTGATGAGCGGTATTCCGGCGGCAGCGGCCCTGCGCCGGGCGCGCGCCGCTGATCGCGTCAATCATAATCTCCCCAAGAGCGATACTCACTACCGCAAGGTGCAATCGTATGTTGAAGACGTTCCCGTCCCTGAGTATCGCTGGGCCTCCGGCACCGCGTACGACCGATTTCGCGACATTAAGTATGGCGTGCGCCTGCACTGGGGACCTTACTCCATTCTCGGCGAGCCGGGCGAGTCCTGGCCGTTCCTCAAGTTGTCCTTTGCGGACCGGCAACACTATCAGTCGCTGTACAAAACGTGGAATCCCCGCGGCTTCAACGCCGACGAGTGGATGGATCTGTTCGCCGCCTGCGGCATGAAGATGTTTGCCTTTACCACCAAGCATCACGACGGGTTTTCCATGTTCGACACGCACACTCATGTCCGGCAGCGCACCAACTGGGCAGCCCCCGGAGGGCCAAGAATCGAGCCGTGCGATCTCGCTTACAGCATGATGGAAACGCCGTTCCACCGCGATGTGGTCAAAGAACTCTGCGATGCCGCCCGCAAGCGGGATATCCGCATCGACCTCTACTTCTCGCATCCCGACTGGTATGACGCCGATTTCCGGCCCTATGCCTACCATCCTCTACAGGTATCTTCATCCGACGTGTTGACCACAGACTATCGCGACGTGAAGAGGCGGCTGGGCAATGAAGAGGTAATTGTTCCGGATCCGAGCCCCGATGAAGTTAACCGCATGATGGCGCGGCATCGCGCCCAACTTACCGAGCTACTGACGCGGTACGGAAATATCGACATGCTCTGCCTCGACCAGTGGCTAGGCCCGAAGGTATGGCCGATGCTTCGCGAGACCATTCTCCACTTGCGAAAACTACAGCCTGACGTGATGTTTCGCGCCCGTGGGATTGGTAATTACGGCGACTACTATACTCCCGAGGGGTTTGTACCGGGCGCCAGGGAGAACACGGATACTCCGTGGTTCGTCATTTACCCGCTCGGATCGTCATTTTCCTATGAGCGCGTTTCCGCGAATTACAAAGGAGCCGCTTGGGTGGTGCGCAATCTGATAGATACGGTAGCCAAGGGCGGCAACTTCATGGTGGGGATTGGCCCCGACAGCGACGGCCGATTCCATCCCACTGCGATCAGCCAGCTTAGGGAGGTCGGAGAATGGCTGGCGGTGAATGCCGGCGGGATCTATTCCACCCGCCCGCGCGAAGCCGACCTGTGGTCCGAGGGCGCTGATATCCGGTTCACGCAAGCCAAGGACAAAAGAACAATCTACGCATTCGCATTGAGATGGCCTGGCGAAAGACTTCCGCTCCGTTCCATCCGCCCGTCCGAAGGCTCGGTTATTCAGATGCTGGGAGCCGATGTTCCCCTGAAGTGGACGCGGCAAGACGCCGGCGTGGAGGTGCAGATTCCGCCCGGATTGCAGGATGAATCCCGGCGGCCATGCCGGTTTGCATGGGGCTTCCAGATCCGGACGGAGGCTGTTTGAGTCCAAAGGCGCTGGCAGGTCCCCGGGGGCCTCGATCATGCCGGGAACAACAAGCGCCGGCCTCGGAGCGGACGATGCCGCCGCGGCCGTAGGCAATGGACCGATGCCAGCATCCAGGCGCCGGTTGTGGGGCGTTAATATTCAATATCGGTCTTCAGTCCGCCATTCACCGCAGCGCCGCAGCAAACTGAATTGATCTGCCTGGATCTGCACCTTTCGTCCCGTTATGCAGCCGCCACTCTCTCACGCACGTTGAACTCGAGTTTCCAGCGGCGGCTATCGCGGGCCACGCACCAGAGCTGCAACAGGCCGGTTTCCGTGATCACGGTCTCGAAGGAGACCGGCACCACTTCGGAGGAAGCCTCACCAGCGCCGAACGTCACTTCCATCGGAGAGAGTTCCTCAATCTCGCCGCTGAAGTCCTCGATGAGATCGCCGGGCAGGTCGTTCTTGCGAGCAGCGGATGTGAAGAACCGGAACTCAGCGGGCTCGCCGACCACCAGGCCGAACTCGCGGCCGGGGATGCGCACCTCGGTGCCTTCCTCCATGCCAAACGGCACCACCGTGAGCGCCTTGAGGGGCGCCGGAAATCCGGGAGCCGCGGGCATCGCTGATTGAATGCCCACGTAATACGTGCGTGGCACGCCGCCGCGGATGCGCACTCCGCGCCCGTGCCGCGCCAGACCATGATAGGCGGCGCCACGCGCCACCGCATGCATGAGGTCTTCGCCGCTGAGCAGCTTCACCGGCTCCAGACCCTCCTCGGCAAGCCAGGAATTGAGAGTGGCCAACAGGCGCTCCCGCACCATGCCGGCCTTGAGGATGCCGCCGTTGAACAACAGGTGCGTGGGGCAGGCGAGGCCGCTCGGCCCCCGGCGCACGGCTCCCTGTTCCGAGGTGGCCGCCTGCTGGCGCAGGAAGTGCGCCAGGTGCCGGGTGATAGCCGGGTCGGCGGCGTACGGCAGACCGATTTCCTGCAAACCGGCGCGCCGCTGCCGTTCCGGCATGTCGCTGCTCGCGACCGGCGGCAGGAATCCCTCGCTCAGAACGCGATCGATATCCTCTCGGTGCAGCGTGGCTTTGATGGTGCCTCCCACCACGCCGCTGCCTTTGCCGAGAATCGTTACCGGCTGCTCGCGGAGCCTGGAGCCGGGTTCCAGCAGCTTTTCTTTCGCGATGCGGCAGTTGCTCCATAGAGTCTGCAACTGGCGGTTATCGATGCGCGTGCCCTTCTCTGCCAGACGCTGTGAAACCGCGCCTGCCAGCGCCAAGTCGATGTTGTCGCCACCGAGCAGAATGTGCTCGCCCACGGCGACGCGATGGAGCGCGAGTTCGCCCTCGCGCTCGGTGATCGCGATCAAGGTGAAGTCCGTGGTGCCGCCGCCGATGTCCACCACCAGAATCAGGTCGCCCACCTGCACGCGCTCGCGCCAGTCGGCGTGGCGTTCGATCCAGGCATAAAAGGCGGCCTGCGGCTCCTCGAGCAGCGTGAGATTGCGATAGCCGGCCTGTTGGGCGGCTTCCAGCGTCAGTTCCCGCGCCACCGCATCGAACGAAGCCGGCACCGTTACCAACACCTGCTGCTCGGCGAACGGAGCTTCCGGAAGCGCCGAGTCCCAAGCCTGGCGCAAGTGCTCCAGGTAGCGGCGGCTGGCCTCGACGGGCGAGATCTTATCGACGCCTGCCGGAGCGCGAAACGGCACCAGCGGCGCTGTGCGGTCCACACCCGAATGCGATAGCCAGCTCTTGGCTGAAGACACCAGCCGCCCGGCATTCTCAGCGCCCCGTTTCTGCGCCAACTGCCCCACCACGAAACTGCGGTTCGGGTCCCAGGGCAGCGCCAAAGATCCAGCCGGGAAGTCGGAGCTGCCAGACAGATAGAGAAACGACGGCAGCAGGTCCTCCTCGCGCACTTCGCCTGGATTGGTAAGCTGCGGAATCGCCATCACCTGCACCTTGGCCTGGGCGAAGGCATCTGCGTCCGCCGGGATCGCCGCGAACGCGAGCGCCGAGTTGGTGGTGCCGAGATCGATTCCGATGATGTACGTGGATTTCAATGGGATTTACTCGATTTTAGTTTCCGCGGCAGCGAGGACATCTGTGTCCCGCATGGCACCGCGCGGCCAGATTACCTTTCGTAGTGCGCAACCGCTTGGGCCGCTGCAGCAGGTTGAAGGGACAACGAACCGCAAGCGAAATACAGCTCACAGATGTGGCTCCAGGATTTAGGATAGCGTGTCGGCGGCGCCCCGCGGCGGCGATGCGGCGGTGTGTGTCCGGAAACCCACTGTCCAAAACAGCCGCCGCCGGCCACCTTGTCACAGCGCAACTCATGCGCCGGAGCCAGGTTCAGTTGGCGTAGTGCACGTCGACGGTTACCGGCGCGGTCAACGTGACCGGAACGACGGCATACAGCGAATCGCGAACGCGCTCGGACAGGACGGGCTGCGGCTGGCCTTTGATCGTAACGCTCGCAATGGACTTGGCGCCGGCCGGCAGTAGGATGCGCAGGCGCGCCGTGGCCGCGTTGCCGGTAGCGGTGACGGAGATCGTGCGGCGGGCGGCATCGTGGTGGAAGCGATAGCTCACGTATCCCTGGCTCGCGGCATAGCGGGCCGTGGCGGCGGCATCGTCGACGCCGGCTGCAGTCCAACGGGGAGAGATCTCGACCGCGCGATAGGCGGCGTCCGTATCGCGGACGCCGGCGAGCCCCTCCATGAGAGCGTACATGACGAGTGCGGCGGACCAATTGTCGGGACCGCCGTAACTCACCGCAGGCGGTTCGTGATAAGGCATGCGCGAGGCGAGAGTCAGCGCAATCAAGGCGTAACTGGCGCCCTCCTCGGAGGCGGTGAACACCAGCCGGGCGATCGGCTTGGCGGGCTCCGGGTTGGCGACGGCGGCCCAGAAGACGCCGCAATCGGCGCACAGGCTGTTGGGGCCGCGCCAGGCGACGCCTGCGTCGTCGCCTCTCAAATGGGGCCACCAGGTGTTGGCCAGTTCCTTCCCATTCATGAGATAGAGCGAGCGGGCGGAGCCGTCTTCGTATTCGAAGCGTAAGGCGACAGCAACCCCGGACGCTCCGGCGCCGTCCTCCACGTGCACCAGGTGGAGCGCAGGCGCGGTGGCATGGATGGGGATCTCGACTCGAGGCGAACCGAGCCGGGCGGAGACCACCACCACGGCGCGGCGTCCATTCGAGGCAGGATCGATGATCTGGAACGGCGCGCCGCCGAAGTGCTGCGCCCCGGTGGGCAGATTGCGCATGTCGTTGCCGTCGGTATTGCCAAACCAGACGGGCACGCCGGGCGCGCCCTGGCCGGTGAGGTCCATATTGGCGGCCCGGGTGAGATCGACGGGCGTGAAATTGGGCGGGGGCGGAGGGGGCGTGCTGGCGCCGGTGTAGGCGAAGTAGAGCTTATTGTCGTGGGCCCGGCCGAGCGCGGCGACGCGGATCAGGATGTCGGCGCCGTACGATTCAAACCCGCGTTCGAGCGCGCCGCGGGCCAATTCCCCGGCGACATGGAGTTGAACGCCTGCGTTCATGTACTGCCAGCGGCCGTTGTCGGCGTCGAAACCGCGGTCGTAGGGCGGGTAGACCGAGTACCATTCGCCAGGCGAACCAGCCGGAAGCTGGTCGCGCAGATGCTCGTACGATGCGATGATGGCGGCGGCCTGGGCATCGGTGACGCCCCGGTTGAGCGAGTAAGCGTTGGACAGGGCAAGTTGTTCGCTCTCCGGCACGCCGTAATCGCGCACCACGGTGGGGTCTTCTTCAATGTGATGTGTGTAGAAATGGCCGTTCCAGGCCAGCGCGTCCAGGCGCGCCCGGATCTGATGGGCGCGCTCGGAATATTTGCCGGCCTCGGCGGCGCGCCCGGCCCGGTTCAGCATCGCGACGAGCTGGTCGCAGGCGTGGGCGTAGGCGGTGTTATCACCGAAAAAGATAGTGAACTTCGTGCGCGCCGGGTCGATCATCTGGCCGATGCCAAAGCGGAAAGGAACGAGGTATTTGTCGCGCGGCTGAAAGTCCCAACTGTCGATGGTGTAAGCGCGCTTGAGGAGTTGGAAGCGCGTGGAAAAACGTGCCGGGTCGGTCACGCTATAGTCCAACGCCCGTTCGGCTGCGTCGAGGTGGGCAGCCATCCAGGCATCCTCGCCCGAACCTTTCCAGGCGAGGTAAAGCGCATCGACGAAGTTCGACTCATTGTGGTTCTCCACGGGCTGGCGCACGAACAAGCGGCCGGAATCGACTTTCGCATAGCCATAAGGGCCGTAGGCGGACATGAAATAACCGCGCTGGGACTCTTCGTAGCCAACGAAGCTCCAGATCATGCCATCGGCGCGTTGCGCGGCGGCGAACAGATCGACGAGCTCGCCGGCGTAGGGGCTGAAATACTGCATGCCCTTCGTGGTGTGGCTGTGGTCGAGGATCCAGGGCACGAAGTAGTGATACCGTTTGCCGCGCCAGTCGACTTGGCCCACCCCGGTACCTTCGGCGCCGAACATCGTGCCGCGTGCCATGTCGAAGAGATTCGAGAAACGGCCATCCCGGTCCGCGATGGCGCTCTCCGCGGCGAGGGTGAACTCAAGCGTAGCGGCGACATGGCCTGCGGCGTCGAGCGTTTCGAATGTTTGACGGCCGAGCGCGCCGCCGGCGAGGAAGGTGATCTCGGCCGCGGCAGGCGCCTGCCAGTAGATGTGGCCCGCGCCGTCGCGGGCCTGGACGCGGGCGGCGTCGATGGCGGTGACGGTGATGGCGTCGAGCGGGTGTACAACCGTATGCGAGGTGACGGCCAGCCGCGGGGCGGCGGCGAGCGCGGCCGAACTCAGCATCCAAAGCGCACAGAGGGCAGAGTGCGTGGGCCGGATTGAGAGTACAGAAGACATAGTGCATACCGCCGGCGGAAAGGCGGCGATACAAGCATACTCCTGAGGACGGAGCTTGCGCAGCGCGCTTCCCAGCCTTGCCTTGGCCGGCACCGCCCAAGCAGCTCCAAAAGAGGCGGTCGGATGTATAATCGACACCGGGCCAGGACGGCAAAATGGCAATCCTGCTAAGTTAGTTTGTTCGGCGTTACGGCCCGTCTGGGCTTCCGTGACGTTTCGGCGGGCGTTATGCCCAGCCGGGATGGCAAGAGGAGCAATATCATGATACTTTCGATTCGAACCGGCGGCGCCGTGGTTTGCGCCCTGGCAATCTCCGCGGCGTATGCGCAAACCAGACCGGCGGATCCGTCCGCTCCCCATCTGGAGAAGCGCGGCTTGGCCACTCAGTTGATCGTCGACGGGAAACCCTTCCTCGTTCTGGGCGCGGAACCGCCCACCAGCGGGCCATCCAACCTGGTGTATCTGCGGTACATGTTGTCGGTGCTGGCCGACACGCACCAGAACACCGCGGCGATTGCCGTGGGCTGGTCCTGGATCGAACCCGAGAGAGGCAAGTACGACTTCCGGATCCCGGATGCGATGATCGAGGACGCCCGGCAGATCGGCCAGCGCATCGTCCTGGTGTGGTTCGGAAGCTGGAAAAACGGCGTCTCCAGCTTCGCGCCCACCTGGGTGAAGGCCGACCAGGATCGCTTCCCGCGCGTACAAGTCGGGGACGGCAGAACCGCCGAAGCCCTCTCCACCTTGAGCGAGAACAATTGGGAAGCGGATGCCCGCGCGTTTGCGGCCCTGATGCGCCATATCCGCGAAGTGGACCGGTCGCACCGCGTGATCCTGGTTCAAGTGGAAAATGAAATCGGCATCTTCGGCGATTCGCGGGACCGGTCTCCACTGGCAAACAAAGCATTTGCGGCGCCCGTCCCGGCCGAGCTCATGGATTACCTTCAGCAGCACAAAGATGAGCTGCATCCGGATCTGCGCCAAGTCTGGGAAGCGGCTGGCTTTAAGACCTCAGGGACGTGGGAAGAGGTATTCGGCAAGGGTCCGCAGGGGGACGAGATCTTCATGGCCTGGAACTTTGCGCGCTATATCAATCGCGTCGTGGAGGCCGGCAAGAAGGAACACCCGATCCCCATGTTCGTGAATCAGTGGGGAACCGAAGGCTGGGGGAGGGGTCCGCGTGGCGAGGCGTTCGACCACGTGCACGACATATGGAAAGCGGGCGCCCCGCAGGTGGACATGTTCTGCCCGGATGCTTACATGGGGCGTCAGGGCGCCGCGAATCACATCGTCGAGCTGACCACACGGTACACCCGCTCCGGCAAGCCGTTCTTCACCGTCGAAGCGTCGGACGGCGAAATGGGCGCCGCACATGCCTTTTATGCCATCGGTCAGCAACGCGCGATCGGTTATTCGGGGATGGGCAACGACGGCTTGCTGGACTGGTTCACAAAGACGGGCATCAATTTGCCGGCAGCGGTGACTCCGCCGGGCATGGATTCGCCAACACGGCTGATTGGGTTTGGCGGGCCCGGCGCTACCAAGCCACTCCCGCCGGTACCTCCCGAATACGAAGCCAAGGCGCTGTCGCAGGCGTTCTTGACCCTTTCCCAAATCGCTCCTCAGATCCTGGAGCACCAGAGCAGCGGCACGATTGCGGGAGTCGCGTTGGACAAGCAGAGACCGGACGAACAGGTGAAGCTGGGGAACTACATCTTGAACGTGGGGTTGCCACACGGTCGCGGCGCGCAGAGTGCCGTTCCCGACCTTATCGGCTACGGTTTATTCATGGCGGTTGGCCCGGACGAGTACCTGCTGGCGGGCAATAATCTGATGATCACTTTCACGCCGAACACGCCGGGGCCGCCGATTGCCGGTCTGGCTGAGCAGGAAGCGGGCCGGTTCGACAGCAACGGCAAGTGGGTGGCGACGCATTTCCTCGGGGGCGACGATTCCGTGATGTCATCCGATCCCCCGCCGAACCAGTCCGGCAGCGTCGTACGGCTTGCGTTCGGTGAACACGCAATCCAGCGCGTGAAGTTGTACCGGTACCGATAAGCCTGGCGCTCGTTACGGTCCCCGGCGAGGGCGCATCGAAACCGCCGCCGGCACGCGCGGCAACGTGCATCTTCGCGTCTGGTTTGCGTGCTTTCTCGCGCGCGCGAAGAGGCGTACACTTCGTTGGCAAGAAAGGCGCAGCACAATGAAAAAGGCTACTCGGCGGGAATTGCTTCAGAGGGCGGGAATGGCGCTTGCGGCGTTGCCCGCCCGTGCGCAAAGGCAAAGCGCCGGCGCGGCTCCGGAAACCAACGCGTTGACGCTCTGGTTTCGCAGCCCGGCCAAGGTCTGGACGGAAGCGCTGCCCGTTGGCAACGGAAACCTGGGCGCCATGGTGTTCGGCGGCGTGGAGCACGAACGGATCCAACTCAACGAGCACAGCGTATGGTCGGGCCACCACGTCGAGAACGACAATCCGCAGGTTTCCGATCAGATCAAGCAGATCCGCCAACTGCTGTTCGAAGGCAAGTTTGGCGAAGCCAATTCGATGGGACGCGGAGGCCGCGGGGCGCCGGGCGCAGCCGTGGCCGGGGCGCCTCCCGCCACTCCTCCCGCCGGAGCCGCGGCGGCTGGGGCGCCGCCGACCGGCGCCGCCGCCAGCGCTCCGCGCCGGCAAGGCCCGCGCACCTCATATGAGACCCTGGCCGATCTGGCGCTCGATTTCCGCCACCGAGGCGCGTCCCCGGAAGCCTACCGCCGCCAACTGGACCTGGATACCGGCATCGCGCGCGTGGAGTATCGCGCCGGCGGCGTGAAGTTCACGCGCGAAGTATTCGTGTCGCATCCCGATCAGGCGATCGTGGTTCGAATTTCCGGCGACAAGCCCGGCAGCGTGGCCTTCGATGCGCAACTCCAGCGCGAAGCCGACGCCAAAGCCGAATTCGCCGCCCCGAACGGCGTTGTGCTGCGTGGCGAGGCCGTCAACGGCGGCGTGATATTCGAATGCCGCCTGGAAGCGCGCGCCGAAGGCGGCCTGGTAAGGGCCACGCCCGAAGGGTTGAGCGTGGAAGGCGCCAATGCGGTCACGCTGCTGCTGACCGCTGGCACGAACTACAAGCTCCACTACCCGGATTTCAAAGGCGACGATCCGGCCGAGGGTTGCCGGCGGCGTCTGGCGGCGGTGGCCGCAAAACCGTACGCCCGAATCCGGGAAGCCCATATCGCCGATCACCGGCGCCTTTTCCGGCGCGTGGAATTGGACCTCGGCGGGCCGGACCGCTCCCCGGTTCCGACCGACGAGCGCCTCGCGGCCGTGAAGCAGGGCGAGGACGATCCGCAACTGCTGGGCATCTACTTCCAATATGGCCGCTACATGCTGATCGGCAGCTCCCGCCCCGGCACGCTCCCGGCCAACCTGCAAGGTATTTGGGCCGAAGGCCTCATGCCGCCTTGGACGGCCGATTACCACGTCAATATCAATATCCAGATGAACTACTGGCCCGCCGAGCCCTGCAATCTTTCCGAGTGCCACGAACCGCTGTTCGACTTCATCGACATGCTGCGCGGCCCGGGGCGGCGCACGGCGGAGATCGCCTACGGCTGTAAAGGGTTCGTAGTGCATTACACGACGAACCCGTGGGGGCAAACGGCCCTCCAGAGCCCCAGCGGCATTGGCTTGTGGCAGGGCGCTTCGGGCTGGCTGGCGCAGCATGCATGGGAGCATTACGCCTTCACCGGCGACCGCAAATTCCTGCGCGAGCGCGCTTGGCCGGTGCTGAAGGAGGCGGCGGAGTTCTACCTCGACTACATGTCCGAGGATCCCCGCACGGGAAAGCTGGTGGCCGGCCCCGCATCGTCGCCCGAGAACCGTTTCACGGCGCCCGATGGCTCGCAGTGCCAGGTGGATATTGCGCCGGCGATGAGCCAGGAAATCGTTTACGACGTGCTGACGAACGTGATGAAGGCCGCGGAGATTCTGGGAATCGAACGGGAGTTCGCGCAGCGCGCATCCGATGCGCGAGCCCGCCTGCTCCCGCTCAAGATCGGCAAGTACGGGCAGATCCAGGAGTGGTCCCAGGATTTCGATGAGCCCGAGCCCGGCCATCGCCACATGTCGCAGCTCTTCGGATTGCATCCCGGCAAGCAGATCACCGTGCGCGGTACGCCCGAACTGGCCGAAGGGGCGCGGAAGACGCTCGAGCGGCGCCTTGCCAACGGGGGCGGGCACACCGGCTGGAGCCGCGCCTGGATTATCAATTTCTGGGCGCGCCTGGGAGATGGAGAACAGGCGCACGACCACGTCATGCTCCTGTTGCGCAAGTCGACACTGTCCAACCTGTTCGATACGCACCCGCCGTTCCAGATCGACGGCAACTTCGGCGGCTGCGCCGGAATCGCCGAAATGCTGCTACAGAGCCACGATGGCGAGATCGCGCTTTTGCCCGCGTTGCCGAAAGCGTGGGCGGCCGGCCGTTACAAAGGCCTGCGCGCGCGAGGCGGCCTGGAGGTGATGATCGCATGGCGCGGCGGCAAGCCCGTCTCCGCGACTCTGAAGGCTTCGGTGGATGGCAGCCACAAGATCCGGCCGCCGAAAGGGTCGCGAATCATAGAGGTGCGCTCGGCCGCCGGCCGCGTGGCCGCAACGCACGCGCCGGACGGTGCAATTCAACTGCCCGTCAAAGCCGGCCAGTCATACGGCGTTACGTTTGCGTAGAGGCGATGCGGGGCGCGCTCGCGGGGCGCTGAACGTTGGCCGACGCATTCCCCGCGGCTGCCTTGCGCAGGGAGCAGTTGGACAGTGAGGCGTGGGAGAAATCGCTTGCAATGACGCGCTTCCGCACTCCCTACTACGGTCGCGCCATAGGGAGCGCCCCCGCCGCCGCTGCGCTCAGGCGGTGAGCGGCGTCCGGATCCGCGTAGGCCGCCACGATCTCGCCGAAATACAACCGGTGGAAGTCTCCTTGGGCATAGGCATCGTCCAGGATCGCCTGGACCAGAGCGCCGGGAACCACATCGTTCTTGTGCAGAACCCGGCACTCGTAATGCACCGCACATTCCTGGATGATGGGAGGCCGCACTTGCCTGCTCGCCGCCGGCGTCAACCGGGCCTCCCGGAACTTGTCGTGGTCCCGGCCGGAAAGCGTGCCGCAGAGGTTCACCCCGGCCGCCAGCTCCCGGGGAGGCACGTTGACGGTGAACTCACCGACCTCTTCCAAGCGGCTGTAGGTGTGGCGCGAGGGCCTGACCAGAACCAGGAACACCGGCCGTCCCCAGATCGCGCCGAGCGTGCCCCATCCGATGGTCATCACGTTCGGTTTGCCGTCCGCGCCTGAGGTCACCAGCAGGAGTCCATCCTCGCGCATCCGTTGGATCGTCTCCGTGAAATAGTCGGTGTAGCGGATTGTCCCTTTCGCCATGGTCTGTTCCCGTTCCCAGATTATACCCGGAACTTTTGGGACTTGCTCAGGTCCAGAGAATGCGGCCATGTGAGAATTCTGAGCCAGGCGTCTGCCGAGGACGGCTCCCGAAGCGAAAACTGCAACTCGGAGCATCAAAGAGCGGGCGGCGAGGTGTACAGTTACATTTAGGAGCCGGGCGTCCCAGAATTCCGGCCAACTAAAGGGAGATACGCATGTCGAACTCGAAAGCGGGCATCAACCGTCGAAGCATGTTCGGAACGGTGGCCGGCACGGCCGCTCTGGGGTCGATGTTCGTCGATCGGCCCGCCGGTGCCCAGCCGCTCCAGTCAGGCGGCGTAAACAGGAATTCGGCGCCCAGCCAATTGCGCATCACCGACATGCGGGCGATTCGGATCGCCGCCAACTTCGATTATCCGATTATCCGGATCGACACCAACCAGGGCGTTTACGGCCTCGGCGAACTCCGCGATGCGGGCAACGAAGGCATGGCCCTGGTTCTCAAGCCCCATATCATGGGCCGGAACCCCCTGAACATCGAGCCCATTTTGGACAGCGTGCGCAATTTTGCCAACCAGCGCCGTTTCGGCGGCGGCTACAGCGCGCTGGATATGGCCCTGCACGATATCTCGGGCAAGGTATTTGGCGTGCCTGCCTGGCGGCTGATCGGCTCCCAGTACCGCGATCGCGTTCGCTGCTATTGCGACACGACGGAAACCGACGATCCCAAAACGCACGCCGCCCGGATATTGGCCCGCAAGAAGATGGGGTTCACTTTCTTCAAAATGGACCTGAGGCCCTGGATGATCCGAAAGACGCCCGGCGCAGTGAATACCCGCGGCCTGGCCACTGCCAAAGGACTTCAGATATACGGCGAGCATCTCCAGGCTGTACGCGACGCCATCGGCTGGGACCAGCCTCTGGTGGCTCACCACTTCGGCCCCCTTGATGTGAAAGACTCCATCCGCCACGCTCGCTCTTTCGAACAGTATGAGCTCGCCTGGGCGCAGGATCTGCTTCAGGTGGGAACCCTCGGTACCGGGGACGCTCCCAGGAACTGGCGCGCCTACAAGGAGATTAAGGAAGCGACCGTCACGCCCATCAGCGCCGGCGGAAGCCTTTTTGGCCTGGAGGAGGGGTTCCGGGCCTTCATCGAGAACAACGCCGTGGATATCATCGGGCCCGACCCACTGGGGGTGGGAGGCATGCGCGAGACCAAGCGGATTTCGGACCTTGCCTCCATGTACGGCATCCCCACCGCGATCCACTTTGGCGGCTCTCCGGTGGGCTGCATGGCATCTGTGCACGTTATTTCCACGCTTAAGGACTTCGTGGTGATGGAGAACCACGCCGCCGATATCCCGTGGTGGGGAGACCTGGTAACGGGGCCAGCCAAGCCCATCATCCAGGACGGCTACATCACGGTGCCGGATGGCCCGGGCCTGGGCGTGGAACTGAACGAGGAAGCGTGCCAGGCGCACATTCGGGTTCCCCCCGGGTACTTCGCGCCCACGCCGCAGTTCGATCGGTACATCCTCGACGAATTCAGAACCGGCGGTCCCTATCCGCACCTTGACGGGGATGGCAAGCTTGTCAACACTCCCCAAACGCCGTGATATTGTTGTCCCGGCGGTGTGTCGCCTGCGGGCAGGTCACAGTTGCTGTCGCGTTGTCGCGCCGTCCCTACTCGACCTCGGAACGCCGCTGCGGATATTGCGGCCTTCGGACTCTGCGTACCCTCGCTCAGCGGTACCGGTAAAGGGTCACGCGCTGGATGCCACGGTCGGGGTCGCCAGCGAGGCGTTTGCGCAAATCCAGGTAATCTCCCTGGCCTGCGTCGTCGCCAGCCAGCCGGCGCCCGGGAACCCAGTGGCCGTTCACAAAAGTGCCTTCTTCCACGGTGGCCAGTCCGGCGAGCGGAGGGCCCGGTGTGTTTGGAGAAAAAGTGACGCTCACGTCGTTGCCCGCGACATAATACTCGTCAGGCCCCGTCGCAATGAAAACTGCCGCCGAAAGAAGCGGTGTTCCCGGCGGTGGTGGTTCAACGCGCGGCGCCAGAAACGCGACCTCCAGCGTGTAATTCCCCACATGGATTTTCTGCGGCGGGTCGCTCGGGCCCAGCAGAACGGCAGACATGGTCCCTTTGCCCTGGTGTTCCGCAATCAGGGGCGCCAACTGCGTGATCAGATCGTAGCCGCTGATCTGATCGTTGTCCGGAGTCAGTGACCTGTCGAATCCCATCGGCGAGTAACCGATCGCATCATAGCGTCCGAACGCGTCGAGCGCTCTGGCTGCCGTGATCCTCTGCCCACCGTCGGTCGTCTCGGGTATGAACAGCGGGTTCCCGGAGCGGGTGTACTTTGCGCACCACGCCTCGAAGTCGGGGCTGTAAATGTCGGGCGCGAACAGGTCGATTCGCGGCGCCCCGGCTCTCCACACGTCTAACGCGTCGGGCATGGGACCGCCGCTCTGTCCGCCCCGGCGCAGCGGCGCAGGTTCCTTCCCAAATCCGAACTGCGGGCAGTTCACGTACATCGGCAGCGGGTATTCGGCTTTGCCCGCCTCGGCCACCCGGCCGATGTAGCGCGCCAGGTGCCAGGACATGAAGATTTCCTCCGTCGGCCTGCCCTGACCGAATACCTCTTCCCAGGTCCCGGAGGTCTTGAAACCAGCCGCCTCCCACACTTGGCGAAGCTCCGGACTCAGCGCATCCTTGTGCTTTTCAAGGTAGTCCATCAACTCCTTCGGCACCGGCCCTTCGAAAGCCTTATTGGCCAGGGGCGAGCGGTCGCGGGTGTCGCCCTGCATTCCCACTTCGTTCTCCACCTGCATCATGATGACCGTGTGCTGCTGGCCATCCACGGCCTTGATGTGCCGCATCAGGGCCGCAAAGGCGCGGGCGTCGGCGTCCCGGTTCGCATCGCTGAGGGGGCTGAGCAGTTCGATGCTCCTGCTCCCCACGATCTGGGTGCGCGGCCGCGCCGGTCCTGCCGAGATCAAGGGCGAGGGACCCCCTACCATCTGGGCGCGCGGGAACCGCTCGAAGTCTTTCTTCACCCAGTCGGGCGCGAAGCTGGACAGGCCGTTCTTCCAGCTTCCGAACCATAGAAGCACGAGATGCAGGTTGCGCGTCCGTACATCCCGGATCACGCCGTCCAGCACACTAAAGTCGAACTTCCCTTCCTCTGGTTCGATCTTGGCCCAGGAAACGGCCGCCACGACGGTGTTGAGTTTTGCTTGAGTGAGAATCCTCGGCCATACCACCTTCTTCCAGTACGCGAGGTTGCTGGCGCTATTGACGCTCAATTGTGAGCCCAGCACCAGGAACGGCTTGCCGTCGACGATCAGTTGAGTGGCTGTCCCCTGCTTCCGCAGGTGAGGGATTTCCGAAGCAGACGTGGTTGAAACCGATGTGCTTTGGCCCTGACTCGCAACGAGAGCGAGAGAGCACATGAAAGTGGCAAAGATAACTTGGAGTTTCATGATTATTTCCTTTGGGGCCTTTCGGGCAGGATTAGTGTAGCACCAACGGCCTGTTTCAGAAGGCGGGTTGACCTCCACCTCTAATCCCGTTCAAGGCCCAGTCGCACTCGCCGCGATTTGCCAGTTACCTTGCGCATGAGTAGCCAAGTTACTCGTAGCGCAGCGCTTCGGTGGGGTTCAGGTGCGCGGCGCGGTTGGCGGGCAGGATGCCGAAGACCAGGCCCACCACGCAGGAAACACCGAACGCCATCGCGATGGCCACCGGCGAGACCGGGATCCGGATATCGGCGAAGAGGCGGATGCTCAATGGAATCGCCACTCCGGCCAGGATGCCGATCAGCCCGCCGGAAAGGCTGACCATCATGGCTTCGACCAGAAACTGAAGCAGGATTTCGCGTGCCGAAGCGCCCACCGCGAGGCGCAGGCCGATTTCGCGCGTGCGCTCCGTCACGGTCACCAGCATGATGTTCATGATGCCGATCCCGGAGATGACCAGCGTGATGGCCGAGACCAGCACCAGCACCAGCGACAGAATCAGCGAGATGTTCTTGGCGGCGTCCAGAATGGCGGTCAGGGTTTGCACGCGGTAAGGCGCGCCGGGGCGGTGGCGGCTTTCCAGGATCTGCTGCACCCGCGCCGCCACGCGGTCTACCTGCTCGGGCGTGCGCACCTGCACGTACATGGGGTCGATGCGTTCCACCGGCGTGAAGTAGCGCAGCACGGTCACCGGCATCAGGATGGTGTCGCGCTCGATTTCGGACTGGCCAAACGTTTCCACGCGCTCGTGAAAGGTTCCGATCACGGTGAATTCCAGGCCGTACAAGCGAATCCTCCGATTCAAAGCCGCGGTGCGCGCGCCATACATACGCTGCGCGAGCGGATCGCTGAGCAGGGCGACTTTCTCGCGTAGCGACAGGTCGCTCGCATCCAGCGGGCGTCCCGAGCTGATGGCAATGTTGCGCACCGTAGCATAGGAATCGTCGGTGCCGATGATTTTCACTTCGCGCACCTTGCCGCCGATCAGCAGGGGATCGATATCGGACATCACGGCGGTGGCGGCTGTGATGTCGCTGGCCAGATTCTGGCGGACCGCATCGATGTCGGCAAGCTTGACGTAATCGGCGTCGGCGGTGATGACGGTCGGCCCGCTGCTCACATAGTAGGCGTAGATGATGTTGGAGCCCACGCCCTCGATCTGCTGCAGAATGTAATCGCGGCTGGTGAGCGAAATCGTTACCACCAGGATTACGGAGGCGGTGCCGATCACCATCCCCAACCCGGTGAGCAGCGACCGGATCGGGTTGGCGCGCAGCGCCTGCACGCTGAAACGGAGGGATTCGCCGAGAAGCATGCGGGCTTAGCTGCCCGCCTGGCGCAGCAACCGCAGGGCCTCGGACCGCGGCGGATCCTCGGGCGTCAGCCGCGCGCTTAAATAGCGCTGCAGAATTTCGCGCGCCTCCCGCTTGCGGCCGGTCCTGATGTAGATATCGGCTTCGGCGATCATCAGACTGGGGCTGCCCGGCGCGATTTTCTCGGCCCGTGCCAGGTTTTGATCGGCTTCCTGCACGCGGCCTTGCTTTACCAGAAAGCGCGCCAGCTCAATTAACTTGCCGATCTGCTGCGGCGCGGCTTCGACGGCCGACCGCAAGTGGGCCTCGGCGGCGGAATATTCGTTGCGCTTCTCGGCCAGCTTGGCCTTCGCCAGGTAACCCTCCGCCGGGCTGAGCTGGGCGATTTGATCGGCCGTGCGCTGCGCCTTATCTTCCCCGCCGCCCAGGAAGCCCGGCGCTTCCAGGTAATAATCGAACAGATCGGCGAGAGCCTCGATGTTGCGCGGATCAAGCTCGGCGGCCCGCTCCAAATACTGGCGCGCTTTTGTCGCGTAGCCGGGCGCGGTGAACAGGCTGGCGCTTTCGGCGCGCCGCCCGTAAGCGCGGCCCAGCCAGAGCGCGTACTCGGCGTCGCCGGGTTCGGCGGCCACAGCCTTCTCCATGGCCTCGGTCGAGCGCTTGTAGTCGCCCTGCATGTAATAATCGCGGCCCATCAGCCCGTAAACCGCGGCGTCCTTTGCGGGGATGGCTTCGAGGATCCGCAGCGACTGGTCGAAGTAGGTGAGGTTGTACAAGTTGCGCGCCCGCTCTAGCTCCGGAGATCCGGCCGCCAGCAGGCCGGCCGTTCCGAGGATGAGGACACAGCCCTTCATTTCGCTTCCATCTGCATGATTCTGCTGTTCCTTTTGTCACTATTATAGATGAGCGGAGGGGCTTCGGGGTTCCCAACGAAATAGTTCCAAAAAGTTTTGGCCGCCCGTTACAGCACCGCTCGCGATAGAATCGGGCAAGAATGGTCGCCGGAGAACTCCAGCGATACCTGCGCCTTCTGGGTATTCGCACGCCCATTGCCGGAGCCGCGGATTTGGACGAAGCGGCGCTGCACGAAATCGTTCGCCGCCACTTGTGCCGCGTGCCTTTTGAGAACGTGTCCAAACTGCTGCTGCTGGGACGGGAGGGCGCCGGCCGCGTCACCACGCTCGCCGAATTTCTGGATGGCATCGAACATCGCGACCTGGGCGGGACCTGTCACACCAACAATCCATTTCTCGCCTCCCTGCTCAAGGCGCTGGGCTACCAGGCGGATCTGCTCGGCGCGGACATGAGCAAACCCAACGTGCACACGTCGATTCGTGTGCGTTTGTCCGGCGTCGATTACCACGTGGACGTGGGCTACGGAGCGCCCTTCCGCCGCGCGATCCGCTTGGACCGGCTGCCCTGGGAATTCGAGCAGGGCTGCTACCGTTTCGTTTTCGACCACGCGTCCGCGCCCGAGGCTTACCAGGCCAGCGTGTACTCCGGCAAGCAGCGCCTGCACGGTTACGTGGTGCATCCGCCCGCACGCGAGGCCGGCTTTTTCGATGGCGAGGTGATCGAATCCTATCGCCCCGGCATGACCTTCACCAGCATGTTGCGCATCATCCGCTTCTTCGACGACTACGCAGCCGATCTCGAGGACGCCAAGTTGAGCATCCACCGCGGCGGCGAAACGACATCGAAGCTGTTGCGCGACATGGCGGAGTTGCGCGCCGCCGTGGCCAGCGATCTGGCCATGCCCCGCTGCCCCATTGAAGAAGCCGTCGCCGTGCTGGAGCAGCGCACGGGGAAGAGCGTATTCGAGAAGAAGGGGACGGCGGGCGCGGGTTGAGGCTTTCTGTCACCGGCCGCTGGGGTTTCTGCGTCTTCTCAAGTCTGCACCACGATCATAGGTATTGAGATTGTGGGCGGGCAAGCGAGGCGGCGGCTCATGCCCGGTTCCACCAGGTCGGCAGATCGGCTATGGAATCGAATACCGCATCGGGCCGGATTGCTCCTTCCAGATCCGACGCGTGGAACTTGCCGGTTTTCACGAGTGCGCCTTTGAGCCCTGCCGCTTGCGCGCCACCGACATCCGCGTCGATGTCGTCGCCGATCATGAGTACTTCCCCGCCCTGCAGTCCAAGTCTCTCGGCGCCGGCAAGAAAGAATCGGGCGGCCGGCTTGCCGAACACCAGCGCCTCGCGTCCGGCCGCGTGTTCCAGCGCGGCCACAAACGGCGCCACATCCAGCGACATGCCGTCCGAGGCCAGCCAGTAGCGAGTCATGCCCAGAGCGATGAGTTCTGCCTCCGCGTTGTTATGCAACAAGCGGAAGGCACGGTTCAGGGTTCGGTAGTCCCACTGAGAGCCAAGGTCGCCCACCACCACATAGGCGGCGCCATGCTCGGCGTCGTCCGGCAGGCACGGCAAACCGGCAAACTCCCGGCGCGCCGGCTGGCGTACAAATAGCGCGATCTGTCCCTTACGAGCGGTTCGCAACCATTCCGCCGCCGCGGCAGCGGGTGTGAGAATTTCCTTTTCCGCTGTCCGAATACCTAGCCCCAAGAGTTTCTCGCTCAGCGCTGCGCGAGACTTTGACGTTGTATTGGTCAAAAAGAGATGCGGAATACCATGCGTCTGGACCCACTCAATCGTCTCCACCGCGCCGGGGATGGGGCGTTCGTCGTTATAGAGTACGCCGTCCATGTCAAAAAGAACGCCGCGCACGGCGTGGCTTGGACGGATTTCCATCGCTCCCGGCATGTTGCAATTCTAACCGTCCGCAGGATGAGCGATATGCGGCCCACCAAGATGGCCCCATCCGGAACCCGCACCCTAGACGGCAGCAAGTGCCCTGTACTTTCTTAGAATTCCCAATCACTTTTCAGTTCCTACCGGCCGCAATCTGTGGCACGATGTCAATAATAGCGTCCGCTGCCGCGCGCTGAGTGTATTGTTTCGCACTCGGGCGGCATGACGGTCGGGGGGGGACAATGAGAATCCGTTTGGTCGGCTGCCTCGTGGCACTCGCCATTGCGGCCGCGCCATTGAGCGGCCAGGGAATCATCAGCACCATCGCCGGGAGTCCAAGCTGCACCGGCGCTGGCGAGGGCGGCCCGGCAATCAGCACCTGTATGAGTGGTGGGCTTGGGCTGATTGCCATAGACAAACAAGGCAACCTGTACTTTTGGATGGGCCCTTCGATCCAAGAGGTGAATACGGCCGGAATCATCAATACGGTGGCCGGCGGGAAGTTCGGATATAGCGGAGACGGCGGGCCGGCCACCAGCGCCGCGCTTGGTGGCCTCCAGCCGTACAATGGGGTGGCAGTCGACCCCGCGGGCAATCTGTATATCAGCGACGATACCAACCATGCGATTCGTATGGTCAACGCCGCGACCGGCATCATTACGACGATTGCCGGCAACGGCTCCCCTGGCTTTGCTGGCGATGGCGGCCCCGCGAGCAAGGCTCTGCTCTATTTCCCCGCCGGCATTTGCTTCGACAGCGCGGGCAATCTCTATATTGCGGACGAGTTCAATTATCGCATCCGGAAAATCAACACCGCCGGAATCATCAGCACAGTGGCTGGGAACGGAAACGCCCTCGGCGGCGCCGCGGTCGATGGCGTGCAGGCGACTGCCACGGCAATCGAGAACCCTCACGCCGTTACCGTTGACGGCGCCGGCAATCTTTATATCGCGGAAAGCAACCGGATCCGCAAGGTAGATACCAGCGGTATCATCAGCACTTACGCCGGCGTAACCGCCGGCACTTACGGATTCTCCGGCGACGGCGGCCCCGCCACCGCGGCCGAGCTCGCCGGCCCGCTTGGCATGGCTGTCGATTCGTACGGCAACCTCTTTTTGGCCGACAACCAGAACCAACGGCTCCGCGAGGTGAACGCGGCTGGCATCATCAGCACTGTCGCTGGGTTCCTAGGCCCTGTTTCCACTCCCATCCTCGACGGCATCCCGGCCTCGACCGCCTATATATCGAACCCGTGGGGCGTGGTGCTGGACGCCGCCGGCAACTTGTATTTCACGACGGGCGCCAACTCCGTGCGAAAAATAACGTCGGGAGCGTCAATGGCCGCCAGTCCAACCACTTTATCGTTTTCATACACAACCGGCGCGGCGACCCCCGCCGGCCAATCCGTCAGTGTGACGAGCTTGGGCTCCACACTGAGCTTCACCGCCGCGGCGTCCACCGTCTCGGGCGGTAATTGGCTCTCCGTCAGCCCGTCCAGTGGCACCACGCCGGCCACGCTCAGCGTCTCGATCAACCCGGCCGGTGTATCAAGTGGGATCTACCAGGGCGGGATCACGGTGACTCCGAGCGGCTCCGGCAATCAGCCTCTGTCGTTCGCCGTGACGCTTACCGTTACCGGTGCCAACGCGCCTGTGATCAATAGCGGCGGCATTGTCAACGCGCTCGGGTATCAGAACCAGTTGGCGCCCGGCGTCGTATTCGTGATCCTCGGCAGCGGCCTGGGCCCCGCATCCATTGTGATCGCTTCGGCGCCCAACTACCCGACTACTCTCGGAGGAACGTCCATTACGTTCACACCCGTGGGCGGCGGCGCAGCCATCAACGCGAGGATGTATTATTCGCTGGCCGGAGCGGTCGCCGGCATTCTTCCTTCTTCGGTCGCGCCGGGGACCTACGCGGTGCAGTTGACCTATAACGGCCTCGTCAGCGCGCCGCAGAACGTGACCGTGGTGCCGCGCAGTTTCGGGATCGCAACCGCCAACAGCCAGGGAACGGGCACCGCACAAGCCACTGACGGGAGTGTCAACGGCGGATTCAGCCTCACCCGATTCACCAGCGGCAGCGTCGCGTTCGGCGGGTACACCTGGACGCTGGGGCCCGCACACCCTGGCGACACATTGGTGTTCTGGGGCACTGGCGGCGGCGCCGATCTGCTCAATGACACGGGCGGCAGCTCCGGCGACCAGACCGCGGCCGGCAATTTCACGGTGAACGTGGCCGGGACGCAAATTACACCGTCCTACGCGGGCACCTCCGTCGGGTATCCGGGACTCTGGCAAATCAATTTCACTTTGCCCGCGAATATCACGCCGGATTGCTTCGCGTTTGCGCAGGTCAGCGCTGGAGGGGTCTTGAGCAACGCCGTCATAATTCCGATCGCCGCCGCCGGCGAGAGCTCGTGCTCGGCTCCAGGGTTCAGCCAGTCTGTTCTTCAGACGCTGGATGCCGGCGGAGACATCGTGTTTGCCGGATTCTCCTTCGGTCCGTTGGCTTACACCGGTGGGGCCACGGTGCTTATGGGCGGCCAGTTCGCACGCTACACCGCGGCGGAGTGGCTCCTCAACTTCTCGGGTCCGAAGTTCGGCTCGTGCATCGTGCTGGACGAAACCTACCCAGCCGGCGCAAACGACCCCGCCGGGCCCGATTCGTTTCTCGACGCGGGCGCCAGCCTCCCGGTCAGCGGTCCAGGTTTGCCGGCGAACACTGTCTTGGGGAAGATAGCCCTGGCCAATGGGCCGATCTACAGCTTCACGCCGGCCGCGGGCGAGCTGGTGGGCGGCGGCACCTACACGCTGACCGGCAGCGGTGGCGCTGACGTCGGTCCATTCAGCGTCTCTTCGACTCTCCCCACCAGCTTCTCCGCGACCAATCTCGCCTCGATCACGACCATCGACCGCACCCAGCCGCTGACCATCACCTGGACCGGTGCCGGGTTTGACGAGATCATCATCGTTGTCCAGGGTGACATTCTTACCACCACCACAACGCATGGCGTAACAATTTCGTGCGCCGCTCCGGCGAGTGCGGGCACGTTCTCGGTCCCAGCGGCTGCGCTCGCCTATCTTCCCGCTGTGGTGAGCGGGTCCGCGGGCAACGTCGGCCAGCTCGAAGTGGAAGCCGTTCAGTCCAGCGGAGGGATGATAACGGCTGAGTTAGGGGGGCAAACTCTTACGCCGCCTCTTGTCGCAGGAGGCCAGGTCGACTTCGGCGCCTTTACGCCCTTCCTCGCCGTGGAACAGAGCGTATCGATTCAATAGGCGCGTCCGAGCGATTATTTGTGCACCGCCACTGTCTGGTCGCCCTCGACATAGGCCGCGTATTCGGCGCCGGCGACCGCTGCCAGGTTCTTGGGGTGTTTGGCCGCTCCGGCAACTTCGATAGGCTGCCGGCTATCCTCGCCGTGAGGCTCGGGCATGGCGCGCAACGCCAGTTTCCCTCCGCCCGTTGTGTCCGCGTCTTTCAGCCGGAACATCATGCGTGTGCTGAGGAACAGCCGCCTGTGCACCGCTGCCACAATCTCGCCCGTCACCGCGGCGCCCTTAGCCAGCACTACCGTGTTGCCTGCGCGGAACTCGCGCGCCACGGTGAAGCGCAAGGGCTTGCCGGCCGGGGCGTCCGCCGGCACATCTTCCTCCAGCCGGATCGCAATCGGCATCCCGTCGGACACAACCACCGTCCGGATCGCGGGCGCGGCAACCGGCGCAGGAGCGGCAACCGGTGCAGGTGCGGCAATCGGCGCAGGAGCGGCGGGCGCGGGCACGGTCTTCTGACCAGCGCTTGGCGGTGCAGGCATCGGGCGCCTGGGATTGCGCATGACCTCGATCACGTCCGCCGGCACATTGGCTTCGGTCAACCGGATGATTTCGGAAGTCGATAGATCGAACCGCGCCGGAGACGAGCGGATCTGCTCCTCGATCAACTTGGACGGCACGTGCGCCCGCACCATCTCCAGCACGCCGTCGTTGGTGAGGACGCCGTCTTCCGCCGCCTTGGGGGGAACGGCCGGTTCTGCCGGCGCTGCCGCCGCCGGCTGGCTCTGCGGCGGCGCCGCGGGTGAGGTGCGCCGGTGCATCGACCACCAGCCCGCCGTGCCGGCCAGCGCCGCCGCGCCCAGCACCGCAGCCACCAGGAGCAGGCGCGATTTCCCGCGCGCCGGCGGCGCCGGCGGGCGTGCGAACAGCGTGCCCGAATCCGAATCGCGCTTCAGCACCGCCAGGGCCGCGCGCACCTCCTGCATAGATTGCCAGCGCTCCTCGCGATTCTTGCGCAGGCACCGCTCCGCGATGTCTTCCAGCGCCGAAGGCACGCCCGCGGTCTGCGTCAAGGGGCGCACTTCATCGCGCAGGATCGAGCTGAGCGTTGAGATAGGCGAATCTCCGCCGAAGGCCCGCTCGCCGGTAACCATCTCGTGCAGCATGGCGCCGAAGGCGAAGATGTCCGACCGGGCGTCCACCGGCTTGCCCTCGGCCTGCTCCGGCGACATGTAGCTGACGGTGCCCATGATGCGTCCCTCCACCGTCAGCGGCGCGGACGCCAGAGTCCGCGTCTCATCCGCGCACGCGTCTGCGGCGGGCGAGGTCAGTTTGGCCAGCCCGAAATCCAGGACCTTCACCAGGCCCGCATTCGTCACCATGACATTGCCCGGCTTGAGATCGCGATGCACAATGCCAGCCCGGTGCGCCATCTCGAGTGCGTCGGCCACCTGGACCGCGTAAGCCAGCACCAGCGGCAGCGGCAAGCCTCCCTTGGGGATCAACTCGGCGAGGGTCTGGCCGGCTACCAGTTCCATCACCATGAACTCGGTTTCGCCGTCCGAAACGATGTCGTGAATGGTGATGATGTTGGGGTGGTTCAGCGCAGATGCAGCCTGAGCTTCCTGCAGGAACCGCCGCCGCTGTTCGCTGGTCCCCATGTGCTCTGCGGCGAGCACCTTAATGGCCACCGTACGGTTCAGCTGCGTATCCAGGGCCTGATAGATCTCGCCCATTCCGCCAGCGCCCAACCTTTGCGTGATCCGATAATGAGAGACCGTGCGGCCAACCATGTTTCACCCTCGGAGACAACCCAGTTTGCCACAACCGGCCTGCCACTTGCGATGTACCCGCTGCGGTCACTCGGCGTTGCGAGGTTTGCGGTGAAAACAAAGAGGCCGCTGCTATCCCTGCCGGGCGGCGTTGAGCGCCAGGCGCTGTTCCTTCATCCAGCGCAGGCGGCCCTGCTGCTCCTGATAGAGCGTGCCAAAGCCGGCCCAATAATAACCGCATACGAACAGCAGCAGAAAAGGAACCGCAAGGAGATTGTAAGTCTGGATGGCGAAGACCACCATGCCCAGGAAATACGTGCCCACCAAAACCTCGGCGTAGGGCAACCAGCCGCTGCGCCGGCGGTACTTCTTGGCTTCCAGTTTCATCGGGCGATCCCCGATAGCGTATTTCGGCGTGCGCACGAAGGCGGTCTCGACACCGAACAGCGCTTCCAACACGGCGCGGGTGTTGATGATCGTCAGGCCCACGCCTACCGCCAGCAGCATGGGCAGCATCAGGATGGACCGCTTCCAGTCCTTAGGGTGCAGCTCGCGCTGCGCGATCACGTAGAACGCCGAAAGCGACCAGAACGAAGCCACGATCAGAGGCAGGTCGATGAACACCATCTGCCAGACTCCCATGTAGAAGCGGACGATCATCACCGGCAGCATGAGCGCCGAAACCACGATCATCAGCGGGTAGGAGATGTTAGGCGTGAGATGGAGAAAAGCCTCGGCCTTGACGCGCATGGGGATGTCGGCGCGCAGCAGCCGCGGCAGTAGTTTCTTGGCGACCTGCGTCAGGCCTTTGGCCCAGCGCGACTGTTGCACCTGGAACGCGTGTATATCCACCGGCAGCTCGGACGGGCAGTCGAGGCCGGGCAGATACACAAACCGCCAGCCCTTGAGCTGCGCCCGGTAGCTGAGGTCGGAATCTTCGGTCAGCGTATCGTGCTGCCAGCCACCGGCATCGTCGATCATGGCGCGCCGCAGGATGCCCGCCGTGCCGTTGAAGTTGAAAAAGTAGCCCGCCCGCGACCGCGCGCCGTGCTCCAGGATGAAATGCCCGTCGAGCAGCATGGCTTCCACTTCCGAAAGGAAGTTGTAATCGCGGTTGATGTAGCTCCAGCGCGTCTGCACCACGCCCACCGTGGGGTCGGCAAAGTGATGGATGGTGCGTATCAGGAAGTCGGCCGGCGGGCAAAAGTCGGCGTCGAATACGGCCACGAACTCGCCCGTAGCGGTTTCGAGGCCTTCCTGCAACGCTCCCGCCTTGAACCCATGGCGGTTGGTGCGGTGATGATATTCGATCGGGTAGCCAAGCGCTCGATAGCGTTCCACCAGCGCCCCGGCGAAGGGCGCCGTGTCGTCGGTCGAATCGTCCAGCACCTGAATTTGCAGCAGCTCCTTCGGGTATTCGATCTTGACGATTTCCTCCACCAGGCGCTCCACCACGTAACGCTCGTTGAAAAGCGGCAACTGGATGGTCACCGGCGGCAGCTTCTCAAAATGCCGGACCGGCTCCCTGGTGGCGTTCTTGCGGTACTTGAAATAAGTGTGGATGATCTCGAACCGGTGAATCCCGTACACCGAGAGAATCACCATCATGCTGAAGTAGGGAATGAGCATGGCCCAGTCGAACCAGGCCAATTGGTGGATGCCCGCAAATGGCGTCTTGGCGAACATCTGGCTCAAGCGGACGGACGCCGACGGAGTAATCAGCAGGGCCAAATAAAGACCGGACATATAACAGGACACGGATTCCGCAGGGGCTCGCCGAGCGGACCTTAATATCTTAGCACTGAAGGAAATGCCGGGGGCTTGCGGCGGGGGATTGCAAGGAAACCGGAGCCGTATAATAGGTGTTTTCGTTCACAGGAGAGATTCTTGCCGCTGGAAGACGACCTACTCAAGCAGCGCCTGGCGCGCGTCCGCGAAATCGAGGCACTGGGCTATCGCGCCTACGGCCGGCGCTTCGACTTCACCCACACCATTCCGGAGATCCTGGGCGCATACGGCTCGAAGACCGCCGAGGAGCTCACGCCCGAGGTGCGTGTGCGCGTGGCCGGGCGCATGATGACGGTTCGCCACATGGGCAAGGCGGGTTTCGCACACCTTCAGCAAAACGGCGAGCGGCTGCAGATTTACGTGAAGAAAGACGCGGCCGGCGACCGCGATTTCCAGCTCTTCAAGATGCTGGATATCGGCGACATCGTGGGCGTGGAGGGCTACCTCTTCCGCACCCGCACCGGCGAGCTCAGCATCCACGTGGAAAAGCTCGAATTCCTTTCCAAGACGCTGCTTTCGATGCCCGAAAAGTGGCACGGCCTGGAGGACGTGGAAACGCGCTACCGCCAGCGCTACCTGGACCTGATCGCCAACCCGGAAGTGCGCAAGGTGTTCGTCACGCGCGCGCGCATCATCTCGTCGCTGCGGCGGCAACTGGAGGCGCGCGATTTCATCGAAGTGGAAACACCCATGATGCAGCCGCTCTACGGCGGAGCTGCCGCGCGGCCGTTCGTCACGCACCACAACACGCTCGATATCGATCTGTATCTGCGCATCGCGCCGGAACTGTACCTGAAGCGGCTGGTGGTGGGCGGCCTGGAGCGCGTGTATGAAATCAACCGCAACTTCCGCAACGAAGGCCTCTCCACGCAGCACAACCCCGAGTTCACCATGCTGGAGTTCTACCAGGCCTACACCGATTACCGCGGCCTGATGAATTTCTCGGAAGAGTTGCTCAAGCAGGCGGCGCTCGATGCGGTTGGCTCGACCGAAGTGGAGTTTGACGGGCAGAAGCTTGATTTCAGCCACCTGGAGCGCTACACCATGCGCGAAGCGGTAGTGCGGTTTTGGGAAGGCGAAGGCCGGCCGGCGATGGAGGACGTGTCCAATCCCGAGTGGCTGCGGCAGCATTCGCACAAACCCTCGGCCGGGGAAGCGCTGACCGACATCTTCGAGCAGCGGGTGGAGAGCAAGCTCATCCAGCCGACCATCATCTACGATTACCCAGTCGAAACATCACCGCTTTCCAAGACGAAGCCGGACGATCCCAAGTTCGTCGAGCGCTTCGAAATCTACGCCGCGGGCATGGAAATCGGCAACGCGTACACCGAGCTCAACGATCCGCAGGAGCAGCGGCGCCGTTTTGAAATGCAGATTGCCCTGCGCGAACGCGGCGACCAAGAGGCCCACCAGATGGACGAAGATTACGTCCGCGCACTGGCCTACGCCATGCCGCCTGCCGGCGGCGAAGGGATCGGCATCGACCGTCTCACCATGATCCTGACCGGCTCCCGTTCCATCCGCGACGTGATTCTCTTTCCCTTGCTGCGGCCCGAAGGCCCGATAGACCTGGTCCGCATGATGCGGGAGCTCGATGAGGGAGGCAAGTAGGCGTAGCGTGGCCACGACCCGATACCGCTTTGAGCTTTTCGTCGCCGCGCGCTATCTGCGGGCGCACCGCGGCGCATCGGTCATTTCAGTCATCACCGCCATTTCGGTGCTCGGCGTGGCCGTGGGAGTGATGGCGCTGGTGATCGCCATCGCCGTCACCACCGGCTTCCGCAACACGCTGGAACGCAACCTGCTGGGCGCGATGGCGCACATCAACGTGTCGGAAAAACTGAACAACGGCATCGACAATTGGCGTGATCTCTCGGCGCGCTTGCAGGCCACGCCGCACGTGACCGCGGTTTCGCCCGCGCTCTACACCCCTGTGTTTTTGGCCGGCGCCATCCAGTCGCACGGCGCGGTGCTCAAAGGAGTAGAGGTCGACTCGGAACTCAAAATCAGCGATGCGCTGCGCCACCTCAAAGCCGGCTCGACCGACCGCCTGCGGAATCCCGATGCATCGCCGCCCGGCATCATTCTCGGCGCGCGGCTGGCCGAAGATACCGGCATGCGGGTCAATGACAACATCACGCTAGTGAGCCCGGAAGGTGAGTTGACACCGTTTGGCCCGCGTCCTGCCATCCGCCGCTTCAAGGTGTGCGCGATTTACGAGACCGGCTTTTTCGATATCGACGACACCTGGGCATTCACTTCCATCGCCGCTGCGCAGAAGGCGTTGTCGCTCGAGGACGTCATCAACCAGATCGAGCTCAAAGTGGACGACCTCGACCGCGCGCCGGAGATCGCCCGCGACGTCGAGCGCGTGGCCGGCAGCCGCTACACCACCACCACCTGGCAGGAGCGCAACAAGCAACTGCTCGGCGCGCTGCGCATGGAGCGCATCGTCGCCATGATCGTGATCGGCCTGATTCTGATGGTGGCCGCGCTCAACATCTTCATCACGCTGGTGATGATGGTGATGGAGAAATATCGCGACATCGGCATCCTCATGTCGATGGGCGCGCGAACCGCGCAGGTGCGCCGCATTTTCATGTTGCAGGGAGTGCTGATCGGTGTGGTGGGCAGCGCCATTGGGCTCGCCGGCGGCTACACACTGGCGTATTTCGCCGATAAGTACCACTGGGTACGCCTGGATGAAGCGGTCTACTCGCTGAGCTTCGTCCCCTTTGAGGCGCATTGGGTGGATGGGGTGTGGATCGCCGCCGTGGCCATCCTGGTCAGCTTCCTGGCGACGTTGTATCCCGCGCGCAACGCCACGCGGATCGCTCCGGCGGAGGTGCTGCGATACGAATAGTAGCCCGTGGCGCAGCCTGTCAAGGCTGCTGAGCCGAGAGTCGTCTCGGCTTTGCCTCGGCTCGGGCCGGCGCATGACCCGTGAAGAGATTCGCCCGCAAGCGGGCGCTGGCAGGTTAAAACCCGCCCCACCTATTCGCCGGTCTCGGCGTGGTGGCGGACGTCAACGCCTTTCACGGCAAAGAGGACGTCTTCGGCGATGTTGGTCGAGTGGTCCGCGATGCGCTCCAGGTTTTGCGCGATGAACATCAGGGAGACCGCGCGATTGATGGTGCTGCGCTCTTCCTGCATGAAGCTGAGCAGCTCGTCATAGACCGCGTCGCGCAGCCGGTCGACGGCATCGTCGGCCAGCAGCACGTCGCGCGCCATGTCCGCGTCGTGCCTGGCAAACGCGTCCAGCGCGCGGTGCACCATGCTTTCGGCCAAGTCCGCGATGCGGGGAATGTCGATCAGCGGCTTCACCGCCGGCTCGCGCATCAGGGTGAGGGCGCGCTCGGTGATGTTGACCGCCAGGTCGCCCATGCGCTCCAGATCGTTGTTGATCTTGATGACGGCGGTGATGAAGCGAAGGTCGCGCGCCATGGGCTGGAACAGAGCCAGCATGCGGGTGGCCAGCTCGTCGATCTCGATTTCCTTCTGGTTGACCAGCGCCTCGTTCCACATCACTTCCTTGGCTTTGTCTTCGTCGCGATCCACCAGCGCCAAAACGCTGTTGTGAATCGCGGCCTCCACCAAGCCGCCCATTTCGAGCAATTTGCTCTGCAGCTCATCCAGCTCTTCGCGAAAATGAAGCATCGTCTCTTCCTGCGCCGCGCCTTCGGTTGACACCTAGTCTACCCGAAGCGGCCGGTAATGTAATCTTCCGTTTCTTTTTTCGCCGGGCGCTTGAAAATCACCGCTGTGCGATCGAACTCGATCAGCTTGCCCAGCAGGAAAAACCCGGTGAACTCGGCCACACGCGCCGCCTGCTGCATGTTGTGGGTGACGATCACCTGCGTGCACTGGTCCTTCAGGCTGAACATCAGATCTTCGATCTTGGCGGTGGCGATCGGGTCCAGCGCCGAACACGGCTCATCGAGCAGGAGCACTTCTGGATCCACCGCCAGGGCGCGCGCGATGCACAGCCGCTGCTGCTGGCCGCCGGAAAGCGAGTAGGCCGATTCGTGCAGCTTGTCTTTCACCTCGTCCCAGAGCGCCGCGCGGCGCAGGCTATGCTCCACTCTGTCGTGCATCGAGCTGTGTCCCTTGAGCCCGTTGACGCGGATGCCGTACGCCACGTTGTCGAAAATCGACTTGGGAAACGGATTTGGCCGCTGAAACACCATGCCGACGCGGCGCCGCAGATTGGTCGGGTCGAGATCGAGCACGTTCTCGTCATCCAGCGTCACCGAGCCTTCGAAACGCGCGTGCCGCACCATATCGTTGATGCGGTTCAGCGTGCGCAGAAACGTCGATTTGCCGCAACCCGAGGGGCCGATCAGCGCGGTGATCTGCTTCTCCGGGATCTCGATGTTGATATCGTGCAGCGCCTTGTAACCACCGTAAAAAAAGTCCAGCTTCCGAACCGAAATCTTGGTGCGGCCGGCGGCCTTGTGTTCGGAGGCCGGCGGCGTCACCGCGGGCATTTGAGCCCGTTGTTCCGGCGCAAGCGATTCTGGCATGGGGTCCATCGATCATCCCTTCTGCACGCTGATGCCTCGCGAGAGGATCCAGCGGGCGGCGATGTTGGTCACCAGCACCATCGCCAGCAGCACCAGGCCAGCCGCCCAGGCCTGACGGTGCCAGTCGTCGAAAGGCGCGATGGCATGCGTATAAATCATCACGGGCAACGAAGCAGTCGGTTGGTTGACGCCGCGCGGCCAGAACTGGTTGTTGAGCGCCGTGAACAGCAGCGGCGCGGTTTCGCCTGCCACGCGCGCGACACCCAGAATCATGCCAGTGAGAACGCCCTTCATGGCGGCCGGCACCACAACCGTGGAGAGCACCTTCCACTTGGGCGCCCCCAGCGCCAGCGCGCCCTCCCGCAAAGCGTTCGGCACCGTGGAAAGAAACTGCTCGGTGGTACGCATCGAAATGGGAATCAGCATGATGCCGAGCGCGACCGCGCCGGCCAAACCCGAAAAGCTGTGCAGCGGAACCACCACCAGCGCCCAGGCGAAAATGCCGATCACGATGGAGGGGACGCCGTTCAACAGGTCCGCCGTGTAGCGAATCGCGAAGCCCATGGTCTTGCCGCTGAATTCGGCTAGGTAGATGCCGCCTAGGAAACCGATCGGCAAACCGATCAGCGCCGCCAGCGCCACCATCTCCGCGCTGCCCACGATGGCGTTGGCCATGCCACCGCCGTTTTCGCCGGGCGGCAGAGGAAGCTTGGTGAAGAACCCCCAATCCAGCGACTTCCCGCCGTTGTAGACCAGATAGCCGAGGATCAGGAACAGTATCGAGACGGTGAGAAACGTGAATACGCCGGTCAGCGTCAGCATCACGTTGTTCACTATCTTACGGTAGGTCAGGCGCGTCATACGACCTTGGCGGTCCCTTTCCGCGTGGTGGCCAGCACCAGCAGCCGCGCCAGGGCGTTAATGATGATGGTGACCAGGAACAGCACCAGGCCGAGTTCCACCAGGGCGCTGGTATACATCTTGCCGGTCGCCTCGGCGAATTCGTTGGCGAGCACCGCCGCGATGGTATAGCCGGGCGCGAACAAGGAAGCGTGCAGCGTGCTGTCGTTGCCGATCACCATCGTGATCGCCATGGTCTCGCCGAGCGCGCGCGCCAGGCCCAGAAAAATGGACCCCAGGATGCCCAGCCGCGCGTAAGGCACCACAACCTTGAACGTCGTCTCCCAGCGCGTGGCGCCGAGCGCCAGCGCAGCTTCCCGTTGGTCTCGCGGCACCTCGAGCAGGGCTTCGCGCGAAATGGCGATGATATAGGGAAAGGTCATGATGGCCAGCACGACGGCCGCCGTCAGGTAGCCTACACCCAGCATGGGCCCCTGGAACTGCGGCAGGTATCCGAAGGCGCCTTTCAGCGCCGGCTCGATGTACTCGCGCATCAAAGGCACCACGGTAAAGATGGCTAGCATTCCGTAAATCACGCTGGGCACCGCCGCCAACAACTCGACCAGGAAGGTGCAGGCCGAAGACAGCCCCGGCGGCGCCATCTCGGCCAGGAAAATCGCCGCACCCACGCCCAGCGGCACAGAGATCACCAACGCCAGGATCGAAGTCATCACCGTCCCGTAGACGAACGGGAGGGCTCCAAAGTCGTCTGCGTTCGGATCCCAATTAGTGCCCCACAGGAAACCGAAGCCGAACTTGTGCCGCGAAGCGGCCGAAGTGTCCCAGAGGTTCCAAAGCAGCAGGACGGTTATCAGGACCACGCTGGCTCCGAATGCAAGCGTGACCAGACGCGCGATCTCGTCACCCATTGCTCCGGAACCACGGCGGAATGAAACGGAGGCGGTTGCCGTCGCGGCCATATCAATGAATCAGCGCAATCTGCTTAAGCTCCCGTGCAACCACTTCCTTTGGCAGCGGTGCGTAACCGAGCGCCCCGCAGTCTTTCTGGCCGTCGGCGAGCATCCACTTCAGAAAGCTCACCAGGGCAGCACGCTTTTGGGCGTCCTGGAACTGCGTGGGAATCAGCAGCCAGGTAAAGCTAGAAATGGGGTATGCGTCCTTGCCCGGCGCGTTGGTGATCGAGACGCGGAAATCCGCCGGCATGCTCTTGGCCGCGCCTGCCGCCGCAGCGGTCACGGTTTCCAGGTTGGCCTTGAGGTACACGCCGGCCGCGTTCTCCACCGCTCCGTATTCCATCTTATTCTTGAGCGCATAGATCAGCTCCACGTAGCCGACGGCACCGGGAGTCTGTTTGACCATCCCCGCCACGCCTTCGTTACCTTGTTGGCCGACGCCGGTCGGCCACTTGATGGAGGTATTCGATCCCGGACCGGCTTCCCATTCCGGGCTGATCTTCGACAGGTAATCGGTGAACACGAAAGTGGTGCCGCTGCCATCGGCGCGGTGCACCACGATGATGTCGGTGGCCGGCAATTTCACGCCGGGATTGGCTTTCGCGATCCTTGGGTCGTTCCACTTGGCGATCTTGCCCAGGAAAATGCCCGCCATCATCTCCGACGAGAACTTCAGTTCCGCCACGCCGGGCAGATTGTAAGTGGGCACAACGCCGCCGAGCACCGTCGGGAAGTGCAACGCCTTAACCTTCAGCGCCGCGATCTGAGCGTCCTTCATCGGCATGTCGGACGCACCAAAATCTACCGTGCCTTCGGTAAGCTGCGCGATGCCGGCGCCCGAACCTTTGGACTGGTAGTTGATTTCGATGGAAGGATTCTTCTGCCGGAATTCCTCGAACCACTTACCGTAGATCGGATACGGGAATGTCGCGCCCGCGCCGTTGATGGCCTGCGCCGGTACCAGCGAGGCGCAGGCCAGCAGAATTCCAGCTAATGCAATCGATGTCTTCACGGATGATAACTCCTCTTATTCTCGAATGCAGACTGTTACAAAACAGTTAAGCTTGGATGAATTCCCGGCTACTTAATGGTGGTCGGAACCCCGCCCGGAAGCGTATACCGAAGGTCGAAGTAGATCGTGCTGTCGCTGGCGTGGCTCAGGGCGTTCAGGGCCACGTACCAGGGGTTCCGCGTCAGGTACTCGTATTGGCCAATCATGGAGATTGCGCCGTACCTCGCATCCTTCCAGAGCGTCTGGGTGATGCCGAACGTGTATTCCCGCTCAATATGGTTTTGGCTGTTCGCCGAACCCAGGTAGCCGTAGCCAATCTTGGACGTGCCGTTGGTGTCGAGGGCCACGTTCTTGCCGATCCAGATACCGCCGAAGTAGGCCCACAGCATCGTCTTTTTCGACACCGTGGCTTCGAAGCCATCCACCATGCTCGCTGCGTGAACCGGGCTGATGCTGCCGTCAGCGCGCACAATCAGATCGGGAGCCTGGCCGAAGATGTATCGGCCGCCACCATCGCTCAGGAAGTTGTTGCTGATGAGGTGAAAGTTCCTGAAAACTTCGAAGTTTCCGTTAAGTGAGCCGCCGCCGCCCATTTTCGAGAAGGTGTCGCCCGAAGTCGCCTCGCCGGTCGCGCTGTTGTAGAGTTTAAATTCCCGCACGACACCAGCGAGCTCGAAATGGACTCTGGAGATCGGGTCAAACGCCAGCTTGGTGATGATATCCGGCATCACGTTCGGCGTGCTCAGATAGCTGGTTGAAGTGTTGTCCAACTGGGTGCCCGCTAGACCGGTGAGGGCGGTTGGCAGCGTAATCTGCGGACCGCCGCTCGAGCCTCCCATGTACTGGTTGGGGTTCTCGAAGGAGACTCCCCACGTCACCACGTCTTTCGGCGCGTGCAGCAAGAAGCGGAATCCCGGCTGGCGGGTCCACGTCAAGCCCAACATATAGTTGACGTCCATGACTTGGCTGTAGAAGAGGTCGCCCGGCAACGGGGAGATGCCCTTGCGGTTCGGGGTCAACATGCTCCAGCTCTGGCCGGCCAGAAACTCCCAAGGGCCTTTGCGGACGTTGACCCAGTAGAGGCGTATCCGGGGTACGAACGCGCCGTTGGTGACGCCGATCGCATTGGAGCCGCTAGTCCCGAGGAAGTCGAACTCGTTGTAGCCGATAAAGCGCCAACCCTTCCAATCGCCGTCGATGCGGAAGCCGACCCGGGAGTTCTGTGGGCTGAAGCGGAATTCGCTGAGCTTGCCGCCGGGCACCGCGTTGCTAAACGGAACGCTGCCGAAACTGCTGCCAATACCCGAGCCAGCGTCTTCGTTGCGCCACACAGCGGTGGCATCCATAAAGCCAACTGGCATGATGGTGATGTTGCCGAGCTGGAGTTGCAGCGGGGCACTGTTCCCCGCAGCTTGCGGGGGTTCCTGTACCGGATACTTGGGGCTCGGAGCCACGGGAGACAAGTCGGGCAGAGCGCCGGTGGCGCTGGCAACTGCGCCGCCCACGGGGGTAAAGCCGGGCGCCTGCGCCGCCGGCAGTGTTGCGGTCTGCTCGGCCGGCTTGGCAGCCGGCGTGGTCAATCGCTCAATCAGCTTTTGCTGCGCATCGACCGACTGGCGTAGCACCTCGATCTGTTTTTGCTGCTCGGCCAGCTTCGCTTTCAGGAGTTCGATATCGTTAGCGTCGCTTCCCTGAGCCTTGCCGGCGGGCAGGAAAATCAGGGCAAGCACGCACACGGTGAGTGTAGAGATAGTGAGTTTCATAGGCGGAACTGCGAGTATATCGGCCCAATGTTACTGAACGATTAACGTTCGTTTGCGGCGAGGTTATTCTCGAAGTGGGGAAGAGCTACTGTGAATACTGAACCCTGCCCCAGACGGCTCTCCACACTCACCGAGCCGCCCATCTGCTCCACCGCGTGTTTGACGATGGCCAGGCCCAGGCCGGTGCCGCCGGTGGCGCGCGAGCGGGCTTTATCCACACGATAGAAGCGTTCGAAAATGCGCGGCAGGTCGCGGGAGGGAATTCCCGAGCCGGTGTCGCACACGCGCACCAGCGTGCGCTCCGGATCTCGCACCACGTCCACCCGCACTTCGCCCTCGGGCCGGTTGAACTTGATGGCGTTCTCCAGCAGGTTCACCCAGACCTGCTCCAGCCGGATTTCATACCCCAACACTTCCATATCCGGAAACGACTCGCACACCAAATTGATGCCGCGGGTCTTGGCCATCGGCGCCACGGTGCGCAGCGCGGAGTGGATGCTCTGCTGCAGCGAGACGGGTTCGGCGGCGGGCGGCTTGGCGCTTTCCAGGCTGGAGAGGATCAGTAAGTCCTGCACAATGTTGGTAAGCTGGCGGGCTTTGCTCAGGATGATGGAGACAAACGGGCGGCTGTTGGCGGGGTCTTCCAGGCCGCCCTCGATCAGCGTCTCGGCATAACCGCAAATCGCCGCCAGCGGTGTGCGCAGCTCGTGAGAGACGTTGGCCACGAAGTCCTTGCGCACGCGCTCCAGCCGCTCCAAGCCGGTGATGTCGTAAAGCATGGCGATGGCGCCGCGCTGCGGATCCCCGGCCAGCGGCGCCACCTGCACCTCAAACGACCGCGTGCTGGCGGATAGGATCAGCCGCTTTTGCAGCGGCTGGCCTTCGGCGAATACGGCGGCGAACATTTCATGCAGCGCGTGGTCGCGCGCCACCTGCACCAGTGGAGTGCCGGCCGTGGGCGGCGCGGCGGCGCCCATCATTTCGGCGAACGCACGGTTGGCGAAGGTGATGCGCAGCAGCGGGTCCACCGCAACCACGCCTTCCACCATGCTGCCCAGAATGGCCTCGCGCCGCGAGTTCTCCCGCTGCAGCGTTTCCACCATGGCGCGCACGCGCCGCGTGGCGCGCTCGATGGTGGCGGCCAGGGCGCTCAACTCGTCGCCGCTGGCCTGCCTCCGGCTTTCGCTCTTGCCCACCTGCGGCAGCCGCTCGAGGGCTCGGCGCAATGTGAGAGCCCGCCGGTCGTTGACGGCCAGGAAGAGGGCCAGCATGGCGGTTCCCGCCAATCCGAAAGCGGCGGACGCCCGCAGCCACTGCCCGGGCGGGGCTTCCGGCACAGACAAGTGCAACAGCCACGCGGAACAGGCCGTGAGCCCAATGAAACACGGCAGCAGCCGAGCCGTTATACGAAGTCGCGGCATGGTGGGTCTATCCGTCTCAGATTACTGCATCAAGATGAACGATGCATGACGGCGCAATGACAGGGAAGCGTAGGTAGGACAGATCATCGACTTCTGTGGTCTGTCATGCCCTGCCATAGCGCGACAGACGACAAAAACCGATCGTCTGTGCTGCCTTCGCTCAGGCCGCGTGGGCTTCCTGCCGGGCCAGCTCCTGGGCGTACTGTTGCAGTGCGGCCGGCGTAACGGTCACGATGTCCTTGTCCATGTCTTCGCCGGTTTCCACCAGGCGAACCAGATGCAGCGCCGCCAGCCGCGAGCACCACGCGTCATCCATCTGGCGGCCCGTTTCGCGGCTCAGCGCCACCAGATCCGCGTGCGGCAGAGCGATGGTCTTTTGCGCGCTGCCGGCCTGTTCGTTTTCCAGCACGAACTTGACGTCGACGGTATCGGCGCCGCGTATCGAAATGGCCGTTTGCAGCCATTTGAACCACACCTGGAACTTGCGGCCGAAGGGATCGGGCCCGGCTTCGAACTGGCGGAAGTTCTGCATCTACGGATATCTTATCAGTAGGGGAAAGCATGCTCATTGCCGAATTGACCGCGCCGCAGGAGTTTCGCCTGGCGCAGCAGACGATCGAAGAGCCCGGTCCGGGCGAGGTGCAGGTACGGGTGCGCGCGGTGGGGATTTGCGGCTCCGATCTGCACTCCTACGCCGAAGGCGCAGTGGGCGACTCGCCGTGCGTCTATCCCATGGTGCTGGGGCACGAACCGGCTGGCACGGTGGTCAAGTGCGGGGCCGGCGCCACCGGCTGGGCGGCCGGCGACCGCGCCGCGCTCGAACCGGCGATCTACTGCTATCACTGCGAGTTCTGCCGCAGCGGCCGGCACAACGTTTGCTCGCACATCCGCTTCCTGAGCACGCCGGGCAATCCCGGCTTCTTCCGCGAATTCGTCAACCTGCCGGCGGCCAACCTGCTAGGCATTCCGCCGCAGCTTTCGCTCGAAGTGGCCACCCTGGCCGAACCGCTCGCCATCGGCCTCCACTCGATGAAATTCGCGTCGATTCAAATCGGCGAGACGGTCGCTGTTTTCGGCGCCGGGCCCATCGGACTGGTCACCATCGCCTGCCTGAAGCTGGCCGGCGCGGGCCGCATCTGGGCCGTGGAACCGGTGGCGCACCGCCGCGAGATGGCGCTCACAATGGGCGCCGCTGTGGCGCTCGATCCCAACTCGTGCGACGTGGCGAGCGAGATCGTCAAAGATACCGTCGACCGCGGGGTGGATTGCGCCATCGATTGCGCCGCTAAGCAGAGCACCACCAACGACGCTATCCGCGCCTCGCGCAACGGCGGCCGCGTCGTGCTCACCGGTATCCATTCCGCCACGTTCGTGCCGTTCGAGGTTTCGCCCATGCGGCGCAAGGAGCTCGCCATTTTCAACGTCCGCCGCTCCAACCACGAATCGCACGCCGCCATCGAGCTGTTGCTCGAACACACCGCCTGGTTCGCCCCCATGATCACCCACACCCGCCCCATCGGCCGAATCGCCGAAGCGTTCCGTATCGCCGGGCATTACACCGATGGCGTCGGAAAGATGATTGTGGCAGTGTAGCTTCGCCCGGCTAAGGAACACCCGGCGGGTTTTCGCCGCCGGTTCGCTCACCGAACCCCGCCGCCCGGGCTTCCGGTGCCGCCCGAAACGTGATTTAATCGATTCATCCGGACCGCGAGGTTCGGAAAGGAGATCCCATGTTGTCGAGAATCCTCCTGATCGGAATGGTGATCGCCACGATGGCTTTCGCGCAGCGGGGGCGCCGGAGCGAAGACCCGAGCGCTCCCATGCCGGCGCAGCGGGACAACTCGCTCGATCAGTTCGCAGGGAAGCTAAAGCTCAACAAGGAACAGCGGGCCCAAGCCGAGACTATTATCGATGCCGCACGCGAAGCCGCGGGGCCGGTCCAGCAGAAACTGCTCGAGGTGCGCAGATACCTGGCGGCGGCTCTGATCACCGGGCAAAGCAGCGAGGCCGACAAACTCACGAAAACCTACACTTCGTTGTCGGCCCAAGCCAAAACGCTGGAAGCCAATGCGTTCGGCAAGATCTGCGCCCTGCTCAAGCCCAATCAGCAATCCAAAGCCGCGCAGCATTTCGGCTTGATAGCGCAGGCGGTGGAACAGGGACAGATGGGCGGCCCGCCGGGAGGCAGCCAGCCCGGCCAATGGAGCGGCGGCCAGGGCGGCCGGAGATAAGCGGAGCGCGCATATGTTCTTCAGACTTTTGTCGGTGGCAGTTCTGGCTGCGTCGTTGGCTTCGGCGCAGGGGGGCGGCCGGGGCGGCGGACCAGGCGGCGGAGACAACGTTGGACAAGGCCCCCCCCTGAGCTCACGCCCGGGGGGGCCATCCCAGACGCGCATGGACCGGATCACCGCCATGCTGACGCTGGTCCCCGACCAGAGCAAGCAGGTGAAGTCCATCCTGGATGACGGCCAGAAGGAAGCCGCACCGGTTCGCGATCAGTTGGTGGCGGCCCAGTTGGGAATCGCCGAAGCCGTGCAAGGAGGTAAGAGCCAGGACGAGATCGGCAAGGCGATTGATGCCTATGCCGCCCTGGACACGCAGATGACCACCATCGAACTGCGGTCGCTGGCCAAGATCAATCAGGTTCTGCGTCCGGATCAGCAGGCCAAGCTGGGCGGCCTGTTCTGGATGATGCGCGGCATCTTCAAGAACAAGTACTGGAACGACACCAGCGGCCGGTGAAGCGGGGATTCACCACTTCCCACCTCTTCAATCTAAATGGAATGGGCATGGGCATGAGCCGGCTCGGCTCCGCCCAAGCAGGTGTTGATGTTCTAGGCAATAGGGTAACAGGGTACTATCCCAGATCCCCCCGCCTAGTCCCAACCCCGTACTGCCGTCACTTTGCCCCTCTCCGGTGATTGGGTAATCTGGACTTGTTCTCAGTTATTCCGGTTCTCCGGTTCCCTGGTTGAAACACAATGGATTCCGCATGATGGCGAGACTCTATAATAGACGCGGTTCCCGGCGTCCGGTGTTGCACGCCGCCTTGGTTCTCATCGCCCTGGCGCCCGGATGGCCCGCCATGGCCAGTATGATCGATACGCTGACCGGGCTCACACCGGGGAACGTGATCGGCTGCGACTACATCTTCAGTAATGGCGACCCGTCGATTCCCTGCACACAGGACACGGTCGCCGCCAACGGGACTGTCTCCTTCGTCGAGCCCAATGCGGCGTTCGACAGTATCGAGTACTTTGACGTCACCACGGGTAGCGACATCGTGGAGCTCATAAACGTCAACACCCAATTGGTGCCTGGCACCGAATACCCGATCCTGCAGGATCCCCCTGCTGACAGCTTCTTCGACGTTTTCAGCGATATCGTGGTGGTGGGCTTCAACGATAACGGGTTGCAGGTGCCGGGAGCGATCGACCTTGGCGAAACGTTCGACTTCACCAACGGCACGAGCTCCGGTCTCCCCGATATAAAGATTCCCGGCTTCACGGGGACTGCGGAGGTAACGGGATTCGTCGAGATATCAAGCGTGCCCGAGCCCTCCACACTGACCCTGTTCGCGGCAGGGTTGGGCGGGTTGTGGCTCTGGCGCCGGCGACTGCCGCATCCATCGAAAAGGAGCATTGGAAACCGGATCGGCAGCGACCCGCGTCTTGCCTGATGTCCGTTTCGTTCTTCGGCCCGAACGCAAAACAGCATTCGGACTAGTGGCAGTGCTGGCACTCTTGGTAATGGGTGATTTGGTACTCGGGAAAACTGCGCAGTTCAGCCGTCCCGGTTTTCGCCTGCAAGAAGGCAACTACGGCCTAGCCCCGGCGAAAAGGCAACTGACAATTCGTCTCGATGCGGACGTGCTCGATTGGCTCAAGGGCCATGGCGAGGGTTACCAGATGCGCATCAACCGCATTCTGCGCGTAGTGATGGAGAGTCAGCCGCCACGGCGAGCGCATCGGTAGATCTTCCGAAAAGCCACTCAGTTCAGTCAGGCAACTCCTGTTTTCCAGCCGATCAGGCGCCGGCTGCACGCTCGGCGTCCCTTCGCGCCAAACCGGCTCGCAGCGCGTCGAGGATGGCCTGGAAATCGTCGTGACCCGATATCACGCGCGACCAAGCCAACCCCTTGAATAGGACGCTGTAGCGGTTCAGGATGCCTAGCGCACGCGAGACGAGCGCGTCGACCTCGGCATAACTCGGCGCGTATTTCTCCACCAGCCTCAAGTCCTTCGCGACATCGTCCCAGTTGATGTGGGCTAGGATGTTGTTCCGCAAGATCACCAGATTCTTCACGACAGGATCATCCTTAACCGAAACCGAGCGAATGGCCTCGTCGAGTTGCACAGGGTCGGGGGGCGCGGGGAACAGTTGTGGCTTGTTCTTGATCTCTTCCAGCCACGAGCTGAGGCTAAGCGCGTCCCGGTGGCCCACATAGATCCGGGTCAGACGATGCAGAGCTGCCTCAAGGTAGGCCTGAAAGGAGAGAGACCAGAATGCCGGGCTCTGGTTGAACTCGCGCCAGTACTCACCGAAAGATCCGGTGAGATCGGACCGTAGTTTTCGGAAGATCGCTGCATCAACTATGTCCCGCGCAAGGCGGTCCAGTAGACGATCGAATTCTACGTCGCCGGGTGCTGTCAGCATGTCTTATAGTAGCGGCTACTTGATAATCCCGGCTATAACCAACAACAACGCAACAACGAACGGAAGCAAGACGAAGATTATCCAGAGATGTTTCACGATTCGGCTGGCAATGTGCCTTGCATCCGCCGAGACTTCTGTCCGCATTAGGCTGGCAATGTGCTTGGCATCCGCCGAGACTTCTGTCCGCGGATCAAACGGATTGTCCTGCAGCATCTGGCGCCGCTCGGAGAGCCGTTGCACCTCTGCGGCTTTTGCGGTCTCACGCGCGGCCTTGAGTTCTTCCAGTTTCCCAAGCCGCTCGGCCAGCGCCTTGGCGCAGGCTTCCATCTCGATGCAGTTTGGGTCTGTTGCCCACTTCTCAAGATCCCCAACGGACGAATTGTCCAAGAACCACGGGGCCGCCTCGTTGCGGACGTGGTAGCGCTTCGCTTCGTCTGCCATTTCGGACTCCCCTTCCCGATCCTTCTTCGCCGCCCACGCCTTCCAATTCAGCCCAGCGCCCGAATCCTCACTAGCGCTTTCTCCATTCCTCTCCGAGCGGCGGCTGAGAGGGGAGTGCCGAGGTCGAAGGATTCGGCGCCGATGCCGATCAGGACCGCTTCGGGGGCCTTGCCATAAACTTCTTTCGATAGGCGCAGTAGCCAGCCGGGCGAGCACCAGTGCGTCGATGCACTCTCGCTCTCAACCGGCATCATCTGCACGTCGCCGGGGGGCAGGTCTGCTCTCGCGTCGACGAAGATGACGCGCTCCTCGGATGCCAGGCGCTCGGCTAACTCGGGGACTAACTGCTGAACGGCTACTCCGCCCAGGATGGTGGCAAGCTGCGGACCTACAGCGTCGTCTCCGCGCAGGAGATTGCCATAGCCGAGAATCAGCGGCGGACGGCGTGGCGCACGCAGCCCTGCGTGCTGCGTCGAGAGTTGTCTCGACGTTGCTTTAGGACGAGGTGAGCTCCGGCAACCGCTCCCTTTGGTTGCGGCTCTGAAAGGATCGCCGCGGCAGGCGCGATCAGTCATGAAAAACACTCGCCCGCAAGCGGGCGTTGGCAAGCTGAAGCATGCCCCACCTGGCGGGCGTTGGCAGGTTGAAACCTGCCCCACTTGTTTACGTACGTGCCTCATCGAGCAGCGCCCCATCCGGCGCGCGCAACTCCACGGCTACCGGTGTCGCGCCGCCGGCGTGCGTCGAACAGCTCAGACAGGGGTCATAGGCACGCACCACCGCCGACACGCGGTTCAGCATGCCTTCCTGCAATTTCCCGCCATCGACAAAGTGCTTGGCCGTCTCTTCCACGCTGCCGGCGATTGCCAGCGCGTTGTGCCCAGTGGCCACAATCAGGTTGGCCCAGACGATGCCGCCGTCTTCGTTGACCTCGTAATGATGGATCAGCGTTCCGCGCGGAGCCTCGATCACGCCGATTCCCTCGAGCGCGTTCACGCCGGCGCGCGCCCGCACGTGGGTGTCCACGATGCGCGGATCGTGGAGCAGCACTTCCATTCGCTCCAGCGCATACAACGCTTCAATCAGGCGCGCGTAGTGATAGAGGAACGAGCTGCGCGGCGTCCGCCCGAAGCGCTCGCGGAATTCGGCTAGCTCCTTATCGGCCTCCGGCGTGCCGTAGCGGTCGGCCACGCTCAATCGCGCCAGCGGCCCCACCCGATAGATACCCGCGGGAAAACCACGCGGCCGGAAGTATGGCGACTTCATGTACGAGTCTTTCGCGGCGGCTTCCGCGATGTAGGTCGCGTAGTCTTCGGCTGGAATCTGGTCCTCGACCACCGCGCCCTCGGCGTCGCGGAAGCGCAGCCCGCCATCGTAGAGTGCGACCGCGCCAGTCCGGTCCACCAGCCCCGCGCTCATCATCGGCGCGGTGCCGAAGTTCTTAATCTCTTCGTCGAAGCGGTCCAGCACGCTCTTGAAAAGCCCGAGCGCGCGGCGCGCAATCTCCTTGGCCTGCGCGAGGCCAGCCAGGATGTCGCCCCGCCCGGCGACGCTGAGCGGTTCCTTCATTCCGCCCGGCACGATCCACGACGGGTGCACCCGCTCTTTGCACAGAATCTCGATCGCGTGCTGCCCGAACTTGCGCAGCTCGATGCCATCGCGCGCCAGCTCGGGGTGCTTTTCGATAACCCCGATCACATTACGCTTTGCCACGTCCGAATCGAAGCCCAGCAGCAAGTCCGGCGACGACAGGTGGAAGAAGCTCAGCGCGTGGGACTGCACGAACTGCGCATAATGGACCAGTTCCCGCAGCAGCGTGGCCGTCTTGGGAACCCGCACGGCGAGGATAGCGTCGCACGCCTTGGAAGACGCCAGCAGATGGCTGATCGGACAGATTCCGCACACCCGCGCGGTGATCCCCGGCATTTCGTAGAAGGGGCGGCCCACGGTGAACTTCTCGAACCCGCGGATCTGCGTCACGTGGAACTGGGTGCGCGCGACCTTGCCGTCGTCTCCCAGATGGATGGTAATCTTCGCGTGCCCTTCAATGCGGGTTACCGGATCGATCACAATACGTTTCATCCGCAAGTCTCCTACCCGAACTTCAACTTGGCGCTCGCGTCGGGCTTTCGCCCGGCCAGCAGGTCGCCGAGAACGCTGAGAATGGCCTTGGCCCCGGGCGGGCATCCCGGCACGTGCAGATCCACTTTCACGAATTCGCGCAACGGCCGCGCCTGCGCCAGCAGCGCCGGCACGCCATCGGTCGGCACACCCTTGGCTTCCTGCACGCCCTCGACGTAGATCGATTGCAGCATCTTCTGCACCGGCAGGCCGTTCCGCATGGCGGAGACGTTGCTGGTCACCGCGCAATCGCCCAGCGCCACCAGGGTCCGCGTCCGGCTGCGTATTTTTTGCAGCTTCTTCAAGTCTTCCTGGCTGCTCACCGCGCCCTCCACCAGGGTGACGTCCACACCGTCGGGAAACTCCTGCGCATCCACCAGGGGGCCATATACCAGGTCCGCCTTGCCCGCCACGTCGATGATGGCGGCGTCGATATCGAGCAGCGACATGTGGCAGCCCGAGCAGCCGTCCAGCCACACCGTCGCCAGCTTCAGCCGGC